>Ga0315903_10010029_pt1 | contig 11363 bp, 10 predicted proteins | sample LakEriMetagenome_7_FD_203524 | JGI IMG/M metagenome (GOLD analysis project Ga0315903, IMG submission 203524) | Freshwater fungal communities from buoy surface, Lake Erie, Ohio, United States - Buoy 2 MA119 | ecosystem: Environmental > Aquatic > Freshwater > Lake | place: USA: Lake Erie, Ohio... | reverse complement strand
TGAAAACAACAGCAATTGCTGCTAAAGCATTTGGTGTTGACACTGTTATTGGTTTCACAGGTTCAAGCATTTGGCATTACGTTGCAATGTTTCCACCTGTAACACCTGAAATGGTTGCAGCTGGTTATAAAGATTTTGCTGATCGTTGGAATCCAATTTTGGATGTGTTTGATAAACAGGGTGTGAAGTTTGCACACGAAGTTCATCCATCTGAAATTGCTTACGATTACTGGACCACAGTTGAAACGATGAAAGCAATTAAACATCGTCCAGCCTTTGGTTTGAATTTTGATCCAAGCCATTTCGTTTGGCAAGATCTTGATCCAGTTAACTTCTTACTTGATTTCAAAGATCGCATTTACCATGTTGATTGCAAAGAATCACGTAAACAATTAAACGGTCGAAATGGTCGTTTAGGTTCACATCTACCTTGGGCAGATCCTCGTCGTGGTTGGGATTTTGTTTCCACCGGACATGGACATGTTCCTTGGGAAGATGTTTTCCGTGGTTTGAATTCAATTGGTTACAAAGGACCAATCTCAGTTGAATGGGAAGATGCTGGAATGGATCGCCTAATTGGTGGACCAGAAGCTCTTGAATTCATCAGAAAACTGAACTTCACTCCACCAAGTGCTGCATTTGATGCTGCATTTAGTTCCAAGAGTTGATTAGTTCAAAAACAATTAAGGCCTGGATAATTTATCCAGGCCTTAGTTTATTACTAATTTAATTATTCTCACAGAAACATCGTTAGCTTTGTTCGTAGTAATAAAATAAAAACCACATGGTTAAGTTGTTATAATTTTGATGTTGCTTATTTTTCACACAACATCTGACTTTACTCTGGAAAGATAATCGTCAGGCAAACCGATATCAGACTCTCCCTAACAGAAGGTGACGCCATAGACCTTTCAAGCGATCAATTTTGAAAGCCAATATTTCCAAAATTGTTAAGGACATAACCCTTGTCTTTATGGGACTTTACTTCATATATTCGTACACATTAAGATACAAATAAACCGTCGGTAGGAGGAGTCTGCTTTGTTAACTGACGGGATAATCAATGGCCAACTTGCCTCATTATTGGCACGATTTAGACACATGAATTCTATTGCGATTGTAGACGGGCCTTTTCCTAGTTATAAAAATATTGAAACTGTTGACTTGGCCGTAAATCTTGGATTTCCAAAAATTCCAGAAATTTTAAAAATCATACTTCCTAAATTAACTATCACAAATTATCTGTTAGCTGAGGAATTTTACTCAAAAGTCGATCGAAATGTAGTAGACCAATATTTAAGTGTTTTAAAGGGTATTGAACAAACTCAAATCCCCCATGAGCAATTCAAATCTAGAGTTGGAGAGACTCTTGGAATTATACACACGGGCGATGATGTTCCTTATAGTAGCGTTATTTTAAATTCCGGATAAAATTATTTTCAATATTTCGTCTTTACTTGGAATAGAATTTTGAGCACCATGTCGGGTCACAGATTGGGTTGCAATTTTAGAAGCTAATTCTGCTGCAATTAACGGGTCGTACTTTTCTGTCAAGAGGGCTGCAAAAGATCCAACAAAAACATCACCTGCCGCAGTTGTGTCAATAACTTTTACTTTTTGTGCCTGAATGTGATAAAAAGTTCCATCTTTTAAACATATCTTAATTCCATTTCCACCTAATGTAACGACTAAGTTAATGTTCAGCTGATGAGCTAAAAATTTTATCGCGGTGTCGTCAGGATATTTATTTTCTGGATGAATTATTGAAAATTCTGTCTCGTTGGGAATTAACCAATCTGTATGTGAAAGTAATTCTTCCGAGATTTTTTTTCCTGGTGCTGGGTTTAGAATCGTAATTATACCTAATTTTTGCGCTTCTTTGAAACTTTCAATTATAACTTTCTCTGGAATCTCTAATTGGGCTACTATTGTAAAAAGTTTAGGAATTTTATTAATAGCAGAAATTATTTTTTCTGAGTCAATCAGATAATTTGATCCCGGTACAACGATAATTTGATTCTGGCCCTTTTCATCAACAAGTATTGTTGCTACACCACTCTCACCATTTACTCTTTGGATAAAGTCAATATTTAGATGTTCATTTTTAAAATGGTCTATCATATTTTCACTAAAATAATCATTGCCTAAACAAGATATAAAATAAGAGTCGATGGAAAATCGGTTAGCTGCGATTGCCTGATTTGCTCCTTTGCCTCCAAAAAAAGTTGCAAATTGTTTGCCCTCTACAGTTTCTCCCGGAATAGGGAAATTTTCCACATACGTGACCAAATCTGTATTTGAACTTCCGATTACTAACAAAGACTCCAAATAAACCTCCGTTGCATAACTTATTCGGGTTCCACGGACTATTGCTTATAACCTACATGTGATCCAAAATCAATGCCCTTGACTGGAAAAGGATTAGATGGAATTCTTTGCAAGACGAGTTTATGCAAAGGTGAATAAATATTCAAAATGAACAAATCCGTACAAAATAGATCAAACCTAAACTCTCAAAATCGGGATTACCAATTTTGGATTTTGAACTACTAAATGTATGTTTAAAAGAAACCCAGCTAAAATTCTAGCCGTAGTGAGACTGTGGAAAGAAACAAAATTTCTTTTGAAATTTTACTTACTCACTGTGAGATTTGAATGAATAAAGTCTCAGTACTAACACAAAGTGATTACTTTCAAATCGCAATCAAAAGTCATCAGATGTCCAAGTCATGTACTCCAAGTAGGACTTATCCCAATCAAATTTATCCTGAATATTTAAATTTCAATAACCTAAAGGTTTTAATTACCATTTCAAAGATTTTAATTCAAAAATTTTACGGAAATAATGCATCAGAATATAACCCACTGGAAAATTATATTAAAGAAATTATTAAATCATGAATGACTATAAAGTAAATTACTCGTCTGATAAATTTAATCAGATTCGATTTATAACAAAAATTGCAAAGCTATATTATGAAGAGCACTTAAGCCAACCAGAAATAGCAAAAAAGATGCACATTTCACAAGCAAGAGTTTCAAGACTTATCGCTTCATCAATTAAATTGGGAATAGTAAAAACTATAGTTGCTCCTCCGCCGGGTATGTGGGTTGAATTAGAAAGAGAAATTGAAAATAAATATCAACTTGACGAAGTAATTATTGCTGAATCTGATGACATTTATTTATTAAATAATTTAGGATCTGTCGCAAGTCATTATTTGGAAAAAACGCTAATGAGCAACGAAATATTAGGAATTTCATCATGGAGTAGCAGTCTGCTATACACAATAGACAGCATGAAAATGCAAAAGAGGAAAATTGCTAATTATGTCGTGCAAACGATAGGTGGCCTTGGTACCGGTTCTGGTCAGATGCAGGCTAACAGAATGATGAGTCGCCTAGCTGAAGTCACAGGAGCGACTCCAATTTACATTCCCGCCCCTGGAATTGTTAAAACTGAAGAAATTAAGTTATCCCTGTTTGAAGAAAATGCCCTTCAAGAAGCACTATCAAAATGGTCAAAATTAACAACGATCTTACATGGTATTGGTTCACTAAAACCAACTCCTTTACTCTCAGCTAGCGGGAATACTTTTTCTGAACAAGAAGTAAAAGATTTAAAAAATAAAGGTGCAGTCGGTCATGTTTGTTTAAGATACTTCGACGCCCATGGAATTTATATAAACTCTGAAATAAATCAAAGAATAATTGGAATTTCCTCAAAGGAACTAAAACAGGTTCCCCGACGCATTGGAATAGCTGCTGGAATGGACAAAATTTACGCCATTCGTGGTGCAATCAAAGGCAAATGGATTAATGTATTAATTACGGATTCTAATGTTGGCGTAAGTCTTATGAATGAGGAAAAGTAATAGAAATAATTTAGGCTTTGGAACGAGCATTTGGGCTTTTGTTAATTAAATCGATCAGAATACGCCCAATAGTCACCGATTCCCAAAACCATAAAATTTAGTTTGGGCAATTCCCCTTCAAAGAAAATCCGGCAAAACGATAACCCAAAAAATTAAAAAATAAATCCCGTGAATTAGGTTTTTGATCCGTTTTCCTCGCTACCACCACGAAAAATTCCACAATCGTAAGATGTCTCGGCTACCCAGATTGTCAGTTGTGATGCGCTGGTGGGCACTCAAAAAATCAATTCAAATGGGAACGCGTCGTTCCCCTTGTCCATGATTAGAATTTCGCAAGTGCATAACTATTCAGTAAATGTGACCTTTTTGTGACTTTCGAGTCTTGCCGTTTTACAGGCTTTAGACATACCTTTGTCAATACACAACGTGAATATAACTCCAGTGGAGCGTATGCATTGATTTTCAAGCTCAGAGACACCCCAGAAATTCGTTCTTACTTATTTATCTCATTATTAACAATATTCTCAACAATTTTTGTTCTTTCAAATACCACATTTCGAGGCGTCCAAGAGGTAGAAGATGCTGCTCCTAAATCTTTAGATCTTTCCGCATATGTTAAGGAGCAACTCCCAAAAATTACTCAAGAGATATCTGAAACTGCAATTGAAATGTCAGTAATTTCATCATCCATTTCCGAGAAAGGTGTAGTCGAAACAGGTAAAGAATTAGGCCGGGATCTAGGAAATAACTCTTTTGTTTTCCCTGTCAAAGCTACGGCCAAGGTAGTTTCGTTTGATGAAAATTTCATAGTCCTTGAAATCGCGGGATCTGCGGAGGGAGATGTGTTCAATATTCCTATCGGGTTAGCACTGTCAGGTAATCCAATTCGCGATGTCACTGGAAAAATTAAGTTTGGAGATTTTTTTGATCAGACTGAATATCAAGCAGCAGCCAATGCTTTCAAAGATCTAATAAGAGAATCAATAATAACTAAACTTGATCCACCATCTCTTGTAGGTAAAACAATTACCGTTTATGGAGCCTGGAATAATGGTCCAATTGAAAAAATCTACAACATTATTCCGACGTCTATAACCATTTCAGAGGTTGTAAATGAATAAAAATATTTCGAATTCCAAAGAAATTGCCATTAAAGCCATAAATGTTTCAAAATTTTATGGAGTCACACATGCTTTAAAAAATGTCACTTTTCAAGCAGAGTCTGGAAAAGTGACTGTACTCTTCGGAGAAAATGGTGCGGGAAAATCTACTTTAATGAAAATATTGTCAGGCATAGAGACACCCTCCGAGGGGACAATTGAAATTTTAGGACGAGAAGTTAAATTAGATTCTGTTAATGTTGCCTCCAAAAATGGTATTGCAATAATTCATCAAGAATTAAGTTTATGCCCAAATCTTTCTATTCGAGATAACATTTTTATGGGCAGAGAGAAAAAGAAACTTGGTTTTGTCGATTTTCAAAATGAAGAGATAGAAGTCATAAATGTATTAAAACAATTGGAGGAGTCTATTACTCCTGATACTAAAGTGGAGAACCTTCGCTTGGGATTACAACAGATCGTTGAAATTGCAAGAACTTTAACAACAAATGCAAAAATTCTGATTATGGACGAGCCCACTTCAGCCCTCAGCGCAGCGGAGGTAAATATTTTATTCAAAGTGATTCGGGAATTAAAATCAAGAAATGTTGCCATTATTTATATTTCTCACCATCTTGAAGAAGCCTTGGAAATATCTGACCATGCATATGTTTTACGAGATGGAGAATTAGTGGCTGAATCAGATGTGTCAAAAATTGATATGAATTGGGTTGTTTCAAACATGCTTGGTCGCACAATTAAAGAGAATGTAAAACATGAATCCAATTCAAATATAGGTAGAGAAATCGTAAGGATCGAAAATATAAATATTTTAGAAAAAGGAAACGCCACCTCTAAATTATTTGCTGTAGAAAATTTTTCTCTGAGTGTTCGATCTGGAGAAATTGTGTCTATTTTTGGATTAATGGGATCTGGTAGAACCGAATTAATGGAGGCTCTAGCTGGGAAGGATGACATCGTCTCTGGAAAACTATTTTTAGACGGCATTGACATTACCAAACTTTCAATAGCGCAACGAATAAAAATGGGATTAGGATTGGTTCCTGAAGATAGACAAAAAGATGGTTTGATTCAACAAATGAGTGTAGGTTCAAATTTGTCCTTAGCGAGTTTTTTCAAATATTTGAACGTTGGCTTATTGAACAAAAATATTGAAGGTAAAAACATAACTTCTGCAATCAAAGATGTGAGAGTTAAAACATCCGGACCTAAAATGCCAATTGAGTCTCTAAGCGGCGGAAATCAGCAAAAAGTTGTCATAGGTCGGATGCTGTTAACGAATCCAAAAGCCATTTTACTGGATGAACCGACTCGAGGAATTGATGTAGGTGCAAAAAGTGAAATTTTTAATTTGTTACGCGAACAAGCCCAAAAAGGTTTAGCTGTACTATTTGTAACTTCAGAAATTAGTGAGGCAATAAATTGGTCGGATCGGATTGTGGTTATGTCTAGAGGGGAATTAGTCGAAATATTTGAAAATAAAAAAGTTGATCGGTCAGAAATTATGGCTGCAGCAGAATCCTCAATAAAAAAAGGGGCGATGTTATGAAGAAGAAAACTTCTCTTGCTAATGGCAAATTACAATCACCGCAACAAGTACAAACCAATTCAAAATTTGATAGAAGAACTTTTATAATTGAAATTCGTGCAGTGGTTGCCCTACTAATAATAATAGTTTTCTTTTCATTAATGACTGATAAATATCTTCAACTTGACAATATTTTGCTCATGACCCGGCACGTCGCGATGAACGCGATTCTTGCCATTGGAATGTTGCTTGTGATTCTCAATGGTGGCATCGACTTATCGGTTGGTTCCATCGTGGGACTGTCTGGAGTTGTAGCGGGGTACTTATTACAAGGTGCTCCTATTCCGGGAACAGATCTGGTCGCATTCCCTAATATTTGGGCCGTACTAATAATTTCCCTAGGTGTCGGACTTGTATTTGGCTATTTGAATGGATTTCTAATTGCGCGATTAAATATAGCGCCTTTCATCGCCACGTTAGGAATGTTGTATGTTGCTCGAGGTTTGGCAAAACTAATAACTAATGGAACAACTTTTACAAAACTCGCAGGAACCGAAGAACTTGGAAATACCGGATTTATAAAAGTTTTTGCCTCCCAACCTTTAGGAATTCCTTTACCAATTTGGATTATGTTTATTTTCGCAGCTATTTTTTCTGTAATCTTAAATCGGACTGCTTTTGGTAGATGGCTATATGCATCTGGCGGAAATAATCGTGCCGCAGCATTAAGTGGCGTACCGGTAAAAAGAGTTAACCTAAGAATTTATGTTCTCTCAGGACTGTGTGCTGCAATGGTTGGAGTCTTGTACACGGCCGATTTACGAGCATCTATCCCCAACATGGGTGAATTTTCGGAGTTAAATGCAATTGCTGCTGTAGTTATTGGTGGCACCGCACTATCGGGAGGAAGAGGCACAATAAGAGGCACCTTAATCGGAGCATTTGTTATTGGCTTTCTCGTCGATGGCCTAGTCTTGATCGGCATTTCTGTCTTTTGGCAGGAAACGATTAAGGGCGCTGTAATTATCGTTGCAGTCGCCGTAGAAGAAATACAAAAAATTGTGGAGCGAAGAAGGAAACTTCGAATCGCATCATAATTTTTGTATCTAGCAAACAATAGAAAAGAGAAATAAATGATTAAAAGATTAAAGGCTGTGGCAGTTGCAGCAGCTCTTGTCTTTGGTCTAGCAGCCTGCAGTAGTGGTTCATCCGATACAGCAGCTGATAGCGCCGATGCAGGAACGGGTTCTGCAGGTGGTGGCTTAATTGCCATCATTACTGTTGACCCTGCAAACCCATACTGGAAAGCTGAAGTTGATACCGCTAAAGCAGAAGCTGAAGCACTTGGGTATTCAACAACAGTCAATGCCCATGGCAACGATCCAGCAAAGCAAACTGAATTCATCGACGCAGCAATCAGTGCTGGTGCAAAAGCCATCATTCTTGACCCTGCAGGTGCAGATGAATCAGTCGGAGCAGTTCAAAAAGCAACAGATGCAGGTATCGCAGTATTTCTAGTAAATGCTGAAATTTCTGCACAAGGTGTTGCAAAAGCTCAGATCGTTTCCAATAACGCACAAGGTGCAACTCTTGGAGCGCAAGAGTGGGTAAAAGCAATGGGCGGAAAAGGTACCTATGTTGAATTATTTGGTAACCCAACTGATAACAACGCAGGCGTTCGCTCAGATGCTTATCATGCAGTAATTGATGCTCTTCCAGACTTCAAATTATTGCAAAAAGAAACCGCTAACTGGGATCGTGCCGAAGGAAAACAAAAGATGGAACTTTTGCTTTCAGCACATCCTGACCTAGAAGGTGTAATTGCTGGTAATGACGAAATGGCACTTGGAGCTATTGAGGCCCTACGTGACGCTGGCAAATTAGACAAGGTCAAGGTTCTTGGTTTTGACGGTAATGATGATGCAGTTGCTGCAGTGCTTGCAGGAGAAATGGTCGCTACAGTTCTTCAACCTATTGTTGATGGAACAAAGGCAGCTGTTGCCCAAGCACACGCTTTCTTGACAGATGGAACTCTTCCAGCTTCAGAAAAGCAAGCAATTGATTGCATTTTGATTACAAAAGAAAATGCAGGAAATCTAAAAGGATTTGTTTTAAACTAAATTAAAACAAACTCCTTTATTATGGGGTGGAAGTATTTTCCACCCCATAATAAAAATAATTTCAAGATGGAGTAACGATGGTGCAAAAAATGCAGGCAGTTATTTGCCATGAACCAATGAATTACAAACTTGAGGAAATCGATGTACCTGTTGCAGGACCAGGGGAAGCACTTGTAAAAGTTGAGGCTGTGGGAATATGTGCGAGCGATTTAAAGTGTTACCATGGCGCCGCAAAATTTTGGGGTGATGAATCAAGACCTGCTTGGGCAGAAAAAGAAGTTGTTCCAGGCCATGAATTTGTAGGCGAAATTGTAGAGATAGATGATGAAGCAAGCAAACGTTGGAATGTCAAAAAAGGCGATCGCGTTGTTGCAGAACAAATTGTTCCATGTTGGGATTGTCGATTTTGTAAAAGAGGACAGTACTGGATGTGTATGCCACACGGAATGTTCGGATTTAAGAGAGCAACTCCTGGAGCAATGGCTTCGTATATGGTTTTCCCTAAAGAAGCTTTAGTCCATAAAATTTCTAAATCTGTTAAACCTCAGCATGCTGCATATGCTGAACCACTTTCTTGTGCGCTACACGCGGTCGAGCGAGCAAACATAAAATTTGATGATGTTGTGGTGGTTGCAGGGGCTGGTCCGATTGGCCTCGGAATGGTTGCAGGTGCTGCAGCAAAATTTCCAGGAAAATTGATCGTACTGGATCTCGATGACAGAAAACTAGCTGTAGCCAAAAAATGTGGTGCAGATATCACTTTAAACGTTAACAAAGTTGATGTCGTGGAAGAGATAAAAAAATTAACTGATGGCTATGGAGCAGATATTTATTTAGAAGGAACTGGCCACCCAAGTGCAGTCGCACAAGGTCTTAAGTTATTACGCAAACTTGGTACCTTTGTGTGTTACAGCGTTTTCAAAGAGGAAGTCAAAGTTGATTGGAGCATCATTAGCGATGACAAAGAACTCGATGTTTTGGGAGCACACCTTGGGCCTGGCTGCTGGCCCGCTGCAATAAAAATGATTGAATCTGGAAAGTTACCTCTTGATGAAATTTGCACCCATCAATTGCCCCTTGTAGATTTTCAAAAAGGTCTAGATATGGTGGCAGATGGAACGCAATCAATCAAAGTATCACTTATTCCCAACTAACGAATAGGCTCTATTTTAGCTTCCTTTATCTAAAGTAGAGCCTATTCATTTCAATTTTGAGTTATCAAATTACTTAACTGTTCCGAAAGTGCTGAATAATTTGATTTAATCACCTAAAGGCAATGTTGGATTTGTTTTTGAAAACTCTAAAGTGGAATCTAAATCAATGATTCCAGCATCAGATCCAAGTCCAGTTGCCACCAATGAACCACAAGCACTGCCCAATTTGGCTGCTTCTTCAATAGTCATGCCACGAGAAAGTCCAGCAATAAAACCACCAGTCCAAGCATCTCCACATCCTGTGGTGTCAACTACATCAACTTTGTAGGCTGGAATTCTTAAACGCATGCCATCTTTATTTTTAATTAAACTTCCTCTTGCCCCCATTTTGAGTACAACATGTTTGGCACCAGCATTTAGAAAGAAATCACAAAGTTCATCAAGATCAGTTAAACCAGTAATCATTTGAGCTTCTTCTAAGTTAGGCATAAAGAAATCTAAATAAGGCATACTTGGCAAAATCTTTTCTGCCATGTTGTCTTGTTTAACACCCAAAATATCCATGGTGGTTATTGCTTTACCTTCGCGAGCAACTTTTAAAGTTTTTACCGTATCTTCACCATCAAATTTAGGCATTAAATAAAAGCCGCCGATGTGCACAAAGTCAGCATTTTTTACAACATCTTGAGGTACATCTTCAAAACAAAATGTGGCATTAGTGCCCATAACGTGTAGTGCTGGTCTTTCCCCATTTGGTCTAATGGGCAACATGGTGCCAGAAGTTTGCACACCTTTTTTTCTTTTCATATGACTTGTGTCAATGCCGTAGCGATTCATGATGCCCAACAAAACGTTGCCCATTTCATCATCACCAGCTGCACCTACTGCAATAACTTTGCAACCAAGCTTTGCCATATCAACAGATGTTCCAGCAGCAGTTCCTGCTGCAGTGATTCTTATTTCGTCAATTAATGCAATGTTTTGTCCTGGTGGAATTTCTGAAACGTGTCTGCCTAAAACATCTAAAATATGCACACCCATTGAAACAACTGTTTTCATAAATCTCCTTAAAGATTAGTCAGCGGATGGTTTTGGTTCAGGGGATGCTTCGTCATCAGATAAACCTAATACTTCATCATCTTTTCTTTTACGGGCACGTCTTTTGTCGTTGAGCCAAGCAATAAATGTTGCTACCGAGATTAGCAACAACACAGGGGCAGCAAGCAATGTCATGTTAACTGGATCGCCAGTTGGGGTAGCAATTGCTGAAAATGCAAAAGTAATCAAAACAACTAAACGCCATCTTGAAGTTATCGCTTTTGCCTCTAACATGTCAAAAATATTTAACATCACAATAAATAAAGGAGTGAGAAAACTAATTCCAAATACTAAAACCATGCGTAAAAAGAAACTTAAGTATCGATCTACTGGAACATAATTTCCTACACCAAGGGGAGTAAAACCAAAAAGCAATTGCAAACCAATAGGTAAGAAAATGTATGCAAGTACTGCTCCACTAACAAACAGTGGTGTTGCAACACTGGCAAAAAGATATGCTCTTAGTT
>Ga0315903_10010026_pt1 | contig 11363 bp, 17 predicted proteins | sample LakEriMetagenome_7_FD_203524 | JGI IMG/M metagenome (GOLD analysis project Ga0315903, IMG submission 203524) | Freshwater fungal communities from buoy surface, Lake Erie, Ohio, United States - Buoy 2 MA119 | ecosystem: Environmental > Aquatic > Freshwater > Lake | place: USA: Lake Erie, Ohio... | reverse complement strand
GTTTTGACCAACGCCGTCTGGAAAGCCTGTGGCGACGACGAGCAGGTGGTCAACGACACAATCGAATCACAAGGAACACTGCGATGACATTCACAGAATGGTGGTCCCAATTGACCAAAGCAGAACAGAAAGTCATTGGCGAACAAAACGCCAAGTACGTCTGGGAAGAATGCCAGAAGTACACCCTCATGACCATCGAAGATGCCTGCAAGGCCAAGGTGGCCTACGACCAGGGGTTCAAGGATGGCCGCGAGCGCTTTGAAATCAACCTGGGCGGCTATGTCCTCACCCCGGGCCTTGGACCGGGCATGATCTGGATTGAAGCGGCCAGTGGCGAAGGCGGGGACTTCCACATAGACGAGCTGGCCGAGGTCATCGGCAAGTTCTACAGGGGGAGGTTCTGATGACCAAATGCCAACACCGCTGGCTGCTGACCCCAACAACAGGTCGCAACCACTATCATTACCAATGCGCCAAGTGCAACCAAACTGCATGGACAACACTGAAGGAAACACAATGAGACCCGCTACCTTTTCAACAGAAAACCCACCCCGCCCCATCGACTGCGTCGAGACCAAGGAGTACATCAACGGCCTGCGCCGAAGAATCGAGGTCCAAAACGACTTAATGGAGTCCCTGGCCTCCCAGGTCACCCAGCTGCAGAGAAAAAACAAGAAGCTCGAGACAGACATCGAGAAACTCTGCCTGGACCTGGGGATCATGGACGGAGGTCCAGATGTCGGATGGGTGCAGGTGCCCCGATGACCAACGCCCTCAAAGAAATCCTGGAGGTCCTCGGGTCACGGCCCATGGTCCAGGTCGTGATCATCACCGCCGGTGGGGTCAAGTACGCCCTCATCGGGCCCGTGATTCAAGACCCACGGGCGACAGAGTTCGGAGAGGTCACGGAGATTGAGTTTGGCGACCTCCTGCCCCTGGAAGTGGCTGCAAAGATGCTGGCCGGGGAACACAAAGAAGCGCTGGGGATGAGCTTGCAATAAAAAACCCCGCCAGGGTCCAGCTGGCGGGGTTGAAGGTCAAGAAGCTAGTTTGTCAAGATTGAACCACTGGCCATGGTCATCGGCCAAAACAAAGGTGCCGGCTGAGTCCAGGCAAAAGGCATAGCGCCATTTGCTTTCATCAAACCAGACCACGGAGTACTCACCACGGGTCACGCCCAGTTTGTTCAACATCCTGGTGGCTGCCTCCGCTCGGGCATAGCCCTGTTCGGGATGGCCAGGCTGGGGTGGGTCGAGCTCGATCCAGACACGATTATGTGTGCTCATACTTTCTCACTTTCTAAATGTTAAAGAACAGTTGTCAACTTTTCTAGCTGACACCTACATTATACCCTATAACATGTCAACTGTCAATGTGTCAAGAGGCATTGTAATAGGGGTTTACCCTAGGTAAAAGGTGCGCGGACCACGGGCCTTGCGGTGATTTGGGGTTTGTATAGACTTTTTTTGACTCATCATGTTTTTTTTATTTTTTTTGTGAGATTTGGTGTAATAGATGTAATGGTGTAATAGTTCAATGAAATCAATGAGTTATGAGAACACGGTTAATTACACATAGTCAAGAGATGTAATTCACATAAAATGCGCGCGGGTTGACTTTTTGAAAAAATAAAAACATACATTGGTCTAAAAAAGTCTATAGGAAACTTTGAATTTGCCCTCTGGAGGGCCTTGGTGGCGTTGGCTGTAGATTTGTTGCACAATGTGGGCATGAACATCGAAAAGAACATCCCCCTGCCTGGTGGCGTCGATCCCCGAGAGCGCTACCCATTCCCTGACATGGCCGTCGGCGACAGTTTCATGATCCTGGACAAAGGCTGGATCAAGAACCTCCGCAGTGCCGCCTACATGTATTCGCGCAGGCATCCTGGCACCAGGTTTACTTGCCGCCGGTACGGCGAAGGCTGGCGACTGTGGAGGGTTGCCTGATGGCCGGCAAAGACGAGAAGTTTTTGGCCGGCAAAAGCCTGGGTGGAAGGCCTGCTGTTGTCGAAGCCCGTGTGACTGCCCCGGTCAAGCCCCACAAGCCCAAACTGCTGACGCCCCAGGAATGGAAATTTGTCGAAGAGTTTTGCGCGGGCGATGGCCACGTCACCTTGAAGGAAGCTGCTTTGCGTGCCGGGTACAGCGAAGCCTGGGCGAAGAACCGGGCACGTGAGCTGACCGATCCGGAGATTTGCCCGCACATCGTTGCTGCCATCCAGGAGCGCCGCCGCGAGTTGGGCGAGAAGTACGGCACAACCTTTGAGCGGCACATGCGAGACCTGCAGGTCATTCGCGACCAGGCATTGCAGGCCGGTGCATACGGTGCAGCCGTCCAGGCTGAATATCGACGTGGCCAAGCCTTAGGCACGATTTACATCGACCGCAAGGAAATCCGACACGGCACCATTGACAGCATGAGCAAAGAAGAGGTGCAGCGCAAGCTCGAAGAGATCAAGCGCTTGTACGGTGCCGGCTCAGCTGGGCCCATCGTGGATGTGACGCCCAAGCAGATCGAGGAAGAACCAGACGAGGAAGAAGGCGATGGCAGCGAAACCAGAAGCGAACCTGTACAAGCGACTGAAAGAAAACCTCCCAAACTGCCATTTCACCCGAATTGAGTCCAGGGTCAACCTGGGCATACCGGATTGCCTACTGGCATTCCCGCATGGCGACTTTGTCATGGTCGAGCTTAAGGTGGTCAAGCGGGGCCGCAAGGTTAACCTGTCACCGCACCAGGTGGCATTTCACATTAAGCATGCCGATCTGCGCTGCCCGACCTACATCCTGGTGCAGTATCAACCGGCCGGGACCGCACACGCGAAGAAGTCCGAACTGCTACTGTATGCGGGGGAGCAAGCCATTGACCTAGTCAACCTAGGCATCGACACACCCGCGATGGCCCGGTGGCCCTGGACAGCGATCAGCTGGGCTGAGTTGAGAAATTTTTTAGTGGCCAGTTGATTTGTATGCGACAGTTGTGCTAGGATCACAAACACCTGGACGTCCCAGGCAACCAAGAAAGAGAGAAAGACATGAAAAAATTTATTGTCACCGTGCGCCGCGATTACGTGTATGAGGTAGAGGCCGAAAGCGAAGAAGCCGCTATTGATGCAGTGACTGAAGGCAAAGGGTACGAGGTGGATTACAGCACTTGGGAAATGTACGCAGACGAGGCGCAGGGAGACGACAAATGAGGACATCCGATTTGACAGGTGCAGCCCTTGATTGGGCAGTGGCACAGTGCACAGGGTTCCCCGTGCGTAATGGGTTTGATGACAACTGCCCTGAATACTCGACCCGCTGGGAAGAATGCGGTCCGCTTATTGAGCGGGAGTGGATTGATCTGCACTGTGTTAATGACTCGTTGTGGGAAGCAGAATGCCCTGCACCTTGCGGCCTGGCTATGCAGAACGGCCCGACACCCCTAGTCGCCGCTATGCGCTGCTATGTTGTTAGCAAGCTGGGCGACACCGTGGAAATCCCAGCTGAACTTCTTAAAGGATGACTGCATGCGAAGGCGGGACCGACAGCGCCTTGTACAGGCGCGCCTTCAACCGCCCAAGACCCCAGATAGCGAACGACAACAATCTAACATCGGCAGCATGGTGCGCCGTTTGTTCAGTTTTTGGCTGTTCCAAAAAATATTTGGCGGGGACGGTTGACGAGTTGATAAAAGTAGATTTAGAATGCAACCAGGCCGAGCACTTCGCAGAGCCGTAACCTAGAAAGCGAGAAAGACATGCAACACATTGTTGAAGCCCTTGTAAAAGACCTGGCCGAGCAGCTGCGCCCTATGGTGCGCGATATGATCCGGGCCGAGCTGGTCACTGGCCAGCTGGACCTGGCTGCAGTGGCCGAAAATGTCGACCTTTCCAAACTGGTCGAGCATTTGAGCATGTCCGAGCTGGTCGGAGAGCTGACCGATAGCCAGCTGGAAAAGATGGCCGGACATATTGACGTTTCGACCCTGGCGGCCGAGCTGACCGATAGCCAGCTGAGCGACATAGCCGGAGACATCGACCTGGAAGACCTGGCCAGCGAGATCGACTCCGACAAGCTGACCGAAAACCTGGACATCGATGAAGCGATCCGGGATTTTTTCCAGAACAACAGTTTTTCAATCCGCGCATGAGGTGGCCACAATGAAACACAAAACAAACGCGCAGAAAGTGCAGTTTTTAATGACGGCTAGCCCGGCCGGTCCGCTGATGCAAGCCTTTGTGCTGGAATCAATCCGCCGCTATGCCGACCAGGTCCTGGCGGACGGCATGCCCGAAGACAACCCGCGCGCTTTGATTTCCCCGACCGCTTGGTACTGCTGCGCAGAGACCGCGCGCCTTGAACTTGCCGCCATGAAAGGGGCCCAATTATGACCGCCGAAACCCTCAAGCCTTATGCGCTGATGTTGCCTAAAGAGCGCGCGACCTGGAACCACCGCGCAGCGCAGACCATGGAAGACATGGGCGGCGGTTTTGCTGCTGCCCTGGCCCTGGCTTATTTCCGCGCGGACGGTGACAACCAGGCGCGCATCCTGGGAGCTTTCCCGGAGCTTTTCGAAAAGTACCGCCGGATCGCCGACGAGCTGCGCGATATGCGCGACCTGGCCTGACCGATCAGGACCCGACCTGACCCGGCCACCGTGCCGGGTTTTTTGTTTGTGTTTGTTCGCTGAGTGTTGACATGTTTGTGTGTTGACATGTTAGAATCACAAACACCGCGCCAGGTCGGACACCTGGAATAGAAAGATAGAAAGAGAGCTGACATGTTGAAAACCGTACGCATTAGCGCAAACCGTAAAACCGGCCCGATCGCGGTCACCTACCGCGCAGGCCAGCATCAAACTCTGGCCACCTGCCCGAAGAGCTGCCCGCTGAACCCAAAAGGCGACCAGGGCGCGGACCTGGTCGACCCCGATTATTTGGCGGCCGTCCGCCAGGCCGTGCCGCCACGTGGCCAGGCCTGGGCCTATTCTCATTTTCCCGCCGAAACCCTGCCGACCCCGGCACCTGGCGAGACCGTGATTAATGCCAGCTGCGACACAATCGACCAGGCCCTGGCCGCCGTGGCCATTGGCCGCCCGGCCGTGGTCGCTGCCCCGGCCGGGACCGTGTGGCCATATACCGCCGCCGGGGTCCGGTTTGTGCAGTGCCCGGCGGAACTCTCCGATAATTTCAGCTGCGCCGATTGTGGGAGCGGCCGCCCATTGTGTGCGCGCGGTGATCGTGATTTTGTAGTTGTGTTTGTGGCACATGGCCAGGCCGCGCGCCTGGTCGGCCAGGACCAGGCCGGGGGATGTTACGGGACCGGCGGCCCTGTGGCCCTGGCTTGGCATAGCACCCGCAAAACCGGCGCGCCGGATGATGCGGCCGCCGTGGTCCGGTTCGCTCGATCCCTACCGCCCGGTTCGCTGCTGCGCCACCATATCGTTGGGGACCTGGGCCGCGACCGTTAACCTGTTTTCTGTTTGTGTGTAATAATGCAAACACCGCCGCCGGGACGGTTTCCCGGTAATTCAGAAAGTTAGAAAGAGAGCAAACCATGTCAACACTTAAACAAGCCAGCGCCCAATGGGCCACACGCCCCGCCGAAGAGCGCTTTATTTCCCTGCATGAGATGCATGCGGCCATGGTGACCCGCCAGGCGATCAGCCGGGCCGCCGTGGTTTCGTCCCGCCGTCTGCGCGCGGTTCCAACTGACGATAACCAGGGCCTGGTGATTGAGGGACCCAACGGCCATGCGTACGCCCCGACCCATTGGGCCATGGGCCAGGCCGCTAACCTGGTCGGCGCGCCTGGTGCATATCTGCGAGAGTTACCCGCGCCCCTGGCCGCCGATTGTCTGAACTACGGGTTCCAGGTCGAGCGGGACGCGAAAGACATCGGGGTTTTATTGTCCCGTAACGGCTGTTCAGAGCTGCGCGCGGTGACCGGTCCGAACTACGGCCGAATTTGGGACGGTGACGTTGTGGCCGCCTTAATCGACCGGTTCGGGGACGGTGCGACCGGCCCCTGGCGGGTGCCTGGGGTGTTCGGTAACCTGGTCGAGGTCGACCGTAAAAACACTACATTGTTCGCGGGTGACCGTGACATGTTTGTTTTCCTGGCGGACGAGCAAAACCGGATCGAGTTACCGGGCCGCCGGGACGGCCAGACCGGCACCCTGGCGCGCGGGTTTTTCGTCACAAACAGCGAGGTCGGAGCTGGCGCGCTGCGCGTTAAGACTTTCCTGTTTGACTATGTTTGCGCGAACCGGATCGTGTGGGGTGCGCATGAGCTGGACGAGTTCAGCATCAGGCACACGGCCAGCGCGCCGGATAAGTTTATCGACCAGGTAACCCCGGCCCTTTTGGAATATTCCCGTTCGAGCGCGGCCAATGTGTCCGGGGTCCTGCGCAGCGCGCAAACCACAAAACTCGAAAAGGTCGACAAATTCCTGGCGACCCGGTTCGGGCCGCGCGTGGCCGCTCGCGTGCAGCATGCGCACATGCTGGACGAGGGCCGCCCGATCGAGACCGTTTGGGACGCGGTGACCGGCGCGACCGCGTACGCGCGCTCGATCCCCTGGCAAGCGGACCGGGTCGAATTCGAAACCCTGGCCGGTGGCCTGTTGGACCTGGTCGAGGTGGCAGCGTGAGCGCGCGCCGCCTGGTTTACGCAGGGGCTTTCCCTGGGGTCGGTCGGTTTCGTGTCACCTGGTCGTCTGAGTTCGGAGAATATCGTGCGCAGCTGATCGACCAGGACGACCAGCTGCTGGCCGAATATTTCACGGACGACCGAGCGGACGCAATGGCCACTGCCGACCGGCTGCTGGCTGATCGCGCCGCCCAGGTCGGGATCGACTGACCCGGTCGTTTTTCAACTCTCCACAAACCCGGCCGCGCGCCGGGTTTTTTGTGCCCGGTACCGTACCGGACGCCCTGGACCTGGTGGCATGTTGGCCACAAACCCCGATCACCGCCTGGTGGCCAGGCCTGCCCAGGGTCCGCGCCTGGCCGCTCCCTGGTGCGTGGTGCGCGTACCGTGTGCCGGTGGCCGTGTTTGTGTTTGTGTTGACCTGGTGCCCCGTGTTTGTGATCTGGTGGCCAGGATCACAAACCCGGGACCCCGATCCTGGACCCGGTGGCCCTGGACGGGCCGGGCCGGTGACCTACTGGCGCGCGCTTAACGCGCCTGGCGAGATAATCCGATAATCGATTAAAAGATAATCCGATAATCGATTAACGATTATCTGATAATGATTCGCCGATTATCGAATCAACGATTAACGATTATTGATAATCCGGCGCGCTACCTGGTGCGGGCATTATGTTTCGCTGCACCAGCTGCAGCACGCGCGCCCTGGTGGCCGCGATCCGCTCGACCAGGTGGCCGCGAGCCGGGCCGCCTGGTGGCCGTTACCTGGTGCATGGTCCGCGATCCAGGTCGATTGATTCGCGAGCCGTGGACCTGGTGGCCGGTGGCCGCGATCCGTGGGCCGTGGTCCAGGGTCCGCGCGCCCTGGCGCGTAAGTGAGTACCCACCCACCCCGGGCCCCAAAAAACGGGCCGGGTCGCGGGCGTCGCGGGCTTTAGCCCTGTTTCACACGGTATGTGCTGCGTGAAACACTTTTTGACCCCCGGCAGGAAAAAGGGCCCCCTTCCCCTGTAAACCGATTTGCCTTGCAATTTTTTTGTATTCGTGAAACAATTCGTTCCATGAAAACAACCTGCTCCAAGTGCCACGGTCCGAATGACCGGCTGCCCCAACGCTACTGCCGCGCGTGCCATGCTGCGTACGCCAGGGACAACCGACCACGGCACGCGGACCTTCCCGACGATCAGCGCCAGCGGTCCGTGGCCCGTGCTTATGCCAACGTGTACCAGCGCAGGGGAAAACTTCTTCCTGAACCCTGTGCCGTGTGCCAGGACCCTTCTGCCCAAAAGCATCATGACGACTACAGCAAACCGCTCCAAGTCACATGGCTTTGCCGAAAATGTCATCTGACCCTACACTCGGACGACAAAACTCTCCACGTGGAACAATCATGATCCCTGACGACATCGAAGCGGACCGCCTGCGCCTTGAGTACCGACTCGCACAACTTAACTCGCAAGAGAAGGCCAGGAGCAGCTTCCTGGACTTCGTGCGCTACGTCTGGCCAAACGCGATCCTTGGTGAGCACCACGCGGTCATGTCCAAGGCCTTTGACCGCATCGCCAACGGCACGCTCAAGCGTTTGATCATCAACATGCCGCCTCGGCACACGAAGTCTGAATTTGCGTCCTATCTCCTGCCTGCGTACCTCATGGGCCGTGATCCGAGCACCAAGGCCATTGAAGCGACGCACAACAGCGAGCTCGCCGTGCGCTTTGGCCGCAAGGTCCGTGACCTGATGGACATGGACACCTACAAGGAGGTGTTCCCTGATGTGACCTTGAAGCAGGACTCAAAGGCTGCCGGCCGGTGGGACACGAACAAGGGCGGGGAATACTTTGCTGTTGGTGTGGGCGGTGCGATGACCGGTCGTGGTGCGAACGTCTTGATCATTGACGATCCGCACTCGGAGCAGGACGCGATGAGTGAGCTTGCTTTGGACAACGCCTGGGAGTGGTACATCTCTGGCCCGCGCACGCGTTTGCAACCAGGCGGTGCGATCGTGATCGTGATGACGCGCTGGGGGACGAAGGACCTGACAGCGCGCTTACTCAAGGCGCAAAAATCACGGAACGCGGACCAGTGGGAGGTGATTGAGTTTCCGGCCATCATGCCGAGCGGCAAACCCCTGTGGCCAGGCTTTTGGAAGATCGAAGAACTTGAGGGCGTCAAAGCCACTTTGTCGGTGCAAAAGTGGAACGCGATGTACCAGCAGCAGCCCACGAACGACGAGGGCGCGATCCTGAAAAGGGAGTGGTGGAAAGTCTGGCCGCATGACGATCCGCCTGTGGTGAACTACATCATCCAGTCCATGGACACGGCCTACTCCAAGAAAGAGACGGCTGACTTTTCCGTCATCACGACCTGGGGTGTGTTTTACCTGAACGAGGACTCGGGGGCGTCCATCATCTTGCTTGACGTCAAGCGCGGGAGGTGGGACTTCCCAGAGCTCAAGCGTATTGCGAAGGAGCAGTACGACCACTGGCAGCCGGACAACGTGCTGATTGAGGCGAAGGCCACGGGCACGCCGCTGCAGCAGGAACTGCGCAGGATGAGCATCCCTGTGACGATGTACTCGCCAGGAGGCCGCAGGTCGGGCACGGACAAGATCGCGCGGGCCAACGCCGTGGCCCCTGTGTTCGAGGCCGGGATGGTCTGGGCCCCGGACACGGAGTGGGCTGAGCTTCTTGTTGAAGAATGCGCGGCGTTCCCGAACGGCGACAACGACGACATGGTGGACAGCACGACCATGGCCATGGACAGATTCCGGCGCGGCAACTTCATCAGCCTGGCCACCGACGACAACGAGGAAGGTGAAAAGCGGGAGCTTGTGCCGGAGTACTATTGAGCCGTAAAATGTAGGCAACTTATTGGCAGGAACCGGTATGGCCCAGAGAATCTATTCAGCAGCCGAGATGAACGCCCCAGGGATTTCTCAGAAGACCCGGGACAACATGTTGAAGAACAACGCTGGGGTGCGTGCTTTCCAGGAGCAGCAGGCTAAGACAAGGGCCGATGCCGCTGCTCGCGAAAGAGCTGCAGCAGCGTTCCGGCAAAAACAGACAGATGACTTCAATGCCCGGCAGCAGGCATGGAGAAACGATTTCAACGCTCGGCAGCAGGCGCATCGAGACAGTCTTAAACCAGCTCGAACTACGCCGGCCCCAGCTTCAAGAACAACCTCCGCTCCTGTGATGCGTGGGACAACGCCTACCACGGCCATCAGCACTCCAAGGTCGACATCCGCTCCAGTGATGCGTGGAAACACGTCTGCCCCTTCAGTCTTTAGTGCCCCAAGGACAACGTCTGCCCCTGTGATGAGAGGCACAACGCCTACTTCGGCCGTCAGTGCCCCAAGAGCCACCTCTACCACTGTGATGAGGGGGAACACACCTGCCCCTTCGGTCTTCAGCGCTCCGAGGTCGACCTCCGCTCCAGTGATGAGAGGCACAACGCCTACTTCGGCCGTCAGCGCCCCAAGGTCGACGTCTGCCCCTGTGATGCGTGGAAACACGTCTGCCCCTTCAGTGTTTAGCGCCCCAAGGTCGACGTCTGCCCCTGTGATGAGAGGCGTGACATCTACTTCGGCCGCTCGCTCCCCAAGGGCCACATCTACCACTGTGATGAGGGGGAACACACCTGCCCCTTCAGTGTTCACTTCCTCAAGAACAACGTCTGCCCCTGTGATGCGTGGAACAACGACCAGCTCCAGGTCGACCTTTACTCCTGCGACGAATCGCAGTACGTTCAGGCCAAACCCACCTTTGTACAGCTCTGCCCCTGCTCCGATGTCACGGTTTGACCAGATGATGGCAAACCTGCCGACACCTGCGCGTCCAACCTTTAACGCGGACGCTTTCAGAAGCGACCTTGACGCCTACATCCAAGACACTATCGCCAACGCAAATAGCAACAACCCCGTAGGCGACTCAGGGCTTGGTGACACATCCGCCAGAGACGACCTGGCAAGCCTTGACCGACAAGACGCTGCGGACAATGCACGTGCAGATGCCGAAGCCGGTTTTGGAGATGGTGGTTTGGGCAATGACGGTCTCGGCGGCGGTTTAGGCAATGACGGTCTTGGCGGCGGTCTGGGCGATGGCGGTTTAGGCAATGACGGTCTTGGAGGTAGCGGATCAGCACGAGATGACTTAACCGCTCTTGGTGGCGGCTCTCCCGCACTCGGCGGAGGGGATGGATTCCCTGCACTTGGTAGTGGCGATGGTTTCCCCGCACTCGGCGGTAGCGGCTCTTCCGCATCTGGCGGCGCGTCAGCGGCAGAAGATTTTGCAGAACTTGACCGACAAGATGCTGCGGATAACGCACGTGCGGATGCCGAAGCTGGTTTTGGCGGTGACAGCAGTTTCCCTGCAATCGGCAGTGGTGGTGGTTTCCCAGCTCTAGGCAGTGGTGACGGCTTTCCTGCCCTTAGCGGATCAGCCGCAAGTGATCTTGCAGCTTTAACCCCTGGAGCTACTCTTCCCGGTCAGGTGAATGCCACGACCCCTGGAGCTACTCTTCCCGGTCAGGTGAATGCCACGACCCCTGGAGCTACTCTTCCCGGTCAGGTGAATGCCACGACCCCTGGAGCTACTCTTCCCGGTCAGGTGAATGCCACGACCCCTGGGGCTACTCTTCCTGGTCAGGTAAATGCCACGACCCCTGGAGCTACTCTTCCTGGTCAGGTAAATGCCACGACCCCTGGAGCTACTCTTCCTGGTCAGGT
>Ga0315903_10010023_pt1 | contig 11365 bp, 2 predicted proteins | sample LakEriMetagenome_7_FD_203524 | JGI IMG/M metagenome (GOLD analysis project Ga0315903, IMG submission 203524) | Freshwater fungal communities from buoy surface, Lake Erie, Ohio, United States - Buoy 2 MA119 | ecosystem: Environmental > Aquatic > Freshwater > Lake | place: USA: Lake Erie, Ohio... | reverse complement strand
GACTCCCGACTTTTCTCTAATGCCCTCTGAATGGGTATAGCGTCGTCACCTCCTAAGTTTACGCTAGTTAGTTTCTCGTCTTCCCAGTTCCATGTCATACGACGACGGAAGTCTTTTGAGAGTTGATAGGGAACATAACCTTTACCAGACGCTGATAAGTCGTCTATGTTTAACCCTAAGTCATTGGCTATAAGCAGGACTTCATGGTAAACCTTTGGAACCTCACTCACTATATCTACAAAGCTTTCTACATCCGCATCAGAAAAGCCTAATTCTTCTGATAGGTATTTATATAGTCTCTGTTGTTCTGACTTAAGGTAAATAAACCCGTTGGCAGTAACACTATCGTAGTCACTTATAAACGGTTGCCAGCCTATTTGTGCCGCCCATACTTTAGCTAGACCTAGTTCCCCATCAGTAAGTCCATACGTCTTCTTAAATGGTTTAACTAAGTTATCTACAGTCTGCAACCTTAACTCAGCTTCTATGGACGCTAGTGCTTCATCGAGTCTGCCACGCCCCCTCCGCTTAACGTCTAGGAAAAACTTATAAGAGGCACTTCTCTTACTAGGAGCAGGAGTGACGTTAATTTGTCCTAGTAAGTCCTGTGTCTTCTGCATTCTTTTATACAGAATTTCTGTGGCAGTGTCTGCCTGTAAGTCAGTCCCAGACACTATCCCTCTTTGCAGGCTCATCACTCCCTGTAACTCCTTAACCCGCTTCTGCATATCGGTCATACCATCAGCATCATTTTCAAATGCTCGTTTAAGGGAGTTCTCGAACGCCTCCCCCTCTAGGTCTGGAATGTAACAGTGTAGTTTGTTCATCATAAGCAGGGGTCATCTAACTCCGGTACTGCGAACTTCTTAGCTTGCTTGTTGGCACTACGGACATCATCTAGGTCAATATCATCCCAGTCTTTCAGGAGGTTATCTACCATTTTGTCTGTCTTTGTTCCTTTCACTTTAGGACTGACAGGGGCTGTCGTTGGGCGGGAGGTGTACTTACTAACCGAGTATTGGTCAGCATAGTCATCCCAGCCTTTGTAGGCTTTTAGTTCCCCTGTACTAGGAACCCATTCAGTGGCAGGGTTTCCGTTGTAGTCTCCTAATGGTTTCTTCCCTTCTTTAAGTCTCTTGAATGACTCTAGGTTCCAGTGTGTATTCTCTAACATCTCTGAAGGTACAGATGCACCATCGGGTGTCTTAGCGTCAGCGTATTTAATAAGAAACTCATCTTGTCTGTCTTGAAACAATTTACGGGAACCCAGGTCAACAAACTCACCTTTATAACCAGCTACACCACCATTACCCTTAGAAGTCTTCTTAGTAGCTACCTCCTTGTTTATAATGTACTTCTCGTTGGTGTACTGTTTAGCGTAGTCAGCCCAGTCATAGTAGTCAGTAAGCTCACCTGTACTAGGAACCCATTCAGGGAAAGGCTTGTGGTCAAAGACTGGGTTCTTACCGTCTAGAATGTTCTGGAAGTTTCTTTGGTTTTCAAAGGTGTTCTCGACAAAGTTTAAGTCTTGCCCAGTTTCACCAGCGTCCACTGTGAACCTATCCATAGCGTCTTCTGTTCTACCGTATTTCAGGTTAAACTCAGTTTTGTCACCGAATTTATAAACACCAGCCTGACCTGCCGCTTGCCAGTCTTTAATGTCCGATTTCTGTGTGCTTGCTTTTACTTTAAAGGAAGGCACACCCTCTGATGTTGTACCAAGTTTTAAAGCGGCTTCATCAAGGTCATCTTGAACCATTTGACTTACCTCAGTAACTAGGTTTTCATAGTTCTCACTTATTTTACCTGCATTGTCTAGTATTTTAACTAGAGCCTCAGCCTCCTGTTTTGTTGCCTCTCTAATTTTATCTGCCTCTGCTCTAATTCTATCTCCTAGTGGTATTCTCTTTCCTTCTAGTGGTACTCCAATAGGCTCTACCACTACCTCTACAGGTACAGCTTCGGGTTCTGGTTTTAATGTCTCAGACAGGTCAGCTTGTACTGATGCTCCTAAAGACTTACCACTAGAAACAGTAGCATCGGGTAGTGTACTAGATAAGTCATCTGTGTAACCGTACTTCTTAACGTAGGCTTCTGCAACCTTACCATACATCTCAGCATCTACCTTAATACCTCTAGCTTGTGTACCCTCTAAGTCAGAAATTATATCTCTTAGTTTTCTAGGCTTAGTAGGTGGTACCTCTACAGTCTTACCTTGTTTGGCTAACTCCAATGCTCTCTGGAAGTCCTTATTATCAGGCTCTAACCGTGTAGCTACCGTGAGTAAGTCAACTAAGTTACTCTGCTCTGCTACTTGGTTAGTTTCTAAGGTACTAATTAATTTACCAAACCTGGGTAGTACATCATTAGATATTGGCTTATCTGAGACTGCCGGCGGGTTTTTCCCCCGTTTAGCTTTAGGTACACTGTAGTCCTTAGCTTCGCTAGTCTTTCTAGCCCGCCACCGGCGAACCCGTGCTGACTCAACTAAGTCATTCCGTACTATAGAGCGCACAGCTTCTACGGTATCACCAGTAGCTTCTAGCTGTCTAACCGTTTCTTTTTGCTCCTTTCTAACTATAGTCTCAAGGTTATCCTTTTTAACTATATATTCCTCAAGCATTTCCTTTTGTCTGTTTAACTCTACAGCCAAGTTTTCTGCCGCCTCTCTAGTAGCCTGCTCTGCATAGTCTAGGTTAGACTGCATTGCGTTGTGGATGTTTGAGTTAGACGGTTCAGTTTGTCTTGTAAGCTTATCCAGCCAGCCTCGTGCTTCATACTGTTTGATGTACGGAGGGGCTGGTAGTTTTTGTGGGACATTGGAGGTGGTTAAAAGTTTTGGGTTATACACAACCAGAACTGGGTTATCCCCATTCTTTAGAAGACCAGCTTGAACGTCACGTTCTTTAAACCCTTCCAAGATAATTTGCTGAAATTCTCTTATCTGCTTCTCAGACGCAGGCGTACCCGCTACGTTATACACGCTGTCCCGTACAGAGTCCCATGCCTGTCTAAGCTTAACGTTTGTAGTGGACTGTCTGAAAGCATCATCAGCTACGTTTTTCCCAAAGATACTCACCGTTGTCTGATAGAACAGTTCATCTATGTCCTTGGGCATGGGAGCATCAAGGTCAAACAAACGAGTAACCCTTGAGGTATCTACTGTGTATCTAACCGGAACAGTATCCACACTCTCAGGTCTAGGTGGACGGTTAATTTGAGGTAATGCTAGTGCCGCTTGGTCTGCTACATTTTCGTTTTTAGTTAAGTACACACCTAACCCATACTCAGACGGTGTAGCCCCTTTAAGAATATCCATGTCTGGAATAGGTACACTAGAGGATGTACCATGGTACCACAAAGTCATCTCTGAGTTTTGTTTTGTGAACTCAGTTGGAGGTAGCTTACCAATTAACCAGTCGTCCATTGAATTAGTAGCCTTTGCTGGGTTAAAACCAGTCCCAGCTAAGTCAGCGTACTGGTCTGCCTCAGACACTTTGAAGCCCATTTCAGGGACATCCTGTCCACTGTACACCTCAAAGGTTCCTAAAGCTTCTTCTACGTTCTGTCTTCCTACAGGTTTGATGGTAGGTGCTGTATCTTCTAATTGGTTTCGGACTACCTTTATCTCATCAACTTCTTGAATTAACTGTTCAATTACAACACGCTGAGAGGTTAAAGCTCTCTCGGTATTAACCACATCATTCCCTACAATTTTAGCTGTGGTAGATAGGCTCTCTTGTGTACTAGGTAATTCATTCTCTAGAAGTCTTGTTGTGTAAGCAGACTCAGCCGGCTCTGCTGCGTGTCTTAATAATGCTTCCTCTTTTTGTCTTATTAGGTTATTGATAATACCAAACTTATCAGCATCTGTAGCCACAGCGTACTGTTTAAGCAGGTCGTCTAGGTTCTTTTGAGTTCCCACTAACTCATCAATAGTAGGTAGCCCTTCTTTAATAAGAATTGTACTGGTGTCGTCACTTCGGCTTAGAACAATTTTTCTTACAGTACCATCCTCTAAGGTAACATAGGACGCTCTGGGGTAGTCAGGGTGCATAGTTGTTTGACCATCAAACAGCCTACCTTGTTGTCTAGCTAGTTCAGCTAACTCTTCCTCACTCAAGGTTCTTTTAAACTCTGGTTCTATAATACCTTGTCGTCTAGCTAATTCAGTTCCCTCGACCTCACTAAGAGGTCTTCTTACTAGGTTCTCAGCAGATGGTGGTACTTCTACTTTTGGTGTAGTTACACCCTCAACCACATTATCAGACACACGACGACCAGAAGGGATGTCTTTAACTTTAACTACTTGACCGTCCCCTACTTCTATTTTTGGTAGTTCTGGTGCTGCTGCTGGTGCGTCTAAGTCAGGCACTGCTGGGGCGGCGGCGGTGGCATTATCTGGTGGTGTTTCTGCTTTAGGGGGTACTACAGGTTCGGTCTCTACTCTAACTACTACAGGGTTTCCGGCAGGGTCAATGTTTTGGGTAGGAACTTCAATAGAGTTAACGGACACCACGCTGGTATGAGGTACAGCTTCATCTCCCCCTTGACGGACACCGGGTACATTTAGGTTTGGTATGGTAGCTTCAAGGTCATCTAGCTGCCTTCCTAGACTGGTCACATCCCCAACTTTACTTGGAAGCTTCAACAGCCCACCTACTCCTAAGTCAGCTACACCCCCAGTAATTACCTCACCTACCATAGCGGGTATAGTCTGGAGAGCTATATGGATGTTTTTACTAAAAGCCCCACTCTCAGGCTGTCCGAACGTCTTAGCTATGTTCTCTGGTAAGTCCCAATAAGGGTTTCCGGTTCTGTTCCCTGCTACCTGTCCTGCCGGTTCCTGTAAGGCTATGTACCGTTCTTCTGACCAACGGTTAGAAACACCCCAGTCACGCCCAGCTAATGCCCCAAGAGTTCTAGTCCGGTTATCCCATGACTTACTTTTATCCCCACCTAAAGCGTCTGCTGTGTCGTAAACCAGACCCATTAATATATTCTCAGGGAGGTTAAGCAGGTAGATAAGAGGGGACAACAGGGGGTTCTTACCTGCGTCTCCATAGTAACCTCTAGAGGGGTCAAACACAGTACCATACTGTTCTAGGGTTAGTTGACCTGTAGGAGTTTCAGCAACAGTATTATTCGTTAGTTGGTCTAGCCCTCCGCTCTCTCTCCACTTCTGCCAACCCTCCTGTTCCCAAGCCTCACGTCTTTTTTGTCCTTCTGGAGTCTTGTCTATTGGTAAGGGATGGAAAGCAGGGTTAGAAACTATCCATCCAAGGACACCCTGGGCTAGACCGGGAATTTGGTCAAAGCCAGCACCACCTATTCTGTTGCGTCTGTCTTGGTCTATTAGACTTCTAGAGTATTCGCCCACTTGCTGTAACCAGCCTAGTAACCCCGTAGCTGTGTTCTGTTCTCTCTTGGGGTCTAACTTGTCTTGAAGGTTTGTACCTATAATAGACCCTAGACCTGTACCAGCTAAGGCATTGTCTATAGCCGACGTTTTAAATATTCTCTCTCCACCTCCAGGAGTTACCGAGAAGTCTTGTAAGCCTCCTCTATTCTGTCTTACTATGTGTTCATTAGCCTTTCTCAGGGCTTCTACACGAGACGTAATAGTGTTTCTGCTCGTAACAGGGACATTGGCGAACTGGACTTGAGGAACTTGAATAGACTGTAGAGCCTCTACCATCTCCTCTGGTTGCGCCCGACGTTGTGTCTCAGCACTCTGTTGGTAGATAGGCTCTAGTGTTGGGGCTGTAAGAATATCCCCAAAGTTAGCGTCTGGTTGTCTCGGCTCCTCTACCTGAAACCCTCCGTCAGAAGGGAACACAGAAGGAAGAGCCTGTTGCTCCTGTAGAGTTGGGGGTGCCTCCTGTAAACTTGGGGATACAGGTTGCTCCTGTGGAACTGAGGGTTCTGGTTGCTCCTGTAAACTTGGGGATACAGGTTGTTCTACTACAGGTGCTGCCGCTTCCTCCGGTACAGGAGGAGCAGTAGGCTGTTGTTGTTCTACTACAGGTGCAGTAGGTACAGGAAGAGCAGGTTCAGGGGAAGGATAGCCAGCATTACCGATGGTAGGAATGCGTCGTCTTCTAGCCTGCTCTACAAGACTTTCAGATGTGTTCGGTTTAAGAATATCACCCATAATGTACCACAAATGTTCCTTTCTGTTTCATAGCTTGACAAGTGGGACAACCACCACGAGACTCCTTGTGTAAGGCTCTACCTGTATTTTGTCTCATGAAGTGTCCGTACTGCCTACCAGCAGCCTGCCCCAACTGGTTTAAATACTGACTTGCTGTCGTCCCGTTAAGTCCATCTCGTGTAGATGCCCTACGTTGGTTATTCATTCTTAGACCGGGACTTCCTCTCCAGATAGAAAACAGAAGGTCTTCCATTGTCTTAATAGGTTTCCCCGCCTCTCTCTGCATAGCTAGTAAGTAGGGTCTTACTACTAACCTAACTTGTTGCCCTAGAGATAGTTTTCCTATCTGTTCAGTAGTCATGTTAGCATAAGCTCTGGCATTTGTAGGACTTATTTGAATTAACCCATAGTAACCCCATTGGTTTGCTCTCCTAGTGTGCGTCCAGTTTCCTGTCTCTACCTGCATTACGTCAGCTAAGAACACAGCGGGTATCCCTAATTCATCAGCTAAATTAGCCAACTCTTTCCGGAACTCAGGGTCATCTTTAAGAATTTTATAACCATAGTCCTCATCGGGGTTATTTTTACCAGCACCGTAGTCCGCTGAGTTGGTACTAAGAAACCCGTTTGTACTAACTACACTAGGCTTGTATCCACTAGCTGTAGTAGCTACTTCGGACTGTGTAGCTTCTCTAACTGTGTTTGTTCTCAAGTCTAAAATTCTACCGTTTGATAGTAAGTAGGTGTCTTTGGTTAGCTTGAATATATTGTTAGATGACTGTCCTTGTCTGTTTCTGTTATTTGGGGGGTAGTAAGCACCAGTCTTTGTTTGTAGGTACTGTTGGGTAGGTGTAGTATTAGTGGATAAAATACCATTCTGGTACACAGGGTTAGAACCCCATGTAACCATAGATAGATTACCAGAAGTTCCTAGTAAGTTCTCAGCGAACTCAATATGAATTACAGGCTCCCCACCTCCGGGAAGTATGTATTTAGTAACAATCCCTCTCTGTTTAGCTGCCTCTAGTTCTCTAATAAAAGCTTGTCGGTCTTTAACAGAAGCTGGGGACACATCTAAAGCCCTACCAGATAGGTGAGCAGACACACTGTTAAAGCCAACTTCTTTTAGTTTAGCTACTGCTGCCTGTCTAGCTTGTGCGTCTGACATACCAGACTTTCTAGCATTAGAGTAGGCTAGAAGAACAGCATCACCACCAGCCCCGTAAAGGTTTAGCTGAGACTGTAATCCCATACTGTTCATGTTAGCTACCATAGCGTTGACTTGCGCTTCTGGTGTTCTATGTGTACTCGTAACTGAAACCCCCCTGTTACCAGAGTTACTCAATATAGTGTCGAACTCTTGTTCTATCTTGTCAGACATTGGGTTTTTATTGGGAGCGTAGGCTAGACCAATAGGTTTGTAGTTATCTAGCCTGCTCTCGTTAGAGTTTACAGAACCAAGAGGAGAGTTAGCTGTAACACTGTCTCCTACTTTTCTGTACTGTTCTGTAATGCCTATGTACCCTTCATAAACCCCATTGTGTGTTTTTACTATGGTTACAGGCTTTCCGTTCTGTGTCCCGATGTAAACTACCTTTCCGTCAGACAGAGCATGAACATTCTGTTTACCAGTAACGTCGAACGTCACAGCATTAGGTATCCCAAAGGAAGTGTCTGGGGTAGAGGCTATCTGATGGTTACTACCTTTAAAGGGGGTTACAATACCGTTTCGTCTTTCATATTCTCCGTTAGATAAAGGGTAGTTACGAGTAGGAGTGTCGGTCGTACTACCCCCCGAAGGGTTTCTTGGTTCCTCCGCAGGTCTAACTGTTTGGAACTGTTTAAGGAAGTGCTTGTAGGAGTTCACTAATTGTGCGGACTGCCTATTAAACTCTCTTTGAAAATAAGTATTAAGCCTATTCCCAATTACCTCCTGTCCTTCTCTAGGAGTTGTTAGCGTGTTTTTGTAACTCTGCTGCATTTGTTTCAGAGCTTCATCGGGGTCAACCCCTTGAGCCAATGTCCTCTCTAACTGGTTTAGGTGAGAGTCAACTTTGGCAAGCCCTTCCTGAGCCTCACTTACCTGTAGTTCACTAGGTAAAGCTCTTGTTCTCACAGACATAGGTACTTCATTACCTCTGTCATCGAACCTACCTGTTCTAGCTCGTCTAGAGGCGTTGTTTACTGCTCGGTTTCTGATACTTTGAGCATCTCTAGGCTCGGTAATGGTTACTCCCGGTGTTCTGTTTGGATTCGTGTTTAGTCTTCCTACACCATCTTGGTCAGCCTTAGCTTGAACACCAGCCGCCCGTACCTGCAACTCCTCTAGGTACTTCTTATTTGCTGGGTTAGTTACATCTAACCCGAAACTCATCCACTTACTCTGTAATTCTACCTGTTGAGACTTTAGAGCATCCATCTGCTTAAGGATACTCTCTCTCTCTTCTTTTAAGGCTGTAGGTGACGGAGAACCTGATACATCTACGAAACCACCACCAGTCCCTAACTCAGGATTAGGGGGAACTAATGTTCTACGCTGTCCTAGAGTTTCAGGCTCTACCTTTGGAGTTAAGGCGAATGCTCTCTGTTCTAATGCTAGAAGTTGCTTTCCGAGGTCTGTGTAGCTCTGTCTATCCGCAGCAAAGCTATCAGCTAACTCAGGGATGTTCTGTAAGTGGACTGGGTACTGGTTTCTATTATTTTTAATATGAGCCACATAGGCTAGAGTACCGGGGTCACGGTTCATGTAGGAGAACAAGACAGACCCTGTAGAAGCACCTATAGCGGACTTACCCATAATTGAGTCTGGGTCAATAGGGCTATCGTTGGAATTAAGCAGTGCTTCTAGGTTTTTAGCTTGCTCTAGCTGTGTTATCTGCCGCTCCGTAATTTTAGAGGGGGTAACTTCAAGTCTATCAACGTAGGAAGGAATACCTAAACCTATCCCCTTCTGTTCAATTAGAGTAGCTACTTCTGCCTGAGTAAACGGTTGTCCAGTATTGGGGTTAACTACTTGTTGTTGTTGAGCTAACCACATCCCTTGGGCGTACTCAGATAGTTCCTTGTACTTACCGGCTGTACTAAAGCTAGACGCACGTGACCCGTACATCTTCTCTAGTCTGGTGGCTAAGTCAGCATAGATGGGGTTAACCACCTTCATCATGTAGGTAGCGTCCATAGGTTTCCCCGTACGCTCTTCTACAGACTTTTTCCAGGCAGCTACTCCTTCTTCTAGTTTGGCTACAGCGGCATTAGGGTCAACTCCATTCTCAATATCTGCAAATGCAGCGGCACCGTAGTTAATACGGATGTACGCTATGTCAGTGTCAACTTGCTGGGCTTCATACTCTTTTTGTTGCTGAACAGCCTGAGTTGTTTGGTTCTGTTGAATGTCCCCAAAGTGACTCCTGTAGTATGTTCTAACCTGTACCTGGTCTTCTGGGGTTAGACCTTTAAACACATCTGACTGGAACAGGGCTTCTAGTTGAGTTTGTGCTTTATTCACGCCCTCAGTGTACCCGTAGTCTCTAATAAAGCCTTGTGTTTGGGTCACCATCTGGTCAATGGTTCCAATTAGTGCTGCCTTAGTAGCCTCAGACTGTTGTTTAGCTGCCTCTATCTCAGCTTTTTGTTGTGCTGCTGCCTGTCTAGCTTCTGCATCTTGTTGACTTGCTGCATACGCTCGTTCGGCTTGTGTAGCTTTAAGGTCTAGTTCCTTACCTACAAGGTCAGCTTCCTGAAAACTACTATAAGCCTCTAGTAATGTTTTACTAATATCGGCTAATGCAGACCCTATACCACCAGACGCACCATTCTTCTCAGCCTCCAATTGGGCTTTTTTCATTCTGTAGTTATAGTCTGCTGAACGAGCCTCGTCGTTGGCTTGTATAGTCTGCATTACATTGGCGTACCCAGTCATTACATTAGACTGAATACTCTCTAGGTGCTTACCGACGTTTTGACTTAGAGAAGCTGGGTCTGGGAGAGACACCGTATGCAACTGTTTCTCCGGGTCTAGTAAGCTACCTATATTTCTACTACTCGCCATGCTGTTTTATCTCCTACTGTGCTGTTTACCAACTACCTGATGTGCCTGAGTTCCAAGTACCGGAAGATGTACCGGAGACACCAGAACTTCCTAAATTACTCATTCTATTTAAGTAGTTGTTTTGGGACTGGTAGCCTCGGTTTCTACTAAAGAGACCTGCCAGACTGCCGAATAGACTATTAAAGCCAGCACCCCAATTAGTACCACCACCCGTACCACTAGATAGCATTCCAGTTTGAATGCCTGACAGAGCCTGGGATAGGGCAGCCCTCTGTTGAGCTAGGTACGATGCTTGTTGTAAGTCAGTAGCGGACATTGTACTTAGTCTATTCTGCTCTGCTGCGTACTTACCCAACTCATAGTTCTTTTGAGTTAACTGACTTCCATAGTTCACATCTGACTGTGCCTGTAGGTACTCAGCATAGGCTTGTTGGTTAGCAGAGTTAAGGGCATCATAGTCTTGCTGTCTCATAATGTTAGAGTAGCCTAAGTCTGCATTGTACGCACCGGTAGCTACGTCCATATTGTACTGGTCAGCTGTATTTTGAAGGTCATACATAGACCGACCTGTTCTGTTAGCTAGGTCATACTGACTTTGTGCATTTTCATTAGCTAAGTTATACATAGAAGCGTCTAAGTTACTACCTAAGTTGTACATAGAAGCATCTAAGTTTCTGCTTAAGTTGTACGCAGAAGTGTCCCGTGTACTTTCTAAGTTATAGTTAGATGTGTCGTACGCATTCTCTAAGTTGTACATGGACAGACCGTAGTCTCGACTTATTTGGTTTCTGGTGTTTACAAAGTCAACGTTCTGTAGTTTGGAGATGGAGTTATTAATGCCTCCTTGAACAAATGGAACGGTTAAATATGAGAAACTCTCAGCTAAAGATGTAAGCTTCTGTTCAGCAGACAGTTGTGACAGAGCTACAGCCCGACTAACCTCATCTAGCTTACTATCAGAGAGTATAGCTTGTCTCTTTGTAATTAGACCAGCTTTAGATGCTCTAACAGAAGCTAACGCTGAACCGGTAGAGGCATCTATTAGACCACGAGACACAGCATTCTGAATAGATGCTTGTTGGTTAGCTTCCTGTATTTCGTTAATTTTCTGGTCATTTAAGGCACTAATACTATCCGAGCTAGAACTACCTCCCATTATCATC
>Ga0315903_10010020_pt1 | contig 11367 bp, 13 predicted proteins | sample LakEriMetagenome_7_FD_203524 | JGI IMG/M metagenome (GOLD analysis project Ga0315903, IMG submission 203524) | Freshwater fungal communities from buoy surface, Lake Erie, Ohio, United States - Buoy 2 MA119 | ecosystem: Environmental > Aquatic > Freshwater > Lake | place: USA: Lake Erie, Ohio... | reverse complement strand
GGAGGGAGGCGTCGTCCATGGTCCATTCCCCGGGGAACGATGCGCCGTCGCAGGCCACGAGGCGGCTGCGCAGTGCTCGTGCCGACCACAGCACCCGTCGTCGGGTGACGGACCGGACGCGGGGACCGTCGATGCGCGCCCGGTGCACACCGGCGAGCGGCTTCGACAGCAGGACGAGCGACTGGATCGGGGAGAAGCCCGCGGCGGAGAAGGCCGCGGCCGGCCCGGATGCGAGGGCATTGGTCCGGACATCGGCGAATCCTGCGCCGCGCAGGGCGGGCAACCATCGCCGGGCCTCGTCGGCATCGAGGACGTCCCGGGTATCGAGGTGACCCCCGGTCACGATGAGGAAGGCCCGACCCGGATCGCCGTTCCAGGCACGCACCCTGACCCGCACGTCGCCGGCGAAGAGCTCGCCGTCCCGGGGCAGGAGACGCCTCCGGAGTTCGGAGCGACCCTGGACCTTCACCCGGGGAACGGTAGTGCCGCACCGCGGCGGCCGCCCGGGGCGGACACGGAGAAGCACCGTTGCGCCTAGCCTGTGCGAGCCGTAGCCGGACCACTTCGGCACGCGACGCTCCGTCATGATTCCGCCCCGCTTCGCTTCCGTCATCGAAGAGATGGCTCCTCTCGCCGCCCGCTTTGCCGCCGCCGGGCACCGCCTGTACCTGGTGGGCGGCCCCGTGAGGGACCTGCTGCTCGCGGGAACCGATCCGTCGGTCATGGACCTCGATGCCACGACGACCGCGACTCCCGCCGAGACCAAGCGCATCGTCGAGGGGTTCGCCGACGCCGTGTGGACCCAGGGTGAGCGCTTCGGCACCATCGGGTTGCGCGCGGGGGGCCGCACGTACGAGATCACCACGCACCGGGGCGAGGCCTACTCACCCGACTCGCGCAAGCCCGACGTGGTGTTCGCCTCCGACATCGAGACCGACCTCTCCCGGCGCGATTTCACCATCAATGCGATGGCGCTCGAACTCACCTCGGACTCTCCCGCACTGGTCGACCCCTACGGCGGCGCCTCCGACCTCGTGTCCCGCGTGCTGCGCACGCCACTGTCGGCCGAGGAGTCCTTCACCGACGACCCGTTGCGCATGCTGCGGGCCGCCCGCTTCATCTCGCAGTTGGAGGTGGCGCCCGATCCGTCGGTGACCGCCGCGGTGTCGGCGATGGCGGACCGCATCTCCATCGTGTCCGCCGAGCGCATCCGCGCCGAGTTCGACAAGCTCATGGTGACGAAGCGGCCGTCGTTGGGCCTGTGGTTCCTCATCGACACCGGCCTCGTGGACCACTTCCTCCCCGAGCTTCCGCTCATGCGCCTCGAGCAGGATCCCATCCACCGCCACAAGGACGTGCTCACCCACACGCTCGCGGTGGTGGAGAACGTGCAGCAGGAGCTGCGCGACGACTTCGATTTCCGCATCACCCGCCTCGCCGCCTTGTTCCACGACATCGGCAAGCCGCGCACCCGCAGCGTGAAGGAGGGCAAGGGCGTCACCTTCCACCATCACGAGGCCGTCGGCGCCCGCATGACGCGCGAGCGGATGAAGGCCATGAAGTACCCCTCCGACGACGTCGCCGCGGTCACCGACCTCGTGGCCAAGAGCGGCAGGTTCCACACGTACCAGATGGGATGGTCGGACAGTGCGGTGCGTCGTTACGTGAGGGACGCGGGCGGACACCTGCCCGAGCTCGTCGTGCTCACGCGCTGCGACTGCACGACGCGCAACGAGAAGAAGGCGCGCATCCTCTCCCGCCGCATGGACGAGATGGAGGAGCGGATCGCCGAGTTGTCGGCCCGCGAGGAACTCGCCGCACTGCGGCCCGAGATCGATGGTGCGCGCGTGATGGAACTGCTGGGGGTGCCGGCCGGCCCCGCCATCGGCGCCGCGCTCGAGTTCCTCATGGATCTGCGACTCGAGGAGGGCCTCCTCGGGCAGGATGCAGCCGAAGCGCGGCTCCTCGCATGGTGGGAGGAGAACCGCGACGCGGCCTCGCAGCTCCGCCGCACCCGGCGCAGCTGACCGAACCGTTCAGGAGCCGAGCTTGTTGGCGCGGATGACGAGCACCACCGGGGCCACCGCGTGCGGGGCATTGCGCGGGGGCAGCTCGTGCACCACTTCGATGGAGAAGTTGGCGCGCTGCAGGCCCATGGCGATCTCGCCGATGGTCGGGGTCGTCGAGCCGTAGCGACGCCGGGCGGTGGGGTCGGCTCCGTCGAAGACCGCCGACATCGGGTGCACCAGTGCCAGCACGAATCCCGCCTCGGGTTTGAGCACCCGGTGCACCTGGCGGAAGATGCGGGCGAAGTCGGTGTCGTAGCCGATCTGATGGATGCAGAGGGCGAGGTCGAGCGACCCGGTCGTGATGAAGCCGAGGTCGGCGATCTCGGCGTGGTGGAACTCGACGACCACCCCGAGGTTGGCGGCCGCCTGCCGGCCGCGTTGGATGGCCTGGAGCGAGGGGTCCACCGCGATGGCGCGCGCCGCACCGCGACCGACCATGGAGATGCAGTGGGGAACCGAGCCGTGGAGACCCAGTTCGAGCACCCGCTTGCCACGCACGTCACCGCACACGCGCAGTTCGTCGTCGTCGGCGACGTTCGGACCGAACGAGACCGCTCGGCCCGCACTCTCGATCCCTCGGCCCACCGCCATCGTCGAATCCTATGACTATCGTGGGGCGGCATGGGTTTCTCGGCGGACATGTTGCGCGGGGTAGCCGGTGAGATCGATCACCGGCTCGCGCGTCGTGCCCTCATCAACGAGGTGAAGCGGGGGAGGGTGTCGCGCGACTCGGTCTGCGATGCGCATCCCGAACTCATCCGCGCGGCGCGCAACGTCGGCGAGCAGACCGACACTCCGTGTCCGGTGTGCGAGAAGGTGAACGTCACCCTCGTCACGTACGTGTTCGGTCGGGGCCTTCCCGCCCACGGCAAGTGCGTGACGGAACGCTCCGACGTGGAGAAGATCCAGCGCACGGGACACGACCATGTGGCCTACGTGGTGGAGGCCTGCCCGGAGTGTCGCTGGCACCATCTGCTCCGGGTGCTTCCCGTGCCCGCCAAGGGTCGGCCCCGCAGCGTGGCTCGCTGACCCTGATTCCCGCCCGGGGTTTCTCCCGTCCACATGGGCGCCCCGGGGATCCCCTGTGGAGCCCGCGCACTGTGCGGGTACGCTCCCCGAGTCATATTCGCCCTGCCCCTCCGGGGGCTCCGGACCCCGGTCCGGATCCGAAGGGAGGTCACACGCAATGCGTGCCTACGAACTCATGGTCATCCTCAGCGGCTCACTCGACGAGAACGCCGCGCACTCCTGGCTCAAGACCATCGCCAACTCCGTCACTTCCGCCGGCGGCACCGTGCACGGCAATCCCGAATGGTGGGGTCGTCGCAAGCTGGCCTATCCCATCAAGAAGCTCGACGACGGCTACTACGCCGTCTTCAACCTGCTCGCCCCCGCGGGCGCCATGGACGAGGTCGAGCGCGGTTTCCGTATCTCCGATGACGTCCTGCGCCACAAGCTCATGCGTCTTCCCGAGGAAGAGGCGGCACGTCGCGGCATGGCCGTGACGGCCTGACGGATCGATAGAGCCACAGGCTCCTGTCACACTCACGTCGTCCAGCGACTCGAAGAAGGATCAACAGAACATGGCCGATAACACCGTCACCCTGGTGGGCAATCTCACCCGCGACCCCGAACTGCGCTTCACCACCGGTGGGCGCGGGGTCGCCTCTTTCGGACTCGCCGTCAACCGTCGCTACCAGGTGAACGGTGAATGGCAGGACCAGACCTCCTATTTCAACATCGTGGCCTGGGGGCAGCTCGGCGAGAACGCCTCGGCCACCCTCACCAAGGGCATGCGCGTGGTGGTCACCGGTCGCCTCGAGCAGCGCGAGTACACCACCCGCGAGGGTGACAAGCGCCAGGCGATCGAGATCAATGCCGACGAGGTCGGACCCAGCCTGCGTTGGGCGACTGCATCGGTCGAGCGCAATCCCCGCGGCGAGGGCGGTGGCCAGGGCGGTGGCAACTACGGCGGCGGCCGTGGCGGTCAGGGCGGTGGCAACTACGGCGGCGGCCAGTCCCAGGGTGGCGGCGACACACTGCCGCCCGACGAAGAACCCTTCTGATCAACGAACACCCGGATAGTCGAGGACAACACCCATGACCAGCAAGAAGAACAAGGCGCGGGCGGCGCGAGAGAGCACCCGCAAGTTCAAGAAGAAGGCCAACCCGCTCAACGCGGAGAAGGTCGTCTACATCGATTACAAGGACGTCACGCTCCTGCAGAGGTTCATGTCGGACCGCTCCAAGATCCGCGGCCGCCGCATGAGCGGCACCGACGTGCAGCAGCAGCGTGACATCGCCAACGCGATCAAGAACGCCCGAGAGATGGCACTGCTCCCATACACCAAGCGCGTCACCAGCACCCGCGCACCGCGCGCCGAGCGCCGCGAGGACGACAGCACGCTCGAGATGCCCGACCAGCCCATCGAGGCCCGGTCGGTCGACGTGTCCGATGCCGTGGAGGCTTCCGTCGAATCCGCGACCCCCGAGGTCGTCGACGATGGTGCGGAGGTGCTGTCGTGAAGGTGCTTCTCCGCGAGGACATCGCCGGCGTCGGACGGCGCGGTGACATCGTCACCGTCGCCGATGGTCACGCCCGCAACTTCCTGCTGCCCAAGGGCAAGGCCATCGTCGCCACCGACGGCGCCGTGCAACAGGCCGAGGCCATGCGCCGTGCCCGTGACCTGCGCGAGGCGAGCGCCCGTGCCTCCGCCCAGACCGTGGCTGAGGTGCTCGGAGCCAAGACCTTCACGGTCAAGGCCAAGGCCGGCAACGAAGGTCGCCTGTTCGGTTCGGTGACCGCCGCCGACATCGCCTCGGCCCTCGCGGCCCAGGCGGGTGTCGAACTCGACCGCAAGAAGATCGTCGCCGATCCCATCCGCACGACCGGGTCGCACACCGCGACGGTCCGACTCCACGCCGACGTGGAGTGCACCGTCAAGCTGTCCGTCGTCCCGGGCTGAACCAGGGCGCGTGCGTTCGCGCCTGTGACCGTCGTGAATCCCCAGGGTCGTCCACTGGCGTTCCACAGGTCGGCTCGGGAAGGCTGACCCGGTGAGCGACATCGAGGACCGTCCGCGGGACCGCCGCGAGGTGCGCACCGACAGTCGGGTGCCGCCCCACAACATCGACGCCGAGGCATCCCTCCTCGGCGCGATGCTGCTCGATCCCGAGCCGTTCAACCTGGCCGTCGAGCAGAAGCTCGTCGCCGAGGACTTCTACAAACCGGCCCACCAGCACGTGTTCGCCGCGGTCCGCACGTTGGCCGCCGCGGGTGAAGCGGTCGACGTGGTGACGGTCGCCGACGAGTTGCGCCGTGCCCGGTTCCTCGACGAGATCGGCGGCCTCGATTTCCTCGTCGAACTGCAGAACGCCACCCCCTCGGTGTCGAGCGCGGGAAGGTACGTGTCCATCGTGCGCGACACGTCGATCCTGCGTCGCCTCATCCGCGGGGCGAGCGACATCGCCGAGATCGCCTTCGGTGCCCCCGCGGACATCCGGGACGCCATCGACCGGGCCGAACAGATCGTGTTCGACATCGGCGAGGAGCAGATGACGGACACGCTGCGCAAGCTGCACGATCTCACGGGCGAGGTGGCCTCGATCCTCGAGAGGCGCTACGACTCCAAGACCGAGCTGACCGGCATCCCGACGGGGTACTCGAAGCTCGACCAGAAGCTGTCCGGATTGCAGGAAGGCACCCTCAACATCGTCGGTGCCCGTCCGGCCGTCGGCAAGAGCGCCTTCGCCCTCGGCATGGCCGTGTCCGCCGCGAGGCGCACCAACCGTCCGGTGCTGTTCTTCTCGCTCGAGATGTCGTCGGTCGAGTTGGCCCAGCGCATCATCTCTTCGGAGGCCCAGGTGGATTCCGAGCGTCTGCGCAGCGGACGCCTGGCCGATGCCGACTGGACCCGTATCACCCAGTCGATGAACAGGCTGGAGATTCCCCTCTTCATCGACGACACGCCCCAGATCAGCGTGATGCAGATCCGCCAGAAACTGCGTCGCGTGGCGACCGCGGACGGTCATCCCGCCCTCGTCGTCATCGACTACCTGCAGCTCATGGGCGGGAACGACCCGCGGGGCAGCGAGACCCGTCAGCTCGAGGTGGCCGAGATCAGCCGCGGGCTCAAGATGCTGGCGCGCGAGTTCCGCATCCCGGTGGTGGCGCTCAGCCAGTTGAGCCGTGGCATCGAGCAGCGCCAGGACAAGCGGCCGGTGCTGGCTGACCTGCGCGAGTCGGGCGCGCTCGAGCAGGACGCCGACGTCGTCATGTTCCTCTACCGCGAGGAGGCGACCGGTGAGCTCTCCGATCCCAACAACAGGGGACGTGCCGAGGTGATCATCCAGAAGCACCGTTCGGGTCCGACGGGCACCGTGCACCTGCAGTTCCTGCCCGCCTACACCCAGTTCACCGACCTGCCGGAGTAGAGCCATGTTCCTCGGCGAGAACCTCATCATCTGGCTCGTGCTGGCGCTCGGCGGGGCACTGGCCGTCGGCAACGTCGCGGCGATCGTGCGTCCGCCCGAGAAGAAGTCCGACGACGCCGACCTCGACCGCGCACCGGTGGTGCGCACCGTGGTCATGGCCGTGGTCGGTGCCGTGGCCGCGCTGTGGGCGCTGGCCAGCCTCGTCTCCGGCTGAGCCGTTCCGCGTGTCAGCGGATGACGACGAACTCGAAGCCCATGCGCTTCAGGTCGCGGATGACGAGCGGCAGGGCCGCGACGATGCATCGCCGGCACCCGGCCCCGTCGTGGAAGAGGACGTTCACGCCTCTGCCGCGGCGCTTGAGCGATGCGGCCTGCGAGCGGATGGTGGCGGCGATGCGCGAGGCGGATTGCACGGACATGCCGGGGGAGGCGTTCCACATGATGGTGCGGTAGCCGAGCTTCGTCGCCGCCGCGGTGACCCGGGTGTTGCGGGCGCCGTAGGGCGGCCGGTACACGGTGGGCCGTACGCCGATGGCCTTCGCGATCACCCGGGCGTTCTTCTCCAGCTGCCAGGTGACCTCGGCCGTGGAGAGGCGGGTGAGCCAGGGATGTGACCAGGTGTGGTTCTGGATGCTGTGGCCGAGCCGGTGTGCCCGCAGGGCCACGTCGGGTGCGCGGGTGAGTTGGCTGCCCACGACGAAGAAGGTGCCCCCCACGCGGTGCTTCTCGAGGATGTCGATGATGGCCGTGGTGGTCGAGCGCACCGGTCCGTCGTCGAAGGTGAGAGCGACCTGACCCGGGCCGGGCGACGACACGGCGCGATACGGAGTGGCCTCCGGAGCCGCCGCGGCGACGACCGGGTCATCGAGGACGGCCGAGGTGGACGCCGAGGCGATTGCGGGTACCAAGAGCGCCGGGACGATCAGGACGCCGACCAGACGCGGGATTCTCATGGAGCGGATGACGGGAATCGAACCCGCATTCTCAGCTTGGGAAGCTGATGTTCTGCCACTGAACTACATCCGCGTGGAGCCCCAAGGATAACGGCTCGGCCCCGCGGACGAACAGGGCGTCAGCGTGCCGGAGTCGACGACTCCTCGTCGCAGTGACACCGATCTTCCTTCGGCACACCAGCGAGTGCCTCCTCGATGTGCTGTCCGCAACCCGCCCACGTGGGCTTGTCGCAATCGGGACACGTGACGCGTGAACACATGATGTTGCTCCTTTTCGGCCGCCGTGCGGCGTCGATATGATACCCCAGTGGGTATGTGGTGCGTCAACCCTCCTCCGGGCCGTCGCGGGGCTCCCCACTAGGGTTGCGCCGTGATTCTTTCGGACAGGGACATCCGCGACCAGGTAGCCGCGGGGCGCATCGTCATCGAGCCTCACGACGAGTCGTGCATCCAGCCGAGCAGCGTGGACGTGAAGGTGTCGAACCTCTTCCGGGTGTTCCGCAACCATTCCGCCGGTGTGCTGGACGTGAAGAAGGATCTCACCGGCCTCACCGAACTGGTCGAGGTGCCCGCCGACGGAGTCTTCATGCTCCATCCCGGCGAATTCGTGCTCGGCTCCACGCTTGAGCGCATCGGGGTTCCCGACGACCTCGTCGCCCGCGTCGAGGGCAAGAGCAGCCTCGGACGGCTGGGACTGCTCATCCACTCCACCGCCGGATTCATCGACGCCGGCTTCGACGGTCACGTCACCCTCGAATTGGCCAACGTCGCCAACCTCCCCATCACGTTGTATCCGGGAATGAAGATCGGCCAGGTGTCGTTCATGCGCATGACCTCGGCGGCCGAGAAGCCTTACGGGTCGGGGGCGAAGGGTTCCAAGTACCAGGGACAGCGCGGCCCCACACCGAGCCGTTACTTCGAGAACTTCACGGACTGAGCCGCCGGTCTCATTCGCCGGGGCTGGCTGCCAGCGGGGCCGAGGCCTGTGCGGCCTGGCGTTCGCCGTTCTCGATGGCCTCGAGGAGGTGGATGGCGATGTCGGCCACCTTGACGGTGTCCTCGTCGACACCGGCGGCCTTCACGCCGTCGTCGAGCATGATGTAGCAGAAGGGGCACGCCGTCGCGACGCGAGAGGCACCCGTGCTGATCGCCTCCTGGGCACGCTCGTCGTTCACCTTGGTGCCGATGGATTCCTCCATCCACATGCGCGCGCCGCCGGCGCCGCAGCACATGCCCTTGGTGCCGTTGCGCGGCATCTCCACCACCTGCACGCCCTTGATGGAGCCCACGATTTTGCGGGGGGCCATGTAGACGTCGTTGTGACGACCGAGGTAGCACGAGTCGTGGTACGTGATGCGGTCATCGAGGGACGCGTTGCGGATGTCGAGCTGGCCGGTGTCGATGAGGTGCTCGAGGAACTCGCTGTGGTGGACCACCTCGTAGTTGCCGCCCAGCTGCGGGTACTCGTTCTTCAGCGTGTTGAAGCAGTGCGGGCACTGCGTGATGATCTTCTTCACGCCCATGCCGTCGAGCATCTCGATGTTGGGCATGGCGAGCATCTGGAACAGGTACTCGTTGCCTGAACGGCGAGCGGAGTCGCCCGTGCACATCTCGCTCGGTCCGAGGATCGCCACGTCGATGCCGGCGCGCATGAGCAGCTTGGCCACGGCCTGGGTGACCTTCTTGTTCTTGTCGTCGAAGGAGCCGGCGCATCCCACCCAGTAGAGGTACTCGTGCGCGAAGGGCGAGCCCGGGTCGACGACGTCGACCTCGAGGTCCTTGGCCCAGTCGGCGCGCTCGTTCTGGTTCATTCCCCAGGGGTTCTGCTGGTTCTCCATGGCGCGGTAGGCATTGCCCAGCTCGGCCGGGAAGTTGCTCTCCATGAGCGAGAGGTAGCGGCGCATGTCGAGGATCTTGTCGAGGATCTCGATGTTCACGGGGCAGATCTCATCGCAGGCGCGGCAACTGGTGCAGGCCCACACCTCCTCGGAGGTGATGCGCTCGAACAGCGAGTTCGCCCCGATGGTGATCTCCGGATCCACCGAGAGGGGCGGCGACACGCTGCCGCCCGGCGCATGGGCGGCGGTGGCCGCCATGACCTCGCCCGTCTTGAGCACGATCTCGCGGGGGTCGAGGGGCTTGCCGGTGGCGTGGGCCGGGCACACGCTCGTGCAGCGGCCGCACATGGTGCAGGCGTCGGTGTCGAGCAGCTGCTTCCAGGTGAAGTCCTCCACCACGGCGGCGCCGAACGTCTCGAGCGAGGTCTCGGTGAGGTTCGGCATGGCGCGCATGGCGCCCTTGGGGCGGTCACGGTCGCGCAGGTACATGTTCAGCGGCGACGTGAAGACGTGGCGCAGCATCGTGATGGGGAGCAGGGCGAGGAAGGCCACGAAGGTCAGCACGTGCAGGACCCACATCGCCTGGTGCCAGTTCTCGAGCGCACCGAGCGACCAGCCGTCGACGAGGCGCGAGAGCGGCCAGCCCACGAACGACCACTTCTCGAAGTCCATGTCCTTGCCCCCGGCCGCGCTGGCGGCGATGCGGAACATCTCGGCGGCGAAGCCGCTCAGACCGATGGCCAAGAGGACCCCGAGGATGATGCCGTGCTCGGGCTTCGACTTGATGCGGATGCGGTAGGGCTTCTGCACGTAGCGGCGCACGATGGCCCACATCACGCCCACCGTGAACACGACGCCCGCGGCGTCGCCCACCATGGCGTAGGCCTGGTACACGCCGCCGTGGAGGAACTTGAGGGACTCGGGCAACTGGTGATCGATCTCGAGCACGGTCGTCACGCCGAGCAGCACGAGGAAGCCGAAGTAGATCATCGAGTGCATGAGACCCGCGGCGCTGTCGCGCAGGAGGGTGCGCATGTAGACGCCGGCGCGGTAGTCGGCCAGCCGACGCTTGACATTGCGCGGGGTGGTGCGGCGCCGGTCGGGTGCGCCGCGCTCCCAGTTGCGCATGCGGTCGGCGAACCGCAACGAACCCCACACGAGCATCACGGGAATGACGGTGTAGAAGGCCACCTTGAGGGCCGACGGGATGCCGCCGAAGACGTCACGGTGGATCTCGGAGGTGGACTTCCACCCGGTGAAGTTCGGCACGATGCCCGACACCACGGTGAAGGCGGCGATGCCCACCCCGATGGCGATGGAGAGCTGGTGCGGCCGGAGGCGCTTGGGGGCGTCCGGAGTGGAGGCGGCGTTCGTGCTCATGGTGCCCAAACGCTAGTGGGCGGGGCCCTGTGGACAGCCCCCCGCGGAGGCCCTGGCGTCAGCCCTGGTGGGCCTCGGCGTCAGCCGTAATGGGCACGGTCCAATTCACGAACGCGCGTGGCCAGGGCCTTGAGCAACTTGCGCGAGATCGTGGGGATGTTGTCGATGGCCGCCTTCAGCGCCCGGTCCGACACCACGAGGAGCTTCACCTCGTTGTCGGCCACCACGGTGGCGGTGCGGGGACCGTTGTCGAGGAGCGAGAGTTCGCCCACAACGGAGCCCGGTCCCACCGAACCGACGCGCTTGTTGTTGCGCTTGACGGTGGCCGTTCCCTCGAGGATGACGTAGCCCTCGCGCCCGACGCGACCCTGCTCGATGATGACGGTTCCGGGCTTGACGGTGCGCTCGGACGAGTTCTTGATGATGAGACCGATCTCCTTGGTGGAGCAATCGGAGAACAGCGGGATCTTGCGCAGGTGGTGGACCGAGTTCTTTGTGGATGGCATGTGAACAAGTGTACCCATTGGCCCGGGGGCGATCGTCCGATCGTGAACATGGGTCACATGTGACCCTGGTCGTCGCCTACTTCTTCGAGGCTTGGTTCGCCACGCCCTCGATGGCGGCGCGGATCGCCTCCTGGTCACCGAGGTACTCGGCCGACTCCACCGAGAGGTCGTCGCGCAGGCGGTAGGC
>Ga0315903_10010019_pt1 | contig 11373 bp, 11 predicted proteins | sample LakEriMetagenome_7_FD_203524 | JGI IMG/M metagenome (GOLD analysis project Ga0315903, IMG submission 203524) | Freshwater fungal communities from buoy surface, Lake Erie, Ohio, United States - Buoy 2 MA119 | ecosystem: Environmental > Aquatic > Freshwater > Lake | place: USA: Lake Erie, Ohio... | reverse complement strand
ACTAGTTACTTTCTGAATCATTTCTAGAGTTATTCCCCCGGGGCGTAGAACCTTTGGAACTAATTTAGTACAATCGATAATAGTGGACTCGATTCCGACTTGACATCGATCTCCATCAAGGATTAAATCCTTAGGTCCAAGATATTTTCCTAGTTCCTCATCGACTGCAGCTGCAGAAGTTGGAGAAACAGCCCCAAATCTGTTTGCACTTGGTGCTGCTATGCCAAACCCGCCAACCTTATGAAACTTATTAAGCAAAGCCAAAGCCATTGGATGTGCTGGGACTCTAACTCCAACATTTTCTTGGCCGCCGGTTATGAAATCTTTTGCTAGTGAACTTCTCTTCAATATCAAAGTCATGGGTCCTGGCCAGAATTCACTAGCAAGCTTTATCGCATACTCTGGAATATCAATTACCCATTTATCTAATTGTTTAATTGATGAGATATGAACTATTAAAGGATGGTCAGTTGGCCTGCCTTTAACAGAGTAAATTCGGCTTACCGCTTTTTCATTTATTGCATCAGCGCCTAACCCATATACAGTCTCGGTAGGAAATGCCACAAGATGACCATCTTTTAATGCTTTAGCAGCCAGTTTAATTTCATTGTGTGTCGGATTGCTGATTATTTTCATGCGTAAATCATCCCATTTATTTAGTTTTGATCTGTACTGTTTGACCGATACCCTTCTCCTTCTGGTCCCCATCGTCTAGTGGCCTAGGACGTCGCCCTTTCACGGCGTTAACACGGGTTCAAATCCCGTTGGGGACGCATAGGAGTTGGGAGAGATTTCAACTTCGAAAGGTAAGGCCCAGTAGCGCAGTTGGTTAGCGCGCCGCCCTGTCACGGCGGAGGTCGCGGGTTCAAGTCCCGTCTGGGTCGCGAGGTGCTTAACTGCACTTTGATTGGCTGAGTAGCTCAGTTGGTATGAGCGAACGACTGAAAATCGTTAGGTCGCCGGTTCGATCCCGGCCTCAGCCACAGATTTTATCTCAACTTGTAGATTGGGCACAATGAGATCATTACTTAATAACCTTTATATCAAATATGTAACACCATCAATGATCCGTTGGGGGGTTATTGGTGTCACAACTTTTACAATTGACTATCTGCTCTTTTTAATTTTGTTTGATTTCAATAAATCTGTATTTCTCTCCAATCTGATTTCTGTAACAATTGCAACCTCTTTTAATTACTATATGCACCATAAGTGGACATTTAAAACTAATCAGCACTATGCAAAATCTGGAGTAAAGTACCTGCTGAATTTAACATTTTGGTGGTTTATATCTACAACAATTATAAAAGCTTTAGTCGAATTAGGAGTTGATCCAAGATTTGCCAAAATAGCACCTTTAGTTTTTATCGTGCCTATTAATTACTTTGTATTGAACAAAATTGTATTTAAGAGAAAAATTTAAAAGTCTTTAGTTCTAAAAAAAAGAGTAAAAAGTAGAACCCAAAGAACTCCTGCAGTAATTGCTATATAATTTTGAATTGATAAAGTTGGATGATTAATCAAAACAACTAAAAAAGCAAAAATAGCTGTCAGACTCCATAAAGTAACAGCTGCCTCTTTTCTAGAAAGCCCGGCTCGAATTAAGCGGTGAGATAAATGATCTTGCCCTCCTTGAAATGGTGAAATATGCCTTCGCAACCTAGAGAGCACTGCAACTGAAGTATCTAGTATTGGAATCGCTAATAAAAAGATTGGAACTAGATAAGAGCTAAGCTCGCTATTAACTTTTGGATCTAATCTAATTGTGAGAGCAGCAATGAGAAAGCCAAGAAATAACGCTCCGGCATCTCCCATATAGATCTTTGCTGGACTTTTATTCCAAACCAAAAAACCAAGGGTTGCGCCTGCTGTAACTGTTGCAAGCGCTGCTATTAAAAATTGATCTCCATTCAATGATAAGTAAGCAAGTGTTACGGCAGAGATTGCAATAGTTCCAGCGGCGCCACCATCTAGATTGTCAAAGAAATTTATTGCGTTACAAATACCAACTACCCATAAAATTGTAAACAATGAATCAAATAATATTGATCCAGTGGGATTACCTACGGTATCTGTTGCTATTAAAATTATTGCGGTAAAAATCCCAGCAACACTTTGTGCAATAAATCTTGGTAGTGGTTTAAGACTTTTAACATCATCCCATAGACCAATTAAGCCTAGTATTAATGCTGGTCCTAACACAGAGCTTGCAAGCCAAAATGTGTTTGATGTGTAATTTGAAAATAGTGAGGCAGAGTAAGAAATTACTACTACACCAATAATAATCGCAACACCGCCAAGGTATGGCACAGGTTGTTTATGAGATTTATGTACTGCGTTTGGCCGGTCAACAACATCTGTTGCGATCGCAACTTTAAGCATTAATGGCGTAAGTGCACCTACAAGTAGGTAGGTGAGTGCAAAGAGTAAGAAATACTCTTGATTAGTAATGCCCATTAAGTATTTTTCTTAAGCAGAACCAGATTTGCGGCGATGCATCTTAGGCGCTGCACCACCAGTTTGCCCCGCTCCAACTTTTGAACCAGATGTCGGACCTGAGCTTTTACCGGAGCTTGTACCCTTTTGTTTGCGGGCGAGTGCTTCAAGCATCTTTGCCTTAGAAATCTCCTCAGGAGTTCTATTCTCGCTCATTTACTTTCCACCATTTCTATTAAATGAAACTGCTCCAAGAAGTGCTTTGACCTCAGACTCTTTATATCTACGATGACCACCTAAGGTCCTTATCGAGGTTAACTTCCCAGCCTTTGCCCACCTTGTAACAGTCTTTGGATCCACTCGAAATAGTGAAGCAACCTCAGCAGGTGTTAGCAAAACCTCTTGCTCAATGCTCAAGTCACTCCTCTATTCAATAACTTATTCAAAATGTCCACTTTGTACTTTATGGGGTAAGTATTGTGGTTTCGGTGGGCAAAGCAAAGTGCTCACTTAAATCGCCTGTTCAAATGCAGCCACCCTGCGCCAGCGCGTGACTAACCGTTCATATCCTTGCCCTGCTAATGCACCATCACCAGCAGCAAGCCCAGCCAGTGACCTAGCCACATCCTCTATTGAAGTATCAGCTACTAAGCCAGGTTGGCCCTGCTCCGTTAGTGATCTATTTAGGTAACTCGCAAGCCCTCCATAATCACATTCCACAATTGATTCTTCGTTAAAAAGTGAAAGCCAGGAGAGTAGATCTGCAATCTCTTGTTCTATCGGACCCTGGCCAAAGGCTTTGAGGACTGCTTGATGGGCAAAGTGACATCGTTGTTTTGCCTTTGAGATTGCTGTTCGAAGGATGGTGAAAAAACCATCAATATCCTCACCTTGTAACCGTTCTGATGGTTCAAATAGTGAAAACCAACGTGGCGGAATACTCCAGGTTGAGGTAATTATATGTGAAACCTTATCTTCTACTAACTGCGTGGTTGAGTTTATGGTTTCTTCAACCGCTTTAGGTAGAAAAAAGTTGATAACTGAGGTTGGTAGCGAAGATTTGAAATCTTCCAGCGCTTCCCAACATCTTGTTGTTGTAGACCAAGGAGCAACATATTTCCTGCCGTCAGTTTCAATTACATGAGCACCATCTGCTTTAACTGGTAGAAAATGGGATGAGATTACTCTGCGTAATGCTTGACTCTGCTCATCAGTACTAGTTTGAGACTTACTAGTTAATGGACTCCATCTATCTTGATCTGTAACACTAAAAGCTGAGATAGGTTCATACACTCTTAAAGATGCAACATAAGGTGTTGGTCGCATTAGTCAACTAATTTCGATTATTACTTTGGCCTTCAGAGTAAGTATCTTGGTCATTAAAACTCTTCTCATCTGGCCTCTCACCATGTAACTCTTTAGCCAAGCTCTCTAAATCCATCTCTTGATTTGAGTACTTTAAATCTCTTGCAACCTTTGTTTGCTTTGCTTTCGAACGGCCGCGTCCCAAGTTTGGCCTCCTTTAACAGTAAGTTTCTATCAGGGGCGTAGATTATCGCAAAGCAGGGCCATCAACCATTGCTGCTTTACCACCCCTAAATAGGGTTCTAAGCCCTACTGCCTGTAGGAAAAGACTCAACCCCATAATTGGAATGCGAAATCTATGATCCCCGATTGAGATTAAAGAGATTAGCCAATTAAATGAAATAGCCAGCATTGCCAGATTTGCAATAAATCTCTCTAGAGATGCTTGCTGCCAAAGTATTTTATAGCCATAAAACATTAATCCCAAGCCACCAATAAGCCAGAGCCAAGAAATCATCTTTCCGAAATTTCCATAAACTAGATTTACGCCATCTTGAGTTGATGTCATTCCCTTGATTGGACTTATTGTGAGCCAAGGATTTCTGGCCATCGTGCCATTTGCAACTGGTCCAAACCAAGGCGACCAAAAGTAAACAGATTTGTTGTAAAAGAGTTCAATTGCCTTACTAGGATTACCTACATACCAATTTAATACGCATCGAACTCTTTGATTATCCTGCTCACTTGGCGTGCCTGAAAGATCACATGGAACCCCAAATCCCTCTTTCATATATCCACCGGTAGCAGTATCACCAGCTCCAATATTCATGGTCACACCAAGATTGGTAGAAATGCTCTTAACATTTATAGCTTCATTATTTCGGTAAATTAAAGTAGCGGGGAAAAATAGAGTTACAAGTAAACTTGCGGCAACAAGTATCGGCGCGCTTTTTAAACCAATACGAGTAATTATCCATAACAAACTTAAGATTAACCCAGCAATAATTAGACGAGGTTGCATAAAACTCATTAAGCCGACAATGCTCGAGCTAATAATCAAGTAAAGAAGAAACTTTTTCTGATTTTTCTCTACGAAGTCTTTGATAATTAATCCTAAGATTAGTAAAAACCCTGAGGCAGTTAAACTCTCATAACCTACGACTATCGAACTTAGGGATAAAGTTGGGTTTAAAGATATGAAGAAGAATACAAACAATGCATACTTTCGTAATCTAGTATGTGTAAGTTGAGATGTGAAGAAATAGGTGGCAAATGAAAAAACTAAGGTTTGGAAAATGGAGAGTGAGGTAAGAACCCAATTCTCACCAAATAAAGTAAGGAAGTAGATAACCAATGGGTACCCAGCTGGCCAGTAATTTAGAATTCCTTCTTTTGAAAATACTCCTTCACCAAGTAGTGCCACATAGCCAGTTAAGTAATTCTCCCCATCAGCCCCCAGCCAAATATTGTCCAGTAGGAATGATTCGCCCTTAACTGGAAATGTATATGCACTTATATTTATTGCAATAATTACTTTAATCAAAAACATTGCACCAGACCAATAAAGAAGTTTTCTTGGGATGTTCTCTTTGGCCAACAATGAAGCACGTTTTGATTTACTCGCCATTATTTCCTCTCAAGCATTCCTGGCTTAAGTTTACCTATTTGAGCAAAGATCTCTGAGAGATCAGAGAGTTGCCCTGAAGCAGAAATCTCTCCCTTTACGCAAAGATCTCCCCAAAGGCTGGGGTCGTAAAAAACTGTTATCAAAGTTTTTCCATTCATCTCAACTACATTAGAGGGGGTACCTCGCCTGTGAGGCTTACCTGCTCTGCATTGAATTGCTGCATACGGAGGCACTCGAAGCTCAACAGCTTTACCTGGCGCTACCTCTTGGACCATCTTAAGTATCTCTCTCACGCGATTCTTTACTTCCAAATCCGTCTTCATCTTAATTGAACTAATTCAACCTTACTGATCTTACGATCCGTAACTGACTTAATCTTTTTAGAAACAAATTCTGATTGCTCAGCTGCCATTCCTGCAAAATCTGATGGTTCTTTGATTAAATCATTAAGTCGATTAAGTGAAAGTGGAAACTCTTTTTCACCTGCGAGTGCTTTAAAGAAATTACTTTCAGTAGTGGAATGTTTTTTAATCAATTGGTGTGCTTCCTCTCGGCCCATTCCAGCCTGAACGCACTCCATCAAAATCTTTGTTGTTGCAAGCAGCGGAAGTTGATCATCTAATTCTGCTTTTATTTTGTCTTCAAATGCGCCAAACTCCTGCAAGATAGTCATAAAGGTATGAAGCAAGCCATCTAAAACATAAAAAGAGTCAGGAATAATAACCCTTCTAACTACAGAACATGAAACATCTCCTTCATTCCATTGATCTCCAGCTAGATCTGCAGCCATGGTGTTATAGCCACGAAGTAGAACCGTCATACCATTTATGCGCTCAGATGATCTTGAGTTCATCTTATGAGGCATTGCAGACGAACCAACCTGGCCTGCTTTAAATCCTTCACTTACTAAACCGCTTCCTGCCATCAACCTGATTGTGGTTGCCATTGAGGAAGGAGCGGAAGCTATCTGTAATAGCTTAGATACAACCTCAAAATCAACTGATCTTGGGTAGATCTGACCAACTGAGCTCCAGGTATATTTAAAACCAAACTCATCAGCAATGCTTTTTTCTAAATTCGTAAAATCTTTACCCATAGCATCTAATGCATCTTGAGATGTGCCAACTGGTCCCTTAATGCCACGAAGGGGCAAGCGAGCAATAAATTCCTTCAGCGCAGTATGGGCAAATAACAACTCTTCAGCACATGATGCAAATCGCTTACCCAACGTAGTTACCTGAGCTGCAATATTATGAGATCTACCAACCATATAGGTTTTTTCATACTTCGATATCTTTTCGCTCAGTAAAAACAAGGTTTGTAGAACTCGATGCTCTATTAATTCAAGCCCAGCTTTAATCTGAATAAGTTCAATGTTTTCTGTTAAATCCCGACTTGTAAGACCAATATGAATCTTTTCAACACCGGCGAGTGCGTTGAACTCCTCAATCCTCGCCTTAACATCATGGCGAGTTTTAATCTCTCTCTTATCAATTGAATCTAAATCAACCTTCTCAACTACCGCCTCATACGCCTTGATATCACTATCTGTAATTGGTAGCCCAGCTTTTTGTTGAAGTTTAAGAATAGTGATCCAAAACTTACGTTCATTAATAATTTTATTTACTGGATCAAAGATCGCCACCATCTCTTTTGTGGCATACCTTGTTGCTAACACATTTGGTGTAATGCTCATTTGATCAAATCCCTAACCACGATTGTTTCATCCCTTCCAGGACCAACTCCTATGGCGCTCATTGGAGCTCCAGAGATCTTCTCTAAGAATTTCACATACTCCTGGGCAGTCTTTGGTAGATCTGCAACAGATTTGGCCTTTGAAATATTTTCTTTCCAGCCAGGTAGGTACTCATATATTGGCTTGGCATGGTGAAAATCAGATTGTGAAGCAGGAAGCTCCTCAACGCGTTTGCCATCAATCTCATAAGCAACACAAACTGGAATCTTCTCCCAGCCAGTTAAAACATCTAGCTTTGTTAAGAAGAAATCAGTTAAGCCATTTACTCGAACTGCATATCTGGCAATTGGTGCGTCAAACCAGCCACATCGTCTATTACGCCCGGTAGTAACACCAACCTCACCACCAATTTTTCTAAGCGCCTCACCATCTTCATCAAATAACTCAGTTGGAAATGGACCGCTTCCAACACGGGTTGTGTACGCCTTAAGAATTCCAATCACACGGGTGATCTTTGTTGGACCAATTCCAGAACCAGTAGATGCTCCCCCTGCAGTTGGATTGGAGGATGTAACAAAGGGATAGGTTCCATGATCAACATCTAACAAAGTTCCTTGCGAGCCTTCAAGAAGGACTACTTTGCCTTGTTGCAAAGCTTGATCTAAAAGTAGTGAGGTATCTGTGACATAAGGCATTAAAATTTCGGCGTACCCCATGTACTCATTGATTACCTCTTCAACTGTAATTCCTTTTCGATTGAAGACCTTAACTAAAATCTGATTCTTGTCATGCAGAGCTGCTTCAATCTTCTGTTTTAAAATAGATTCATCAAATAGATCTTGAACTCTAATTCCAATACGATTTATTTTGTCAGCATAGGCTGGCCCAATTCCACGACCAGTTGTGCCAATCTTTGATTTTCCTAAAAATCTCTCTGAGACTTTATCTATTGTTCTGTGATACGGGGTTATCAAATGCGCATTAGTTGAGATCTTAAGTTTTGAGGTGTTAATCCCTCGCTCATTTAGTCCTTTAATCTCCGTTAGCAATACCGCTGGATCAATGACAACACCATTGCCAATTACTGGAATTACATTTGGAGATAAAATTCCAGAAGGCAGTAAGTGAAGTGCGTACTTTTGATCACCAATTACAACTGTGTGTCCTGCGTTATTGCCGCCTTGATAGCGGACTACATAATCAACCTGATCACCTAATAAATCGGTTGCTTTTCCCTTGCCCTCATCGCCCCACTGCGCACCAAGTAAAATAACAGCTGGCATCTTCTTCTCCCATTATCAGTAACTTTAAAGGTGAGCCTCTTTGCTGAAAAACCTTTTTAGTTGTAATTTCCTTACGGGATTACGGCCAATTCCACCACATTTGGGGCAGTTTTAGAAATCACCGCCCCAATCAGTGCTTCAAATTAAGCCTTAATAGGCACCGAGTAGAAGCAACGCCTTTTTAAAAAGGGCTGAAAGGGCAGTGGTTAATGTGCCAGAGGCGAGCAGCCGCTCAAGCAAGGTAATTAAGGTGATTAAGGTAGCGGTTAGCATAAAGCTCCATTTCTTTTTTAATTGCATGGGCTTTATCAGATCTAGCTAGCCTATCTAAAGGCTGGCAGTAAAAATTTGAATTCCCTTCTAGTGGGGAAAACTTATCGCTGGTAACCTCATCCTTACTATGAGTAATGAATCCTTTGAAAACTTATCTTATGAGGATCGCACTTTTGCTCCTTCAAAAAGTTTTGTTGATAATGCAAATGCAAAAGGTGATGTTTATAAAGAGGCAGATACAGATCGGTTAGCTTTTTGGGAAAAACAAGCAAACAGATTGCATTGGAATCAAAAATGGAATCAGGTTGTTGATTGGCAACTACCTTTTGCTAAATGGTTTATTGGTGGGAAATTAAATGCAAGCTATAACTGCCTGGATCGGCATGTAATTGAAGGCAGGGGAGATCGAGTCGCTTTCTACTTTGAAGGAGAGCCAGGAGATACTCAAACAATTACTTACGCAGAACTGTTATCAAAGGTTTGCAAAGCAGCCAATGCACTAAAGGAGCTTGGGATTAAGCAGGGTGATCGAGTTGCAATCTATATGCCAATGATTCCTGAGGCAGCGATTGCCATGCTTGCATGCGCCAGGTTGGGTGCGATGCACTCAGTAGTCTTTGGTGGATTTTCTGCTGATTCTTTGTTATCTCGAATTCAAGATGCTGATGCCTCTTTAGTGATTACCGCAGATGGTGGCTTTAGAAAAGGTGCCGCCTTTGCGCTAAAGCCTGCAGTAGATGAAGCACTTAAGGTTAAAACAGGTGTTAAAAATGTATTGGTCGTTAAACGCACTGGGCAAGAGACAAAGTTTGATGCTTCAAAAGATATCTGGTGGCATGAGATTGTTGACAAACAATCTGATAAGCATGAGTGTGAGTTCTTTGATTCAGAAAATGGCTTATTTATTCTCTACACCTCAGGAACTACAGCAAAGCCAAAGGGGATTTATCACACTACTGGTGGTTACTTAACTCAAGCAGCATTTACTCATCATGCAGTCTTTGATTTAAAGCCGGAGAAAGATATCTACTGGTGCACCGCAGATATTGGTTGGATTACTGGCCACTCATATGTGGTTTATGGGCCGTTGATAAATGGTGCAACACAGCTGATGTATGAAGGAACACCTGATACCCCGAGTAAGGGTCGATTATTTGAATTAATAGAAAGATACAAAGTTAGCATTTTATATACTGCACCGACTTTGATTAGAACCTGGATGAAGTGGGGGGATGAGTATCCAAATAAATCTAATCTTTCATCCCTTCGCCTACTTGGCTCTGTTGGTGAGCCAATAAATCCAGAAGCCTGGATGTGGTATCGAGAGGTAATTGGAAAAAACAATTGCCCAATTGTTGACACCTGGTGGCAGACAGAGACCGGCGCGATAATGATCTCACCATTACCTGGAGTTACTGCGACAAAGCCAGGGAGCGCAATGAAGCCACTTCCTGGAATATCTGCTGAGGTTGTTGATGATGAGGGTAAAGCTGTTGGAAATGGCAGAGGAGGTTATCTTGTATTAACAAAGCCTTGGCCATCGATGATGCGTGGTGTTTGGAATGAACCTGTTCGTTATAAAGAAACATATTGGTCACGCTTTGACGGACTCTACTTCGCAGGAGATGGTGCAAAGTTAGATAAAGATGGCGCAATCTGGTTATTAGGCCGGGTAGATGATGTTATGAATGTTTCCGGTCATCGAATCTCAACTACGGAGGTTGAATCAGCGCTTGTCTCTCATGATGCGATAGCAGAGGCTGCAGTAGTTGGCGCTAATGATGAGATGACTGGGCAAGGCATTGTTGCATTTGTGATTTTAAGGGGCGGAATTGAATCAGCCACAGGAGATGCTTTAGTTAAAGAACTACGTGATCATGTGGCAAAACAGATCGGCCCAATTGCAAAGCCAAGGCAGATCATGGTTGTAGCAGAGCTACCAAAGACAAGAAGTGGCAAGATTATGCGCCGTCTTCTGCGTGATGTTGCAGAAAATAGAGCGGTAGGAGACTCAACAACACTTGCTGATCCAAATGTTATGAAATTAATCTCTGAAGGCTTAAATGCTGGAAAGAGTGAAGATTAGCGATGTTTTGTAAGAAAATTACTTCTTGATATGTAGCTACTGTTAAACTCTTAACATGAGAATGCGACCTAAAAACAAACAATCAAAGACAAATATGGATTATTCAGGAATTGAAGAATTATTTGATGCAGAACAAGGACTTGAATTTTACAACAAAGATGTAGTTAAAAAAATTTTAAAAGGATTTGGTTTGCTAGAAAAATCAAACGTTATGGCTGAAGTTTTGGAGTTTGGAGCTGGAACTGGGGCCTTGGCTGAGGTTATGTTGAACGAGCACAAATTAAAGCCAATATGCGTAGAAATTGATCCAACACTTATTGAAATTTTAAAGTCAAAAGGATTTCAAACTTATTCCAACCTTGGTTTAACTCCTAACTTAGCAGGTTTTATTTATACCTCTAATGTGCTGGAACATATTGATGATGATCTTGAAGCGTTGGCTCAGATAAAGAAGAAAATGTTGCCTGGAGGCTTGCTTGTAATTTACGTGCCTGCACTTCCATTTCTATTTTCGGACATGGATGCAAAAGTGGGCCACTACCGTAGATACACTAAGAGAGAACTGTTGCGAAAAGTTTCACAAGTAGGACTCAAGATCGATGATTGCTATTACAACGATTGTTTAGGAGTACTTGCCTGGGGAAGTTTGAAAATATTTGGATACAAA
>Ga0315903_10010018_pt1 | contig 11373 bp, 18 predicted proteins | sample LakEriMetagenome_7_FD_203524 | JGI IMG/M metagenome (GOLD analysis project Ga0315903, IMG submission 203524) | Freshwater fungal communities from buoy surface, Lake Erie, Ohio, United States - Buoy 2 MA119 | ecosystem: Environmental > Aquatic > Freshwater > Lake | place: USA: Lake Erie, Ohio... | reverse complement strand
ATCCGTGATTCCCTTCAAATCTCTCTTCCACTTTAAGACCGCAGATTTCATCAATATAAACCCATGGGTAGTTACCCATAAGTTTAACTTCAATTCCAATTTTTTTAAGTCTTTCTACAAAGACCTTGATTTTATCACCAGTCAATTTTGTAGGATCATTTTCTCTTTCCATATAGGTTCCGAATTTAGTTTCTATTTTTTTCATTTTAGTAATTCTAAAAATATTATTACAACAACGGACCCGAACAAATATCCAAGTCCCGAACATAACGCCAATTTCAATCTCTCCTTCCAAGTTTTTGACTCAACCATAAATCCCACGAAAGGTAATGATAAAAATGGTCCGATGAATGCAAAAAATAACATTCCAAGATAGTTCTTATCTGCAACCACAGTAATGTAAAATGTGCTCCCAATCTCAAGTATAAGTGCCGATAGGAAAACTATCAAATATTTTTTAATCATCTAAGAACAAATTGATGAACTACTATTACTATTTTTCCATTTACTAAAGCTCTATCTTTTTGTATATCAATATGAAACATTCCAAAATCTTCTTTGAGTCTATTCGCTTGAACTTGTACTTCGTGTTCCGCATCTTCTTTTGTTTTGAAGAATCCAAAATAAGAATCACAAGATCCTGTTTTATCACACACTCCGTAAATTATCTCTCTTTGAACCATAACATTCTAATTTTTCATTTTTAACATTCCACAAATCTTTTACTCCTTCTGTCATATGACAATTGTGTCGTTTACCAGTCCTACGACCAAAATCAACAATCATATCATTATGACGATTACGAATAGAGTGTGGACACTCTTTACAAGGTTTTTTCATTTTAATTTTGAGTCAATAAATTCTTTTGCATCCTTCAACTTGTCAAAATCATATTTAACACCATCAAAGGTTACTTCGTAGGAATGCCACTTTGTGAACTTACTATCTCCACTTTGAAATGTTCGTGGGTCTCTTTTTCGAAAAAAATTTTTCATCTTGGAACCCTCATACTTGACGATTTCAAAATTACGGTATTCTCTTTTGGTTTCTTTAGTTGTCCACATAGAACAAATATAAGGAATAAATTTGAATCTGGAAATTATTTTATAGTTCTTTTTATAGATCCATTACTATAAATTTCAATAACGACTCCTGTAGTGTTTTCATTAACTTCTTGTCCCGCCAAGTTAATTCTTTTGACTAAGGAAATTATTTTATGAGTATTATTGATCTGAATTGGTCCGTAAGTTTGGTTCATTCCGTCTATGTCGTATTGTTTTAGACGATAGTAATTGTATAATGGTTTCACATTTTGATCAATCAAACTGTATTTAATTTCTTGAGTAGAGTTTTGTGATGCTTCAATCTCCCCTATTGAGTTCCATTCATACCCATCTTCACTTTTTTCAACAATAAAATGACTAGTATTATGTTCATTTGCTGTTGCCCATCTTATTAAATTATAATCACTTTCTTTATCGCCTTCAAGATATAAAAGTTCTATAGGTAATGCCGATACTCTATTTACCGTGATTGTTCTTAATTGATTATCATTTCCACAGTTTGAATTTGTATTTACGTGAATATAATAACTTCCTGTTGCGGGTCCTGTAAATGAAACTGGATGAACTCCTTGAGCAACTAAAGCTCCATGAGGTTGTCCCATTCTTACGGTTAAATGATCACCTTGAACTGATGAGGTTGCAATGTATTGATCGTTTTGAAAACCATTATACCAATGTGAGTATTGTCCTGATGGATGTTGTGCTATGGTCATGGTTGGTTGTGACATCCATGGCATTCCCTGTTGATTAAACTGTGTAGTATTTGACACCGTAATCGGAACTGCGGCCAATGATGAAGAACAAGCCGAACCTGATTGATAAACCACCGTTACTTTTGCAAACAAACCAGAAAGAGCACCATTTCCATTAAACAAACCAAAACAACTTGGTGGGTTTGTGATTCTAAATTGGTTTGTTCCATTTGCAATATAATTTGCGGGATTCATATTCAAAGTGAATATCGGATTAACACTTCCCGAACAACTACAATGGTATATTGTGTTAAACGTAGGACCACTAACACCATTTAAAGTTGTGGCTCTTGTTCCTGCTTGACACTCAACACCTACAGATAATTGTATTTGAACTGAAACTATAGTCGCACCTGCAGGGATATTACTTGTCCAATTAAATCCTACTTGTCCTGAACATCCATTATAATATGAACCTGATCCGCAATTGGATCCCATATTAAATAATTGATTAGTTGAGTTTATATTATACACCACAGTTTGTGACACGGGTTGGCTTTGTATTCCAACATAGTATGTTGTGTTTGAACTCAATGATGGTGTTGTGTAATTTGCACCTGAACCTAAAACTCCTGTTCCGTTTGCGGCAGAATACCAAGTGTAGTTATTACCACCACTCGCAGATAGAGTTGTTGAATTACCTAAACATATGTTTGTATTTCCATTAACCGTTGGTGCTTGTAATGGATTTACTGTAACAGTGACTGGAGTTGATGAACTAACACAAGGACCACTTGTTGATGTTAAATAATAAGTTGTGTTTGTAGATAAGTTTGGTGTTGTATATGAATTTCCTGTTCCAAGTGTGGTTGTTAAAGTTGAATTAGAATACCACGTAATTGTTCCTGTTCCTGATGCTGATATATTTGCCGTAGAACCACAAGTGATTGATGGGTTGTTTGTGGTTGGTGCAGAAATTGGATTAACTGTGATTGTATATGGTGATGTTTGAGATATGCAACCACTTGAGTATGAATATGTTAAAGTAAAATACCCTTGAAAAGAATACCCACAGATGTTATTCACACTCGCTGTTGATAAAAATGAAACATCAATCGATCCATTGGATGCCCAATTATTTATTGTGGCTGCCGGTATTGAATAGGTCGCTGTTGTCCAACCACCAGAACATTGAGTTCCACCCCAAACATTTCCTAAATTACCACTTTCACTTATAACTGAAACATATTCTGTTGAATTATCTATATCACCTCTAATATATACGGTTAAAATTCCATTTGCAGTTGCACCCAAAGGTGTCGATGTTACGGTTCCCGTAAAATTTCCTGGTGTTGAGTATGAACTAAGAATAGACGAACTTTGACTATATGTTCCTGAACCACCACCAGTTCCTGATGTAACATACACCGTAGAATTTGATGTTGGTGAATTAACCGTATAATTATTTCCCGACCCTAATAATCCTGTTCCGTTTGAGTTTGACCACCACTGATAATTACCAGTTCCTCCTTGAGCCGTTAAAGTTGTGGATTGACCACAAGTGGTATTTACACTTTGAGGTGTTGGTGCTTGAGGTCCATTGACAACCGTTACCGTTGTTGATGCACAACTCGAAGACCAAAGTCCATTGGCATAATTTCTTGCATAATATGTAGTTGTCGTTGCGGGATTAACTGTGACAGAAGCCCCTGTTGCAAATTGTCCTGTCGTTGCACATCCCGAAGTGAACCAATAAGTTGTCCCAACAGAATTATTGGCAGTAAGTGTTACAGGTGAATTTGGACAAACATTATTTGTGTTTGGTATTATTGCCGAAGGGGGTTGTGTCTGTAATGCTGAGCTACACGAATTAGTTGGGTAAGTCCATGCAGGTGGAGTTTGATATGTGGGTGTTGAAACTAATAATGTTCCTGTTGCATTAGGTCCATTATATACCCTATAATAATTTTCTGAAGACCATGATCCTGAGTAATATCTAACAGATATCGATTGACCCTGAAATACGTTAAAGTTATATGTTACAGGACCATATCCTGATGGCAATGTCCAATTACCATAAGTGAACACACCATTTATATGTATTTGAACATATCCTCCATTCCATCCGTCACCGTATGTATCTCTGAGTTGGATAGAATATGTACATTGAGAAATGACGAAACTTACAAAAAATACAAAAATTGATAATAAAAAATTCTTCATGCGTATATTACTATACTCACTTGAAGAATCCTATTGGAAACCCCCATCTACCATGGGCCGGTCGAGTTCAGTAATAAATACGAAGACAAACCTATTTAGTTTTTATTAAATAGGGGTTATTGAGCAAAACCTGTATTTGATTTATTATTTTTTTATCTGAACCGTGTCAACTATAACTAAAGTTACATTTATAACACCTCGTTTTATAAAATTGAGTTTTTTTGCGGTCCCATAACTGAGATCAATTATAAATTTAGAACTTTTTGGTAGTCTGTCATTAACTTTAACATAACAAACCGAATCGTTATGATGATTAGTAACTTTAACTATTGTTCCAAACTTAAAGTATTTGTGCGCCGCGGTTAAACTATCTGCATAGAACTTTTCTCCTGAAGCCGTTAGTCTACCTGTCCAATGTTGACCATAATAAGTTGCAAGTCCTTTATACTCAGTAATTGGTGAAATGAATGATAATAAAAATATTGATATTAAAAGTAATATTTTATTTAAGATTCCAATTTTTGTATTTTGTTTCGATTTTTCTTTTACCATACTTTTTTTCCATAATTTGTTGGTGAAGATCCCAATTTATGATCGATTCACTAACTTGTTCGTCGTCTTTTGCCATGGCATATAGTTTTGATATTTTCTTTAACATTTTGTTTGCAACGTAATTAAATTTTTCAAATTCGTCTTCAAAAAATTTCTTTGGGTTTTTTTCGTATTTCATGGTTTGAGATAAAAACTTTCGTCTAATCTCGTCTGTCTTTTCAAGTTGTTTGACTTTTTCTTCTGTACCACTAGGTAACAACCCTAATTGTGAACCAAACTTTAAAAAGTCATCCATAGCATGTTCCGTCATAATCATAAACAATTCCATTCTGTTATTTACCAAATCAATATAAGCAATTTCCAACACTTGATTTATTTTTTCATCAACAGTCATGTTAGATGGATCCTCACCAACATGTTCAATAAGTTTATCCAATCTTTCTTCCTGTTCTTTTAATTGTGAAATAAAATCATCGAATGTAAAGTTTTTGATTTCAACCAACTCTCTGAACACTCTATTTGTTTGTAAAAAATCTAAGAACTTTGATTTTGTAATATTTTTTCTTTTCATTGAATAAGCAACCTCTGTAGGTCTAACAAGGTTTTCAATCGCATGGATATAATACATATACCTGTAAAATAATCTATCAATCGCGGGTATTCCAAAATGACCTCTTCTTTGTGTTGCCTGATAGTCGGCATCAGGTCCCATTAAACCAAATTTTTTCGATTGTTTATCGTATTTGTGTTTAATCTCGTGAGCTAAAGATGAAACATGTTCGTCCCTTTCTTCTTCCATTTTTTGGATGAGTCCCTCAGGTTCCCAGTTTTCACCAACAGCGAAGGTTATTGTTAATTCCAAAGTGGTTGAGGGTTGAGTTTCTTTCATATAAACATCTCTATTGAATCCGAAGGCTCCTCCCATTCCCATTGAGGTGATATCTAAGACACCTTCTTCACCATCGATAGTTTCTATATTAACTTTAAGTTCATATGAATCAATTTTGACTTTTTTCTTATCACCTAATTCAAATTCAATATTACCATCAAATTCGTATTCATCTTCAATACTATCTATTGATTTGATATCTCTTTCTACAATATCATATAACATATCAGCAGCTTCTAAAATGTTATCAGGAACCCCTAAAGCTTCGGTAATTAGTCTTAATTGATTTTCGGTGATAATAATATTTCTCATAACAATAAATATATTGGGGTTGTGATTTAACCCACAACCCCAACCAAATCATCAAGGTGGTGATCCAAATCCATTTCAGATCTAATCTGACGACGGTCCATCATATGGACTATCTCAGTAATTTTATAAGGAAAATAACCATTGCCATCCATACCCACATCCAATCGTTTTCCTTTACCCCATTTATCTTTAGCGGAAAAATGAACGTGTCCGTGAAGATGAATTGATCCTTTACTCAACTTATTCCAACTAGCAAATGGATAGTGAGATAAAACAAAATTAACATCATCTATACTTACTTCCAAATAGTTAGAAACAGATAAAAACCTGTCTCTTATATCTTCTCTATTCTTTGTTATGTGTTGATCGTGATTACCTAAAACAAGATGGACATTTTTACAAACAAGACGATCTAAAAATTCACCTATTTTTTCAAATCCACCAAAAGCCACATCACCTAAATGAATTAAAGTATCATTTGGTCCAATTTTTTGATTGATATTGTTAATAATAACCGAATCCATCTCATCCAAATCTTGAAAATTTCTTGTTTGGTCCATAGGAATTTTACCATCTTGTGTTCGCCAGTTTGTAACGCCACGACAAATGTTTTTGTGATGGTAGTGAGTATCGGATGTAATCCATACCGTACCACTTGTTAATAGTTTATCAAATTTCATCATAATTTTATTTCAAAACGATTTTTCATTTGTTCTAATTTGTCTTCAGGAACTCCGTGTTCATTACTACCTCCGTGTCTATTTTCAACGATTATTGAAAAGACTTTATATCCGTGTGTTTTTGCCATTTCAAGGTAAGTTTCCATTTCCCATTCTTGAGTAAATGTGTTTGAAACGACAATTTTTGGTATTTCTTTTATCATATCCATATAAACCATATCGTGACACCACTCATGAGCCCATTTAATTTTTGAGCCATCAAATTTATATTCACCGTTCCCATCTATAAAAAACATATCGGCTTCGTAATGTTCTCCACCCAAAGTTTTTGCAAATGTTGATTTACCACTTCCTGGTATTCCTCTTACTAAATAAATCATTTTTTCCATAGTACAAAGATAGGAAAAAAACGGCATAAAAAAAGGGAGTTTATCTCCCTTATTTTTTTGTTATTATATTAAAATTATAGACCTAAGTATTTTTGAATCGCAGCCTTTGTAGCCGGCCCTGAAATTCCGTCCACTTGTAATCCTGCGTTGAAACAAGAATTTAATTTATTTTGTACCTCTCTAATTTGAGATGAAGTTTGTTCTGAAATAATCGCTCTTTCGATTAAATTATTTTTTAGTTTTCTATACTGTTCCTCAGTTATTTTTAATTTTCCCATTTTTTTCTTTAATCTGCAGTCATTGAGTCGAATGTCGATGTACCTAAGTTAGGGTCTTTAGGTGTTTCTGTTTGACCCCCTGGTTGATCTCCTCTCCAATTCAAAGGTTTATTTTCTTTATCATCTTGCGTTGATGTACCTCCGCATTTTTCATTTAATTTTTTTATCACTTGATCGTAGTCAAAGGTATATCTAACACCAGTTCTTCTTTTTCTTCTAACAGGATCTTGAGTAGAGGAACCTTTTTCTTTAGGACATCTCCAACCTGAATTTTTATAACCTTCAATGTCATCGCCCCAACCACATTTAGCGGCATTTACTCTGAGTTCAGTATCATTTTTTGGTTTTGGTGGAGTTACTTCTTCTTTTTTAGGTGTGTTTTTAACTAATTTTTCGATCGGAAGCCAAACATAATTCAACCATTCACCTTCATTATCAATATCACCATCAATTGCTTCAAATAATGTTTCTCCGTACATTCTATCATATTTTTCAGCAACAGCACATAAATCGACAACTGTTTCACAACTTTGTAATGCTCTTCTAAGATCATTTAAATTAGTCCAACCAAATGTTGATAAAGCATCTCTAATATCTTTTGCCAATTCTCTTTGTCTACCATCATCTTTTGTTGGTTTTGTAAAGTTCTTTTTGTGTGTACGACAAAAAGTCATTGTTTTCTTAACTTTATCGTAACTTTTACCACCTGAACTTAATAAATAACCCAAAGCACCTCCAGCAACAGCTCCAATAACAGCCCCTATCGGTCCAAATGATGCACCAATCAATGCTCCCGTACCAGCATTAAGTGCGGTCCATCCTCCTGTCGAAGTAGGATCAGCTTCTTCTAACTCACCATCATGATTTTCAATATTTAGTTCCTCGGCAATTCGTCTTTTATGTAAACCAAGTATTCTATTTTTTTCATCTTCATTAAGAAATAACTTATTTTTCATAGTATTTTTTTCTTAATAAATATACGGAAAATAAAAAAAGGTGAGAAAACTCACCTTTAATTTAGGGTCGACATTGAATATGCCAACTTCTCCACCACCTTATTTTTTTGAAACAAGGAAACTATAGTCTATACATCCATATTTTTGTATCTTCGTAAGTATTAAATATATCATTAAAAACTAAACCATCAATACTTCCTGATACTATATTATAATTTAAAAGACTACCACTTATATTACCCCAAGGTGTGTCATATAAAGTCAACTTGTAAGTTGTAGGTGTAACTCCTAAATTATATTTAGATGGGTACCCATTAAATGTGTAATCATCATTGTCGATAAAAACCAAAGTGTCCGATCTACTATCATCGTGAAAATCTGTGTTCAAAACTTTAGTTATAACCCAAGTCTGGCCTGCAATTGATAAAGTACTATCAACAAAAGTAGAGTCTGTTACTATTGGTGTAGGGTCCAAAGGTTGTTGTGGTTTTATATCTTGTTTATAACAAGACATTAACAGGGTCCCACTAAATAAAAATAAAAATAATTTCATCATACTAAACTTTCAATTTTGTTTCTAACTTGTTCACCTAAAGTAACTTCACTAACGTTAGTCAAGATTACGGACTCTTTCAAAATTTTATTAGGTATATGTACCAAGAATGTATTACCGTCAAAGTAGGATAAATCTTGACCTAAATTCAAAGCTCCGTCAACCATCTTCAAAAAGATTTTAAATTGTATTGGATCAACGAAAGATTCGGTAAGTAAGTTACCAAATTTATCATTGATAATTCTAATCGTGTGGTTGAATGTCGTTTTTATCATTTGTGTTTTATTTCTACAAATATAGAAATTTTTTTTGTTTAAAAAAACTATTTTAAAATTTTTTCAATAATAGAAGTTAATTCTTTGGTTTTTTTATTTTTTGGTAAATCTTCTTTTTTGAAATACCTACAACTAGTATGTTCGTGTCCATGGGACGCTTTATCTAAATTTGGTTCTTCCTTTTTTTTACTTTCTTTTAAGAAGACAAACATCATACCCGTTTTTACATTATTTTCATTAGAAGTGTGTATCATACCAACCAAATCAATATTAGTATCCACTTTAATATTTGTTTCTTCATAAAACTCTCTGATCGCTGTTTTTCCTGGTGATTCTCCGTTCTCCATACCACCGGCAGGTATTGACCAAATATTTGGTAATGTTTCTTCGGGTGATCGTTTACAAAGTAAAACCTCATCACCATATTTTAAAATTATACCAGAACTTTTTCTAAACTTTTTCATTGATATTTATAAATATGAAATTAAAAATAAATGACAATCTTTTTAATATAAAAAGTGTTTTAACATCTAAAGACACTCAAAATGGAATGATGAATAAAAAATTCGACGATTCATTTGATGGTATGTTATTTCTTATGAAAAAAGAACCTCATTCTTTTTGGATGAAGAATTGTATTATTCACTTAGATATAATCTATATTGATGGTAATGTAATCAAAAAAATACATCATAATTGTAAACCTTGTATGTCAGATGATTGTGAACATTATGAAGGTTTTGGTGATATGATTTTAGAACTACCTGGTGGAAGTTGTAAAGAATATCAAATTAGAGAGGGTAATGAGATAACTTTATTTTAATGAATCAATAAATTTCATTACTGGATCATCAGATGGGACATTATTAAAATCTTTTTTTTCTAATTTTGGTTCTTCTTTTTTTGTGTTGAGTAGTGAAGAAAGAGGGTTATAATTTTCTTCATCAGAAACATCTCCATTTTGGTCTTCTAAAGTATTAACTATTTTTTCCAACTGATCTTCGGTAATTAAATAATTTTTCATACCATATAAATATCACTCACTTTTAATTTTTACTTTTGTTTTTTCGTCAACAAAAACTTGAACTCTTCCTCTGGCAACTTCACAATAATTTGGTGATAATTCAATTCCCAACCATCTTCTATCCAATATCTCAGCCGCGACTAAACTGGTTCCTGAACCGGCAAATGGGTCCAAAACTACATCATTCTTGTATGATAATATTTTGATCGCTTTGGTCGGGATGTCCATCGAGAAGGTCGCCTTAGTGAGAGATTTAGTGTCAGCAAAATAATTCCACTGACCAAAGACAAGCTCCATAAACTCTTTTTTATCATTTTCTTGGTAGACCATTTTATTTCTTCTTGTTCCATCTTCATTTTCAATTTCCGTTAATTCACCAGTCCATTCAGGTTGTCCTTTTACTTTTTTAATGTGTTTATTTTTGTAAGCCAAAATTACACACTCTTTAGGATTATAAATGTAAGGTGACGACGGACTCATCCAAGATCCCCAAGCTGTTGTCTTACTCCTGTGAGGTGATTGTTCTTCAAGATCGACAATACCAAAGAAACCGTAACCAATTTCTTTCATAATCTGCCACATCTCTGACACAAAGAAAATACGACCACCTTTTTTCTGACGATTGATTTCGTATGGAATGTTCAAAGCGATTCTTCCATCATCTTTCAATAGTCGATAAGCCTCAGATAACCAGTCCTTTGCAAACTCGACGTACTCATTGAATTCTGTGTCATCTTCATGAACATCGTAATCAATTCCAACCCCGTAAGGTGGAGATGTTACTATCAAATCCACAGATCCTTCTGGTAACGTTTTCATCACCTCTATACAATCTCCATTTATAATTTTTCCTGTTTCTATCATTTTTTAAATTCCTGCTGTTATGTGGTAATAATAACCTTTTGATGTCATATCCCCAAATGATTTATAAATTTCATATCTTTTATCATCATAGAACATATCTGTGACAATTTCAACTCTACAACCAACATCTTTAACTTCAAATCTAATTTTTTCTACATCAAAGTCTTCTTCTAATGGTATATCATATACCAATATGTTACCCTTACAATGATCTTCTATAATAAGATAAGCATCTTGACTACAATACTTTTCTTCGTGATCACATTTTTCAAGATTAAGTTCTTCTGTTTCATAGACCAAATTTCCATCTTCATCTTCTACTTTCATATGAAAAGTTTCAGGATATGGACCTATTAGGGTGTCTAATTCTGAGTCTAAATAACTCTCAACCCCCAACACTTCACAAATATCATCGTAATTCATTTCATCAAACTCGACTCTTTTATCTCGAAAAGTGTTGTATTGTTCTGTGTTTAATTTGAACGGGTAAACTTCCGCACCTCTGTGTCCTAATGTAATTTTGTAGTATTTCATATTATTATAGATTAAAAAATGTAATCAATTATAGAGTATAAAACAAGACCTGTCCCAATTAACCAACTTAAAATTAAAAAAATAGCAA
>Ga0315903_10010015_pt1 | contig 11376 bp, 7 predicted proteins | sample LakEriMetagenome_7_FD_203524 | JGI IMG/M metagenome (GOLD analysis project Ga0315903, IMG submission 203524) | Freshwater fungal communities from buoy surface, Lake Erie, Ohio, United States - Buoy 2 MA119 | ecosystem: Environmental > Aquatic > Freshwater > Lake | place: USA: Lake Erie, Ohio... | reverse complement strand
TGGCGCGGGTCGAGCTCCACGCGGCTGCCGGGTGCCAGCTCCTCGCCACACTGCCAGAGGCGGTGGTTTTCCAGCTCCTCACGCTGGCGCTGGATCCAAACAAGGGCCCGGCGCAGGCTGGGTCCCTGCCGCTCCACGCCAGCCACCTGCCAGCAGAGCTGCCGCAGTTGAACGATGGAGCCTGAGAGTTGCTCGGGATCCACCGGCTTGTCGTTGCCCTGGCCGCGCTTGAGGGGGTGACAGGGCTCGACGGCCGGTTGGCGCGGCACCGGCTGGGGCTGCAGGTCGGCCAGCCGCCGCGCGAACACCAGACACTCCATCAGCGAGTTGCTGGCCAGCCGGTTGGCGCCGTGCACTCCGGTGCAGGCCACTTCGCCCACGGCGTAGAGGCCCGGCAGGCTGGTGGCGCTGTTGAGGTCGGTGCCGACCCCACCCATCCAGTAGTGGGCGGCTGGGGCCACCGGGATCGGCGCCTCGGTGGGTTCGAGCCCAAGCCCCCGGCAGCGGCCAAGGATCGTGGGGAACTGGCGCTCCAGCCGCTCCTGGCCGACGGGCCGGAGATCGAGCCAAAGATGGTCCACCCCCAGCGCCTGCATCCGCCGGGCCAGGGCTCGGCTCACCTGGTCGCGCGGGGCCAAATCGCCACCGGCGAGGGAGGCGACCGGGCTCGCCCCATCGGCGTCGCAGAGCCGCGCCCCTTCGCCGCGCACCGCTTCGGAAATCAGGAAGTGAGGTGCCCCGGGCAGCATCAGGGCGGTGGGATGAAACTGCACAAACTCCAGGTTGCGCACGGCGGCGCCGGCACTCCAGGCCATCGCCACGCCGTCGCCACTGGCCTGGGCGGGATTGGTGCTGTGGGCGAAGAGATGGCCGCCGCCGCCGCTAGCCAGCACTACCGCGCCGGCCCGTAGCCAGCGCAGTTGCTGGCCGTCCAACACCTGCAGGCCAACACAGCGGCCCGCTTCCACCCAGAGCCGCAGTGCTGGCATTCCCTTGCGTTGCCGCAGGCCAGGGCGAAGCCGCACCTGCCGCTCGAGCGCATCCACCAGGGCCCCACCGGTGCGGTCCTGGGCGTGGAGCACGCGCCGGTGGCTGTGGGCCGCCTCCAGGGTGGTGCTGAGCCGCTGCTGATCGCGATCGAATTCCATCCCAAGCTTCAGCAGCCGCTCCACGCAGGCCGGTGCCTGGGTCACGAGAAGCTCCACCGCCCGGGGATCGCAGAGGCCGGCGCCCGCTTTCAGGGTGTCGGCGATGTGGCTGGCGAAACTGTCATCCGGCTGGGTGACCGCCGCGATTCCCCCCTGGGCCCACCGGCTCGCGGAGGGGGGCAAGGCGCTTTTGGCCAAAAGCAGCACCCTCAGGCCGGCCGGCAGCTCCAGGCAGGTCATCAGGCCGGCGGCGCCGCTGCCAATCACCACCACGTCCCACTCGCTGGCGAGCGGGGCATCATCGGGGGGTTCGGAAACCGACGCCATCGGTCAGCCCTGCTCGGCCGAGCCTATGGGAGCGAGGGCAGGTGATGGAGACGGATCAGCAGGTGTGGGCTGCGTCACATCGTCCCGGCTGCGGCCAAAAAAAAACCGCCGGAGGGCCAGCGGTGTGGGAGGCGGCTGGAGGGCCGCTAACTCAGGGACCCGGGCTCAGCGGTAGACGCCGTCGTTGATGCGATCGAAGCCCTCGTTCAGGGCGATCGAAGGAGGGGTGACGGTGAAGTTGCTCTTGTACTTTTCAAAGAGCTCCTTCTGCCGTTCGGTCAGATCGAGCTTCAGCACGTCGTCGACGCTGCTGTAAGGGCCTCCCAACACGATCTTGCCGGCCAGGGTGGGATACATGCCGGGGTACTGCTGAAAGCGCCGAACAGAGGAGTTATTGAGGTCGACCTTGCCGGCGGACTCAGCGATTTTGTCGTCGGCGACATTGCGGCGCTCCTCGGCGAACGCCGGCTGGGGCAGCAGCAGGCCGATCAGCAGACCCGCCATCACAACCGAGCTCATCAACCAGGCCAGCAGCCGCTTCATCACGACACTCCTTGAAGGGGGGATCACAAAGGGAAACAGAGAAGTGGGCACCAGAGACGTTGCAAACAGTGAAATGCACAACGCAACCGACACGGCCGCTTGAGAGGCCGGCTCTCACGTTACAGACCCATTCGCGACAGACCCCAGGGCGGTTGCTCTCCTTTTGCAGTTCTTCAGATCAGCCCGCTCAGCCGCGGCGCCAGCAGCGCGGCCAACAGGAACAGGCCATCCACAGCCAACGTGATCAGCAGCGTGGCCGCGGCGAGCCGTCCCGCCAACCCGCGTGGCTCAACCGTGCGGGCGGCGAGCAGCAAAACGAGCACGTAGTTGCCTAACACCACGATGTTCAGCGGTTGCAGCACCGTTTCGCCCGCCTGGCGCAGCAACTCAGCGGCCTGCGGCAAGGGCGCCCTCAGGGCGGCGGGCCAGAAATCCATCAACCCCAAACTGGCGATGGCGGCATCGGTGCAAGCGGTGCCGAACAGGGAAGCCAAGTAAAAACTGGCGGCCAATCGCCAGCGGGGCATCGTGAGGCCTCCGAGGGCCAGGGGCAGGGCGAAGGCTTCGATCGGGAGGTGAAGGAGGGGATAGCACCGGAACCAGCCCCAGAACAGGGCGCCACCCAGCCAGCTGCCGCTGAATCCCACCAGCAGCGCCCCCTGGTCGCGGCGGGCGGCGTCGCCGCAGCGCTCCAGGCCCAGCCCCAGCGCCAGCAGCACCAAGCTGAAGAGCGCTGCGCTGAAGGGTGACTGGCGCACCCAAGGAGCCTGGAGAAACACCGGCAGGCTTGCCAGCAGGGCTGCCGCCAGGGGCAAGCCCGAGGGGACCGCGAACAGGCTGCGCCCTTGCGGATTCAGGGCTTTCGTCAGGCTGCTCTGGGCCACGATCAGGTTGCCTGTCCAAAAGGTCGGCTCAAGCTAAGGGGCGGATGCCCTGGAACGGGAGCGCTCCGCTGGGTAACGTCAAACCTGCCTGAAACCGTCCCCATGCCCGTCTTGGCCTTCGTGCCGCCTCCATCCGGCGGTGGTGCGTTGACTGTTCTAGAGGCCTGCTGGCGTGCCGTTGTGCTTGGGGTGGTGCAGGGCCTAACGGAGTTCCTGCCGATCAGCAGCACAGCGCACCTCAAGGTTGTGCCGGTTCTGCTGGGCTGGGGCGATCCCGGGGTGGCGGTCACCGCTGTGATCCAGCTCGGCAGCATTGTGGCGGTGCTGGCCTACTTCTGGGATGACCTGCGCGCGGTGGTCCAGGGTGTGGCGGCGGCCTTGCGGGATGGCCGCTGGCAGGAGCCGGAGGCCCGCCTGGGCCTGGCGATCGCCCTGGGCACGGTGCCGATCCTGATCGCTGGCCTGGCGATCAAGAAGCTCGTTCCCGACTACGACAATTCGCCGCTGCGTAGCCTCACCTCGATCGCCATCGTCTCGATCGTGATGGCGTTGTTCCTAGCCCTTGCCGAGGTGGTGGGCCGTCGTCGGCGTCGCCTCGAGGATGTGCTTCCCCGGGATGGGGTGCTCGTGGGCCTAGCTCAGGCGTTGGCGTTGGTACCTGGAGTCTCTCGGTCCGGCAGCACGCTGACGGCCTCCCTGTTCGATGGTTGGCGTCGCGCCGACGCCGCCCGCTTCTCGTTTCTGCTCGGCATGCCGGCCATCACCCTGGCCGGCTTGGTGGAGCTCAAGGACGCCTTCGCCGCAGACGGCGCCATCGGGGGCGTTTTGCCGATGCTGTTGGGAGTTTTGGTCGCGGCGGTGGTGTCATGGCTCTCGATCGCCTGGTTGTTGCGCTTTCTGCAGCGCAACAGCACCTGGGTGTTCGTGGGCTATCGACTGCTGTTCGGCTTCTCCATCCTGATCTGGTTCCGCCATCTCGACTCTGCCGCCCGCTGAGAGCTGAAGGCGGCGCCCCGTGAACTGCCGTCGTGGATCGATGGGGGCTTGCGGCGGGGAGCCAGCGGGCGGAGCTGGAGGCACACTGAGATCAACCCGTTCGCGTCTGCAGCACGAAGGCCGTGTGGAAGGAACCCTCTGCCGGCATCGCCCTGGCCGCCAGCTCCCCGCCCGAGAACCCACCGGAAAGCGTCAGCGCCGCGCGGCGGCTGCCCCAGCCAGCTGTGGTGGCCAGCGTTGAACCTGGGTCGATCGGTGAGGAGCTCGGTCTGCAGCCCGGCGATCGCCTGCTGGCCATCAATGGCGTGCGCCCGCGCGACCTGATTGATCTACAGCTCCTTCTTGGAGAGGAAGAGATCACCCTGGAGGTGGAGGATCCCCAGGGGATATGCCAGAGCGTCAGCTTCGAGAAGGACGCCGACGACGGGCTCGGGGTGGCCTTCAGCGAGGCCCTGTTCGATGGCCTACGGCAATGCAACAACCACTGCCCCTTCTGCTTCATCGACCAGCAGCCCCCAGGCCAACGCGGCAGCCTTTATCTCAAGGACGACGACTATCGGCTCAGCTTCCTGTACGGCTCCTATCTCACCCTCACCAATCTCAGCCCGGCCGACTGGCAGCGCATTGAGGAGCAGCGGCTCTCGCCTCTTTATGTCTCCGTGCACAGCACCGATCCGGAGCTGCGCAGCCGGTTGCTGGTCAATCCCCGGGCGGCGCTGTTGCCCGAGCAGCTGCGCTGGTTCGCCGAGCGGCGCCTGCAGATCCACGCCCAAGTGGTGGTTTGTCCGGAGGTGAATGACGGCGAGGCGCTGCGCCGCAGCCTGGAGGATCTGGCGGCCTATGGCGAGGGGGACTGGCCCGCGGTGTTGTCCACGGCGGTGGTGCCGGTTGGACTCACCCGCTTCCGGCCCGAGGGCGACCAGCTTCGCCCCGCCACCCGAGAGGACGCGCGCGCCGTGATCGCCTTGGTGGAACCGCTGCAGCGGCGTTTTCTGAAGCGCCTGGGCAGCCGTTTCGCCTGGCTCTCGGATGAGTGGTACCTGCTGGCCGGCCAGCCGCTGCCACCTCGCCGTAGCTACGAGGATTTGCCCCAGCAGGAGAACGGGGTGGGCAGCATCCGGGCCTTTTTGGAGCAGCTGGACCACGCCACCGCCCAGTTGCCCCGAGCCCTGCCCCAACCGCGTCGCAGAAGTTGGGTGGTGGGCCAGCTGGTGGCCGAAGCTCTGCGACCGGTGCTGGAGCGACTCAACCGGGTCGAGGGTCTGGAGTTGATCCTGCATGGTCTGCCCAGCCCCTACTGGGGCCAAGAGCAGGTCGTCACGGGGCTGCTCACCGGATCGGATCTGCTCAGTGGCCTGGCGGGAAAGGATCTGGGCGACGAACTGCTGCTGCCCCAGGTGATGTTGCGCCAGGGGGAGCCCCTGTTTCTCGATGATCTGCGGCTGGAACAGCTCCAGGCACGCCTGCCGGTGCCGGTGCGGCTGATCGCAGGGGCAGACGATCTGGTGTCTGCCTGTCTCGGCAGTGGGGAGCCAGCTGCCTAAGATCGCAGCTCTCCTTGATGGATTGGACGTGGGGCGAGATCGCCACTGCCTGCCAGCGTTGGTCCTGCTCACGGCCTTTCTCCCCCTTGCCGCCCGGGCTGCTGGCCTGCCTGTTCAAGGCAACAGCACGCCAGCTCCCGTGGCCGCCGCGGAGCCCTTGCCCACCGCCAGCCCCCTGCTGTCCCAGGGCAGCAGCCCGGCCAACCGTCAGCCGCTGCCGCCGAACCCGGCCGTTCCCGCACCGACAGTTCCTGGGGTGGGCAGTTTTCCCGCGTCCGTGACGCCAGCTGGGCAGCCAGCCAAAGGGTCACCCCAACTCAGCTCGGGGGATCCGGCTCAGCAGCCCCTCCCTCTGGCTCCGAAGGTGAAAGGGGAGCGGCCCAAGGCCAACCCCCGGCTGTTGGCACCCGCCGCCACCAAGCCCCCGCTGGGCGACACCCTGCTGCTGTCCCCGAATCCCTTGGCCCTGCCGGTCAAACCCTCTCAGGTGCGCATCACCGAGTTGCGGCCCCTGGGATTGCGGGAGGCGGTCACCCTGGCAGAGGTCAATAACCCCAACCTCAAAGCGGTGTCCAGCCTGGTCGATCAGGCCCAGTCGCGGTTGCGGGCCGAGATCGCCTTGTGGTACCCGCAGGTGACCCTGAACGCTAGTAGTTTCCCGGCCTTTACGGATGGCTCGTCGTATAGCTCAAGGGTGTTCCAAAATGGCTCGTTGGTTAACACGGCTTTCTCTGCGGCTACCAACGGCACCCAAACCCTGCCTCCGGTAGCGCCGCAGCTATCCTTCCTAGGGCAGTTTCCATACAATATTGCAGCTACGCCCACTCCCTTTTTTCCCCTCTTCAATCCCCAAGGCGATTTTAGTTTCCAGCGTCAGGGCATTTCCGCCACCAGTGTCTGGAGGATGGCCACCAACCTCGAGGTCTCCTGGGCCCTGATCGATCCCGCCCGCACGCCCCGGATCGCTGCCGCCCGCGACGATCTTGAGGACAGGAAGAACAGTTATCTCATCGCCCTCCGTGATCTGCGCCTGCAGGTGGCTCAGGCTTACTTCGATCTGCAGCGAGCCGATGAGAAGGTGCAGGTGGGGCAGGAGTCCGTGCGTGCTTCGCTGGTCAGTCTGCGCGATGCGAGGGCTCGCTTCCAGGCGGGTGTGGCCACCAAGCTGGAAGTGCTGGAGGCCGAAACCCAGCTGGCCCGCAACCAGCAGTCAACCACCGATGCCCTGCGCGATCAATCGATCGCCCGCCGCGCCATCGCCCAGCTGCTGTCTTTGCCTCAGGACGTGACTCCCACCGCCAAAGAGCCAGCCAGGGTGATCGGCACGTGGCAGCCCAGCTTGCAGGAGAGCATCGTGGCCGCTTATGCATTTCGGGAGGAGTTGGATCAGCTGCTGCTGAAAATCTCGAGAGCCAATAATCTCGCCAACGCTAGCCTTGCCGCGATCCAGCCGGTCCTGCGTATTGTCAACAATCTCAACTACGCCAGAAACAATGGCTATGAGTTTTCCTCCCAACCCGATGCCAGCGAGTTCGGCTGGGGTCTCGACAACACCATTGGCCTGAGGCTCAACTGGACCCTGTTTGATGGCGGTCGGGCCACGGCTCAATATCGCGAGCAGAAACAGGCAGCCCAGCAAAATCGCTTCCTATTTGCTCAGCAACGCGATCGTATTCGCTTTGAAGTAGAGCAAAGCTTCTATCAAATGGAGGCCGCCAACAGAAACATCACCACAACCGCCCGCCAGGTGCTCTCGGCCAGTGAGTCTCTGCGCTTGGCTCGGTTGCGCTTCCAGGCCGGCGTCACCACCCAGCGGGAAGTGGTCGACAACCAGCGCGACCTCACTCAGGCCCAGGTGTTTTACACCGACGCCATCGCCTCCTACAACCTCAGCTTGGCCGAACTGTCGCGCCGCACAGGCCTTGATCAGGTGGTGTTCTGCAAGCAACCCCAGCTGCCAGCCCGGAAGCCCACGGTCGAGGGCATCGGCGATGTGCCAATCGAGCCCATGCCCCTGGCTCCCGCCTGCAAGGCTCAGAGCCGCTCCGCCCTGGGCTATTTCGATCTCGGCTCTCCCACGGCCCCCCCTGCTTCGGATGAAGGAACACGCCCAGCCAGGCCCCAAGCTTCCGCGCCGTAATCCCGGTGTCCAGCTCCGCCGCCCCTTCCCTCGGCCTGATCAGCACTCTGCGCCTGGGACTTTTCCAAGCCTGTCTCGGTTGCCTGGCCGTGATCTTCGCCGGCTTGCTCAACCGGGTCATGCTCACGGAGTTGGCTTTCCCGGGGCTGCTTGTGGGTGGCGCCCTGGCCTTCGAGCAGTTCGCCGCCCCCGCCCGGGTGCTGGTGGGGCAAGTCTCCGATGCTTATCCCCTGGGGGGGCGCCGCCGGGTTCCCTATGTGCTGATGGGCACGCTGTTGTTCTGCGGCCTGGCGGTGTTGGTCGTACCCGTGATTTTTCGCATCCGAACAGTGCTGAACCAGGACCTGCCGCTGCAGAGCGCTTTAGCCATGGCGGCTCTTTGCGGTTTGTTCGCCCTGTATGGATTCGCGGTGTCCTTAGCCTCCACTCCGTATCTGGCGCTGGTGATCGACCGCACCAGCGAGTCTGAGCGGCCCCGGGCGGTGGGCATCATCTGGTCCATGCTCACGGTTGGCATCGTGATCGGTGCCATCTCGATCCAAATCAGCCTGCGCTCTCTGGACGGCGTGCGTGATCCTGAACTCCTGCGTAACGGTTTGCAGCTGTTCATGATCCGGGTGGCGGTGCTGGTGATGGCTCTCACGGTGGTGGCCACCTGGGGCATGGAGCGTCGCCGCGCCTGGGCGCCCAGTCCCAACGTTGCCATCCCCACGGCTGCGGCCGCGCCCATGACCATGGCCGCGCCCATGACCACGGTCACGCCCATGACCACGGTCACGCCCACGAATACGGTCACGCCCACGGCCGCGGCCACAGCCAAGCCCGCTTCAGAGCGGCAGGATCACATCGGTCTGCGCCAGAGCTGGCTGTTGATGACTTCCAGTGGCCAGGTGGGTGTTTTTTTCGCATTCCTGGTGCTTTTCACCCTGGCCTTGTTTTTGCAAGACCCAGTGCTGGAAAGCTTCGGTGCTCAGGTGTTCGCCATGCCGATCGCGGCCACGGCCATGCTCAACGCCTACTGGGGCATGGGCACCTTGGTTGGCCTGCTGTTGGCCGGTCTCTGGATCGTGCCCCGGGTTGGCAAACTCGCAGGTGCCCGTCTCGGCTGTCAGCTGATCGCCCTGGCGTTGATCGCACTCTTGTTGTGTGGCCTCAGCGGTTCCGTGGCGCTTTTACAAGCTGTGTTGTTCGGCTTTGGGCTTGCCGCTGGCATCGGCACGAACAGCGCTCTCTGCTTGATGCTCGATCTCACTCTGCCCGAAGCCGCGGGAACCTTCGTGGGGGTTTGGGGGCTGGCCCAGGCCTTATCTCGAGCCTTGGGCAAGCTCATGGGCGGTGCTCTCTACGATCTTGGTAGTTTGTTGCCGCTGCCTGGCGGCAGCATGCCCGCCTTCGCATTGGTATTCGTGGTGGAATTGGTCGTGGCTCTTGCGGCACTCCACATGCTCGGCAGGCTCAACCTCAGGCAGTTCCGGGAGGACACCGATCGCAGTCTCAATCGGGTGTTGGCCATGGAGATCGGATGAGCAGCAGCGCCCCTGCCCCGGCTCTTGACCCACGCCTTTCAGCCTTGCTGGATCGCGTGGCTGAGCGTCAGCGTCAGGACTTTGGCCACATGGCTTCGGATCAGAAAGCCGATGGCTCGCTGATCACGGCCTGTGATCGCTGGAGCGATGAACAGCTCGTGCAGGGTCTTCAGACGCTTTATCCCCAGGAGGGGGTGCTGAGCGAAGAGGGTGATCAGCATGTCCCTTCCAGTTCTGCTTATTGGGTGGTGGATCCCCTTGATGGCACCACCAACTTCGCGGCGGGTATTCCCTACTGGGCCATTTCCCTGGCTCGCTTCGAGCAAGGTGAACCGGTGCTAGCCGTCCTTGATGTGCCGCCCCTGCGGCAGAGGATCGTGGCGATTCGGCACCAGGGAGCATGGCGCAATGGCAAGCAGCTTCATGCTCCAGGCCGGCACAGTCAACCGGCGGGATGCGCCTCGCTGTGCAGCCGTTCGATCCATGTGCTGCAAAAGCTGCCCGAGCGGCGTTTCCCCGGCAAGATCCGCTTGCTCGGGGTGGCTAGCCTCAATATGGTGAGTGTGGCCATGGGCCAGACGGTGGCGGCCCTGGAGGCCACTCCGAAAATCTGGGATCTGGCGGCGGCATGGCTGGTGCTGCGAGAGTTGGGCTGTCCGCTGCGTTGGCTGGCTCGCAACCCGGCCCATATCCCGCCGGGAACAGACCTTTCCGCCTCCGACTTCCCCGTCTTGGTGGCGGATTGTGCCGAAACACTGGAGCAGTTTCTGCCCTGGGCCGAAGCTCTGGAAATCTGAGACGGAAGCAAAGTTTCCAGAGTGTGCCGGGCCGCAACCTGGCCGGCAGGTGTCCACCCGGTTGGGCTTGGCCGATGGGTTGGCGGCGCTGCCGTGTTTTATCACACACACACAAGGCGTGTTGTCCTCTGTCGTCGCACCCCCTGGCGCCGTTGGTGGCGTCCGGGCTGTCGTGACAGATGCAACGGACCACGTTCCGCAAACTCCTTCGCTGGGCAGGGTTGTCTGTCTCCCTCGCTTGCATGAGGTGTGCGGACGCGAAGCGCGTGAGATCTTGGCCCTAGGGAGGTCCTTGCCATGGCGAGGTTCCTGCTGTGAGGGGGTTGCCCTTGGTCCAGCCAGATCCTTTTTCGGGCTCTGGCGAGGGTTCGCGTTGCGGTTGCGGTTGCGGTTGCGGGGAGGGGAGGGGAGTTGACAGGGAGCGGGGAGGTGGTGTTATGTTGATGGACTGCGCGGGAAACCGTGCGGCTGCCAAAGCCGAGCAGGAGCGAGAAGGGAGCGGAAGTTCCTGGGCGACTGCGAGAGGTGTAGGCGGAAGGGTGAGCTGCTAGGTTCACCAAGTCAGCGAGGAAGCCGAAGGGCTGAGACGCGGGCGCCCTAACGAAGCGAGAGGCGGTGAGCCACCGCTGATGTAGGGTTCAAAGGTCGCGAGAGCGACGAGCTGCCACCACCCGCGAGGGATGGGAGCAGCAGCACCTGGACAAAAGAAGAAGTTTAGGAACTGACGCTTCTGCCGCGTCGGATGGTTTCTGGGAGTCGAATGCTGTCTTGCAAGAGATGGTGTTGTGATCAACTTGGGGGCTATTTGACGAAAAAGCGAGCAGAGGTGTGAGGTCCCGTCAAAAAAAGAAGCGATACGCGTCTGAGCGATCGAGGTTGGAGCCGTTCTCACGATGGTGAAGACCCAGAGTGGTTGCTGAGATGAGTATCAACCGGATCTGAGATCCTGGAAAGACATTGTAGCTGAGATTGCAAGCATTGTTTTGTGATTGTAGCGAGATGCACTCACGCCCTTCTGTGTCAGCGGGAGGGAAGCCGGAACTGGGGAACCTGAGAGGGTTGTTCTAGGTCAAGGCTAATCAGACTGAGGGGAGTTAGGAGCGCGAGCCGCGAGGAGCGTGTTTCGGATGAACCAAGAGGGTTTGACTACAACGGAGAGTTTGATCCTGGCTCAGGATGAACGCTGGCGGCGTGCTTAACACATGCAAGTCGAACGAACCTTCGGGTTAGTGGCGGACGGGTGAGTAACGCGTGGGAACCTGCCCTCAGGAGGGGGATAACGGTTGGAAACGGCCGCTAATACCCCATATGCCGAGAGGTGAAATGAATTTCGCCTGAGGATGGGCCCGCGTCTGATTAGCTAGTTGGTGGGGTAAAGGCCTACCAAGGCGACGATCAGTAGCTGGTCTGAGAGGATGATCAGCCACACTGGGACTGAGACACGGCCCAGACTCCTACGGGAGGCAGCAGT
>Ga0315903_10010014_pt1 | contig 11377 bp, 12 predicted proteins | sample LakEriMetagenome_7_FD_203524 | JGI IMG/M metagenome (GOLD analysis project Ga0315903, IMG submission 203524) | Freshwater fungal communities from buoy surface, Lake Erie, Ohio, United States - Buoy 2 MA119 | ecosystem: Environmental > Aquatic > Freshwater > Lake | place: USA: Lake Erie, Ohio... | reverse complement strand
TCGATTCTGCGTCATCGTGAGATGCTGACCGATCTACCCTATGGCTGGATCGGGGTGCTGGCGGCACTGCAATTCGGAATGTGGTACTACCTCGGTATTGAAGGTACCTGTCAGGCCGCCGAAGAGGTACGCTCACCCGGTCGCTCGATACCACTCGGTACCATGGGCGGCATGATCACACTGCTGATTGCCGCTACGCTCACCTGGTATATCTGCGCCGGACTGATGCCATGGGAATACCTCGGACAAGCGATCACACCGCTATACGACGCAGCTCGCCTGACTGGCATTCTCGAGCTGGAAGTGATTCTTTTCGTCGGCACCATTTTCGCAGCAGTGGCCTCAGCCAATGGCTGCATCAATGATGCGTCTCGGGCCTGGTTCTCAATGTCGCGTGATCGTTACATGCCGCAGTGGTTCGGCGCAGTGCATCCACGGTATCGCACGCCCTATCGCGCTATCCTGTTCCTGATCCCGATTGCGGTGTCTTTTGCCTTTACCGGACTGCTCGATCAAGTGATCACCTTCTCGATCTTGTCCGGCCTGCTGGGCTATACCTTCATGTCGTTCAACGTAGTCCGCTTCCGTCGCATGTGGCCGCTGGGCACGATCAACCGTGGTTATGTCCATCCATTCCACCCCATCCCCTGCATTTTGCTTGGGTTGTTGTGCGCGGCGACGTATTTCGCGACCTACCTCGGGTATGGCGCTTCGCTGCTGTCGATCATGGCGTTCTACATCCTGATCTCGATTTGGTTCGTGATGAGGCGCTATCAGTTCGTGCGGCGTGGTGACCAGTTCACCATGCCTTGGCCGCGACCCAAAGGTTACTAAGGAGATCGGCTTGGGCGGAGAACTCACCGGCGGCAGCATCGCCGCCGGTGTCTTTTTTCTGATCGTTTGCTTGCTGTGGCAGCGCCGCGCGCAGCGTGGTTTTGCTGCGCGGCGGGCAGCGATTTTCGATGACTGTTGCGCACTGCTCGAGCAGTCCGATCAGATTGATCCGGGTAGCGACTATCCGCTACTTCAGGGCATGTACAGCGACGAGAAAGTGCTTCTGCAACCGCTGCTGGATCACGTGGGCTACCGCAAAGTACCATCGCTTTGGCTGGTGCTCACCGTCGACTCGCCCATGGCGCTGAGCGGTAGTTTGGATGTGCTGTTCCGACCTGCGAATATCGAATTCTTTTCGCAGATAGAGCAATTCGCGCAGCGCATTCACCTCGGTGATGAATGGCCTTCTCACCACATGGCGCGTGTCAGTCCAGCCGACTGGCAAGCACCACTTTCAGCGATACACACGTCGCTTGGCGATGCAATCGCCAGTCCTGATCTTAAAGAAATCGTGGTCACACCCCGTGGCGTTCGATTGGTGGTACGTGTATGTGGCGTAGAGCGCGGTCACTATCTGGTGTTGCGCTCGATGCTCACTGAGGTCGAGCGGATTCCAAGTGAATGGCTAGCTTACTGGCTTGATACCTTGCTAAGGGTCGCCGCAGCGGTGCGGTCAGATGTCAAGGAGGCTGCGTAAATGTTCTCGCGTCCCTTGCACCCGCTACTGGTACTGGTAGTCGCTATCCTGCTGCCAGGTATGGGTCAGGTGCTGAACGGGATGCTGGTCCGCGCCTGGATCATGATTTTTTTTACGCTGAGTCTGGGCGTTGTCACTTACCACCTCACCACGCCGGCGCACTCCTTCATAGGCAGACATGCCGGCGGTTTCTTTATCTACGCAATCATGGTGATGGATGCCTACTTGTGGGCGCGCTATCGCTACGCGCGCTGGCAGCAAGCCTGAGTCCCGCACACGACCTAACGGGCAACATACCGAACTATCTGTTTTGAAGGATGTATTGATTTATGAAAAACGCCGCAAAACCAATCGCCATTTTTCGTCACTCGACTGCCGATGGTCCAGCTTACTTCGCCACTTTTCTACAGCAACTTGGCTTAGCTTATCGAGAAATTCGAGTTGATCTTGGCGAGTCGGTGCCCGAGCGTGCCGATCAATTTTCCGGTATTGCGCTCATGGGTGGACCCATGAGCGTCAACGACCCATTACCCTGGATACCCGCCTCACTGGTACTCATTCGTGATGCGATTGCGCGAGACATACCGCTCATTGGTCATTGCTTGGGCGGGCAACTCATCAGTAAAGCGCTCGGCGGTGAGATAACTTGCAACCCAAACGGCAAAGAGATCGGATGGCATCGCATCGAGGTCACTGATCCTACCCTCGGTCGGCAATGGCTGGGTACCGACGAAGGATGGGTTGGCTTCCACTGGCACGGCGAGACCTTTACGCTACCACCCGGTGCCCAGTGGCTGGCACGTAGCGCGGCGTGTACAAATCAGGCCTACGTGTTCGGGCCGCATATCGGCATGCAGTTTCATATCGAGATGGATGAAGCCACGATCTCGCACTGGTGCAAAGAAGGCGAACCCGAGGTCAGCGCGGCCAGGAGCAAACAAGATCTTCATCCGCATGTCATGACAACGCAGCAAATTGCAATGGCAACGCCTGAGTATCTGCCGGCGATGCGGGTTGTGACCGATCATCTCTATCGGCGCTGGGTGCACAATCTGCGCGATTAAAAAAATTTAAATAGCGCTTGATCACTTACCAGCACAGTGGATGGGATTACTTCCGTTTTCTCGCTGGCGTCAGTCCGGTGAATTCAATACGCATCGCTACCCACGCAGCATGCATCGCCTGCCGCAGACCGATGGCATCATCGGCGAGTAATCGCATCCATGCGCCGGCGCCGTTTGGCAGCGCTGATGCAGCAGCATACACACCTGCAATCGGTTCAATCGCCTGACGCAAAGCAGCCACTAGTGCAGGCGCCGGGTCGGAAGTGGTCAGTGCAAAGAAGCTTGCCTGCGCTTGGTAGCGTCCATTGATGCCAGGTCGGCTGCTTAGTAATGTGTCGCCATCAATTCGAAACCGATCTCGCACCAACAAACGCCCAGCGGCATCGCGCACAAGGGTTTCTGACACATAGCTATCAAATACCTGACCACTCAGATCGGGGTCATGCAAAACAAGCGCCTCGCCCAACAACACACGTGCGCCGGGGTGCAATTGCACCACGACTTCGTTCTGCAAGTTCGAGCGCGGGAACATCACCAAGGGATCTGGCAAATACTCGAGCAAGGAATCTGGCTCAGCTTCGATCAACACCCGGTGTCTAGCCTCTCGGCCATCGTTCATGGTGTGCACGACGGTCGACGCTGCAGAAGTCAGATGGGCTTGCGTGCCAGCCTGCGCAACGAAACTCAAGCCAAGATCATCACCTTGAAAAATACCGCCCGAGCAGGATTGAAGATAGAGCGACGACATGCCCGCCGGATCGCCAGCAAAACGCAAGGTTCTACCCAGATGAAAGGGATAACCTACAAGCTGCCGTCCAACACCGGTGTTTCCATTCGGGTGCTGCACGAACTCAATGAAAGCCTGTGGCTTGAAAACGGATGCGATAGTCACAATGAAGTATTAAGTGATTAAGCTAACGATCGAACAGCACATCTCTGGCGATACGCTCTACGATCTGATCCACACCGTCGCCCTTGGCACAGTTAGTCTCAAGCACTGGTCGACCCGCACGTACTTCATGCGCCTCGCGAATCATGCGCGGTAAATCGACATTCACATGCGGCGCAAGGTCGACTTTATTAATGACCAGCAGGTCGCAAGTGAGGACGCCCAGACCACGCTTTCGCGGGATGTCATCACCACCTGCCACATCAATCACAAAAATCCAATAGTCGACTAAATCAAAAGAGAAAGTCGATGCAAGATTGTCGCCACCAGATTCGATCAGGATGAGATCCAACCCGGGGTATTTGATGCTTAGTTCCTCTGCGGCCTGAATATTGAGCGTTGGATCTTCGCGGATCGCGGTATGTGGGCAGGCACCGGTTTCCACCGCCAGCACACGCTCGGGCTCGATCAGTCCGCTGCGACGCACACGGTCGGCATCTTCCTTGGTGGTCAGATCATTCGTGATCACCGCCAGATTGGTACCCCGCGCCCGGAAGCGCGGAATCAACTGCTCGAGTAATCGCGTCTTACCGGAACCCACCGGGCCACCAATGCCCACGCGAGCAGGACCGGGGTGAGCCTTGGCAGCTTTGGAAAGCGCAGCAGCAGGTGTCAAGTCGTTCATGTTGTTTACACTGAAAGGATTTAGCGGAACATGTAGCGCTGACAGAGCGGTACGACGCTGGCCGGTTCGCAAGTAATGATGCGACCGTCGATCATGACATCAAAGGTCTGCGGATTCACCGTGATATTCGGGCAGGCATCGTTATGCAGCATGTGGGATTTATTTAGATTGCGGGTACCAAAAGCCGGCAGTAGCTGCTTGGTCAGACCAAGCTTGGCACCGGTATTGGCTTGTACCGCGAGTTGATTCACGAAGTTCACTGACAGTGCTTTCTTTGCTTCGCCGAATGCACCCCATTGCGGCCGCATGATGATCGGCTCGCAAGTCATCAGTGATGCAGCTGAATCACCCATCGCGCCCCAAGCGATGAAGCCGCCCTTCACAACCAGCTCTGGCTTAACGCCAAAAAAGCCGGGACGCCAGAGTACAATATCGGCGATCTTGCCGTCTTCAAGCGAGCCAACATACTGGTCAATACCAAAGGTCTTGGCAGCGTTGATGGTGTACTTCGCGATATAGCGCTTGATTCGCTCGTTATCACCGATACGTGATTTTTCTTCTGGCAGACGACCGCGCTGATCTTTCATTTTCGAGGCCAGCTGCCAGGTACGCGTGATCACCTCATTGATTCGCCCCATACCCTGACTATCCGAGCCGAGCATAGAGATTGCCCCCATATCATGCAACACATCTTCGGCAGCGATGGTCTGCGCACGAATCCTTGATTCGGCGAATGCAACATCTTCCGGCACCGCAGGGTTCAGGTGATGGCACACCATGATCATGTCGAGATGCTCATCAAAAGTATTGATGGTGAACGGATTAGTCGGATTGGTCGACGAGGGCAGGCAGTTTGATTGCCCCGCCACCGCGATGATGTCAGGCGCATGTCCACCGCCCGCACCCTCGGTGTGATACATGTGGATGGTGCGGCCCTTCATCGCGGCCAGCGTGTCTTCCAGAAAGCCGGATTCATTTAGTGTGTCGGTGTGCAACTGCACCTGAAAGTCATATTCATCGGCGACCGATAAACACGTATCGATCGTCGCCGGCATCGCACCCCAGTCTTCATGGATCTTGAGTCCGAGGCAACCACCCCGCAGCTGCCCAATCAGTGACTGCGGCTTGGAAGAATTACCACGCCCCAGAAAACCGAAATTGATCGGCCAGCTCTCGGATGCTTGCAACATCTTGCCGACGTTCCACTCGCCACCGCAATCAATACCTACGGTAATTGGACCTAGCGAGCCACCGATAAGTGTCGTCAGACCGCTGGAAATCGCATGCTCACACAACTGCGAGGAATCGAAGTGCACATGCACATCAATACCACCCGGCGTGGCAATCAAACCCTCGGCATCACGCACGGTGGTCGAAACACCGCAGATGAGTTTCGGATGCACACCATCCATCACTTCCGGATTGCCGGCCTTGCCGATCGCGACGATCTTGCCATCTTTGATGCCGATATCGCCTTTGACAATGCCGATGACAGGATCAATGATGGTGGCATTACAAATCAGCATATCAAGCGCACCATCGGCGCTGTCATGACCCGCTTTCAGTCCCATACCATCGCGCAGTGTTTTACCTCCGCCGTGCAGGCATTCGTCGCCCGGTACCGCGTAATCATGCTCGATCTCTGCAAACAGTGAAGTATCGCCAAGACGAACTGCGTCGCCTTTGGTTGGGCCATACATGGCAGCATATTCGCGCCTCGTCATCTTTGCCATCAGCTTTGCTCCGCAGAATATCGCACCAGTTCAGCGCGACCTTGGGGTTATTGGATACCAGCGTTTTGCATGCAGCGAGCTTATGCGCCCTTGAAGCCTTTTTTTCTTGCCGCCTCTATTGCGTCGGCCTTGCGGTCGTCGCCGGTGGTGCCATCGGTGAGACTGTTCAAGCCATAAATCTCGCGGCTGCCGCCGAAGGTCGTCAGCGTGAATTCTTTCGCCTCACCGGGCTCAAAGCGAACTGCCGTGCCAGCCGGAATATCAAGTCGCATGCCGAATGCAGCTGCGCGATCGAATTCAAGCGCCTTATTAACCTCGAAGAAATGGAAATGACTACCGATTTGTATCGGGCGGTCGCCGGTGTTGGTGGCGCGCAGCACGATAGTAGGTCTGCCGACATTGAGTTCAATATCACCTTCGGGTGTAATGATCTCGCCCGGCATCACACTGTCTATCTGGTGCTTCCCAGCGCGAACCGGTTCATGAACCGTCACTAGCTTGGTACCGTCGGGGAAAGTGGCTTCTACTTGCAGCACCGGCATCAAGGCCGGGACACCAGGCATGACATCGTCAGAATTGAGTATCGTAGATCCGAACGAGATTAACTCGGCGACCGAGCGACCCTCACGCGCGCCCTCGAGAATCTCGTCAGCGATAATTGCGGTGGCTTCCGGATAGCTCAGCTTTAAACCTTTATTGCGGCGCTTGCGCGCAATTTCTGCCGAGGTATAAATCGTGAGTCGTTCAAGTTCGGTCGGCGTAAGCAGCATGAAGCCTCCGTATAAAAAATTTAGTTGGCAAACAAACGTGCATCATGAACTTCATGACGCATTGCGGCGATTTCAGTCGCTGGGGTATACGCGTGAAAATCAAAACCTTGTGCACCCGTCATGGGAGCTGAGAACGGTGCAGATAATAAGTTAACGACTGTAGCGCGAACTCTCAGTAATACGCGCTGCGCATCCAGGTGACCGATCACGCCAAGGCGCAATGCAGCGCTGATCGAGCCGGTACACAGCAGGTGCGCAGAGATAGCACGTGCGTCATGTTCAGAAATACCCATCGCCCACCACACCAGACCCTGCGCTACCGGCAAATGACCAAAGGCTTTTTTTTCTGCGACCAGCACGCGATAGGCTGAGGCTTGGGTAGTGCCTAATTTCTCGTGCACACTAAGCAGGGCACCACCGGCTCGACGCGAGCCATCACGCAACTCGCTCGCCAGACTCATCGCCTCAACTTCAGCATCAATCTCGACTAATACCGCAAGATCACCTGCAGCGCGATGCGCCAGCACCATTGCCGGCGCTTCCATTGAGGCCCACCGATAGAGCAACTGACCCTCGATGAATGTCGCAAGTGTTTCGGCATCTTTCACTTCCCGGTCAGCGTACAAGGTTTCCAAACCTTGTGAGAATGAGATCGCACCACTCGGAAAAAAGCTATCCGCGTGCTGTAGCGCACTTAGCTGACTGACGATATCAGTGGCTGTGGACATGTCTCGCCCGACCATCCGACAAAAACGGTGCCAACCGCTCGAGATAGCTTGCTGCTTCACCCTGCATTGCGATCTCGATGACATCGCCTGCAAATCGCACGGTCCAATGCATGTTGCCCGAGAAGTAGCCGACCTCGAGCGCTGCTGCAGTATCACGCGGCTGTATACGCAACCAGTCGGGCTCTTGCGTGCGCACGACCACCGCGCGCTCCTCGGTCAGCAGCATCACTGCTCCGTCGTAGAGTTGCGCCGAGCGATCTAGCATCAGCGCACATTCGGTGCCGGCATCCGTTATGACACGCAAGCGACGACGCTGCGTATCTTCTTCAGAAAGCGTGATGTACTCGACCCGCCCATGGTGTTCCAGGTGGTGCAATTGATCGGCGATGACCGGGTCGGTTACTGGCCCGACAACTTCTAATAGTTTAAGCATGAGGCCGTCGGCAGAATGAAAATCCTTGTGTGGAGAAGCAAGTTTCGCTAAGGTGAGTCTACCGAACAGGGGGCTTGCCGGCAAGAAAATCAGCAGTAAAAACGAAGGAGTTTTAGCTGGGCATACCTTCGCGCGTCACCCCCATTTATCAAGATGATAATCACTTGAATCTGAGCTAAACCATGCGACTACATCGCGATTCGACAGCCCTGCTGGTGGTAGATATTCAAAGCCGCTTGGCACCTGCCATGCACCAATCTGCGTCGGCAATCCAAGCGAACAGCGCCTTGATCCGAGCCGCCCGCCAACTGGATATTCCTGTCTTTGCCAGCGAGCATTGTGCGGAAAAAATCGGACCAACCTTCACCGATTTGCGAGCACTGCTGAAGGACGATGAAATCCTCCACAAGCGACATTTCTCGTGCGCCGATGATGCTGCCATTATGCAAACGCTCGAGCGCCTCGGCAAAAGCCAGATCGTGGTGACCGGCATGGAGGCACATGTCTGCGTGCTGCAAACGGTACTGGGCTTGGTGGAGCATGGCTACAAACCATTTTTTGTTGCTGATGCAGTCGCCTCTAGGCACGTTCAGAATAAAGAACTCGCTGCACATCGCTTGCGTCAGCAGGGCGTACCGGTCATCTCGACCGAGATGGCACTGTTTGAATGGATGGGTGATGCAGATCATCCTGCATTTCGAGACATTCTTGGTCTGATCAAAAGCCTTTGACCAAGAGAGCTTTCGGGATTCAGGAGCGCAGTTTTTTTACGCTCAAGATTTCATTGGCATTGATAATTGAACGTGCGATCTCTTCTGCGGTCACGCGCTTCTGCATCGCCTGCTCGCGAATCACATGGTAGGCCTCTTCCTTTGAAATCCCATGCTGTGTACAGAGAATCTCTTGTGCCTCGGCGATCTGCCGCGCACCTCTCAGCTTTGCCTCCAACTGGGTGATACGCTTTTGCTGCTTTTTCACTGTGCTGTGCCAGTCGCGCGCCAGCACGAGCACTGATAGTAGGCCAAACGAACGCACCGGTGACGCCACCGTCGCAATCGCGCCAAGCCGAAGCACTGCTTCGATCAAGGTCGGATTTTCGTAGGCAATCACGGCGATAATGGGTGGCGTACCTTCACGTTGGCACCACGCAAAGTCCGCACCGAGCATATCCGGTGATAAGGCAAGAAAGACCACGTCGGTACCTTCAGGTAAATCGGGAAGCGGCGGCCAAAAGGCCTGCACCTGACAACCGATGCGCTCCAATTGACGAGTCAAACCCTGTCCGTCTTGATCACGCGGGTGAAATACACATACACGCAGTGAACGAAGGTCGCGCAAAATCTGTGGCGCCTCGCGTATGACGCGCATGGTAGACCGCGTCGATGTCTTTGGCTGTGCCATTAATTCTGCAAGGTCTCGAGGGCAAGGGTCCAGTCGCCCAATGAATGCGTGACCAGATAAGGGTCAGGTACAACCGCATTCTTCGATGCGCGCACGATAGCAAACTCGCCCTTCGAATTAACCCGGCCAATTCGTGGGTACAAGTGGGTGTGATGATTGGACGGTTCGACGCGCACCCGCCCCTGCGGGGCGAGAAATTCACTTTCAAGAATTTGGGGCATCAAGACGGGTACACTATCCGTACCCGCACCGCGCATTGCATTGGCGAAGAGATGCACCTGAAAATACGCAGCCTCCCAGCACGCATTGGGTCGAATCTCGTCACCGAATCGCGCACGGAAGCGCTGTAGAACACGATGATTTTCAGCTGAGTCAATCGAGGCGAAGTACGGCGCAGCCGTAAAGTGCCCCGCCGCCGCCGCCGCGCCCATTTGTGCGACCTCAACCTCGGAGGTCGTCAGGCTCGCGATGGGCATTGATTTTGGATCCAGCCCCGCCTCGGCATAGGCACGATAGAGATGCTGGGTTGCATCGCCGACTACGGTAGAGAAGATGAAATCCGGCTGCAGTTCCTTGATCTCGACGACGATACTTTCAAAGTCCTTCGGCCCCGCATTCAATGGTACATAGCGCTGCGCAACGACGCTGCCACCAGGACGCTGATGAACCAGATCCGACATGATCCGGTTAGACTCGTAGGGATAAATGTAATCTGATCCCACCAGGTAAACCTGACCACCAAACATGGACATCATGAAATCAGCAAGCTGCACACTATTTTGATTTGGTGCGGCGCCTGTGTAGATGATGTTATTCGAAAACTCGAAGCCTTCGTAGAGAGTCGCGTAAAACAGAATTCGATTGTATTTCTCAACAATCGGCGTCACCGCCTTGCGCGTGCTCGACATGTAGCAGCCGAAAATCACATTGACGTTATCAATGGCCACCAGGCGCTCGGCCAAGTTGCGAAACTGGTAGGGATCTGAAGCCGCGTCATACTCAATGGCGACAATCTCGCGTCCATCGATGCCACCGTGGTCATTGATCTCTTCGATAGCAAGCAGCGTCCCCAGTCGCTGGGAAGACTCGATAGCCGAGGTCACGCCAGTCTGCGAGTACAAGACACCCACTTTGACCGGATCTTTATTCGCCATGTTTATTATTCCAACACATCAGCAGTACCATGCCTAATTTTAAACAACGGTTTATCAGCGTGCAGCAATCTGAGCCAGCGTTCGCGTCAACTGGACTGGCAAAGAAAGTGCATTATCAACAATAGTAAAGTTGCGGGCACCGAAAATCTTTTTCATATATGAACCGGCAGCCTTATCCAAGGTCAGTCCAAAAACCGTAACGCCTTTCATGCCTAAATAATGTACCGCATGACGGGCATCTTCGACCAGATAATCCCTGTCAACGACATCAATATCTGATGGCTCACCATCCGTCACTAGCAGCAATATGCGTTTTTCCGCCCGCTGCTGATGTAAATGAAACCCGGCATGCCTCAATGCGGCGCCCATCCGCGTCGATAGCGAGCCCTGCTGCCGCATCAGCACTCTACGTTGAGAGTCACCATACGGCTCATCGAATTCTTTCAGCCGCAGATAATGAACCTTTTCACGACCATCCGAATGAAAGCCATCAATTGCAAGACGGTCATAGTCGGTATCAATGGATTGTGACAAAAGATCTGCCGCCTGTTTCTCGACGTCCAATATCGAGGTAAAGCCCTTGACCCGATCGTTGGTCGACTCGGAGAGATCGACCAGCAACAAAATCGCAGCATGTCGACGCCGCTTGCCAGGACGCTGAAATATCCTCGGATCCGGGGTAATGCGCGCACGCCAACTAATCCGGCTCTCCACGGCCGCATTCAAGTCTAGCGATTCACCTTCGTGCTGGCGGCGTAGCCGTACCGCCCGGTCGAGGGTACGCGAACGAGTATCGAGCGATACGCCGCGCACCAGGCTACGTTGGCGACCATTGGAAACAATCTCGGTAGCGTCGCGCGCCAGACGATCATGCACGGTGGCCCACGCGTGGCGCAGCTGATTTTCACGATAATCCCACTCCGGATAAACAAAACGCTGACCCGGTGGCTGCTCAATCGGTGAGACATGCATCGCTGTCTCGGCTTCCT
>Ga0315903_10010013_pt1 | contig 11377 bp, 8 predicted proteins | sample LakEriMetagenome_7_FD_203524 | JGI IMG/M metagenome (GOLD analysis project Ga0315903, IMG submission 203524) | Freshwater fungal communities from buoy surface, Lake Erie, Ohio, United States - Buoy 2 MA119 | ecosystem: Environmental > Aquatic > Freshwater > Lake | place: USA: Lake Erie, Ohio... | reverse complement strand
GAGTGAAATTAGTCTTGTGCTTACCACGAAGTACGTATGCAATCTCGCTGCAAATACGACCGAGGTTCTTTCCTTCAGCATCGACGAGCAACCACTGCTTATTGGCAGTTTCCTTGTTGCCGGAGATAGTCTTGTAACTTAAAGTATCCATTGCCTTTGATAACTAGCGCTTTTCTTTCCTGAAAAACGGGGTGCGAAAATAGCGCTCTTTTTCGAATCCGCAAGTACTTTTCAACAAAGAGATGAAGATTTTCCATGCCGACTCGAGAAGCCACCCCCTACACCCCTGATTAACAGCTTTTTACAAGAAGAATGGAGAATGAAGATTGGAGAAGCGCTAATTTCGCCACTCGCCGCAGGCCACTCGCCATTCATCATGAATCTCTACAGCACCAAACAACGCTGGAAAATCTTTCTGCTCACCCTGGCATCTGTCATTGTGATAATCACTCTATGGTATAGCAATCACATTGCCGACCGCATTCGAGCAGAGGAAAGACAAAAAGTGGAACTGTGGAGCGAGGCCATCAAGCGAAGAGCAGAACTTGTAGTCTTTACGCAAAAACTGTTCGATGAGCTAAAAACGGAAGAACGCAAACGAGTGGACCTGCTCGGACAAGCATATTATATTATCGGTGAAGCACCGGAAAATGCGGACCTCACTTTCATATCGAACCTCATTTCAAACAACAGCACCATTCCCGTGCTGCTTTTCGACGATAAAGGCAATCTTACCATCAGTGCCAATCTCGATGAGCCCGACAGTAATAAAGTGTATATCGACTCTTTAATGACTGCCGCCAGGTCGAAAAACAATATGGTGTTGCTCACGCAGGTCGGACAAAAAATCTATTACGATGACAGCCGTCTGTTCCGCCAACTACAAACCACTATGAACGACCTGATAAACTCGTTCATCTCTGAAACGGTTATTAATTCGGCGTCAGTTCCGGTTGTTGTTACCGACAGCACACAGAAGCATATTGTAAAGAAAGGCAACATCGACACACTCGCCTTCGCAACACCTGAATTGATTACAAGCAAGCTCAACGAAATGAAAGCGGTGAATACTCCCATTGAAGTGGTACTTCCCGGGCAAGGCAAGCAATACATTTTCTACGAAGACTCTGAAGTGCTGAAGCAGCTGCAGTTGTTCCCGGTGTTGCAACTTATCTTGATTGGTGTTTTTCTGTTGAGTTCCTACCTCATCTTCTCGACATTCCGCAAGGCAGAGCAAAACCAAGTATGGGTGGGTATGGCCAAAGAAACAGCTCACCAACTGGGCACACCACTTTCGTCGCTGATGGCCTGGAGTGCATTGCTCGAAACGCAAGGAGTCGATAAAACGTCACTCGAAGAACTCAATAAAGATATTGACCGCCTCAACACTATTACCGATCGTTTCTCAAAAATCGGATCGAAGCCTGAACTACATGAAGTGAACATGCCCGAAGCCATTAAAGAAATGATAAACTATCTCGATAGTAGGGTTTCGAAGAAAGTCATCATTAGCGTTACATCCGAAAATACCGACATAACGGCCTACATCAACAAGACGCTCTTTAGCTGGGTTATTGAGAACATCGTGAAAAATGCTATCGATGCTATGGACGGCGAAGGCAAATTGAACCTAAACATTGGTCAAGAAAACAATCGGGTATATGTCGACATCACAGATACCGGTAAGGGCATTCCCAAAAGCCAATGGCAAACCGTTTTTGAGCCTGGTTTCACAACGAAAAAGCGTGGCTGGGGATTAGGGCTTTCCCTCGTAAAACGCATCATCAAACAATATCACGAAGGACGTATTTATGTGAAATGGAGCGAGCCCGGTAAGGGAACAACCTTTCGGATTGAGGTGAGAGGATAGGTATTGGGTGATAGGTGATAGGTAGTAGGTAATCTGCATTGGATATGATGATGGATGGGGATACTTCGCAGTGACACCATTGACAAACGCACATGAAACAAGAAACGTTGGAAATCATACGAACAGCTACACCGGCCGACTTCGCAGCAATCCGCACAGTCGTGCATGAAGTGTGGCCCATCGCCTACCGCGAGATGATTACATCGGAGCAGATTCAGTACATGCTCGAATGGATGTACTCAGACGAATCGCTGCATAAGCAGGTAGCAGAGGAAGGTTGTGTTTTTCTCGTGTATGAAGAAGACAACATGGTTCAGGGATTTGCTTCGTTTTCCGAAGTCGCAAACATGCTTTTCAAATTGCATAAGCTTTACGTTTATACGACGCTGCATGGAAAAGGCATTGGCAAGGCCTTACTCGATGAAGTGAAAAAACGTGCAGCCAATCTGGGTGGAAAAGCGATCGAATTACAGGTCAACAAAAAGAATATAGCGCAACACTTTTACAGCAAACACGGCTTCACCATTGACCGAGAACTTGTGTTGGATATTGGAGAAGGGTTTGTGATGGATGACTTTGTTATGCGTTGCACTCTTTGAGTTTTTAAAGTCAGTCTTTTTTAAGTACTAATGACTAAGTACAAAGTACCGAGACGACATTCCATTCATTCAGTTCTCATTGTGCGAGAATAACTGTTCTAATACTCGCACATTCTAAACTAGTAAAAGCACTGACTCAACGGTACTTCGTACTTACTAACCGTGCATCGTCATCCCCTTCCCATACTTCCCCATCAGCGTGGCTTCGAATTCGAGAAACTCCTTCCAGCGCGTATCAACATCAATGTTGCCGGAATACTTGCGCGCAAAGCCAATGAACGTGGCGTAGTGTTCTGCCTCACTTTCCATCAGTGATCTGTAGAACTCGCGCAAGTCATGGTCGCTGATTTCTTCACTCAGCAATCGAAAACGTTCACAACTGCGGGCCTCAATCATAGCAGCAAACAACATGCGGTCGACGAACTGTGCCTCGCGGCTACCACCCTTCATGATGAACTCCATCAAGTCGTGCACATACGGATCCTTCCGTTCACGGCCAAGTTGAAGCCCTCGCTTCTTCAGCTCGTCGTGTACCATACCGAAGTGTGTCATCTCCTCGTTGCAAATACGCACCATCTCGTCGACTACATCGCTGTATTCCGGATATTTCACGATGCAGCTAATTGCATTGCTGGCGGCCTTTTGCTCGCAATAGGCGTGGTCAGTCAGAATTTCTTCAATGTCTTTCTCCACGATGTTCACCCAACGTGGGTCGGTGGGCAAGCGCAAGCCCAGCATCACTTTATTTGGATTGGAAGCCATGGGGCAAAAATACGCGTGCTTCGCGGAGACAGGGGACTGAGGACTGGGGACAGGGGACAGGGGACAGGATGTGCTAATGCCATTCTTTTCATCTTGAAATGTCGCTACCATTAGAAGCTTTCGACCCTCACTAAACAATCCCGCAATTCAAAACTATTTCTTCCGATTTTAATGCAACACTAGGATTCCATTGAATCCGGTACTCTAAAATGATTTTTATACATTCGTGTAATAAACTAATCCTCAATGAAACCAACTTGCAGCAACTGCGGTAAGCATATCATCCAAGATTATTGTCATCACTGCGGGCAGCAGAAGCGCCATAAAATAGATGGGAAATATGTTGTACAAGAAATTGAGTATGCCCTGTGGCATATAAACAAAGGATTCGTGCATTCTGTCCTATGTATTATTCGTAATCCCGGAAAAACCGCTAGAGACTATTTGCATGGAAAACGCATCAAGCATTATAAACCCATTACCTTAGCAATAGTTCTAAGTGCGTTTGTTGGTTGGCTTTACACCTTTCTAGATTGGGATACTATTTTCGAGTCCCCAATGTTGAATTTATTTACTAATGAGAATATGCCACAACAATTAGTAGAATCAACAAAGAGTGATGCCCGAGAATTATTTGGGGGTAGCCTTAAATACTCCAATTTAATTACTCTACTAGCTATACCATTATTCGCCTTGATTTCGAGATTCACATTTCGCAAACAACCTGAAAATTATTATGAGCATGTAGTAATGAACGCTTACGTGCAGGTGCTGTTTTCCATAGTTAGTATTGTCACATTTCCATTAGTCTATTTATTTTCAATTTATTTTTTATATGTTACTGTTATTAGTTTTTTGCTCATGCCGTTGATCATTTTATGGTTTTTCAACACATACTACCACGAAATGAGTCTCAAACAAATCATTTTCAAGACAAACATGATGCTGGCGATTGGTCTAATTTTCTATTTCATTTTGAGCATTGCATATGCAATTATCAAGGTTAACTATTTAATTTCTACCGGCCAATTAACGTTGCCGCATTAAGCTGACAGAGATGGAACTCCCACGACGATTGGCAATTATTTTCTTCAACATATTCCATAGACGTTAAGTCGTTCACGAAAGTATGCATGGCTTATAATAATGCTGAAAATCCCTGCTTGTTTATCATAGAACAAACCCACAAGTTCTTGAAAGATTGAAATTATAAGGAGCAGTAAACCAACCACTCATTCTAATTCTCTTTCTTCTTCTAAAAATTCCGAATGAGAAACGTAATAACAATTTACATCAACCGGTCATAATAAACACTGTTCAAAACATAACGAGCGTCAGTTCCCAAGACCTGCATATCCCACTACCTTCGCACAAAACGTTTTCTACGCTTGAAAAATCAAAAACGCAAAGCAGGTGACTTCAAAAAAGACCTGCGCCGCGAAATCCTCGATATCTTCCAACGCCATCCGAAAAAGCCTCTCAACCACAAACAAGTGGCCGCCGAGTTGGGCATTAAAGATTCGGGCGTAAGAACCCTCGTATACGACCTGCTTCGAACCGAAGCTGATAACGGCAAGTTGAAGGAAATAGAGCACGGCAAATTCATACTTCTTGCTTCCGAGCAAACCAGCTTGCAAGGCGTGATTCAGATTACAAAATTCGGTCGTGGCTTTGTGAGCATTCCCGGTATGAAAGACGACCTAGAGATTGCCAAAGGCAATACGGGGTTCGCTCTTTGGGGTGATACTGTCGAAGTTCAATTCAACCCCAAGGCCCGCAAACCTGAAGCACGTGTTTCGCGCGTCGTAGAGCGCGGAAAAAAGAACTACGTGGGCATCATCGAGATGTCGAAAGACCACGCATTCTTCATTCCTTCTGACCAGCGCATTCACGTCGATTTCTACATTCCGAAAGAACTTTACAACGGAGCCAAACACGGCGAAAAAGTGATCGCCGAAATAACCGAATGGACCAAGCCCGACCGCAAACCTTTCGGACGCATCACTAAGGTTCTCGGCAAACCCGGATCGCACCAAGTGGAGATGCACGCCATCATTGCAGAATTCGGATTGCCTTACGAGTTTCCGGAAGATGTCATTGCTGATTCAGAGAAAATTGCAACGGATATTACTGCCGATGAAATCGCCAAACGCCGAGACTTCCGAAAGATCTCCACCTTTACCATCGACCCATTCGATGCGAAAGATTTCGACGACGCTCTCTCCTATCGCAAACTCGAAAATGGCCTTACCGAAGTGGGTGTGCACATTGCCGATGTGTCGCATTACATGAAACCGGAGTCTATTCTGGAAAAGGAAGCATTTGTGCGCGCGACATCTGTTTATCTGGTAGACCGCACCATACCCATGCTTCCCGAACGCCTCTCCAACGAGTTGTGCTCTCTGCGTCCGAAAGAAGAAAAACTCTGCTTCTCGGCAGTATTTGAACTCGACGACGATGCGAACCTCAAGTCGGCTTGGTTTGGGCGAACCGTCATTTTCTCTGATAGAAGATTCACTTACGAAGAAGCGCAGGAGGTTATAGAAACCGGCAAAGGAGAATTCGCCGATGAAATAACGCACCTTGATAAGCTCGCCAAGAAAATGAGGGCGAAGCGATTCGAAGCGGGCGCCATCGACTTCAACACCGAAGAAGTTAAGTTCAAACTCGATGAGCTAGGAAAACCGATTGGGGTTACCATCAAAGTGATGAAAGACTCCAACCAGCTCATTGAAGAGTTCATGTTGCTGGCCAACAAAAAAGTCGGAGAGTTCATTGGTAAGAACAAAGTGAATGGACAGGAGCGCACATATGTTTATCGTATCCACGACACACCCGATGATGGTAAGCTCATGCAGCTCAAAACCTTTATAAAACACCTTGGTTACAGCATACCCCGTCAATCGAACATCAATCCTTCCACGCTGATCAAATCGCTCATGGAGCAGGTAAAAGGACATGCCGAAGAAGACATCATTAAAAACATGGCCATTCGCACCATGGCCAAGGCCGAGTATTCGACCAACAACATTGGTCACTTTGGACTGGCATTCGACTACTACTCGCACTTCACCTCGCCCATTCGCCGCTACCCCGACGTCATGGCGCATCGACTTTTGCAGCATTATCTCGATGGTGGCCACAGTGTGAACCCGAATGACTATGAGGTGAAATGCAAGCACAGTTCTCTCATGGAAAAGCGCGCTGCAGAGGCCGAGCGCGCCAGCATCAAATACAAACAGGTCGAATACATGCTTGATCACGAAGGAAAAATCTTCGAGGGTATTGTTTCCGGCCTTACCAGTTGGGGCTTCTATGTGGAGGTCGGCGAAACGAAGAGTGAAGGCATGGTGTCTCTCCGCAACCTCACCGACGACCACTACGAGTTCGATGCCGACAAATACATTATCCGCGGCTTGCGTACTCGAACAGAACTGCACATGGGCGACAAAGTGATGATTAAAGTGATGGGCGGAAACCTCAACCAGCGCACACTCGACTATCAATGGATTCGTAAGTAAGGGGCCTTTGAGAAAAATCAGGAAACGATTTTGAACAAAAATTGTTTCCCGAGTGTTTAACGGTCGTATTTTCGCGCCCCGAAATGTCGACCGATAAAGAACAACAACTGATAGAAGGTGCCATGTCCATCTTCATGCGCTATGGAATCAAGAGCGTAAACATGGACGATGTAGCTCGTCAGTTGGGGGTTTCCAAGAAAACGCTCTACCTGTATTTCAACGACAAGGAAGACCTGCTGAGCCGAGTGGTGCAGCGCCATTGCTCCCTAGAGCAGGAAAGTATTTCCGCCATCGTTTCCAAAAAACTCAGCGCGATCGAAGAGATGTTCGAAATCATGCATTGGGTTCTAAGTATTCTAAGCAAAATCCATCCTTCCGTTAAGTTCGATTTGGAAAAATATCATCCGGAACTTGACAATACAATGAAGCTTGCACGTGCGGCAGTCGTTCATGGTTGTATTCTGAATAACCTCAAGAAAGGCAAGAAAGAAGGCGCCTACCGCAAGGACCTTGATGCAGAGATCATCACTCGCATCTACCTGGCTCGCATCGATACTTTTCTCGACCCTGAAATTTTTCCGTTCGACCGCTACAAACCGGTGGATGTATACAAAGAGCTTTTCCAATACCACATTCACGGCATTGCCAGCGCAAAAGGAATTGAACAACTAGAAACCATTATCAAACAAAAACGCAAGTAAACCCCGATATATGAAATCAATTCTGCAATCAGCTTTCGCAATCCTACTTGTGGTAAACTCCACCAGTATGCGAGCGCAAACGCAGCAGCTATCGCTTATTCAGGCACAAGACTATGCATTGAAAAACGCGTTTCAAGTGAAGAGTGCGCAGCACGACAAAACATCTGCCGACTTAACCTCCGATGAATTGCTCGGCATAGGTCTTCCTCAATTGAATGGGAGTCTTCAATACCAGAACTTCATCAACCTTCCAACATCCATCATTCCGGGTGACTTCTTCGGCGCGCCGGGGCAAGATGTCAAAGTGCAATTCGGTGTCCCGCACCAATTAACGGTTGGGCTATCGGCTTCTCAATTACTCTTCGACGGCACCTGGCTTGTAGGTCTGGAGGCTTCAAAAGCGTATGCCGAGCTGCAACGCAAAAACATTCAGAAATCCGAAATCGATACTCGCGCAAAAACCGCAGAAGCATATAGCATGGCGATTACTTCGCAAGCCAATCTATCTATTCTGCGCGACATGCTAACGCATATGCAGCGATTGCTCAATGATACAGAAGCCATGCATCGAGAAGGATTTAGCGAGCAACAAGACGTTGATCAACTCATGCTATCCGTGAATGAACTCATGATACAAATTGACTACACGGAGCAGTACGTCACAATCACAAAAGACTTACTGAAGTTTACGATTGGCATGCCTCTTAGCACTGATATTGAGCTGACAGATACGTGGGAATCACTCACTGAAACAGCAGGCGATGACGTGCTATCGTTCAATGCGAACTCTAGCATCGATGTGCAACTTGCCGAGAACGGGTTGCTCATGCAACAACTCAACGTAAAATCAAAAAAGGCTGCGCTCATGCCCAATCTAGCCGCATTCTATAATGTGCAAACCCAAGGCTTGCGAGATGAGTTCGATTACTTCGATACAAGTCTGCCCTGGTTCCCTATACAACTATGGGGTATTCAGTTGAACGTCCCAATTCTAAGCGGTGGAAGCAAGTCAAAGACAATCAAGAAAACAGAAGTAGAAGTGAAGCGCTTGACTGACACCGTTTCTATGACCAAAGAAGCCGTCCAATTAGAATACAACACCGCTACAACCGAACTCGCATTTTCCAAAAAACGAATGACACAAGCGAAGTCGAATCTGGAACTTGCCAAATCGATTTTACAGAAAGAAGAAATTAAATACCGCGAGGGTCTTTCTAACAGCTTCAACATTACTCAACGAAACCAACAAGTAATCAATGCGCAAAGTGCATACACCAATGCTGCGATTGCCTATATGAACGCACAGACAAAGCTTAACAAAGTGCTCAACAAATAACTCCATTCGACCAACAACACAATATCAACGCATATGAAGTATTTCATTCTCGTCTTATTCACAGCTGTTGTCGCAGCTTCTTGCGGCTCAAAGGGCACCGGTAACGCACAACTCGACTCGCTCATTGTCAAGCGCGACTCGCTGAAAAATGTTCAGTCGAATATCGCGAAAGAACTGGCAGCCATTGAAGAACAAATAGCTCTGCTAGACACCGGCATCAAAGCACCTGCAGTGGCCGTAATGCCTGTAATGCGTCAAGATTTTAAATCGTACTTCCAGGTACAGGGTTATGTCACAACAGATGCTCAAGCCAAGATCTATCCAAATCCAATGGGCCAAGGAATCATTCGCAAAATGTATGTGCGCGAAGGTGACCGTGTATCAGCCGGTCAAAAACTCGCTCAAATCGATGATGCCGTAACACGTCAAATGCTCGGTCAATTGGAAGTGAACCTGTCAGTAGAAACGGAAAACTATAATCGCCTTAAGAAACTTTGGGACCAGAAAATTGGCAGTGAAATGCAGGTTCTTCAAGCGCGTCGCGCGAAAGAAAATTTCGAAGAACAGCTCAAACAATTGCGTGAACAAATTGCGCAATACGTTATTACCGCACCGATTAGTGGAACGGTTGACAAAATATTTGCGAAAGAAGGTGAGGCCGCAGCAATAGGCACGCCTATGCCGGTGATGACCATCATCAACCCAGGAAACAACTACATGCTAGCAGATATCAGCGAAAGCTACATCGGTATTATCGAACAAGGACAACAGGCAGAAGTCATCATTCCTAATCTTGACACCATCTCCACTAAAATTTCTCTGATTGGTAACACTATTAAAACTGCGAATCGCACCTTCGAAGTGCGCATGGACTTGCCTGCCGGAAACTCTAATCTGAAGCCAAACCTAGTTGGCAGTGTGCGATTTGCCGACTATTCTGCCGACAGCACTGTTGTGTTGCCCTCTTCACTGATCATGAAAGATGCCGAGGAGCGTTCATTCGTTTTCATAAACGAAAACATGAAGGCCAAGAAAGTTATCGTATCGCCCGGCAGGAGCTACGAAGGCCAAACAGAAATTCTCAACGGTCTGCTGGGTGGCGAGAGCATTATCAGCAAAGGAGCCCGCAAACTAGTCGATGGTCAAGAGATACGAATTGCCAACATCTAATTGAAGAGGTATGGATCAAAATAAAAATCACACCGAGTTTACTTACCGTCAATTCGGACTTTCGAATTGGGCACTCAACAACCGCAAGGTTGTTATGGTTCTCACGTTCATCATCTTCTTCTGGGGGGTTTACACATATAAAACAGTACCGAAGGAAAGCTTTCCGGAAATTGTAGTACCTACTATTTATGTTGGCACTCCATACCCGGGAAATTCCGGAGAAGACATCGAGAAGCTTATCACAAAACAACTCGAAAAGGAAATCAATACCATCACCGACATCGACAAGATGACCTCATCGTCGGTGCAAGGGTATAGTGCTATTAACATCGAGTTCGACTTTTCAATCACAGCAGAAGACGCGCTTCGCAAGGTGAAAGATGCTGTCGATAAAGCGATGTCTGATCCCGACTTCCCCAAAGACTTACCGGCAGAGCCGAACATCTTTGAAATGAATTTCACCGAGTTGATGCCCATCATGAACATCAACCTCAGTGGCGATTATTCATTGGAAGACCTGAAAGATTACGCTGAAAAACTGGAAGATGAATTAGAGAAAATCCCGCAGATCAACAAGGTTGACATCAAAGGACTTTCGGAAAAAGAAGTGCGTGTCGAGATCAACAACTTCGCACTGGAAGCACGTCAGCTCAGCTTCAACGACATCGCCGATGCACTGCGTAGTCAAAACACCACAGTGAGCGCAGGCGACATTCGACTGGGCGACATGAACCGCTCAGTGAAAGTAAGTGGCGAATTCAAAAACATGCAGGACATTGAAAATGTCATCATCAAAAATGAAGGACAAGACATCGTGTATCTGCGCGACGTTGCCACAGTGACTTTTGCAGAGAAAGAAAAAGAATCGTATGCACGCGAATTCAAGAGTCCGGTAGTTAGTCTCGACGTTATCAAACGAGGTGGTGAAAACCTTCTTGAGGCAAGCGACGCTATTAAGGCCGCAATTGAAGACGCGAAAAAAGACTTCCTTCCATCGAATCTTACGCTCACCATCACCAATGACCAAACTGGCTTTACCCGCATGCAGGTGAGCGACCTTGAGAACAACATCTTCTTCGGTATCGTGCTCGTGGTGTTCGTCATCATGTTTTGGCTTGGCTTGCGGAACGCGCTTTTCGTGGGTGTTGCCATTCCGCTCACGATGTTATTGTCGTTCTCTATTTTGAGTCTAATGGGAGTAACGCTCAACCTCATGGTGCTGTTCGCGCTGATTCTCGCGCTGGGAATGTTCGTCGACAACAGTATTGTAGTGGTTGAGAATATCAATCGACTCATGTCGGAAGGGCATTCCAAAATGGAAGCCGCCAAACTCGGGGTCGGTGAAGTAGCATGGGCCATCATCATTTCAACGCTCACAAACGTTGTAGCCTATCTCCCTCTCGGTGTATGGCCCGGCA
>Ga0315903_10010010_pt1 | contig 11378 bp, 11 predicted proteins | sample LakEriMetagenome_7_FD_203524 | JGI IMG/M metagenome (GOLD analysis project Ga0315903, IMG submission 203524) | Freshwater fungal communities from buoy surface, Lake Erie, Ohio, United States - Buoy 2 MA119 | ecosystem: Environmental > Aquatic > Freshwater > Lake | place: USA: Lake Erie, Ohio... | reverse complement strand
TGTGGGGGCGCTCAGCGGGCGTCATCATGAGGTGCCTCGGTCCAATGCCGAGCACATGACGGGGGCGCAGGCTGCGGAGATGATGACGACGAATGATTCGGAGTGGATTCTGGCGGCGGCGATGCTGGACTCGCTGACGGATGATCTGGCGATCACGCACGCGGCGAAGTGGTGGGTGTTGAATCCGGATGAGATGCAGGGGAAGTGCGGTGAGGCGGATCTCCTGCTCAAGGAGCTGCACAGCGATGGGATCGCCACGCTGATGGACATGGTGGCGGCGGCGACGGCGGGTCGGGTGCAGATGCGGCTGGGCTGGCTGCTGCGCGTCGCTAAATCAAAGGCGAGGCACCGCAAGCTGATCTCGGCGCTGGGTTTTGAGAGTGTGAGGCATCGCATCCGGCTGGTGGAGACGGGGCTGCAAGCGCGGATTAAAGTGGACTCGGACGCGGTGTCGGGCTCGCCGAGGTATCAGCGCGAGCGGTTTCGCGCACGCAAGGCGGCCGGGCTGTGCCGTGAGTGTTCGAGTCAGGTCGAGCCGGGGCATTCCCGCTGTCCGGAGTGCCGGAGGATTCACCGGCTGAGCGAGGAGAAGCGCAAGGAGCAGCGGCGGAAGCTGCCGGCGGGTGCGATCTCGCTGCGCGAGTGGATGCTGCGGATGGCGGACAAGCTGCACCTGACCATCAAAGGCGTGCAAAGCCGCATGAGGCGGGGCGCGATCGTGACGCCGCCGGTGGTGTATCGTAATCACACGCGGGTCTATGTGATGCCGCTGGAGGGTGGGGCTGGACAGGGAGACAATCAGACTATTAGACAAGGAGAAAGGAGGGCGGCGGCATGAGTGCGGAATGCGGAATGCGGAATGCGGAATCGCTGCGTGACACGCTGGAGGCGTCTCAAGTCATGGAGATGCTGGGGCGGGTGCTCGATGAGCTGCGGGAGATCAAGTCGCGAGTTGGCGGGTCGGACAAGAGTGTCCGCGCTGATGAGACGGCCCCGCTGACGGCGAAGGAGTTGTGCGAGCGGTGGGGCATCGAGTCGGCGGACGGGGATATGCGGCTGTTTTATTTGGCGCGGAAATGCCGTGCCTGGGGACTGCGGCCGCTCAAGGGCACGCGTGGCTGGAAGGCGGTGTATTCGCGGGCGGATGTGCTGCATGCCGAAAGCTACGCGGCGGGAAAAATCAACCGGAGGAGGAATGCGTGATGACGACCAATGAAATGCCACGGGCGGAGATTTTGAAACCGGCGAAGCATGGCTTCGTGATCGACCTGCATGACGGGCCGCGGCGCGTTCAGGTGCGCGTTTTTGAATTTGAGCAGCAGCAGCTCGCGCCTGGTGTGGAGTGTGAGATGCCGGTGCTGATTGACGAGGGGCAGGCGATTGCAAGGCTGAGGCAGGGGATGGAGGCGATGAGGGAGCGTTCTTTGCTAGGGGTTACGGGTTATGAGTTAGAAGGAGGTGCGGTATGAAGGTCAGATATGATGAATTTGTTCAGCGCAAGATCAGGACGGTCGAAGCGGCTGGATTTGAACCGATGGACATTCATGCGCCGTTGTTTGAGTGGCAGAAGATGGTCGTGCGGTGGGCTTTGAAGCAGGGCCGGGCGGCTTTGTTTGAGGACTGCGGGCTGGGTAAGACGCTGCAACAGATGGAGTGGGCGCGGCAGGTGGCGGAGCACGTGCAGATGCCGGTGCTGATTCTGTGCCCGCTGGCGGTGGCCGAGCAGACGGTGGCGGAGGGGCAGAAGTTTGGCATCACGATCACTCATGTGCGCGAGCCGGAGGATGTGCAGGGCGCGGGCATCTGCATCACGAACTACGAACGGCTGGAGAAGTTTGATGAGGTGGTTTTTGGGGGCGTGGTGCTGGATGAATCGAGCATCTTGAAGTCTTTCACGGGGAAGACGCGGCAACTGCTGGCGAAGCGGTTTGAAGGCACGCGTTTTCGGCTGTGCTGCACGGCGACGCCTGCGCCGAATGATTTTACGGAGCTGGGCCAGCACGCGGATTTCCTGGGCATCTGCAAGCCAGCGGAGATGCTGGCGACGTATTTCATCAATGATACCTTCGACACGGGAACGTGGCGGCTGAAGGGGCACAGCGAAGATGCGTTTTGGCGGTGGGTTTCGTCTTGGGCGGCATGCGTGAGCAAGCCGAGTGATTTGGGATTCAGTGATGAGGGCTATGAGCTGCCGCCGATCGAGACGCAGATCGTGACGGTGCATGTGGATCATCGGGCAGATGATGGGTTTGAGCTTTTCCGCACGGCGAACACGTCAGCGACGAATCTGCACAATGAGATGCGCCGGACGATGAAGGAGCGGGTGGAGGCGGCGGCGAAGATCGTGAATGCGACGGCGGAGCAGTTCATCGTGTGGACGGAGAGTAATGAGGAGAGCAACGAACTGGCGCTGGCGATCCCGGATGCGGTGGAGGTGACGGGATCGGATAAGCCGGAGCACAAGGAGCGGAAGATGCACCTTTTCCAAACGGGGCAGGCGCGGGTGATCGTGACGAAACCGAGCATCGCGGGATTCGGACTGAACTGGCAGCACTGCTGCCACGACATCTACGTGGGGATGACTCACAGCTATGAGCGATTCTACCAGGCAGGGAAGCGCATCCATCGTTTTGGCCAGCAGCGGACGGTGCGGCGCTACATCGTGCAGGCGGACACGGAGGATGGCGTGATGGCGGCGATCATGCGGAAGACGGAACAGCACAATACGATGCGCGAGCTGATGCGCTTCACGAAGGAGACTTTGGCAGGGCAATCAAACATCACGATCATGAACACGGAGATCAAACAACGAATCGGCGACAATTGGACCATGTATCACGGGGACTGTGTGCGCGTGGCAAAAACACTGGCGGATGATAGCGTGGGGATGGCGGTGTTTTCGCCGCCCTTCGCAGATTTGTTCACCTATTCCTCGGACGTGCAGGACATGGGGAACTGCAAGGACATGGAGGGATTCATGGAGCAGTTTGGATACTTGATCGATGAGCTGATGCGGATCACAATGCCAGGGCGCGAGTGCGCGGTGCATTGCTGCGATCTACTGGCGACGAAGTGGAAGGATGGTGACATCGAGTTCAAAGACTTCTCCGGGGCGATCGCGAGTGCGTTTCGTGAGCGCGGATGGCTGCTGCATTCACGGGTGTGCATTTGGAAAGATCCAGTCACAGAGATGCAGCGCACGAAGGCGCACGGGCTGCTCTACAAGACGCTGCGCACGGACAGCAGCAAGAGCCGGGTGGGCAGTGCGGACTATCTGCTGGTGTTTCGCAAGCCTGGGGTGAATCCGAAGCCGATCACGCACACGGTGGAGTCGCTGCCGCTGGATCGCTGGCAGGAGCTGGCGAGCCCGGTGTGGATGACGGTGGATCAAGGGCGCGTGCTGAACGGCCGCGAGGCGAGTGAATCGAAGGATGAGCGCCACATCTGCCCGCTGCAACTGGATGTGATCGAGCGGGCGCTGACGCTGTGGAGCGCGGAGGATGATGTGATTTTTTCGCCCTTCGCTGGCATCGGCAGCGAAGGCTACTGCGCGCTGCAAATGGGGCGTCGATTTATCGGGGCCGAACTGAAGGAGAGCTATTTCAAAACGGCGTGTGAGAACCTGGCGAATGCGACGCGGCAGGGCGTGCTCTTTGAGATGCTTTGAAGGATGAACTCAAAACTACAACCAATGATTGATATGAACACCATTTGGAACACGGCTCCGGCGACGTGTGCGGTGCGGGATTTCCCGGCGCAGACGTTGCAGCAGGCGAGGCAGAAGATGGATCAGTGGAGCGAGCAGGTGCGGCTGATCGAGGATCTGCTCGGGCGCGAGGATGTTTCGGCGACGGACAAGATGACGCTTTCGCTGGAGAAGGCGTCGGCGCATTGCTGTCTGATGGCGTGTGCGAACATCATCACGGCCTGCGAGGAGAGGATGCGCGAGCAGGCGAAACGCATGGAGGAGAAATGGGGGTGGCTGCTATGAGTGAGTCGACAGACAAAAATGCAAGCAAGCTGCTGGCTGTGGTTTGCCATCCTCGCATCAATAACTACTCCAAAAAAAATCTAAAACTGGATTGGGAATGCTACTGGCAGAATGGAGACCAGGTTTTTTGTGCACCAGACCATAGCTACCAATACGGGGCGATTCAATTAGGTTTGTTTTTTCCAGATTTTTACCCCTCTCGTGGGCAAGAGATCAACGAAAGGATGGTGAAATTTTGGATTGGAAAAGCAACAGGAGAAAAAGGCTGCGGATGGATCAACCAAAAAGCGTTTCAGAAGGCGGTTACGGATCTACCCTTAAAGCGACAGAACAGTGCAGACTGCAATGTGCTGGTGCGTTGCTCGGCTTTTTTGCACGTGTGCCCGGTCATTGGCGAGGTTAGCAATCCCAAATATGAAGACTTTGAGCATTGCAGTAATCTTGCATACCAGGCACGCCGAGCGGTCCCCGAAGAGGGTATTTCTCTGACCAAGTTTCAACACGAGGTGCTACCCATCATTGCGCAGCTGCATGTGCTGCCATTTAAATATCGCATTGGTCGGTTTGTAAAATCGCTCATCAAAGAAAAAAGGACAAAAGTCACACTGCGGCTTCTGAGGCGTATGGCGACGAGTGCTGTTTGTATTCCAAAAGCAACGGAGTGGTATTCAAGTGCCTGGTATTGGCAGGATGATTTCCAAGTCACGGTTCATCAAAATTTGATTCAGAACAAGTTAGGCAGCTTGTTTGAATTTTTGAGGGCCGAGAAATCCCAGGCGGCAGAAACTGCGGCCAAAGCCCTTAAGCGGGCTGAGAAAACAGGCCGCGTCAGCACGGCGGCGGCACGGGCATGGTTTGCCAAGCAAAATCTTTTAAGCCGGTTCATCGGCTGGGCAAAGAGCGAACAAACAACCAAACAACACGCATGAAGACGACAACATTGAGCAAAATGGATTCAAAACTGGCCGCATTGAGGAAAGCGGTAACCGAGGGCATTTTAGCCTATCTCAAGGCGGGAGAGCTGCTGGTCGAGATCCTTGATGAAGGCTACAACCTGCAAGACATCGCTGAAAAAAGCGAGATGCCTGTCGATGTGCTGGCGCAACTGGAGCGGATCGGTCGCAAGCAACTCTGCCCGCAGCTTTTGCTGGCTGAGTATCCGGCGGCACGGAGGCTTGAGCGGCTGCCGTTTTCCGAGCAGGAAAGGCTGATGAATGGCCCGGTGGAGGTGCTGATCTTGCGCGACGGCACAACAGACACGCTACAGGTCAATGTGCAACACCTGACGCCGCAGCAGGTGCGGCAGGTTTTTGCAGCAAGCCATGTCCGCAGCCTCGCCGAACAGCGCCAATGGATCGAGTCCCAAAGGCCGCCCGCCGAGCCGGTAAAGGTGGACGTGCCTTATGTGCTGACGCGCAAAAACACGATCATTTTCAACCAGGCATGCGAGATGACCGCAAAGGAGCTGCTGCGCATTGCAGCGCAATTAGCAGATTGATTTCACCAACTGATATGAGCGACAATCTTTACATTGAGCGTGTGGCGGCGGAGCAGGGGGCACGGGGCCTGAACTGCGGCGGACGCAGCGATGCGATGCGGCTGCTGGCGGCGGTGCTGAGTGAGTCCGTCATTGGTGCCGGATGCCTGGAGGACATGGGGAAGCGGGCGTCGCTGCTGACGTGGCGGCTGGTGCCGTCGTCTCCGCTGGTGCCGGAGTGGGCGACGATCACGCCATGGACGTATGATCTCAGCGTGGCGCAGGATTGTGATGAGGGGACACGGCAGCAGGTGGTCGAGCTGCTGACGGATAACGGGCGCGTGGCGCACTCGGCACGGCTGCTGGGCCGGCGTGTGTCGCTGCTGGCGTATGCTTTTCGACCACAGTGTGATCCGACGATCGAGGATGTGCTGCCATCGCTGGCAAGGGTGGGCGAGCTTTGGCAACTGAAGGCGAGCAACCAGCGCAGCGCACCGAGTGCGGCGCTGAAGGCGCTGATGGACGACATGATCGTCCGTGCGAGTGCGCGGATGCATCGCGGCGGCGCGGCTTTCACGCCGTGGTTCAGCAAATCACGAGAGGCGTCGGCGGTCTTCGCCGAGGCGCAGGAAGGGAACACGAACCGCGGCGGGCAGCATCGCCGCAATCTCAGAAAGGAAACGAGCGAAACATTATGAGCCAAAAATACATCAAGACGGGCGATCTCACGAAGGTCGTGGAATGGGACCGGAACCCGAGGCGCGATGCGCTGGCGTCCACCGAGGAGCTGCAGGAATCGCTGCGGCGGGTGGGGCTGCAAGATGCGATCCATGTGTGGCAGCGCGGCGCGAACGCGAAGGAGCTGCTGCTTTTGAAAGGGCATCGACGAGTGAATGCGATGCGTGCGATCGGGTGGAAGGAATGCGCGATGGTGGTGCATGATTTCGCCGATGAGCAGCAGGCGTTTTTGTTTCTCCTGCAGGATCACGGGCACACGGTATCGCTGAACATCGACGAGCGCATTCTGGCGGCGGAGAACGGCAGCGCGCTGGGCATCGAGCTGGGGAAACTGGCGGATGCGCTGGGCGTGAGCCAGGAACGCGTGCAGCTCTGGCTGGATCTCGCGGGCAATCTGCCTGAGTCGGCCCGCGAGGCGATGGCGAGCGGTGTGCTGGGCATGAACACGGCCGAGATGGTGCTGCGTGTGGCTCGTGATGTGGGCGAGGATGCGGCGGCGGCGGCCGTGCAGATGGTGCTGCATGATCCGGTGAGCGGCGAGCCGATGAGCGGCGCGATGGCCCGCGCGGCGATCGAGGCAAAGTATCTGCAGCCGCGCCGGTGGCATGCCGAGTGGATCGAGCGCATGGGCGCGATGGCGAAGACGCATCCGGTGTCGGCGGGTTATGTGTTTGAGCCGTTTGAGAGGCGCTGGCACTTCTGCCAGGGCGAGTCGGGCCAGCCGTGGCGGGCCTATGAGTATGCCGATGGTTTCATGCCTGGTGATCCTAAAGGCCGCCGATGGGGCGAGGTCGCTTGTGAGCTGGGCGTGCCGGTGCATGTGGTCGCCGCGCCGAGATGCGTGGATGGCTGCGTGATGCTGGTAGAGCGCGAGCTGATCGAGACCGGGCTGGACATGGCGCGGGATGGCGCGGGTGGCAGTGGCAAGGCAGCGCGGCGCACCGAGCCGAAGCCGGATGCGCGCGGCTGGTGGCGTGCGAGCGAGACGCTGCCGGATGATCAGATCACCGTGCTGGTGTGGGGTGGTGATGAGGTGCTGCTCGGCTATCATGAGGGCGAGGACTGGTGGGACTCGTCACACGCGGCCCCACATCCGATCGACGTGACGCATTGGCAGGATGTGCCGGCGGAGCCGGTGGGGGTGTGAACGCCTAGCTCATGGATGCCGCACCCCCAGTTTTCGACCTCGCGCATGATGCCCCTGCGGCATTCCATGCATCGTATGGTTCAGTTTTGACCGCCCAAGGGGACGCCCTGGTGTTGCCCTCAACGGCTAAATGGCGGGCAGGAGTGGCAGACGTAAACCCACCCCGCTACCTCTCGGCGTAACAACAGGGGAGGAAACTTTCGACCATGAATAACATACACTGCATACCAGTCGGTAACGGCGAACCGCTCCATGAGTGCCACACGCAATGCTGGTGCCACCCCGTGAAAGATACTCAATCGAAAAACCTTTACGCCCACAACGCCAAGGACTGCCGCGAGAAGTGGCAGCGCCAAGGCATCGACATGCCTCCGCAGTCGCTATGGGTGACTGTCGAAGAGAAACTGAACGCCACAGCGCAGGCACCGATACCAGCGCCAAAAGACTTATGAAAACAGAAACAAACTCACCCGCTGGTAGCGGTTGCTTTCCAGTGCCGTCTTCCCTTTCCACTTGGTGGCGTCGCTACCGTGTCGTCCGCGATGGCTACGCGGGCTACGAAGCACAAGTCTGGAGGATCTGGCTGCCGATCTGGCTGCAAATTGGATTCACAAACACATCGCCTAGCATCGAGCGAGCGGTCAAAATCTGCGAAGACCACGCGCAACCAGTGGTGAGACATGTGTGAAGCGAACGAATCAAGCTCAAACAGTTGAATTAACCCCATTTCCATTGTGAGTTAATATGACAACTTCCAAATTTGTTGAGCAATGCGCCTGCAAGCGGGGGAGGGCGGCATAAGCACCGAACCATGAGCGACTGGCGCGACATCAAGGACGAGATCCGCGCGCGGCTCGATCTGCGGCGGGTGATCGAGCACCTAAATCTGGGCCCGCTGCGGAAAGGCTCGCGCGGCGGGTGGGTGATGGCGTGTCCGTTTCACGCGGACAAGTCGCCGTCGTTTGCGGTCGATGGCAAGGGGCATGAGGGGCATGGGCACTGCTTTGGGTGCGGGTGGTCGGGCGATGTGTTTGCGTTTTGGCAGGCGCAGCGCGGCGGCGAGTTCAAGGCGGCGGTGAATGATTTGGCGATGATCGCAGGTGTGCGTCTGCCGAATGATGTGAACTGGACGATGCCCGCACGACCTGCGCCTCCAAAGGCGGAAAAGCGGCTTGTTGAGACTGAGGAGCGGCCGCGGCTGCCGCCACTCCGTCACCTGCGCGAAGAGGGATGCGCCGAGCTGGCGGCGTCGCGAGGCCTGAGACCTGCGGCGGTGTGGCTGGCGGCGCGGACCTACAAACGCGCGGCCTTCAGTATGTGGCCGATGCATGAGGATCATGGTGGCACCTGGAGCGAGCGCCGCAGTGGTGCGTGGCCGAGCTGGTGCGCGACGGACGACACGCGCAACTGCGCTGAGTTTCGGCGCATCGACAATGGCAAGTATCCACGCAAGGACGGCGGTGAGATCAAGACCTGGAGCACGAGCGGCAAGAAGTGGCCGCTGGGTGCGGCGTCGCTCGATGGGCGAAAGGCGGTGATGCTGGTCGAAGGCGGGCCGGATATGCTCGCCGCGTATGATCTGCTCGATCACCATGGCATGGTCGAACGTGTCGCGGTGGTGTGCATGCTCGGCGCGGGCAATCGCATGCGGGACGATGCGCTGCCGTATTTTCAAGGCTGCCGCGTGCGCATCATGGTGCACGCGGACCCGCTCAAAGACCAGAACGAGCCGATCAACGGGCATCTACAGCCGCGCAAAATCCCAGGCATGGAGGCGGCGCTGCGATGGCAGGAGCAACTGCGCGAGGCTGGCGCGGCGGTGGAGACGTTTCACATCGGCGCGATTTATGAGCCGGAGCATCTGGCCGAATGGTATGATCGGAAACGCAACGCGGCGGACGTGGGTATCCTGCATCCGGGGCTGTGCGATGCTGACGGCGTGCCGCTCAAAGACGTAAACGACGTTGTGAAGGCGGGCGCGGTGCTCGTGCATGACGACGCGATGAGCGAGGCGGCGCGGTGCTGGGACTTTTGACGGCGGGCGATCATTGCAACCAATCAACCGAGATTTTTCAAAAAAAATGGGCACAACCAAAAAGGGCAAGGAGGGCAACCCGCGCCGCGGCAAAATGGCGGCGGGCGCGGATGGCAAGGCGCAGTTTGAAAGCGGTGCTAGCGCGGCGGCCCCGAAATATTTCGACGCGGACAAGGTCTGCGAGGAGCTGGCGCTGTGGTGGTATCCCGAGCGAGGCGATGCCTTCATGCGGCGCGGACCGAACGGGCAATGGGCGCAGTGGACAAAAGACGCGGTGGTCGATGCGATGCGTGCGCTGCCGGATCGCATGATCGCCATCAAGGCCCGCGAGAATGAGATGCTGAGCGAGTCGAAGCAGGTGCTGCTGCATGCGCGGAATGTGCGCGTGCTCGACGCGGTTTATCCGTCGCTGCCTGGCTACGTCGAGGGGCTGCATGTGCTGGACTCGAAGGAGCGCGTCGTCGTAAAGCACTCGCCGCAACTGGTCGAGGCCAAAGAGGGCGAGTGGCCGCACATTCGCCAGCTCATCGAAGGCATGATGGACCGGCGGCCCGAGGGCGGGATTGATCAGTCGCCGTATTTTTACTCGTGGTGCAAGGTCGCAGCGGAGGCGATCCGCAACGGCTCGCCGGGGCATTGGCGAGCAGGGCATGCGCTGATCCTGACCGGGCCTGCGGGCTGTGGAAAGAACCGCATCCAGGAGAACATCATCACGCCGCTGCTCGGTGGCTATGGGCGATTCGCGGACCCGGCGAAGTTTCTTTTTGAGAGTGATGAGTTCAACGGCGACGTGTTTGCGGCGGAGCACCTGATGCTGTCGGAGATCCCGATGCCGTCGCAGAAGACGGTGGACCGCGTCGCTTTGGCGGAGAAGATTAAGCAGGTGGTGGCGAACCCGGCGCAGCGCATGCGCTTGATGCGCACCGAGCCCTGCACGGTGTCGCCGTTCTGGCGGTTGACCATTTCGGTGAATGACGACAAGGACAAGCTGCGGTCGCTGCCAATGATTACCGGGGATTTTGGCGACAAGGTGATCATTTTGCACTGCCGCCGCGTGCCGCTGCCGCTGCTGGAGGAAGACACCGAGGAGACGTGGAAACTTTTCCGCGAAACGATGGAGGCTGAGCTGCCTTGCTTCCTTTATTGGCTGATCAACGAGTGGCAGATCCCCGACGCGCTAAAGCATTACCCCGACGGGCGCAGCGCGACGAGGTTCGGCTTTCGTGAGTATCACGCACCCTGCATCAAGGAGTCGCTTTATGAGGAGACGCCGCAGGCCGAGCTGATGCGGCTGATCGACATGGCGAGATTCACAAGCAAGGACGCGTGGTCGCCGGATGTCGAGGGCGGCGAAGACGGCGCGCAACTGTGGGATATGGTGGGCGACCGCGAGCCGCTCGATGCGCGTGGCAACCGCATGCGCGTCTGGTGGGGCAGGGCGGAGACGCTGCAGATGTGGCTCACCAACGAGGGGCCGTATCGGTGCAGCGTGGCGACCATGGCCAAGGCGCTTTTCCACAAAAACCGAGCCAGTGTGCTACTCGCGAGACTCCACCAGGACGAGGCATTCGCCGAGATTCGGCTCTCGAAGGTTGACGCGGACACAAGGGCGTGGAAGGGATGGCGAATCGCTCCACCGAGTGAGTGAGGCTGCGCTCAAAAAGGGCGCGAGGACGGAAATGCGGCTTGTTACGGTGTGTTTCGGTGTGCTTTATGTCACGCCGTCACGCTGAAAGCATTGAATCACAAGGCATCCGGCATGCTGTGACGGCGTGACGCAGCAAAAATGGGCTTAGTGTTTAACAAGCCGCATTTCCTGTTTATTGTTAAAAGGTGGGCTAAAGGTAGAAAATCAGCAGTAACACCGTCACACTGGCGTGGGATGCTTGATTTACAAGGCGGGCGGCGTGACGCCCGTGCGCGCTGCCCTCCGTCGCCGACGGTCACAAGGAATCTTTTATCTGTCCGCCCGGCCGCGGGTTTATCGTCT
>Ga0315903_10010007_pt1 | contig 11379 bp, 8 predicted proteins | sample LakEriMetagenome_7_FD_203524 | JGI IMG/M metagenome (GOLD analysis project Ga0315903, IMG submission 203524) | Freshwater fungal communities from buoy surface, Lake Erie, Ohio, United States - Buoy 2 MA119 | ecosystem: Environmental > Aquatic > Freshwater > Lake | place: USA: Lake Erie, Ohio... | reverse complement strand
ACGTGCGCCCCGACGAGGTCTACAACCTCGGGGCCATCTCCTTCGTCGCCATCTCCTTCGGCCAGGCCGAGCTCACCTCCAACATCACCGGTCTCGGCGTGCTGCGCATGCTCGAGGCGGTGCGCATAGTGGGAGGCACCCAGAACAACCCGATCCGCTTCTATCAGGCGTCCTCCTCCGAGATGTTCGGCAAGGTCCGCGAGGTACCCCAGAGCGAGATGACGCCGTTCCATCCGCGGTCGCCCTACGGCTGCGCCAAGGTCTTCGGTCATTCCATCACCGTCAACTACCGCGAGAGCTACGGGCTCTACGCCTGCTCGGGAATCCTGTTCAACCACGAGGGGCCGCGCAGGGGTCTCGAGTTCGTCACCCGCAAGATCACCAACACCGCGGCACGCATCAAGCTCGGCATCGAATCCGAACTCGTCATGGGCAACCTCGAATCGAAGCGCGACTGGGGCTACGCGGGGGACTACGTCCGGGCCATGTGGCTCATGCTCCAGCAACCGGAGCCCGACGACTACGTGGTGGCGACGGGAGAGTCGCACTCGATCGAGGACTTCCTCGAGCTGGCCTTCGCCGAGGCGGGGCTCGGTGACTGGCGCCCGTTCGTGCGCCAGGATCCCCGGTTCCTGCGCCCCGCCGAGGTGGACCTCCTCATCGGCGACCCGACGAAGGCCCGCGAGCAACTGGGATGGATTCCCGAGGTTGATTTCCCCACCCTCGTGAAGATGATGGTGCACCACGACATCGAGACCGAGACCGCCCGAGCGCGGCGCTGATCACCCCTCGAGCGGTGCGTCGGCGATGCCGTCGATGAGCGATTCGGCATCCGGAATGGCGCCGGCAGCGATTCTCGCCCGATAGGACGCCGCGAAGACGGCCAGTGCCGCCACGGACGCGGCCACCAGACCCAGTTCCACCCGCAGGAAGATGTCATCGGCGGAGAGCCAGGTGACCACGAAGAAGGTGGCGAACGCCGTCGTCCATCCGAGCGCCACGTGGGCGTGTCCGTTGAGGGCGATGACGGCCTGGGCGAGCGCGAGGGCGGCCATGTAGAGGGCGCACGCGAGCGCGAGGAGGGTGAGGGTGCGTCGGTCGAGCCCGCCCTCGTACACGAGGTCGAGCACGGCTGGTCCGGCGATGAATGCCCCGAGCGTGCCGAGAATCGCGACGATGCCGACGATGCGCATGAGCGTGCCGAGTCCCCGCCGGAACTCGTCGAGGTTGCCCTGCGCCGCCAGCCGGGCCAGTCGGGGGAGCAGGGCGGCCTGCACCGCCTGGAACAGGTAGAGCGGCACCCGGGCCAGCAACAGTCCGTTGCCGAAAGCGGTCACCTTGGCGGCCTCCCCGGGAGCGGCGAGCACGTCGACTCCCAGTGGTCCGGCATTGATGAGGGCGGCGGACATGACGGTGCCCGCGAGCAGCCATCCGAGGTTCGGCGTCAACTCGCCCCACGAGGCCGGCGGACCCTCGACCGTGCGAGCCTCACCGCGACCGACGACGAGGAGCGTGGCCACGAGGGGGGACGCGGCCACGACCAGGGCATAGGCGCCCGGTGTCCGGACGTCGGCGAGCCAGAGGGCGATGCATCCGAGCGTGCGGGCCGTGCCGTCGACGGCGAGGATGAGTCCGTAGGCGACGAAGCGGCCCGAGCCCGAGGCGATGCCGCGCACGAGGTGCATGGGTCCGTAGGCGCAGAAGGCGAGCACCAGTGCCACGGCGACGAGTCCGTAACCCTCGAAGAGCTCCCGGGTGAGGAACGGTCCGGCAAGGGCCATGGGAAGCGCGACCGTGGCGCCGAGCAGCCCCGCGAGCGGAAGCATGCGCTGGACGACGGGACGTCCCCCCTGTCCCAGCGCTCGGCGATGGGCGAGGGCACGACCGATCTCCTGCTCGACGGGGAGGAAGACACCGGGGACCAGTGCGAAGGTCATGAACCACATGGCCACGATCGGCTTGAAGTCGTCCTTGCCGAGGGCCAACTGGCCCACCTTGAAGAACGCGTAGGTGGTGATCCCCGAGACGAACAGGCCGATGCCCACGGGAATCGTCCCCTCAGGGAGGGGGACGCGCGACGACGAGGAGTCCCTGTCCACGTCCGCCCGCACGAGGGGCAAGGTTAGTGAGAAGGGACGGGTCGGCCCGCCCCCGTCGGGAATCAGCGTCCGGGATCGCGCGAGTCGGAGAACGACTCGAGGATCTCCCGGCGGCGCACCTGGAGTTTCTGGAAACCGAGCAGGGCGAATCCGACCGCGGTGTAGCCGATGTCCGTGGCCTGACGCACGGCCTTCGACCCGAGGATGCGGCTCGGCGTGAAGCGGGCGAGGTCGACGGAGGTGAGATCGATCGAGTGCAGGGACGGCACGGAGACCTTGGGCACGGACAGGTGGGGTAGCGACAGCTTCATGGGGGCACCCTAATGAGAAGTGCTAGCACTGGCAAGCACATCGGGCATCGTACGCGCTCCGGGCACTTCGGGAGCCCGAACTAGCCTGCCGGGGTCGTGTCCGAGCACCCTGCGCCCCCGCCCTCGGCCGCCCGTGCCGGGGCCGTCGCGCCCCCCGTGGTCGCGGTGATGGTCGTGCACCGGCCGCGCGAGGGGCTCTCCGAGGCCCTCGCCTCTCTGGCGGCCCAGGACTACCCCGCGGTCCAGGCCCTCGTGCTCGTGGGCGGCCGCGAGGAGGACCCGGGCTCCCGGGCCGTTCTCGACACCGTGGCCAACGCCGCACCGGCGGCCGTGGTGAGGTTCCTCGGGGCGAACACCGGATGGGCGGCCGCATGCAACACGGTGCTGCGCCTCGTCAAGGGCGACAGCGGTTTCTTCCTCTTTCTCCACGATGACGTGGCGCTGGCTCCCGACGCCGTGACCCGGCTCGTCGAGGAGCTCTACCGCTCCAACGCGGGGGTGGTCGGCCCCAAGCTCGTCGAATGGAGCGACCCGCGGCGCATCGCGAGCGTCGGCGTGGCGGTGGACCGCTTCGGCGTCGAGATTCCCGTGGCCGACGAGGGCGAGATCGACCAGGAACAGCACGATGCGGTGCGGGACGTCTTCGCCCTGTCGTCGGCCTGCCTACTCGTGCGCGCCGACCTCTTCCGCACCGTGGGCGGGTTCCATCCCCGCCTCGCGCTCGTGGGCGCCGCGCTCGACTTCTGTTGGCGGTGCCACGCGACCGGGGGGCGCGTCGTAGTCGTCCCGGCGGCGGTCGTGCGCCATCGGGCCGAGTGGACCCGGGCCGAGTCTCCCGAGCTCCATGCCGAGCGCATCGGGTTGCGCGAGACGACACGCGTGCAGACGGTGGCGGCGATGACACCGGCCGGCGCGTTCACCGTGCTGTGGGCACAGATGCTCCTCTACACCCTTGTGCGATCGGTGGTGCTCGTGGTCACCGGGCGATTCGGCGCCGCACGGGCCGAGGTCGCGGCCGTCCTTGCCGCCCCGTTGGCCCGGGGGGACGTCTCGGAGCGACGGGCCCATCTCGCGGTGCACCGGATCGTGCCCGCATCGGAGATCCGTGCATTGCAACTGCAGGGCTCGAGCCACGTGGCCACGTGGCTGCGACGGCGCTCGATGAGAACGGCACTGCCGGACCCGACCGCCGCGCAGAAAGAGGCCACCCCGCGCGGGTCGATCGCGCTGTGGGCGATCCTCGTGGGGCTCCTGCTCGTGGGTTCTCGATCGCTTCTCCTCGACGGCGTGGCCCCGGTCGGCCAGATGGTGGCCTTCGGTGAATCGGCGACCGACCTCGTCGCCTCCTATTTCTCCGGGTGGTGGGGGGCCGGATACGGCTCCGCGGGCTCGCTGCCCACCGGCACCGGTCTCGTCGGCGCGGTCGGTCTGCTGTTCGGTGGCCGCATGGGACTGCTCCACACGCTCTCGGTCGTGGCACTTCCGCTCGCGGGGTGGATCGGCACCTGGCGCTTCGCCTCGGTGCTCGCCTCGCGTGCCTCGCGCATCGCCGCCACCGCCACCTACGCCGCGGTGCCCCTGCCCTATGCCGCCATCGCAGCGGGCCGGTGGGGGGCGCTCCTCGTCTACGCGCTCCTGCCGTGGATGGTTCACCTGATGCGACTCCTCGTCGGGCACATCGACGCCAACGACTCCCTGGCCCGGGGCGACGAGGACGTCTTCTTCGAGATCTCGCCGCGGGTGCGCGGCCGGTGGTTCGCCTCGCTGGCGCTCGTGTCGGCGATCGGTCTCGCGTTCGAACCCGGTCTGCTGATCGTCGCGGGGGGACTCGTGTTGGCCTGGTTCGTCGTGACGCTCGCACACGGGGCGACACCGGCACGCGCGGTGCGATGGGTGACGGTCGGTGTCGGTGCGATGGTGGCCGGGGTCGTGCTCAATCTCCCGTGGGCCGCGGCGTACCCGGGGGACCTCTGGTGGGAGAAGCTCACGGGCGCTCCCGTCGAGGGCGGACGCGAATGGGGATTCATGCGCATCGCCTCGTTCGGGGTGGGGGGCTATCTCCTGCCGCTCGTCTCGCTGGCCCTCTACGTGTCGGTCCTCGGCGCGGTGACGCTCGTGCGCGGGGCCAAGACGCCCTGGGCACTTCGCGGTGCGGTTCTCGTGGTCGCCGGACTTCTCGCGGTCGTGCTGGACGACGTCCAGCTGCTGCCGTTCCACCTCCCCGAGCCCGCCGTCATGCTCGTTCCCGTGGCATTCGGACTCGCCACGTGTGCCGGTGCGATGGGGGCCACATTCGTGGGGGACATGCGTCGCGGTCGGTTCTCATGGAAACAGCCGCTCGGAGCACTCCTGTCGCTGGTCTTCGTGGCCGGCCTCGCCGCCGCGCCGCTCAATGCATGGGACGGTGGATGGCGTCAGCCCACGTTCTCCCTCACGACGCTGCTGCGCCAGCTCCCCGACCAGGAGGATGCGGGCGGCTACCGCACGTTGTTCGTCGGGGACGGTCGCGTGCTGCCGGGAGCCCCGCTCTACTTCGGTTGGGGCATCTCGTTCTCCGTCGTGAACGGCCGCTCGCCGGTCCTCGCCGAGACCTGGGAGATCGACGGCAACAGACTCGTGGACGAGACGCGCACGGCGTTGCGCGGCATCGTGCGGGGTCAGACGGCCCGCGCGGGACGTCTCCTCGGACCGCTCGGCGTCCGCTTCATCGTCGTGCCCGTCGTCGACGGGGCAGAGTCGACGCGGGACCGACCCATTGCCGCACCGACCGGACTCGCCGACGCGTTGGCGCGCCAGTTGGACCTTCGTCGCCGCTATTCGTCCCCCGATCTGGTCGTCTACGAGAACGCGGCGTGGATCCCCGTACGTTCCGAACTCGGGGAGAGTGGCGCGGATGCGAGCCGTGAGGCCGGTGCCGCCGCGATCATCGCCACCGAGGTGACGGGTGCGCTCCCACTGCCCGTGCCCGAGCGCCCCGACGGCACGGTGACCGTGGGCGTCGGGGAGGGGACGGTGCACCTCGCCGTTCCCTACACCCGGGACTGGACCCTCAGCGTGGACGGCGAGACCGTCGAGGCGCGTCCGGCGTTCGGGCTCACCAATGCCTGGGACGTTCCGTCCGGGGGAACCGCCGAGTTGGCATGGGCCGTCGATCCGTTGCACCGCGCCCTCGTCTCGGTGCAGGCACTGGCGTGGTTGCTCGTGTTCGTGCTGGCCACCCGGCGCCGCCGTTTCGGTGCGTCGGGCGATCCCACCGGTGTCGCGCCCGTGTCGCTCGGTGACGCGGCACTGCACATGGACGGGGCGGGTCGTCCGTGAGGCGGATGGTGCGGCGGCTCGCCACGTTCCTGCTCATCGCGGCATCGGTGGCCGGGATCGTCCTCGTCGAGACCCGCGACTCGCCCCCCGAGGAGGGAGCATCACTCGCGCTCGTGTCCCTGTCGGGTTACCCCCAGGCGACCGAGACGGCGCGCATCTCCACCTCCTGGTTCTGCCCCGGCGCGGCTGCCGGGGACGGCATCACCTCGGCATCCGTCGTCATCTCCAATCCCGGCGACACCGAGATGAAGGCGGCCATCTCCTTCCTCGGGTCGGGGGAGTCCGAGTCGGACTCGGTGGTCGTGCCCGCGCGCAGTCGGGAGTCCTACGACATCCTGCGGGGGCTCGGCGTGGGCGTGGTGGCACCGGTCGTCGAGATCGTGGGATCGGTCGGATCGGTGGAGCAGCGGATCGAGTTCGCCGCCGGCAACGTCACCTCCCAGTGCGCCTCCCAGACGTCACCCACGTGGTACTTCGCCGACGGCCACACCCTCGAGGGCTCGAAGCACCGTCTCGTCCTCGTCAACCCCTTCCCCGAGAGCGCCGTCGTGAATGTCTCCTTCACCACTCTCGACGGCGAGAGGAATCCGTCGTCGCTGCAGGGTCTCATCCTCCCGGCGCGGTCGGCGCGCAGCATCTCGCTCACCGAGAGCGGTGCGCGCGACGAACGGCGCATCGCGGTCGAGGTGCGCGCCACCACCGGCCAGATCGTCGCCTCACGCATCCAGCACTATCTCGGTGGCGGACGCCTCGGGTACTCGACCACCCTCGGCAACCCCGTCCCGCTCGCCGAGTACTGGTTCGCCTCCGGTCGCACGGGGGCCAACCTCACCGAGCAACTCATCGCCTTCAACCCGGGTGAGGAGGACGTGACGCTCAACATCGCGTTCTTCGGTGACGGCATCACCGGGGGCGGGGACCCGTCCGAGGGCGAGGTCGAGCCCCTGCCGAACGCCCAGGTGACCGTGGCGGCCGGGGCCATCCAGGCGATCTCGACGGACGAAATCGCCGACCTCCCGAAGGGCGACCACTCGATGTTCGTGTCCGTGGTCGACGGCGGCGGAATCGTCGTCGAGCACGTCCTCAGTCAGAGCATCGGGCGCAGCTTTTTCACCGCGATCACGAACGGGATCCCGGGTCCTCTCGTCTCTCGGAAGTGGCTCGTGCCCACCGGTGTCGCCGAGGGTTCGGACAACCTCCTGTCCGTGCTGAATGCCTCGAACGACGCGGGCACGATCACCGTCTTCGCCGTGGGTCCCGGAGGCACCGTCGCCGTCCCGGAACTGACCGACGTGCCGCTCGCCGCGGCGCAACTGCTCACGATCGAGCCCCCCGAATCGGCCCGGATCGCCGAACTCCTCATCACGTCATCAGTTCCCCTCGTGGTGCAGCGGCGCACGAGCCGCGGGAGCACCCTCGTCGGCTTCGGCATCGTCGGCGCACTGCCCGTGCGGGTAGCGCGGTGATCCCGGAACGACTCGCGGCCCTGGCGGCCGTGGTGGCTCTGGCTCTCGCGGTGGCCGCGGTGGTGCGCCGCCGACGACCCGACGCGCCGACACGGGCGGGACACCGCGTGCCCATGCAGGTCGACCGGGGTGACTTCGCCTCTCCCGACCTGCCGTGGCTCGTGGCGGTGTTCACCTCGGCGACGTGCTCCACCTGCGCCGACGTGGCGGCGAAGGCCGGCGTCCTCGCCTCGCAGGAAGTAGCGGTCGACATCATCGAATGGTCGGTCGCGCGCGACCGACACGACCGTTACGGGATCGAGGCGGTTCCGCTCGTCGTCGTCGCCGATGCCGCGGGCATCGTCAGGGCGGCGTTCGTCGGTCCCGTCTCCGCGCAGGACCTGTGGTCGGCCGTGGCCGAATGCCGGGAGCCCGGCAGCACACCCGGCGCCGACGGGTGCACCGGCACGGCGCGCGTCGTCTGACCTGCCGGGCCGACGACTCGGACCGTCGTCAGCGCGTGGAGTCCGCTGCGACCGGCTGGTCGAGACCCTGCTGCACGAGGCGACCAACGGTGGCACCGTCGATGGTCTCGTGCTCGAGGAGCGCCTCGGCTACGAGTTCGAGTCCGCGCCGGTGCTTCAGCAGCAGCTCGGTGGCGCGCTGCTCCTGCTCGGCCAGGATGCGGGCGATCTCGTCGTCGATCATCTGGGCGGTGGCATCGCTGTACTCGCGGCCACTCGTCATGAGATCCTCGCCGAGGAACACCTGCTGGCTCGAGTTCCATGCCATCGGGCCGACGCGGTCGGACATGCCCCACTCGCGCACCATGCGGCGGGCGATAGTGGTGGACTGCTCGAGGTCGTTGGCGGCCCCGCTGTTGAGGTGGCCGTACACGATCTTCTCGGCGACGCGTCCACCCATGGCCTTGCAGATGACGTCGAGGAAGTAGTCGCGCGAATAGGTGTGGCGCTCCTCGGGGAGCGTCCACGTCACGCCGAGGGCCATTCCGCGGGGGAGGATGGTCACCTTGTGCAACGGGTCCGAGTGGAGCAGTACTGCGGCGAGGACCGCGTGGCCGCCCTCGTGGAAGGCGGTGGCCCGGCGTTCCTCACCGGCGAGCACGAGGCTCTCGCGACGCGCACCCAGGACGACCCGGTCGCGGGCATCCTCGAAGTCGATGCGCTCGATCTGGGCTGACCCGCGGCGCACGGCGAAGAGCGCCGCCTCGTTCACGAGGTTGGCGAGGTCCGCGCCACTCATACCGGGCGTGGCCTTGGCCATCGTCTCGAGGTCGACGTCGGGCCCCATGCGCTTGTCGCGTGAGTGCACCCGCAGGATCGCGAGGCGCTCCTCGTGCTCCGGGAGCGGCACGACAATCTGGCGGTCGAAACGGCCGGGACGCAGCAGTGCCGGGTCGAGGATGTCGGGCCGGTTGGTTGCGGCGAGGATGACGATGCCCTCGGTCGTCTCGAAGCCGTCCATCTCGGACAGCATCTGGTTGAGCGTCTGCTCGCGCTCGTCGTGCCCGCCGCCGAGTCCGGCACCGCGCTTGCGACCGATGGAGTCGATCTCGTCGATGAAGATGATGGCCTTGCCCATCTTGCGCGCCTGCTGGAACAGGTCCCGCACGCGACTGGCACCCACGCCCACGAACATCTCCATGAAGTCCGATCCCGTCACGGAGAGGAATCCCACCCCGGCCTCGCCGGCCACGGCGCGCGCGAAGAGGGTCTTGCCGGTACCCGGGGGGCCCACGAGCAGGATGCCCTTGGGGACGCGCGCACCGATCTCGCGGAAGCGTTCGGGCATGCGCAGGAAGTCGACGACCTCCTTGATCTCCTCCTTCACGCCCTCGTAACCGGCGATGTCGGCGAAGGTCGTGGAGGGTTTGTCGCTCTGGTAGGCCTTCGCCCGCGAGCGGCCCACCGACATGATGTTCCCCTGCTGGCCCATCGCGCGACGCTGCATCCACACGAAGAAGCCGATGATGAGGAGGAAGGGCAGGAAGATGGGCACGAGGCTGGTGAACCAGTTCGGCTGGGGGGTCTCGTAGTCGTAGTCGACACCCATGTCCTTGAGCAGCTGCTCGTCGGCGTCGCTGAGGGTGGTGGACCCGGTGGTGGTGAAGCGGTCGCCGTTCTCGAACGTGCCCGAGATCGTGTTGTTGTTGTTGTTGATGGTCACCTCAGCCACCTCGCCCTCACGGACCTGGGCGAGGAACTCGGTGTAGGTGAGTTCCTCGCCGGTCGGTTCGCTGAAGTACTGGGACGACAAGGCGGCCACCACCACGACGCCCACGAGGGCCCAGATGGCCCAGCGCGGGACGGGCGACCGGGTGCCCTCGGCGTCGGGAGAGTTCCGATCGCGACGGGGGAATCCTCGGGGTGCCGGCCGGCGCGGGGACGGGGGCGGCGGGGGAGGAGGCAGCTCGCTCATGGTCCCATGCTACGGCTGGGGTGCAGGACTACGGTGGCGACATGGCCCGCATGTGCTCGCGCCAAGGTTGCGTCCGCACCGCATCGTCGACCTTGTCGTACCAGTACGCGCGCTCGACGGTGTGGCTCGACGACCTCACACCGGAGCGCGAGCCGCATCTCTATGACCTGTGCGAGCAGCACGCCGACAGGCTCACGGTGCCCGCCGGCTGGATCCTCGAGGACCGTCGCCGGCGTTTCCGCGCCTGGGACACCAACCGCGCCGTCGGGTGACGGGCGTGGACCCCGCTCCCGACCGCGGCGCGGCCCCACTGCTCTCCCGCTGGCTGCTCGCGTTCCTCCTCGCGAACATCGCGTCAGCGGTGGTGGTCTCGGCGGCGGGCCACGCAGGGTCGTCGCCGGCCGATATCCCCACCTGGGTGTTCGGTGTCGCCGCCGTGGTCATGTGGTCGGCACAGCTCTGGGTCGTCGCGCGGGCACTCGAGGCCGAGGGCGTCGGGCTCCTGGCGGGAACGGCGTTCACCTTTCGTGCACGCGATCTCGCGGGCATACCGCTCGGGATCGCTTCCCAGATGCTGCTCGTCACCGCGGTGATGTGGCCGCTCGCCCGTCTCTTCCCCGGCGCCTTCGACCCCGAGCGGGTCGCCGAACGGGCCGACGACCTCGTGTCCTCGGCGTCGGGCGGCTGGATGGTGGTGCTGGCAGGGGTCGTCGTGGTGGGTGCACCCCTCGTCGAGGAGATCGTCTACCGAGGTTGGCTCCAACCGCGTCTCGGCACTGCGTGGGGGAACGCCGTCGGTCTCGGTGTCGTCGCCGTGCTCTTCGCCGCGATTCATCTCCAGCCCGTCGAGTTCCCCGGGCTCCTGGCGTTCGCGGTGGTGCTGGGGCTGACACGTGCCCGCAGTGGCAGACTGGGCCTGCCTGTCGTCACGCACGCCGCGTTCAATGCGACGGGTCTTCTCCTGGCCGCGATGTGAGCGGCGCCCGGGGCGGAAGCGCGAGCGAAAGGAACGTCCCCCGCACATGGAGCCCGTGACCGAAGCGACCGAACCGGCCGACGGCGCCGCCGGACCCGTCGACGATCCCCGACGAACCCGCGTCGATCCCACGGTCCTCGCCGAGACGCTCCGGGCGATGACCTCGACGGCGGTCGTGCTCGGTGCAACGCTCATCGTGCTGTCGATCGTGCACCCGGATCTCGTGCTGAGGGTCAACACACCCACCGGTGGTGACATGGGTGCCCACGTGTGGGGACCGGCATATCTGCGAGACGTGCTGCTGCCGCACTGGAGGCTCTCGGGGTGGAGCATGGACTGGTACGCCGGCTTCCCGGCGTACCGCTTCTACATGGTGGTGCCGGCCCTCGCCATCCTGCTGCTCGATGTGGCATTGCCCTACGGTGTCGCCTTCAAGATCGTCGTCGTCGCCGGACTTCTCGCGTTCCCCGCGTGCGCCTGGCTCATGGGTCGCTTCGCCGGGCTCGCGTACCCGATCCCCGAACTGATGAGCATCGGTGCGCTCCTGTTCCTCCTCGACGAGAGCTACACCATCTACGGGGGCAACATCCCTTCGACGATGGCCGGGGAGTTCTCCTTCTCCATCTCGCTCGCCCTGTCGCTCCTGGCCCTCGGTCTGTTCGCGCGCGGACTCGAGGACGGCAGTCGCCGGGCCACTGCGGCGGTGCTCGTCGCCCTCGCTGCGCTCTCGCACGGCATCGTCTTGCTCTTCGTCTTCGGGGGTGCCGTGGTGATGGCGGTGCTGCGGGCCG
>Ga0315903_10010003_pt1 | contig 11381 bp, 22 predicted proteins | sample LakEriMetagenome_7_FD_203524 | JGI IMG/M metagenome (GOLD analysis project Ga0315903, IMG submission 203524) | Freshwater fungal communities from buoy surface, Lake Erie, Ohio, United States - Buoy 2 MA119 | ecosystem: Environmental > Aquatic > Freshwater > Lake | place: USA: Lake Erie, Ohio... | reverse complement strand
TCTTATCTGAAGAGTTAGCCATGCTAAGCATGTTGATGTACTCAGCTTCAGTAATTTTAAGATTACTAGTCATTTATCTTTTGGGTTTTTAACATCCACAACGGTGGATTATCTAGGTTAGTTATCCATTCTTTTGCACTTGGTATATAACCATTGCAATCTTCTTTTACATGTTGTTCACCTATGTAGCGAACCATAACTCTTTTACCATCTGAGTTAGTAATGTGAGAACCAAATTCTTTTTCACATTCAAAGATACCTTCACTGTGATGTCTAAATAATCTATGACGGCTATCACCTAGCCAAGACTTAGTAGCATCAAACCAGTTGTGAATATCTAGGTAATCTTCTATTTGCCCACCCCATTTATTAACAGAGCTACGGGCATGATCATATGGATGAGCCATTAGTAATCTAGATCTTCAATATCTATACTCTCGTATGCTTCCGCGGTTGTTCTTACATAACCATTTACAGAAACCGTGCTGTCTTCTACATCAATAGATACATTACCGTAACCACCATCGTTGTTATACCAATCCCAGTCATAGTGATTATTTAAGATATGGTAACCAAAGTCTTCTAGTTCTCCAGAGAACATCTCATTTACTTTTACATATTCATCTGTACCATATCTAAATGGTTCAAAATCTATATCACTAATAGAACCTGAGTCACCTGACCCATCATAGTTTATGTATACACGGGTAACACCCTCATCTCGTAGTCTTGAGATAAGTGCACTTAATTTAATACTTGCCATATTACTTTTGTTTATAGAACCTTCCCAGTATGTTTGCGTTTAACCAGAAGTCTTTCTCTAGTACTTCACACATAAACTGGTACTTTACTTCTTGATAAGAAAGCTCCGTCTTGGAATAACATATCTTTAGGATAGTCCTTTTGATTTGTACCCCAGCCTTGTGAGCCGCCTTAAGTTTTTCATTACTACTATAGTAGTTTTGATATACAGTTTTTCTTACACGCTTGTAAGCCTTCTTGCGTTTATCAGTAGGCATAGCCTTCTTAGAAAGCTTTGTCTTAACATCCGCAAAGAAGTTCTTCTTGCCTATGTAGGACATTCGCCTACCATCTAGAATAACATCCATCTGGTAGACAAATCCCACAGCACCATCAGGAATCATGTCCTCGGTGAATTCTTTAAATTGATATGACCAGCTCATGGTATCTGTATACCTAAAGTACTTGCAGCTAGCTCTGCCATAATGCTAGTAGTATTACGATGAGTATCCTGTGCGTCATATCCCTGAACTTCAGCTAATATAGTAAGCATTACTTTATCAGCTTGATCAGGTAAGCAGTACTTCTGAATTCTATTACGAAGACGCTCATGTCTTGTAAGAGGTGTTTCATATGTTACTCCCTCTTGCATAGGATATGTTGTTAATGTTGATGACATAATTTTATTTTTTTAATGCTTCTTTTAATAAAGGGTGTAAGAACTTTCTTACTGTTTCTATTCCGTGTTCTTTTACAGAGTCGGATAAATCTTTTTCTAGGGTAAGATGTATAGCAGGAATATTATAGGCATCTTTATATTTCTTCATAGCCTTGATACCTGCCTCATCATTATCAAATAGAGTACATATTGCTTTATACTTTATTTTATAGATGTCCATAACTTCTCTACGGATAATCGTGTTCTCACTATCCGGAGCGACAACTTCTATGTTATATCCAAACTTAGTAAGACACATAGCATCCTTAAGAGAACTACAGATTACAAGATTAGGTTGGTCAAACTTTAGCTGATCAGTACCTTGTATATAGTTCTTCACCTTAAGAAACTTATGTTCCCTTACTTTAGGTTGATATATTTTATAAACCGATCCGTCATCTCTCAGATAGCCGTAAATATAGTTACCTCTAATTGTTAATGTATCTATAGTATTTTCATTAACCTTTTCCATATCATAACTAGCGATAGGAATAACATTATACTTAGCAAGAGTATTAGAATCTATACTATACTTTGTCCAGAAAGCAGCATCTAGATTTGTCCAATCTCTTTTTTGGTAGGATGTTACTTTATAGCTAGCCTGTTTCTTAAAGGAATTAAGAGAATACTCCCCGCCATTCTTTAATAAGAATTCATTATAGTCCTGAATTACTTTTTGAATAGCCTCGAAGTATTCTATATTATTTAACTCTGATACAAGTCTTAGAAAGTTACCACCTTTACCAGTAGAGAAATCATTGAATAGGTATTTACCATCTTTACAATAGATTACAAAACTAGGAGTCCTCTCTGCAGGATTAAACAAAGATTTAATCTTTACGGTTTGACCAGTTAGTTTCTCATCTAATCTACAATAAAATTCAAAAGCCCATACTGATGGAACTTCTGATACATCTGATATAAGAAATCTTGTACTAATCATAACAACAAAATTAGTGGGGGAAACTGAATGTCTCCCCCTTAATTTTATAATTCAAAATCTCCAGCTACATTACTTGTAGTAGGAGTACCCTCACCAAAAGACTGAACGGTTTCGCTCTTACTCTTCTTGATATGGATATCATTATTAAATTTAACAACCTTACTAGCCTGCTCCTCCACATTAGCGTTCTCATAAGCTAGTCCATCTTTAGACCACTTCGGTAAATATAAATCAAAGTTTGTATAGTTATCCTTATTAGTATACTCTCTACCTGCTATACACATTCTAAGATGTTTACCCGCATATGGCTTATCGATCTCAAGCTGATTAACAAAGTCTTCAATCGTAGCATGCTTATTATCTTGCTCATTAACCCAGTTGCCGATATGTAAAGCCTTAAACAAATTGCTAATAGCTTTAACAATTTCTACATCTCTGCGAATAATGATACCAGACTTAGTCTCCCCATCGGAATAAGGATACTCGCTGAATCTAACTCTACCTACCTGACCTTTGTAACGACCTTTAGTTGGATCGTCTTTGTCAATATAGAAACCTTCAAACTCTTCTCCCATATCTGGACCTTCTACATTTAGTAGTAAGTTAAAAGCACCTTTCTTGTAAGGAACCTCAGATAAAGTGATACTGTTAATTTTTACAACCTGTACACCAGGCGATAATGTTTTTGGGATAGAGCTACCACTACCCGTGTCGATGTTTTTTGTACTAATCATTTTTTTAAATTTAATCTATGAATACTTTGTCCCAGTTTACTACTACTGTTTCATCTACTAATTCAGATACTTCTATCTCTTTATTACGTAAATGTTCAGGTCTAGCGCCGCAGGCTATCTCATCTGTAGTTTTAAAACTTAAAATATTTTTATTACCTTTTCTGAAAAGATAACCGATAGCATCCGAGTTAGATGTGGCTATAAGTTTTAACTTACCTGTTAGAGCTAAGTCTAAAGATGTAAAGTTAGAACCATTTTTTTCTAATAAGGTATCCTTAACGTGACCTACAAGGATAGTTCTTGGTGCCCAGGTTTTGATATAATCAATAACTTTTACGAAGGCTTCCCTTAACCAGGGATAACCGGCACCATTTGGTAGGTTAAGAAGACTACCGTGTTTGGCTTTCCCTTCGGTCGGCCAGTTCTTACCCATCGGAGAACGGGTATAGAGTTCTTCAGCATAAGGAATACACATCTCTTCTAATGCAGTGATGGTATCTACAGCAATATATTTATACGGGTTACCCGCTTCTTTAATTGCTGCACCTATCTGCTTTATTTCAGCTAAGCTCGTAGCTTTAACTTTCATAGCATCAACATAGTCACTACCGTTTTCTAAATCTAGAATTAAGCAATCATCTAATTGAGAAAGTAAAGTTGTCTTACCAGCTTTAGGCTTACTAAAAATAATCAGGTTCTTCGGACTCTTATGAGCAGCCGGAACCTTTCCTGTAGGTAATTTGATTTCCATTTTATTTAATTAAATCATTTAACCATTTCTTTTTGCTAACTGGTTTATTCCAGATTATAGCAGCTAAATCTCTAACGGTAAGCTGATCAAATGGAGCATCTTGATCTACATCCATAATCTCATCAAAGCCGTCGAAACTTAATTTAGTTTGAACTTCTTCAACAGGTATATCAACACGAGTAAGTTCAGATACAGGAACAAGATATCGTTCGCTAATGTTATCATCACTTTGAATACATTCATACTCCTCTACATAATACGGATTGAACTTCCATTTGTATAAAGTACGTTGTGGATCCTCGCATTCCATCTCCTTGCTGACAAACTCCAAATACAAATCTTGCTTAAGTTTAAGTTGACTAGGGAATAATGCGATATGTTTACCGTCTTTTCCAATAGGTTTGTAAGCAAGGGTTGGTACGTACATCGCATCAGCAATACCTAACTTTTCAAAAGTTTCTTCATGGTATTCCCGAAGCTCTTTAGTACGAGCCCTTCTGTCTAGTTTTTCTGTTTTAATAGCCATCATCTTGTATTTAATCGTTTCTCTTGTCTTGGAGGAGCCGGTATTTCTAATAGGCTCATCTTCTCAAATTCGCATTTAAAGAAACTCATTCTGGTATCCCCATTCCTACATTTCAGGAAGTGCATAACCATAATGTTTTCATTATCAATGATATACCTGTCAGGACCGTAATAGCGAATCTTAAAATATCCCGGTCTGTTTATACCTACAAGTATATCGGCATGCTGTAATAATGCATCAGCTCCCATCAAATCAGAAGTAAGGATGTAGTTCCCAGCTCTACCATCTTCATTTCTTTCGGGGCTGTCTATGTTCCTATTAAGCTGGCTAAGAATAATAAAAGATATAGGATACTTTCTTTTAACCTCTGTTAGCATCTCACTTAGGTTATAAAGCATCTCATGTTTGTCTTTCTCATACGTAGCTTGCTTAACAAGATAGGAGTGATCAAGAGTAACTATTGTATTAGTATATGTCTTAACATCATCTATAACAGAAGCGTGTTCTTCCATATACATTTCAATAATAGTCTTGATTTCAGATACCGTTCTCGGTTTTTCCACAACGTCGATTGGATATCTTACTCTCTCTTTAGCATAATCATAGCATGCTTGTAAATCTGTGTCTGCTATAGGAGCATCAGCACTACACAAATATTTATACGATTTACCGACGACGCTAGAGAATTCTCTTAGCGCGGTAACACGTGCCATCATTTCAAACTGAAATTCTAAAACTCTAAAGCTTTGCCCTTTATTCAGGACGAAAGCTTGGTTAATAATATTATCCTTAACTAGAGTCTTACCGGCACCAGATCTACCTGCAATAACAGTTAGAGTGTTCCATTCAATACCGTCAGTTCCCGCATCATTAAATTTTGCCCAAGGAGTTTTGATACTTTTTATAGCACCATCCTTCCTACCTTTCATATAATGAAGGGCTTGGACAAAACCATCCTTCTGCCCTTTCCAAGGCTTTGCGATTTCTGACATGTACGTGGTAATTAAGTCCTACTGGGTCCAAGGACTTTTCGGACGATAAAATTATACAATTTATACGATCCTACAAATAAAAATTCAAGAATTAATGAACAAATATAGGACATATTAACAATGAAAGTATCAATAATTAACCAGCAGATAACTGATAGCGCTATTGATACTAACAACATTTCTAAATACATTAACTTTCTCTCAGTTGTCATACTACTTTCTCTTGTATATGGTTATTATCTTCATCATGACCGCCGTTTAGAATGATCTCACAATATCCGGCAAGCTCTGACTCCCAAGTCTTATCTATATTCTGCTTACGAATAAAGTATTGGGAGTTTTTCATATAAAGAAAGTTCGTCTTCTCATAAGTATCTACATAATAAGCTGCAGCACTTAGTATGGTTTCCCAACTATAGTCATAGTTTTTAAAGAACCAATCGAAACATTTCTTTATATCATTCTTAGGGAGACGGGCAGGTTTACCGCTAGGTAATTTACCTTTCGGAAACATGTTAATATAAGCTGTAACATTATCATCATCGTTAAGCACGGCTACTCTGTCAGCTAGGGCTTTCATGTTTCCGAATGCATTAGATGCATCAGCTACTAGTTTGTTACCCTTCTCTGTAAGAGTACCTTTCTCGGCATCTTCAATGAATCCTTCTCGTACCAGGAGTCTTAACTCTGTATAGATATTTATGTTAGCAGGTCTTACCTTATTCACAATACCCCATAAAGTATAGAAACTATTAGGTGTGATATTGTTCTCTACTAAGAAATCAAATAGCTCTTTCATCTTGTAATTCTTGTAACTTCAAATTTACAAAGGTTTCTTTTCTAGAGTTAAGAGTTTCCATAATTTTATTCCATACGGATAGTATAACCCTATCTCCCATCTCTATAGCATTAGTTACAACAGATCCCGCGTGTATCATATTAGAATGGTGAGATACTTTAGCACCATGTCTATTGTTTAATACTCTTACCATATGTGAGTAGCTAAGACCTAACTCTATACCGATGGTATAGGTAACTTGTCTAATAGCTACAGCTCTTTCACCGCGGTACCTAATGTTCTTACTAAATGGAGCATCAACAGGGAATAGATCTTCTACTATATCCACTAGCTCGTTGAAGTCTGTAATACCAATAACTAGTTTGTTAAAGGTTAAGTCAGTCTTGTTATAACTACTAATATGTTTAATAGCATTATTAAAGAACCTATTAACAGCACTGTTAAGTTCATGGTTTAATCTTAATAGATCTTCATTGATGCCAACTCTTAAGTCAGCTATCTCTTGTTTGGGACTCTTCCTCTTTTTCATATTTTCTGTATTCTGTTAAATGAATATTAAAGTAACGTCCATGTTTTAGATCATTACTCATTTCTTCTACAATCTTTTTAGCTGTGTCTAGCTTAATACCAAAGATAGATAGTCCGTCATAGAGACACTTGTTCTCTACATCAGATCTACCGGATGCGGATATAATAAACCACATCTCTCCAAACTTCTTATCAAGTCTAGCAGTTACTCTTATCTTACCAGGAAATTCTCTGCTGCCCATTTTGTTCTAAGTATTTGTTAATCTTGTTCCACATATCGTTACAGTCCCATTCTGAATCACCATTATAACCGGCGCTGGCAGGATGCGATACCATAATCTTATAATTATTATCAGGAATAAGATCGGCAAAGTCTTGCGCCTTCTTACCCATAAATACATATATAAGATTAGGTTTATTCCAAACCAGATGATCTAATAAGTAAGCGATGAAAGGTTTCCAAACTAGCTGATGTGTACCAGGCTTACTAACCGTAGTAGTAAGAGCACTGTTAAGTAAAAGTATTCCTTGTTCAGCCCATCTAGTAAGATCGGGATTCTCGTCAACAGAACCCGTGGTTGTCTTAATAGATTTAAACATATAGTCTAAAGACTTTTCTACCTTACCTAGATTACTACAACTAAAAGCTAAACCATCTGCTACATTTAAATGCGGATAAGGATCTTGTCCAATTATAACAACTCTTACATTATCATAAGGACATTTCTCAAAAGCCTTGAATACATCTTTTACTTTAGGTGTAAATCGTTTTCCATCCTGTGCATCTCGCAGTAGGAAGGACAAGATTTCATCAAGATCAGAAGTTAAAATAAAATTAACTAGGGGTGTACCCCATCCGGCATCTTTAAGTTTACCGTGTAATTTTTCCTTAACCTCTTGTAAATTAACTTCTTCCATATTACATTTGTTAAAATTTATAGGGATGTCTGAATCAAAAAAACCAATTCGTGTAGAAGTTTTCAAACCTGATACTGTTATCAATATTGAATTACCAGTAGCATATGTTGAAAGATTCAATCAGTTTATGCTTGAATTTATTCCTTTCAAGGATGATCAGCATCTTAAAGATACTCTAGAAAAAGTACAGAAGGGAGAGCAGGATGAGCCTTTCAGCTACCATACTACAACCCTTCTATCCTTCTTAGTTCTTGTTGAGGAAGCAGCTCGTAAGCAAAATCTTCTTAAGTACGTAGAGATTGATCCTGATACTCAGGAAACTAAAGATGTTAGTGAAGATTAAATCCTACTAAATCTCCTATCTCTATACTAGCTTGAATAGCCATAGCTAATTCTTCCTTACTACAATCTGAAAATGACTTACAGTTATTGTTAGTGCAAAGTCCTGCACGTAACTTAACCTGAAGTTTCATATCTTCAAAAGAGTCACCAGTATAATTGGCAAGCTCTCGGATATGCTTATGGACCTTACTCATCTGAGCATAGCTAGCATCAGAAGTTTGGGTCTCGTAGGTAATGATAACAGTATCACCTTCTTCAAGTCCCTTAATAAATAGACCTAGCTTAGCAGATCCTAGTGGATCTATCTCTAGATTCTTATTTACTACTTTTGCGCGTATACTTACGGGTAGTTGGTTTGACATTTTCTTTAGGTTTATTTTTACTTCCTTTAGGTCTTCCGGGCCCTCTCTTAGCAACCTTAGGCTTATTATTAGATGCCATAAGCTTTCTATATGAGCTAAATATTTCCATGTACTTATCTAATAAGTTCATATAAGAGTTATCACTAGCAGCAACTTCATCTTTAAGATTTTTAATCTGCTTACTTCTAATAAGTAATCCTGTACAAATACCGCCTACTAAGCCAGCACCTGTTAATACACAAACATCAATTAGTGTTACCATTTTTTTTAAGGTTTTAAGTGGAGATAGGCTGTACCTTCTTCCACGGTTATATAATCAATTTTTAATCCTTGCCATTCATATAAGAATTCTCCCATGTCTGTACCGCTAGTTTCTTCACCGTGCCATTCTGCTTGTGCAGTAATGTACGGTCCACCACTAGGGTCTATCATGGAGAACTTATAGTTAGGCATCTCTGTTTCACCGGGCCAGCCTCCTACACGGAAGTGCTCGGTAAACCCTGTCATCTCTATGACATTGTCTTTTTTCTCAAAGGTGATAACATCACCATACCTGTTTTTATACTGTGTCTTCATACTAAAATATATAACGTATTGTATTCCAAGGGATTAGTAAATCATGCAAGGCTCTAAACTGGTAGATATAATCTGCCTTAAGCTTATGCTCATAGCGGATATTTAACTGACCATTACTAGAGATTTTATTCTCTTGTATATCAGGCCTCCATAGTAGTTCTTCCCCGGGAATATTGTTAGCAAGATTATACTCATGCTTCTTCTCATTGTGAGTAAGAAATATAACCTCAGACTTTATACCCTTTTCCCTCTTGTATCTAGCATACACAATCTTGTCTACCAGCATAAATAAATCTCGGTAGTCTTCTATCCAAGTATCTGTAACTATAACAGGACTAAAGTTAATGTGTACATCATAGCCAGATTTAATGAAATAATTAATAGCATCTATCCTATCTTCTATAGGACTGGTATCAGGCTCTAGTATATCAGCATACTTCTGCGGCATAAGACTAAATCTAATACGGGTTCTACTAGGATGAGTCTCAATAAATGACAGGTTATAGTTTACATGCTTAGTAGCAAATGAGAACATCATATCCTTACCTTTTGGGTAGTCAAATATCTTCTGTAAGTCATAGTACTTAGCATGCAAAGCTAGATCTTCATTAGTACCTATATCATAGGTAACTCTAGTATCATGTGTTTGATTAGGTTTGTTGGTATTAATCCACCCATAATAATAAAGATTCTCATGATGCTTACCTATAGCATCTAATACATCATCTACATTTTTTGCAATCTGTAATCCGGTAGGACGGTGTCTCTTCATGTAGCAGTAACTACAATTAAATAAACATCCGTGCCCAAAGCTAGGAGCAATGAAGTCCGTGCTTCTACCAGATTCAGTAATCTTAAGCTGTCTTCTGGTTACTTCCTTTATTAGACTCATTAGCTAACTGCTTTATTTTTCTGTGTACTAATTCAATGCAGTCATCTATACCCTTATACGGGTTTAGATAGGGCACAGTTCTGTTATTACGCAGATTCTCCATCTGTATAACAAGTTCTTCTAATACCTCTTTCACATTACCAAGTAATACAGACAGCAGCTTCGTTAACTAGGAAGTATAAAGTACCATCGATGTCTATAATTTCAGAGTTAGCCAAAGCGTTACCGATATATACAAGATCTCCAGGTGCTACGATGTTACAATCGCTACCTACCGCAAATACTTTAAGCTTAGTCCAGCTTTTCATCCAGTCTTGTTCCATAGCTGCTTCAGCTTCTTCTGATAGCAATACCTGAGACTCAGGTTTAATAGGCTTCTCAATGAGAAGACGTTTTCCGTGTAACTTCATACGTGTTGGTTTTTAATATTCTTGTAATTCATAGTACCATCCGATGGTTCTATATTCTATTAGCAAATATAAGGAATTATCTATAACTGTCATATAAACATTACATCTACTTCCATCTATGTCTATAGATTCCCATACTGTAGAATGATCATTAATATCTTCACCGGGTTCTATAGCATAATACTTCTGTGTTACTTTAGAATAAATAGTAATGGTATTATCCTCAGATATATGAACCGGTATATTAACAGGAGTAGCTTCTTCATCCCATACGTATGAATCACTTACCGTTTGTCTACTACCTACTTTTAAGCTTACGGCTTTAAGAGTAGACTGGGCCTGTATCAGGAAACCCAATAATAAAAATGCTATAACAGCAATTACTTTTTTCATCTTATTTAGTTTTTAATTCTTCATCCGTAGGATCAGTAGTTGTACCTATAGTATTAGGATCTACATATACTGTATCTTTAGGAATAGCTACAAGGTGTTGATCACATTCCACCGGGGAATCTTTCCAAGCTAGGTACATACCTATTGTACCTGCAATATCTAGCAATAATAAAAAGGCTATAGCCCATAGGATATACTTGCTCATAATTTTAATTAATTAGTTCTAACTCAAACTCAAACCACTTACCACCTTCTGTATCTTCCATACATATTCCTTCTAGGGTAATAGCTAAAAAAGCAGGTACACCAAATGAATATACTGTTTCAATAGTTACTTCTTTTCCTTTTAGATTTAACTTATCAGGATTAGCTGGACTAGGGTTTTCTACAATACATTTATCACCTGCTTTTATTCCTTTGTCTCCAATAGGAATAATTTTCATATTGAATTCCTCCATTTCTTCTTTTGTCATAACTATTTATTTTTTGTATTTAGATTTCAATTCTTTAAGCATAATGAGTATAAATCCTGCTATAACTATTGCTACCATCCCATATAAGTTTTAATTCCGTACCGTTGATTAAACCGCAACTTCAAGAATTTATCTACCAATTTATCTCCCTTACTATTATTACAAGCATGACATAAAGTAGTAAGATTCCAACTATCATTTTTACCCCCTTCACAAATAGGAAGTAAATGGTCTACAGTTAATTTTTCTGTGTTACCACATTGTGTACACCTTTTACGGTCAC
>Ga0315903_10010002_pt1 | contig 11382 bp, 5 predicted proteins | sample LakEriMetagenome_7_FD_203524 | JGI IMG/M metagenome (GOLD analysis project Ga0315903, IMG submission 203524) | Freshwater fungal communities from buoy surface, Lake Erie, Ohio, United States - Buoy 2 MA119 | ecosystem: Environmental > Aquatic > Freshwater > Lake | place: USA: Lake Erie, Ohio... | reverse complement strand
AGCATATATTAACGGAACACTTCTAAGTACTTCCGCTAGATGTATAGGTGCTATTCAGAACAGCGCTACTGAGTCTGTTTATTGGTTTATTCACGACCCCAATTTCCCTGTAGGTGCTACTGGTAAATTGGACATGATAGTTTCTTTTAACGTAAATACAAACATTCTTACGTATCACGTTGTATCTATTAATGATGGGGGTGGTATCAATACCACGTTGAACTTCAATCCGAAATACCTCATCACAGGGGTAGACATATTGGATAACAAGCTTTTGTTCTTTACCGATGACTATAATCCTCCAAGAGTAATTAACGTCACTAAGAGCTATCCAAATCCTGTTTCTAACATTGATGCAGTAAGTGCTGAGTCTTTGTTGGTAATCAAGAAGCCACCAGTGCAGGCGCCGGCAGTACAGCCAATAGTCAACAATGGTCAAGAGAACTACTTGGAGACTCGCTTTATTTGCTTTGCTTACAGATACAAATATGCTGACGGAGAGTACAGTGCCACCTCACAGTGGTCTGCTCCTGCGTTTGCACCAAAGGCATTTAACTTTAGCATTGACAGTTTCCTCAATGAGGGAATGACCAACTTCTTTAACTCAGCAATCATCACCTATAACACAGGCGGACCGCTTGTAGTTGGTATTGACCTTTTATTTAAAAAGGCTGATGGAAACATTATCCGTGTAATTGAGAAGTTGGATAAGCAAATCTTAGGATTGACTGACAATACTGAGGAGCAATACACATTTACAAATAGCAAGATATTTACTGTTCTTTCAGAGTCAGAATTGTTGAGGCTATACGATAACGTACCACGTTTTGCTAAGGCCCAAACGATTATGGGCAATCGCTTAATGTATGGTAACTACGTTGAAGGATATGACTTAGTAGATTCACAAGGTCAACCTATAAAGTTTGAATACAGCACTTCATTAGTATCAACTGAGATTGGTCTTACCAGTACGGCGACAAGTCTTTATTCAGGAATCTATTCTATTGATGGAACAGTAACTGTTCCGGATTCAATTGTGTATATTGATTTAACTGGTAAAGATTTAGTTGAGGGCTCTGCATTTAATTTGAGCTTGACACTAACTCACGACCAGTGGTCTGGAGACACACCGTTTCCTACTCAGGTTAGTGAGAACATTAGATTAAATTTTGCGTTTTTCTTATCAAAGGATTACATATCAGTATATCAACTAGCTACTAGCACAGAGTTTCAGGATGCTGTAGGAACGGTATTCAATATCCAGACTGTAGCAAACTCTTGTAATGGAATTACTTTTACTGACCAATTTAACTGTGCTCTACCTACTAACTTAGGTTCATTGGATAAAACCGCTAGTGGAATCAGTGGTATAAACCAACCTATTGGTATTGTGACTTCACCGTCAAGTGATGAGATTGGTCTTCAGATTCCAGCAATGAGATATGTAGACAATCCTTCATCGCCTACTCAAATTGCTTACGAGTACTATAGTGTATCATTCTCTGAGGCTACGTTTCAAGAGATAGGTAATACTCAAAGTCTCCATAGCAATAGAGACTACGAGATTGGTATTGTCTATATGGATGATTTTAACAGGGCTACAACGGCTTTAGTTAGTCTAAACAATACAGAACATATCCCTTGCGGTTTGTCTTCTAAGAAGAACTCTATACAGGTAACAATACCTGCTACACAGAAGCCTCCAGTATGGGCAACAAGATACAAGTTTGTTATCAAACCTGATGAAGAGAATTACGAGACGATTTATTGCAACTTGTTTTTTGAGGACCCGAACAGCAATAGTGTTTACTTCTTACTTGAAGGCGAGAACGCAAGAAAAGTTGAGACCGGAGACCGTCTTATTGTAAAGGCTGACTCAGAAGGTCCGACACAAAATTGCGTGTATGCTACTATTCTTGAGAAGTCTTCACAGGCTTCAGGATTTCTTGAAATACCAAGAGAAGATGACCCTACTGAGTTTATTCCTGTACCTGCTGGTGTATATGCTAAGATTAATCCTAACAGTTTTAACATTGTTCAGGAAGAAAATGCAATTATTGCCCCGGGAGTAATTACGGTTAAGGAAAGACAAGGAGGGGATTATCCTATCTTGAGATACCCAATGAATATACCCGGCACTGAAGCTGGTAACCCTTCTACTTGGACGCATTTAGATTATGATGTGCCTTCAGGAAGTAGGATTGTTATGTCAATAAAGCAATTCAGAGCAGGAGCAGAAAGTGATTGTGAGGAGAGAAGAAATACGTTTGAGAAAACATTCATATCAGCAAACTCATATCCCAATATGTACCAGTGGTTTGTTGGAGAAGATATTGAGCAATACTTAAACGATAGCATTAAGGTTGTTAGCGATAATGCTTGTGAGATTAATAACGTATTTGAAGGCTTTACAGATGTTACTCCTCCAACCATAAGTACAGCTGTTTGCACAAACTATTACAAGTTCTACAGAAATACCACTACCAATGAGCTTTTCTTCTTGGTTACCGGCACCGAGTCCTGCACAGGATTTGGGTTTAAACCACGTAATAGAGACTCAAACATTCAGGTTAGCATTACTGTATTCCGTGCAGACAATAGCATTATTTTCGAGACACTTCCATCAGACGCTTTGCCTGACGTGTTCTTTGAGAATGAAATGTCTTTCGCTATCGTAAACGGAAACCATCAGGGGAATATCCAAAATCAAAACGTAGGTGCTGGTACTCCTGCTATTGTTGACACTAAGTTCTTTAACTGTTTCTCATTCGGTAACGGAGCAGAGAGTTACAAGATTCGTGATTCAATTGTAGGGGCTTCCTTCAATTTTGGTAACAGAGTTACTAGCGTATCTGCTCAAGACTACAAAGCTGCAGATAGATTTGCTGACATTACGTACAGTGGTGTCTATAGCGCTGAGTCAAATGTCAATAAGCTCAATGAGTTCAACTTAGGATTAATCAACTTTAAAGTGTTGGAGCCATCCTTTGGTGACATCTATATCATGGATGGAAGACAGACTGACATCCTTGTTCTACAGGAGGACAAAATCTCTTACGTGCTTGCAAGCAAGAACCTTATCTCAGACTCTACTGGTGGAGGCGTTATTGCTTCTGTACCTGAGGTGTTGGGCAATCAGATTGCTAGACTTGAGAAGTATGGTATTAGTGCTAACCCTGAGAGTTACGTGCAGTGGGGACCTGACAGGTTCTTTACTGACGTGAAGCGTGGAGCGGTGCTTAATCTAAAGGGAGACCAATTGATTGTTATATCTGAACTAGGTATGCGTACTTGGTTCCGTGATGAATTTATTCAGTCATTCGATACTCAGAAGCTTGGTGGTTACGACCCGTATCTAAATGAATACGTTTTGTCAACAAACGATGAGAAGTTGCCTATACCTTTAAGATGTGTTGCTTGTGGGGTATCCCAGTCATTCACTGTACCTACTGGTAACACGGTTACTTATTGCGTTGACTTAGGACAGCCAGTTGGAACAACAAATTTCAATTATACTGTGCCTGCTGGCTCTACTGCTGACTTTACTATATCAGTAACCTACGATGGAACTACTGTGACTTCTGGTCTTGTGACTACATCAGGAACTTTGCAGTTCAATAAGGACAAGAATAATGTAGATACGGCTACTGTAACGATAGTTGCTAGTGACCCGCTTGAGTTAACTGTATTCCCTAACTGCCCTGTTCAGGAGACTTTGACTATTGTCAAGATAACATTGACTAGCGTTGTGGATTCAGGACAGTCTATACACAATCAATACAGATACACCGATGGTACCTTCGTGTCACCATTGCAGTCTAATGCTGTTATATTTGCTTTTGACGACTCAAGCCCTGTGGTATCTCAGTATGATTCCATATCAGGTCCTCAGGGATTTGGAGGCATTCCGACAGATGGCTCTACATTACAGATTATATCGAATAAAATTAATCCTGATACATTTAATTTTGTATTGGGGCAAGATAAGTTCAGATATGTTCGTAGTAATACAGTATATCCAAACACTTCTGTTGGTATATCGTCATTGCTTGCAGCATCTACAGTAGTATCACCTATAACTGGAAGTGCTGGAGTTTACTCAGGTTCATTTGTAGTTCCTAATACTGGGAATTACCTTTATTTGATTTGGGATTACAGAAATTCATTACCAATTCAATTGTGCTACTCAGACGTTAGTGCACTAGACGCTTGTTGCGGATGCGAACCTGAGCCTGCACCACCAGTAGTACTATGTTATTCACCAACCAGCAGCCTAGACGCTTGTTGCGGCTGCGAAGAACCAACTTAATATGGCAACATCAGCAACATTTTATTTAGATGCCCCGTCACTTGGCTCGGCTACAATAGTCTACTCAAATCCTACCTTAACAGCGGTCGCATCTGATGGATTCTATTCTGACGGAACGATTGTAAGAGAGCAAGATGGCGGGGTATTGTTACCTCAGGCTTCTTGCCCATCTTGTGCAACTACTCAGTCTTTTACCATATACTTTGATGTAACCACAACACCTCCTATTCCTTTAGGATGGAGCTCTCAATCAGGCGCTTGTGCAGGCACAGGTACTCCTTTGACGGTGTATATCAATGGTACAGCTACTGACCTGTATGATGCCGTTGTTACTCAAGGAAAAGTTCTATATATAAATTCAACTACTACTACTCCACTAAATGTTGGTATAAGACCGTATCTGCTCCTGCTAGTGGACAAACTTTTCGGGTAAGCGCAATAGGTGAAACAGAATTATGGGGAGGACCTTGTTAAACTATGGCAAACTATACACTAACATATAGCGAAGCAAGTCAGGGGTGGCCATCGTTCTACTCCTTTTATCCTGATTATATGATTGGGATGAACAACTATTTCTACACCTTCAAGGGTGGGAATCTGTATCGTCACAACGTAAATGATGACAGAAACACATTCTATGGCCCTTGGTTTGTAAGAATAAGCAATCCTTCAGGAGCATTTACAAACACCTCAATTCAGAGTGTGTTTAATACTAGCGCTCTTGAGAACAAGTTATTCAAGACCATCAACCTAGAGGGTGATGCGAAGTGGGCAGCACAGTTGACTACTGACTTGCAGTTCTCAGGATTCATTGATGCGAGCTGGTTTGAGAAAAAGGAAGCATCATTCTTTGCGTTCATTAGAAACAATACAGTTGGTGAACTTGCGCTACGTAGCGTCAATGGTATCGGGCAAAGCGCTCAAGTAACTGGAGGTAACGTGGTGAGGTTTGCAACTACAGTTCAAATTGGTAGCATCATCAGTATTGGTGACTTGCTATACTTTGCATTGCCCCCATACACTGCTCCGGTTCTTGCCGGTAAAGTTACAGCCATTACAGTCAATCTTCCTGCAGGAACGAATCAATTAACGATTGATACCACCATACCGGGCACTACTCCAATTCCTATTCAAAATGCATTCTTCTTGTACATCAAGAACTCTGTAGCTGAATCTCATGGAGTATTAGGCCACTATTGTACATTCAATATACAGAACACTTCAAACGCTAAGGTTGAGCTATTTGCTGTTCAGTCTGACGTGATGAAAAGTTACCCTTAAATTTAATATCTTTGTTAGAGCATGGGACTATATATACGAGAACTGCAGGACACGGACTACGAGGACATTCTTGTTGGTTGGTGGAAGCAGTGGGGATGGGAGCCTCCACAAAAGGACTTCCTTCCTAACAATGGCAAAGGTGGAATCATAGTTTATGACGGTGAGACACCAGTTTGTGCAGGGTATATGTACCTTACTAATTCCAAAGTGGCTTGGGTTGACTGGATAATATCCAGCAAGGAATACAACAAGAAGCCACAAAGAAAAAACGCCATTAAGTTACTGGTGTCAGCGTTGACTGAGATATGCAAGAATACTGGCAGTAAGTATGTCTACGCTCTAATAAAAAGCCAAAACCTTATAGGAACCTACGAGGAACTTGGCTACATTAAAGGTGATTCATACACAAATGAAATGATAAAACTTCTATAATATGGCAGTAATAACATCAGCTGCAATCGCAGGAACCGCAATAACAGCATCAACAATTGCCGCAGGGGTTGGCGTGGCTACTACAGCCGCAACAGCAGGTCTGTCATTTGCTCAGGCTGGTAAGCAAAAAAAGGCTATGCAGCAAGCACAGAAAGATGCTGATGAGGCTATGCAGGAGGCTCGTAAAAAACTAGAGGTTAATGTATTTGACAAGCTATCTATTCAGAAAGAACCTTTTGAACTACAAAGAGAGGCTCTACTTTCTCAGGGTGCTCAGGCTATTCAGGCCGGAGTTGAAAGTGAAAGAGGGGCAGCCGCTACCGCAGGTCGTATTCAGATGGCCCAGCAAGAAGGACAGGCAGGAATTAGAAGTGCAATGGGTCAAGAATTACAGCAACTTGAAATGCTTAGCGCACAAGAGGAAGGAAGGCTTAGAGACATTGGAGTTCAGTTGGACCTTGAAGAAGTTGCAGGTGCTCAACTTGCTGCTGCAAATGCTCAAGAGCTGCAGGCACAAGCCTTACAACAAGGCATGGAAGGAGTAACTAGTTTAGGAACTCAATTGGCCGACCAAGCTCCTACATTTGAGAAAACCGCTGTAGGAAGACAGACTCAAAAACTATCAGATACCTTGACTAAAGACTTCGGAATGAATCAAGCTGGCATCCAGCAAACATTAGCTAGTAAGGGTGTTGTTGATGGCGTTGACTTTAGTAAAGTAGGCACCATGAAGCCAGATGAATTTCAAGCATTTCTAACCACCGTCCCTGCTAATACACTAAAAAAATTAAGGCAGCAAACAGTAGGTGGGCTTCAGACTCAAAAAGATAATTTTTTAGAATCGCTCAAGCAAGGGTACAATCCTTTTGCTGTAACCAGTATGGGGAAATAAAATAAACATTAATGGCAACATACTATAAATACGCAGAACGTAACGCTGAGAGTCAGGTAAACTGGGCAGAGGTTGGCAAGGGTTTATCTGATATGCTTACTGAGCAAGCAAGATTGCGTGAAGAAAAAAAGGCAGCGATTGATGAAGCATATCAGATAGATGTAAAAAAACTTGTTAATGCTCCTCAAGGTACTTGGCAAGATGGTAATGCTACTGTAAATAATTTTGCTCACGATATGATGGCTCAACAGTTAATCGACTATCGACTACTGAAGAATGGTATAATGAGCGAAAGAGATTACACATTAAGAAGGGAAAACTATAAAACAGGTACCAATACTGTATTTGAATTACAAAAAATACTTCAGGAAAAAAAGGCAGCAACAATAGACCTGTATCAAAAAGGAGAGATTCAAGCCCTTAACATAGCAAATATGGCTGAGGTGGAATCCTATACTGATTTTGCTAATGCCAAAATAGATATTGACCCGTATAACCCTAATATCAATATGTCCATATATGAGACAAAAATGATAAATGGGGAACAGGTTAGAGTATTAAAAAAGACTTCTCCTGTAAATGTATTGAAAGGGCAATTGCTTCAAAATATACCAGCATTTAAGTTGGACGAAAATGTAACCAAAGCCGTTGATTCATTAGGCGTTGATAGTGAGTTCATATATAAGGCCGCAACCACTATGGGTTCTGGTTCAATTACAAAGCTAATAGGATATGGTGCAATAGCAGGTGAGTATGAGAAGAAGGATAAGAATGGTAATCCATTGTATCCTCAATTTGAAGCTCCAGTGAAAAAGTTCAACGATGCTATTGAACAAACCATAAATGGGTATTTTTCAAACCCATATCATATATCGTCAGTATTGACTGAGAACACAGGGAACTACAGTGCTGAGTCATACACTTGGAGCAAAGAGGAAGCCGCAAAAGATAAGGGTAAATTGTTGCTAAAGATGGACCAATTAACTGGGTTACCAACCTTAGATGAAAGTGCTCCTAATTACAAAGAGCAAGAGCAAGAGGCAAGAGATTATGTAAAGAAGATAATCTTAGGCAAACTAGATGCTAAGAGAGAGATTGTTCCGATTTCAAAAGAACAAGTTCAATTTACTCCTGAGTATGTAACAAGAGGAGCTACAGCAGCGAAAGATGCTGAGGCTGCAGCAGGATATTGGAATCAATTGTACACTGGACAGACAGCGGCTGAAAAGAAAGCAGCGGCTGACATTTTATTGGGTACCCCAATTGCACAGCAACAAGGTCTTTTGGGTATTGATATGAGCCAAAATGGTAAGATTACTTTGAAGTATGCTGACCCGGTAAAAAATAGAACGCTTGATTATCTTGATGCTAGTGGAAATCCAATAAATTTGAGAGACTTCTCAGCATTGGGTGTTGAGTTGCATGGTATTGTTGACAGAGACAAAGCTGTAAGAGCTGGTGGTGGAGGTGCAGGATTCGGTAATGTTGCTGCTGAAGATTTGATGAATGTTAAATCAACCAGACAAGGACCTGCTGCTGCACCTGTAATTGTTAAAGTACCTGATAGTATATTTACAATTAAGTCAGAACAGTCTGTTCAAAATCTGAAGTCATTATTGCCTGCAGACTTTGTGATTGAAGAAAATACAGGTTTCTTTGGAGCAAGTAATGATGTTGTTGTTACTGCGCCAACTGGTGAGAAATTTACATATAACGCAAACCTTAGTCCAGCTGAAATCCCAACTGCAAAAGAAGGTCTTCAGAATTTTATTAAAGCAAACAGTACTGCTGGCGGTGTAGGTGCGAAATACAATTAAAAAAAAGGAACATGAACGAACAGGCGATTATTGACTCATACAATTTGTTTGTGCAGAATGGGTACAAGAAATCATTGCAAGACTATAAGCAATTAATTTCTTCAAATCCTGATGCGCTTAATGATTCTTATGGGTTGTTTCGACAGAATGGATATGCTAAATCATTAGATGATTACAAGACATTGGTCGGAGTAGGCTCTGCTAGTTTTGATGCTCAGGCACCAACACCACAAGAAGTAAAAAAAAAAGATACGGTTTCACCATTTGTGGATGGTGGTTCGGAGCTTACAAAGTTTGAGCCAAGTACTGGACAGATTGTACAAGAGACCCCATCATTTACTCAGAAAAAACCTGAGGTAGCTATACCTGCGCAGAAACAGCCTGATGAGATAGATTATTTCCAAGGAGCGTTTGGAAATATGCTTCGTGGATTTGATAGTGTTTCTCCAATAGGATTAGGAGATATTGCAGATGACTTGGCTAGGTCTGTAGCTACAGGTTATAGACAAGGAGATGTTGCTCAGGCAGCAAATCAATTACTTCTTTCAGGAACTACTCCTTCTATGGAGGAGATTCAAAACCTAATTGATAAGCAAAAGAAATTTGAACAACTAGGTTCTTCTAAAGAATTTTTAGACTATCAAAAAACTTACGAAGAAGAGGGTAAGACTTTTTGGGGAGCGGTTAAAGGGTTAATGAAAAATCCAACCGTATTACCTGAGGTTATTACTAGCTCCCTTGTTGGTATGGCAACTAATAGAGATGCTGTGTTAGCAGGTTTAGGAGTCGCATCAACAGGTGCTGGCATTGGGGCAAGTACAGCTGGAACCGCAGCTACATTTGTAGTGCCGGGCATTGGAACCGCAGCAGGAGCTGCTGCTGGCGGTCTTTCAGGAGCTGTAGCTTCAGTTCCTTATGCTTTTGGAGCAGCTAGTACTGTTGTTGAGACAGGCGCAACTTTTGCAAGATTGCTTCAAGAGGAATTAAAAGGAGCTGAACCTACTGCAGAAAATGTAAAAGCAATCCTTGAAGACCCTAAAAAATATAATGACATTAGAAATAAAGCCATTGCAAGAGGTATTACTATAGGGGCAATAGATGCATTAGGTGGTAAGTTAGCAACAGGAGTTGGTGCTAAAATTTTATCAAAATCAGCACAGGCAACTGGTCAAGCAACTAAAGCTGGCGTAGTGAAATCAATCGCAGCAGGCTCAGGTATTGAAAGTGTGTCAGGTTCAGCAGGAGAAGCGGCTGGAACGGCTATTATAGGAGAACAATTAGATGCAGGAGACATATTGCTTGAAGGTATAGCTGAATTACCCGGTGGTATCAAGTCCACAATAATGGCAAGTCTTGCTAAGCCTACCTATAAAGTAGGTACTCAAAATGTTTCTGCTCAAGAGATAGATAATCTAATTGAGACAATGACTCCTGAGCAATTAGTTGCTGCAAAGATTGAAATTAATAATGATTTTGAAGGAAGAAAAACAAAACTTCAAGATAAGATTGTTACAGGAGCAATTGCCAAGGAAGTAAAGGAGGCTCAGCCTGACCTGAACGATGCAACTGTTAATGTCATTGTAGATTTACAGAAGCAGTTAAATACATTAGAAGGAAATAAGACTCAGGTAGCTAAAGATAAAGCTGCTCAGATTAGAGCAGACATAAAAAACCTACAGGAGAATCAATTACCTGATGTTGTTGAAGCCAAGCCCGCAGTAGTCGAATCAGGATTAACTCCTGAGCAAAGAGCTCAAGAGATAGAATCAATAGAGCTTGACCTCAAGTATGATGACCGTATGATTGCGGAGGGGGGACAATCATACAATACGGATGAAAGAACATCATTAGAAGAAAAATTACAAACCTTAAAATCAGAACAAGATGCCATTCAAGAGCAAGCAGCAGGTCAAGTACCTATTCAGCCAAGAACCGGAGTTAGCCAAGAAGTGGCGCAAGGAGAACCCCAAGCAGAACCTCAAGTCACTGCCGAAGCGGGTGTCCAAGAAGAAGTAATCCCTACTAAAACAAGGATTGCTGAACTTGAGAAAGAGAAATCTAAACTGACATTAAAAGCATTAAAACAATTTCCTCAATCACCTGCACAACTAAAAACACGTGCACGTATTGATGAAATAAATACTGAATTAAATTCTATAAAATCAGAGGAAGTGTCTTTGAAGACACCTGCTCCTGAACCAGAATTACAACTTGAGGGACCTCAAGAAGTAGAAGAATTAGTAAGCCAAGATGTAGAACCTGCACCTAAGTTGGTAAGGGATGTGTCTGTATTGATAACTCCTGCCACTGTTCGTGCTGCATCACCTCTAACAAAAAGAATAAAGGCTCTGTCACTTAAATATGACAAGCTGGTTAAAGACTTCAGTAAAAAGAAAAGCAAGGAGACTCTTGATAAGATAAAAGAAACTGAGGCCCAGATACTCAATGATGCTAAGCAAGAAATAATTGACGATGTATCAAAGGTAAAAGGAGTAGCGGTGGCATTTGGCCCCGATAAGAGAGGGCTATGGGATGGTAAGTTTGAACCATCCTTGAACATGGTATTGTCAATAAGCCAGCAAGCAGACACTGAGTCTGTGAGCAAGATGCTATTTGACTTTGCTGAGAAGTATTCTCAGGATGCATTTATC
>Ga0315903_10009997_pt1 | contig 11385 bp, 10 predicted proteins | sample LakEriMetagenome_7_FD_203524 | JGI IMG/M metagenome (GOLD analysis project Ga0315903, IMG submission 203524) | Freshwater fungal communities from buoy surface, Lake Erie, Ohio, United States - Buoy 2 MA119 | ecosystem: Environmental > Aquatic > Freshwater > Lake | place: USA: Lake Erie, Ohio... | reverse complement strand
CCGGAGTAAATGATTTATAGCGTTAAAGTTAGTAAGGCTTTAAGGTGACATAAGAGCCACTTATGTTTATTAATCAATTCTTAAGGCCCGGTAGCGCAGTTGGTTAGCGCGCCGCCCTGTCACGGCGGAGGTCGCGGGTTCAAGTCCCGTCCGGGTCGCAAAGGTTTTGGTGTTGTATACAAATTTATTTGCGTGCCACACATACTCGTGGGCAACCATTAGCAAAATCTTTGTTGGCTTGGTAGCTCAGTTGGTACGAGCGAACGACTGAAAATCGTTAGGTCGCCGGTTCGATCCCGGCCCAAGCCACTTTATCTACTTTCGAAATCTCTAATGTTCTTTAGTGTCTCTTCCAAAGGATTTTTCCCTGAATTTACATTTATATACCAATTAGTTGTCCACTCAACAGTTTCTTCAAAACTTAGTTTGTCGGACCATCCTAAATTTGTTCTGGCCTTATTGGAGTTAAGAATCAACATGGAGGCTTCATGTGGGTGGTTTCCTGAATCATTTTCCCAACTCTTTTTAACTCCCCACACCTCAGCCGCAATATTGGCAACATCAGCAACGGTCTTAGATTGATTCTCATCCGGACCAAAGTTCCATGCACCATCAGCTTTGTTCTCAATTACGGCATCTACTAAAGTTAAATAACCATTTAAGCAGTCAAGTACATGTTGCCATGGACGGACAGAGTTAGGTGCTCTTAATTTTGGAGTAGCCCCAGAAGAGTAAGAATGCACCAAATCTGGCATTAAACGATCGGCACACACATCACCGCCACCTAGTACGTTCCCTGCTCGCGCTATTGCCGTTGGAGCATTCTCAAAACTAGATAGCCATGACTGAGTTGCTAAATCTGCCATCGCTTTAGATGCACTATAAGGATCTTGACCGCCCAATGCTTCTGTTTCCACATATCCTGATGACTTGCTTACATTTTTATAGACTTTGTCCGTTGTAACTATTAATTGTGCTTTTAATTGACCAATCTGTTGCGACGCCTGAAGAACATTCAATGTTCCTAAGGCATTTGTTTCAAATGTAACTATTGGATTTCTATATGACTCCCGAACTAGGGCTTGGGCTGCTAAATGAATGACAACATCAGGATTAATCTTTTTAAAGCTAGTTGTTAGTTTGGTTAAGTCACGGATATCGCAATAAATGTCATTCTCTAAATACTTCCCAATACTAGCTTGCTCAAAAAGTGATCCCCTCTCTGGCGCCAATGAAATACCACTTACAACGTGTCCTCGTTGCTGCAGAATCAGAGAAAGCCAAGCCCCTTTAAAGCCGGTATGACCCGTTATGAGAAAATGCATAGTATCCTTCAGTTCGGTTTAGGCGATTCTACTTTGTAAGGCGCATTTGGAGGGCATTTCAATGCAAGTAGTCATTCTTGCCGGGGGTTTAGGAACTCGCCTGGCTGAAGAAACTGACCTAATCCCAAAGCCTATGGTCAAAATCGGCAACATTCCGATTCTTTTACACATTATGAATTTCTATTCAAGCTTTGGACATAAAGATTTTATGGTGGCCCTAGGTTACAAGTCCGAAGTAATCATTGAGTATTTTGAAAATAATAAGAATTCAAAATTGAATATCACATTGGTTGATACTGGATTGGACACTTCAACGGGCGGTCGTATAAAACTTCTTGAAGATCAATTAGATGATGAATTCATGCTTACTTATGGCGACGGTCTTTCTAACGTTAATATTGATGATTTAATTGAACATCATAAAAGATTCGGCAAGATTGCAACCGTGACTGCTGTGCGTCCACCAGCCAGGTTTGGAACAATAGAAACATCTAATGGCGTGGTTACAAAATTTGCAGAGAAAGACCCACAGGATGCAGGTTGGATAAATGGCGGATTTTTTTGTCTAAACAAAAAGGTTTGTAATTTTATACTAGACTCATCAACCTCCTTCGAAAGCGAACCGTTGAATCATCTTGTAAAAATTCAAGAATTATCCGCCTACGAACACCATGGCTGGTGGCAACCCATGGACACCCTGCGAGATAAGAGAGCTTTGGAATCAATTTGGGATAAAGGTGATGCCCCGTGGTTGATGAAATAGACAGATCTAAACCATTCATCGATGGCCGCGGAGAAATTTTTTGCCGGGGCTGTCTAGGAAATAATCTCTTTTCAGCTTTAGATCTTGGTAACTTACCTATAGCTAACGAACTCCTACCCACATCAGAAAGTACGATTGAGAAGTTTCCACTCCACCTTAGAATTTGTAAGGATTGCGGATTAGGACAAGTTGCAGATGTAGTAACACCAGAGCGCATATTCCGTGACTACCGCTACCTGTCCTCAATGAGTACAACATTCCTGAAACATGCCTTTGATTTTGTTCACCAACAAGTCGAAGCAAAATTATTCTCGACGGAAGATTGGGTTCTTGAAATTGCAAGTAATGATGGTTATCTCTTAAAAAATTTTGTTCCGCTTGGAATAAGGGTTATTGGAGTTGAACCAGCAGAAAATGTTGCTGAAGTATCTCGAAGTCTTGGAATAGAAACTATTTCGGAGTTTTTCTCTAGTCAACTCGCGAGAGAGTTGCTAAGTCAACGCGGTTATCCTAGATTAATTGTCGCCAATAATGTGATGGCACATGTCCCTGATTTGGTTGACTTTATTAGAGGCTTAAGTGTTTTGTGTGGACCAAATACTGAGATAAGTATCGAAAACCCATCCCTTGCAAATATATTAGTCGATATGCAGTTCGATACGATTTACCATGAGCATTACTCATACTTGTCCGCAACTACGGTCTCGCAACTAAGCGATTTGAACGGCCTGCAGTTGTTTAGGGTTGAAGAACTATCAATTCATGGAGGATCAAACCGTTATTGGTTGCGCGCATTTTCAGAGATTGATCCCGTTGATCCATCAGTTAATGCAGTCATTATGTCTGAGCAGGTCAATGGGTTATTCGAATCAACTAATTGGATGAACTATTCAAATAGAGTATCTAAAGTAATCAGAGATTTTCATACTTGGTTGAAAAATGGATCTAATCAAGGCATGAAAATTTACGGTTATGGTGCAGCAGCAAAAGCTAGCACTCTTTTAAATGCCATTGATTTGCAACCTGGTTTAATGAATGCAATTGCAGATGCTAGTCAAGAAAAACAGAATAGATTTATGCCACCTAATGGAATCGAGATCATATCCCCACAGCAATTGTTAGAGCAAAAACCTACCGATGTAGTAATTTTTCCTTGGAATATCAAGTCAGAGATTGCAAGTAGTTTGAATCGCAACCTAGGAGCATCCGTTCGTTTGTGGTGCGCTATTCCGGAAATGCATCAGGTGCAATCTTGAATGTGAGTTCGAGTGTGTCAGAAATTGATGGTGTGAAGTTTGTTAAAACTAATTATGCCACTGATTCGCGAGGTCGTTTCGTTAAGTTTCAGCCTGGTGATCTTCTAAATGAAGAAATGAATTCGGTTGCTGTCTCAATTAATCCCAAGGTTGGAACTGTCAGAGGAATACATTTGCAGGTTGAACCTTTTGCGGAAGAAAAAATGATCACTTGCATCCAAGGCTCTACTTTCGAAGTAATTGTTGATGTTCGTCCTAATTCGAAGAGTTTTGGATTGGTTGCAACTTTTGAATTATCTCAAGAAAGTGTAGAGCAAGTTTATTTGCCAAAAGGAATAGCACACGGTTTTCAAACGCTCTTACCAAACACTATTTTGCACTATTTCCTAACTTCACAGTTCTCTCCTGAATCTTCTTACGCAATAGATCCTTTCGGAGACCTTGACATCGAATGGCCTATAAAAGAGCGAATAGTGTCTGAAAAAGATACTAGAGGCGTAACATTTGAATTTGCGGCTCAAAAATATGCAGATTCACTTAACATTTAATTCCTTATGAAGATTCTAGTAATTGGAAATGGGTTTTTGGCTACTTCTATTATTGAAAGGCTTGAATCTGAAGGACATGAAATCCTGATTTTTTCACGGACGCAGAATTCTAGTATTAAGAGCAAACAAGTTTTAGGTAACATTTTTGACTATGAAGGGTTTCTAAAAGTCCTTGAGTGGAAACCCCAAGTTGTAATCCACACCGCCTGGATAACAACACCTGGCATTTATAGGGATGCTTTATCGAATTTGCAATACGCTGAGTTCACGACAAATCTCGCAAGGTCTGTGTATAACTCTGATATCGAGCATCTAATCATCCTCGGAACATGTGCTGAATATGGGAAACAAGTTGGATCTAGTATGGCCGGAGTTACAGCACTTTCCGCGACGACTTTGTACGCTCAACAAAAAATTGTTGGTTTTAATTCCGCTAAAGAAATCTTGCGAGACTCTCAAGTTAGATTTACTTGGGCGCGTGTTTTTTACCCATATGGTCCAAATCAAGATAAAAAGCGATTAATTCCACGCCTCGTCAGTTCTATCAAGAATGGAGAGCCTATTGTTCTCGCTGATACATCATCAATTTATGATTGGATTACAACGAGAGACGTTGCTCTAGCTATTTCCTGGGTTCTCACCCATAAACTCCCCATAGAAATTGATCTCGGTACTTCAATTGGATTCACGAATCTTGAAATATTAAAAGCCCTTGAGAATCTCTTGCAAACGAAAAGTCTGTTGCCCCCTGAGAAAACGCATAATTTAGGACTTAGTGAAGTTTTCGTAGCAGGCAAGGACTCTCCTCTTTTTACCTCAGGTTGGTCACCAAAGGACTCAATAAGTGCCGGATTGGAATGGGCAATAGGACGATGAGGAAACTCAAAGTTGGTTACTGGCCATTATCCCCAGCATTGGATTCGGCAGGTGACAGACGGAGACTTATATTTTGGGCCAAAGCTAGAGGCCATGCAATTGTTTCTGACCTGACCCAGAGTGTTGATTTAATTGTTGCAAGTGAAAACTCGGACTTTAATTCTCCATATTTTACACAAAAACAAGTCCCAGTTATTTTCGACTTGGTGGACGCTTATCTTAATCCTCTGAATGAACTTGATGATTTCGCCCGTGGCATCGCCAAAAAATTTTCTGGCCAAATAAGTGGAAGTATAAAGCCATTTAGCCATCACGTTAGAGATTTTTGCTTAAATTCAAGTGCCGTCATCTGTTCATCGATTGAACAAGAAAAGATAATCAAAAAGCTTAATGTAAATACTCATGTGATCTTAGACTCGCATGAAGAAATTCCCTTTGTATATCCTTCGAAGACTAGAAGCGCCATTTCGTCACATCATCGAATTCTCTGGGAAGGTCAACCCGCAACAATTAGAGGTATCAAACTCATTTCTCCAACTCTCACAAAACTATCAAAAACAGTTCCATTAAGTTTAGATTTTGTGACTGATGAGAAATATTTCAGGCTTTTAAATAAATTTTTCGAAAAGAGCACTAATAGTCTTCTCAGGAAGGATTTAGGGCAAATTGTAGATCTTGTAAGTGTTATTCCCTGGAGCACAAAGAATTTAGTCGAAAGTGCAAAAGTGAGCACAGTTGCAATGATTCCCATAGATCTATCAGTGCCTATGCAAAGATTAAAGCCAGAAAATAGGCTACTGATCATGTGGCGTTTGGGACTTCCATGCTTAACGTCGCCGAGTCCGGCCTATCTTCGTGTTTCGCGTGAGGCAGGAGTGGTTGCCGCATGCAACAATTCTGAAGAATGGTTTGAAAACTTCAATTTGTTTTTGAATAACCCAGATTTTGCTTATAATGAAATTGTTTCTGGACAAGATTATTTACATGAGAATCATAACCAAACAATCTTGCTCAAAAAGTGGGACTCCGCTATAGAGTCAGTGATGGGTTAATAAATGAAAAGATACAATAATTTCGATCTTTCATACATAACTATTGATTCCCTTTCAGAAGGTGTTGGTAGTAGTCAAATTACACCATTGATTTCTCGCCTAAGTAAATCAGGGTTGAAAATTAATCTGATCAGTTATGAGAAAACGAGTCCGAATGCGGAACTGGTCGCTTACTTTGAATCTCTTGGAGTCGAATGGAGCTTTCGCGATTTTGGATTAAAGGGTTTGTTGGGTGGTGTTGTAAGACTAAACAATTTGAGACGAGAGATACCAAAAACAAATTTAATCCACGCGCGCAGTGATATTCCTGCTGTTTCAGCTATCGCATCAGGCCAGGCACCAGTTTTGTGGGATGTCCGAAGTCTATGGGCCGACCAAAAGGTTATGATTCAAAATGGTCATGTAAATAGGTCTTTGTATGGCATGTATCGTAGATTAGAAAATGTCGCGGCAAGTAAAAGTGAGGGTATGTCGACTTTAACCAGTGCTGTCGTACCCATTTTGGAGCAAAGACATAGACGACTACCGCCATTGCGGACAGTTGTACCTACTGCCGTTGATTTAAGTCGTTTTAAGTTAAATCCAACAATTCCCAAACAGAGAAGAGCCCTTTTTTCTGGCGGCTACAATGAATATTATGACTTAGATTTAAGTAGGTTGTTTATGACAGAGGTTCGGAAACATTTTGCTGTTGAAACACACTGGGCACGACCTGCAGAATCAATTAAATCGCAGATTAACGTTGGAGAAAGTAAAGTATTCTTCTCGTCGCAAATCGAAATGGCTAATTTAATTCCGTACTACAGTTTTGGTGTGTCTGTTTGTAAAATGGGAGACAGTCTTTCCTTATCTGCTGCAATGCCGACAAAGATTGGTGAATTCTTAGCTTGTGGTAGACCAATAGTGGTAAACAAAGGCTTGGGTGATATGGATCAGTTTATTGAAGAATTTAATGTGGGAGTAATTTTAGATGGAACTTCAATTAATCTAGTGGAAAGTGCAGCAAATTTAGCAGTATTACTTGCTGATTCGGAGACACCCCATAGATGTAGAGCGCTTGCAGAGAAGTATTTTAGTATGGACAAAGGTGCGACAAAATACCTTGACTTATACTCAAAAATCTTGAGTATGAAAGGCTAAAGTCCCATAATTTTTGCTTGTTTATCAAAATCAGGAACAGCCTTTCTGACTTCTTCAAAAGTTCCAGTTGCAATAACTTTTCCTTTTGATAGATAGATAACTTGATCAACATTTCTTACAGTTGATAGTCGGTGTGCAATTATCACAACAGTAGTTGAACCCCGTAGTGAATGAATCGCATCTGAAATATTCGCCTCTGTTTCACCGTCTAAAGCGCTTGTTGCCTCATCAAGGACTAAAAGGTGTGGTCGTGTAAACATAGCACGAGCAATTCCCAGTCTTTGTCGCTGTCCACCACTGATTTTAGCTCCCCGCTCACCCACATGTGTATTGATGCCATCTGGCAAACTTGCGACAAATTCATCAAGTTGAGCCACTTTAACCGCACTTTTAACTAATTCATCTGTGGCTTCTTCAATGGGGTATCCGAGAGCAATATTCTCACGAATTGTCCCCGCAATAATCACCACATCTTGAGGGACGTACGACACGGATCCGGGCCATTTTTTTACTGCAAGTACTGGAGGTAGACCCGATATCAGGACAGAACCCTTGTCAGGATTCAATACGCCGAGCAAGATATCAATCAATGTAGTTTTACCTGCACCCGACGGACCAACTACTGCTATGGCAGTGCCCGCAGAAATTGAAAGAGACACATCTGCTATTGCTGTGTCGGTTTTCTCTGGATATGTGAGAGAAACATTTTCTACTATGACCTCAGAAGTGAAACCTTCATGAACCACATCAAGGGAGTCCACTACGTTTTCGGTCACCGAAGTATTACCTAAATTCTTGATTAAGTTTAAAGTTGGTAAACCCACACCCAAACCACTTTTAATGGTAATTGTTCCTTGCTGGAGTCGTATTACTGCTGGCGCTATACGAGTTCCTGCAGCAAGAAAAATTGCCAAAGTCGCTACAGCTTGAGATGCATCATTTAGCAGCAATTGTGCAGAACCAATCAAGATTGCACCCATTACTACAGTAGTTTCAATAACATATTTGCTTACGTATGGCAAGAATGTTAGCTCTGCCGATGTATTTGCGAGTGAGTACCTTAAGTGCCCCATTTCTCTTGCATAGTAGTGAAGTCGATTTCGTACAACTGATTCGCGGTATGACGCAAAGACTTCAACTATTTTTTCATTGCTTTTAATCGTTAGAAGTGAATTGTCGACACCAAGTTTTTCAGCGCGCACATGCATAAATTTGTACAAGAAATATGCAACTGCCGAGAAAACCAAAAATGTAGATACTGCCGTGAGTGGATCAACTATCAACAACCCAATCATCATTACCACCAAAAGTGCAAGGTCTGCAATCCAGACAACTGCAGTTGCCAAAACTTGCAGGACAATTCTTTCTACTCCTGTAGTCACGGCATAAACTGTTTCTTGGGTAGTTCTTGACTCGACAAAAGAAAGAGGTTTAGACAAGATTTTCGAAATAAGATCAGCTGAAATCTTTGCCCCACTCCGACTCAAAAAGAATAATGTCTTACGCGTGAAAAAGATCGAGAGAATTGTTCTTCCAACTAGAAGTACTGCCGCACTTATTCCAAGAATGACAGATTGCTGTTGAAACGTTAAGTCTTGAATGTGTAGAATTTCAAGGGCAACATTGACTCGATTCTCTGGATTACTTGATTGCAAACCAGATACCGATAGTGCGCCCAAAAGTCCAATGGCAATTACTCCCAAAAAATCTAGGACTCCCATTAAGATCTGGAGTATTGTAATTGCAACTATTTTGCGACGGTCGGCTGGGGAGAGAATCTCTAGGGCTCTGATTAATTGAGCGCTTCTCAATTGGCTCATAATTTATTAAATGGAAATCCAGATTGGATTTTTAACTGTCCAATTAACTGTTCGCTCTAGAGATTTTTCAAAAGCCACAGGTGGTCTCCAGCCCATACGAATTAACTTGTCCCCATTAAGGGCATACCTTAAGTCATGACCAGGACGCGTTCCTTCTACATTGATAAACTTTACAATTTCATTTTTTGTTTTGGATACTCCTAAGAATTTCGCAATCAACATTACCATTTCGTCATTGGTTACCTCGGTCTCGCCTCTTACGTTGAATCTTTCAGGGCGTTCAAGTCCATCGGTATATTTGTGGGGTGTGTCAATGAAATGTGTAATTAAGAATCTCAGGGCATCCGCTTGGTTGCGCGCATGAAGATAGAACCGACTCCCCGTAATCCACTGTCCATTTTTCTCCATGGCATGCACCGGGACAGATTTTCCTTGCTTTAGCGTACTAATTATCAAAGGCACAAATTTTTCAACATCTTGCCTTTCTCCAATTATGTTCATCGTATTTGTCAGGATCAATGGAACATTAAAAGTTCTCCAATATGCGATTGCGATTGCCTCTTGGGCGCTTTTGCTCGCTGAATACGGATTCGAAGGAAGCTGGGGGCTCCATTCAAGGTGGTTAACGCCTTCAGGTGCTGGCCCATAAACTTCATCTGTTCCGATTTGGATGAATGTCTTTAAATTTGGAAGTGTTCTTGCATAATCTAAAAGTGTTAATACCAATGCTACGTTGTTCTCAACAAAAGGTCTTGGGTCTGTAATTGAGCGATCCACATGAGAATCGCTAGCCATGTTTATGATGACATCAGGGTTTCCAAATTCTCTTGCAGTGACTGAATCTATTGGCGTAGCCAGATCATGAGTGATGACCTTCACGCGAGATACTTCACTAGGTAATTCTTCGAAAATTGCCCTGATCCTTGCTGAAATTCCAAAGTGCTTAAATGAATCCGTAGCAACAATGTCCCAGTCGGTAGTCTTCAAAAGGTGCGCCAAAGTGTGGTGTCCAACAAAACCACCAGCACCAGTTAACAAAACTTTCATTAATTTCCTCTATTTCGCTTTGGTCAATCATAAGGCCTAATTCAAGCAACAGTTGTCCCTGAGTACTTGTCTATCTGGTGCCATTTAGAAGGGAAGTCTCTAGACCCCAAAACTTGACCGTCAGAATACGGAATTGGAACAACAACCTCACCTCCAGAATTATATATTGACCAAGCGGCCCAACCACAAAAAGTGCTGTTGGCACAAACTATCCCACCAAACAAACTCATTACATAAAGTCGTTCTCCCGGTGATGACTCTCCCGGCATTTCTAAGTAGTTAACATCGTTACCTAATATATCGCCAAACATTTCTTTAACTCTAGGAATATCGTCACTTAAAATATACGTACTACTTGATTTTCTTTTTGCCTTCAATATTTTAAGGGCCTCTACATAATATTCAATTTTTGGTTGTCTGAAATTGTGGTTATTTTGACTGTCGACACCTACTCGAAAATGTAAAACTATAGAACTTTTGAAATCTATAGTTTTTTCCAGTTCAATCACCCATTCTGGAGTGTAATGTAATCTAAATCTCCTTGGAAATCCGTACTGAGCGGCTTTTTCCACAATTTCCCAAGATTGAAAGTTTCCATGAAGTTTCATTTTCTTATGGATTCTTAGGAAGTCTGATGTAGATTTTTGCTCGTTAGACTCAACGAAAAGACTTAGCTTGTATGGATTACTCCTATATAGATGAAACTTCATCAGGAATCTTTTAGCGTAGAGATTCCGCTTTGCAAAGTGAACTAAAAATCTATTTGGTAAAGATTGCAGCACTAGAACTTCTCTAGAATTTGGAAGTACTAATTTCTCAAAAGGGTCAAACCCGCTTCCAGTCTCACCATGCACAGTGGTTAATGGAATTAAATATTGGTCAACATGCAAATCTGAGTCTAATTTGGCGGCCAAATAATATCCCGCGGCTAATTGAAATAATTGATTTCCAAGCCCACCTTCAAGTTTCAAAACAACTGGTGGTTTACTTCTCACCTCTAAATTCTAGTCAACTTCTTCACAATTTGCATGAATCTTTTAGATAGAAGAAATATTTCTTATGGCTAAAGCCACGAATGTCGGATTTTGGGCTAGCATCGGCACCTCGGTAATCGTTCTATTCATTGGAAGAGTCCAGGTGGGTAATATGTGGCTAAAAGAGAAACTTGGAAAGCGGTTTCCTCGAGTGCTTTCAATTTGGAGGATTATTAGAATTTCTCGCGGTAGGTTCTCATTTTCTGGTTGGGGAATGTACACGGATAGTTTTACCACCCCCCCTTGGGCGAGCTTAATCGAAGGTGCAGAAGTTGACAGTGCCATTGGATTTAAGCAGACAAATATAGTTTTAAGATCACTTCTCAACGAGAAAAAGTTCGTTCTGTCACAATTCGCGCATCTCCCTCTGCAATCATCGGTTCTAGATGTTTTGGCGTGGAGACACTACATTGTTTATTGGAGCGCATTAAGTGCTTCAAAAGCCACTCCTGTGGGCCAGAAAAATCTAGTAGAAGTTGGCACATGCGATGGATTAACTTCCTACTTTGCGATGTCAGCTTTAA
>Ga0315903_10009991_pt1 | contig 11390 bp, 8 predicted proteins | sample LakEriMetagenome_7_FD_203524 | JGI IMG/M metagenome (GOLD analysis project Ga0315903, IMG submission 203524) | Freshwater fungal communities from buoy surface, Lake Erie, Ohio, United States - Buoy 2 MA119 | ecosystem: Environmental > Aquatic > Freshwater > Lake | place: USA: Lake Erie, Ohio... | reverse complement strand
CTACATGTGATTCTGTAGGACCGTAATGGTTGTGAAGTCTGCAGGAAGGTAATTCTGTGAAAAATTTCCGGACATGTCTGGTTATTTGTAACTGCTCGCCTGCAGTAATCACATCCTTCAGACACGATGGCCAGATCCGGCTGTTGTATGCCACTTCCGATAAATGCTGAAGTGCAATGAAAGGCAGGAACAACCTCTCAATTTTATGCTGTTCAATGAACTCAAGCAATTTGATTGCGTTGAGCCGCATTTCATCATCAATCAAAACGAGTGTTCCACCATTGGACCAGGTGGTGAACATTTCCTGAAAAGAAACATCGAAGCTCACAGGAGCAAACTGAAGCGTACGGGCGGCATGACCGAGAGAGGTCTTTGAATTTTGCCACTCAATCAGGTTGGACAGTGCGCGGTGCTCCATGGCAACGCCTTTGGGAAGTCCGGTTGAACCTGAAGTGAACAGCACGTATGCCAGATTTGAAGGCTTTACGTCTACTCCCGGATCGGAGGACTTTTCATTTTCAAATGTTACTGATTCCGGGTCCAGAATTAATACCTCAACACCGGCATCTTCAAACGACTTTCGGTATTTTTCCTGAACCAGTACGGTTTTAATTCCGGATTGAACCAGCATGTAACTGATTCTGTCGGAAGGGTAAGCAGGATCAAATGGTACGTAGGCTGACCCGGATTTAAGAATCCCAAGTATCGCAGCTACCAGGCTGACCGAGCGGTCGCAACAAACACCGATTTTACCATCTACTTCACCACCACCTCTTACCAACCTGTTTCCGATCTTATTGGCAACGAAATTGAGTTCCTGATAGGAAACGCGTTTGCCATCGAACTCTACCGCGATATGATCAGGGTGATTGCGCACCTGCTTCTCAAAATAAGCATGTACCGGCCCGGGTGCATCAAAGGATAATTGCTCCGTATTGAAACGAAAAAGTGAATCTTTTTGAGATTGATTAAGAGCGGTCATTTCAGGTTTAACAAATCACTGCAAAGAGAAAGCTTGTTCCAGGTAAGAATTCAGCAACGTTTTTAACGCAAAATGAACACTTACAGTTTCAAAATCCGGTTTGAAATTACACTTAAAACCAACTGATTGGAGCGAACATGGTTTACAGGCAAAATTAACCTTGCCGTTACGAATCAAGTTGGGGTTTCACCAAAGAAATGCATACTTTTATCAAAAATCATATTGAGTCATATGTATTTGATAATCAATATATTTGATATCATTTTACTCACAATGACTACATTTGAAGACTGAAAAACATGAAATATCCTCTCTACATCAAGATACTTTGTTACCTGTTGATTACCTGGCTGGTGATTACAGGACTGGTGGTCGGAAGGGAATTATTGATTCCGATGGCATTGGGCGTACTGCTGGCTTTTTTGCTGATGCCCATGTCACGGGCGATGGAGGGCAAAGGGGTACCAAAAGCAATTTCCATCATCATCAGCATCATGGTAATGGCAATTGGATTGGGCGGACTTATTTTTTTCCTGAGCACCCAGTTTCTCTCCTTTTCCGAGGAAATTCCATTGCTGAAGCAAAGCCTGGAAGCCAGATTTACCGTCGTTCAGCAGTTCATTTCTGAAAACTTCAATGTCAGTGAACAGAGACAGATCGAGTGGCTGGAAGATCAGCTTGCCGAAGCACTTTCTTCGAGTGGACAAATTTTCGGTGATTTTTTCAGTGCCACCGGAAGTTTTTTGGCGGCAGTAGCGCTGATTCCCATTTACATCTTCTTTTTCATTTACTACAGACATAAAATTTTAAACTTCTTCAAACTGATCACTCCTGCAGAAAAGCACCAGTGGGTGGATGATGTAATGCACAGTACCTCCAGGGTTTCGCAAAAATATCTGACAGGATTGCTTATTGATATTATCATTCTCGCAATACTCAACAGTATCGGATTCCTGTTGCTGGGCATCAATCATGCGGTTTTACTAGGGGTTGTAGCTGCGATTCTAAACATCATTCCCTACATTGGTGTGATGATTGGCTCCATATTTCCAATAGCCATGGCGTTACTGACTCATGACAACATCTGGGTGGCAGCAGGAGCCCTGGGAGTTTGTATGCTGGTACAGTTTCTCGACAATAACTTTATTACGCCGAATATTGTCGGGTCTGCCGTATCCATCAACCCATTTGCCACTATCATCGCACTTCTCATCGGAGGCATGGTGTGGGGTGTTGCAGGTATGATGCTTTTCATACCATTTCTGGGAATGCTTAAAGTGGTACTTGACAATGTTGATTCGCTTAAACCAATAGGTTATCTGATTGGCGAAGAGGAGCAGATGAAGAAAACGAAAAAAGCATTCTTCAAGATCAAATTACATCCGGAAAACGAAAAAACAGCAGATTGAAAAAGATCACCCTGGGCTTTTCTCCCTGCCCGAATGACACCTATATTTTCGATGCACTGGTCAATAGTCGCATTGATACCGGAGACTACATATTTGAGCCGGTTCTTAAAGATGTTGAAGAACTGAACCGAATGGCAAGAGAGGGACTGCTGGATGTTACGAAAATCAGTGTCGGTGCTTATGCTGCTGTTTCAATGAACTATATCATTCTGGATGCAGGATCAGCACTTGGCAAAGGAGTGGGACCATTGATTGTTTCCGGCCACCCCTCGGCAGATCTTAATCATCCGAAAACTACCATTGCCATCCCCGGAAAATATACAACAGCCAATCTCTTATTGTCGGTTTTTTACCCTCAACTGACCCTTAAAAAAGAGGCGCTTTTCTCCGATATAGAATCGATGGTATCGGACGGCAGCGTTGATCTTGGATTGCTGATTCATGAAGGCAGATTTACTTATGCCTCGAAAGGGCTGTTCCGGCAGGCAGATCTTGGTGAAGTATGGGAAAAAGCCATGGATATGCCTTTGCCACTGGGCTGTATCGGTGCTTCCAGAAAAATGCATCAGGAGGATGCGCAAAATATCAGTCATCTGATTCACGAAAGCATTCTTTTTGCCAGGAACCACCCTTCGGAGGGAAAAGATTACATAAAAGCACATGCGCAGGAAATGGATGATACTGTCATTGATAACCATATCAGCCTTTACGTCAATGATTTTTCGCTAACTTTGGGGCGGGAAGGTCAAAAGGCCATCGAATTTTTACTCGTTAAAGGAGCAGAAGCAGGCCTGTTGCCTGAAACCACCAAACCAATATTCATCGACCCAATACCATGATTGCAGTAACCGGCGCGGCAGGATTCATAGGAAGTTGTCTTGTTTCAAAACTTAATCAGGAAGGCTTTAAGGATGTAGTGGCCGTTGATGATTTTTCGAATCCTCACAAGGCAGGAAATCTGGAAGGCAAGATTCTGACTGCAAAAATTCACCGTGATGAATTTCACTCCTGGCTTCGCGCCAATCACAAACTGGTGCAATTTGTTTTTCACATCGGAGCCCGAACTGACACTACGGAATTTAACAAAGAAATTTTCGACCGGCTTAACCTCAACTATACCAAAGAGATCTGGAATATTTGCTGCGAATACGGATTGCCGCTGGTGTATGCGTCAAGCGCCGCTACCTACGGTGCCGGTGAAAACGGGTACAGTGATGATCATTCGCTGATTCCAAAGTTAAAGCCTCTTAACCCTTACGGTGATTCAAAAAACGATTTCGATAAGTGGGCGCTGGCGCAGGAACAAAAACCATATTTCTGGGCAGGACTCAAATTCTTCAATGTTTATGGCCCTAATGAATACCATAAAGGCCGTATGGCTTCTGTAATATTCCATACTTACAATCAGGTAATCAATACAGGACAGGTTAAGCTCTTCAGGTCACACAGGCCTGATTTCGAAAACGGTAAACAATTGCGCGATTTCGTCTATGTAAAAGACGTGGTTGAGGTTTGCATGTTTCTCATGAATCACAGGAAAAATTCAGCCATCTACAATCTTGGAACTGGAAAAGCACGCGCATTCCTGGATCTGGCTACGGCTACTTTCAATGCCATGGACAAGCCAGTAAATATTGAATTCATAGACATACCCGAAGACATTCGCGATAAGTACCAGTATTTCACCGAAGCTGACATGCGAAAATTAACCGGCGCAGGATATTCGCGGCCGTTTTACGATCTGGAAGTCGGTATTCACGACTATGTAACCGGCTATCTTTCTAAAGGCACATTTTATTAATTCATGATCCGTCGTTTACTTGACCATAAAGTAATCAGATATTTTTTTGCTGCCGGGATCGCCACCGTGGTAGACATTTCGGTATACTATACCACTTACCATTACATTCTCCGAAAAACCGATATTCCCTTTATCGGACCCATGGTTATAACCGCACCTATCGCTTCCCTGATAGCTTCTTATTCATGCGGACTGATGACCAATTTTTCGATATCGAAATACATGGTCTTTAAAGAAAGTAACATCAGAGGAAGAAAACAGCTTTTCAGATACCTTCAGGTAGCAGCGGTGATTTTAGTTTTGAATTATCTTTTCATGAAATTTCTCATTCATGTACTGCACTGGTATCCTACCCTTTCGAGGATCATTTCCGCATTATCAATCGGTGTGCTCAGTTTTCTTTTTCACAAATATTACTCCTTCAAGGTGGTGAAGAATATTGAAAATGATCAATAGTCATTGGTCATTAGTCATTAGTCATTGGGTTGTAATAGATGGGAGTGCTTTGGCATTGAAAAAAATGCTTCCCAAATGACTATTGACTAATGACTGATTAAATCTAATCTTTTTCTTTCAACCTTCCTTACCTTTTTCACCCACAAAATGGTGTTCATCGTCACGGAAGAGAACATTGAAGGTGGTCAGACTGCCATAGATTCTGGTAATATATTGCTGCATGTTCACCTTTTCCTCTTCCGTCATTTTATCATGTGCATTGATTCGTTGTTCCATTACCCGGAGACGATCGCGAAGCATGATAATTTTATTGAAGAAAACATCGATCGGAATTTCTTTAGGCTTCATGGCGAGATTAGCGGGTTGTAGGATCATCTTGCCGCCTGTCCACTTCGATCCCATCGGAACCGTTTCCTGAACATCGCTGTACTTCCTGATGATGTTCGTGAAAATTCTTTCAACATCCATCAAACTGACCAGGTCTGTTTCCGGCTCAACCGAATCAATCACCTCCAGTCCCGTGTAAGTCTTGGCAACTTCAATTCTCCCCCGTTGCATGAAAACCACGAGGTAGGTTTTAGGCTTAATATTGATAACCACCCCATCGCCAAATTCCGGATGCCTCACCCGGGATCCGATTCCAAGATCATTTTCTGACATACTGTTAATTTTTCAGCAAAGAAAATGAAATACCGGGAAGGAGTCAAGGTGGGGGAAGGTGGCAGATGTTAGGTGACAGGTGACAGGTGCCAGGTGACAGTAGTCAGGAAAAAGAATAATCATAAAGGGATTCGACGAAGGACGCAAGAAATGCGCACCGCGGAAATCACTTCACCGATGAAATCATCCAATCCGGGTGTGTCAATAATATTGATCTTCTAATCGCGCCACTCGGTATGTAACGATGTGGCATAAACGCTGTTTCCTCTTTCATGCTCGATCTCGTGGTAATCAGAAACCGTATTCTTATCTTCCACTGTACCGCGGCGGCTGATCAGTCCCGCTTCAAACAACATGGTCTCGGCAAGAGTGGTCTTGCCGGTTCTCCCCCCTTCCACGAGTGCGATGTTTTTAATGTGTTTTTCATCGAAAGCTTTCATAGGATTTTGGTTTTAGAAGGTTAAAAATGAAAAGCAGATCAGACCAGGCCAATCAGGATTACGATAATTGAAAGTAAAAAATAACCTTCTAAAAACAAAACGACATAAATCAGCAAATGAAAACGAAAATCATGCTGTATTTCAATGAATTACAACCGACCAGAGGATTATTCGGCACCGGAAAAGAATAATCCGACCGATTCAACCGGCAACTTACAGGCCTGGTCAACGCAGTGATAGATCAGCGTTTTGCCCGCAACCAACCGGTTCCGGGTAACGGGTATATTCTCCGCATCTGTACAACCACTGATCATCAATACCGGATTGCTCCATTGTGATGCAATTTGTTTTCTGAATTCTAACGACTGACTTCCGCAAATGGCCAGTTCCTGAGAAGGTGAACTCAGATACTGCCACAGCATGAGCCAGTTGCTCCAGGCGGAGCCATAGGCAGAAATCATGTTTTTCATGGCATGAGCCATCTGTTTCGATTTCTCTATCCATTCCCTTTGATCCAGATAATGGCCCAATTGAAAAAGGTTGATTGCCATTTGAGAGGAGGAGGCTGGAATGACATTGTCCTGGAGTTCACATTTTCTGACAATCAGTGCCGCATCTAAATCAGAAGTGAAATACATCAGCCCGTTGGGTTCCCCGTCAAAATGATTGATCGCATATCGGGTCAGTTCATTCGCTTTGTCGAGCCACTGCGATTCGAAGGTGCACTGATAAAGGCGAATCAGCGTCTGGATGACAAATGCATAATCTTCAAGGTAACCGTTTACGGTAGCTTTACCATTTTTATAACTGTGATACAATCCTCCGTCATTTCGTCGCATGTGTTCCAGAATGAAGTTGATGTTGCGAATTGCTGTATCCAGATATTGTTTGTCGGAAAAAGCATCATAAGCATCCAGGTAACCGGTAATCATAAGAGCATTCCAGGATGCCAGGGTTTTGTCATCAAGGCCCGGCTTCACTCTTTTGTTTCGATGAGAAAGCACAACTGAAATGCTGTTGTTCATTACTGAACGTAACTCTTCAACCGTCAGTCCATGACGTTTTGCAACAGCTTCGTCGTCATCCTGCCTCAGCAAAATATAATTCTCGTGCTCCCAGAAACCTTTATCACTGACATTGAAATAATCTGCAAACAAATCAAAGTCGCTTCCGAGCAGTTGCTCTAATTCATCCTTTTTCCAAACATAAAACTTACCTTCTTCACCTTCTGTGTCGGCATCGAGTGCAGCATAAAAATTTCCTTCCGGACCGGTCAGTTCACAATTGATGAAATTGAGTGTGGCGCAGACTACATCGCGGTACAATGGATCCTGATATAATCTGTATGCACTTGAATACAGCGAGACAAGCTGAGCATTATCATAAAGCATTTTTTCAAAGTGAGGGACTTTCCAGATTCCGTCAACTGAATATCTGGAAAAGCCTCCTCCTATTTGATCAAAAATGCCGCCATAAGCCATTTTTTTAAGCGTCAACTTTACGTGTGATGAAAGCGATTCATCCTGATTAAGCCAGGCGTGCCGAAGTAAAAAGAGATAATTATTGGGTAAAGGGAACTTTGGTGCTCTTGTGGGTCCGCCATCATGATTGTCTAAATGATGCTTCCACTTTTCAGTTGCATCTATCAATAAATGACTATCGAATTCAGATTTCTCCTTCGGAACCTGAATCAGATCCGCATTTTTGATTCCTTCAGTGAGCTCACTAGCGTATGCTTCAAAACGTGATCTATCATTTTTAAACATATCTGCCAGATTGAGGAGTATATTCAGCCACTGCTTTTTCGGAAAATAGGTTCCACCATACACCGGACGTCCGTCGGGCAATGCAAAGCAGTTCAAAGGCCAACCGCCCCGGCCGGTCATCAACTGCACGGCAGACATATACACCTGATCAATATCGGGTCGCTCTTCTCTGTCGACTTTAATACAGACAAAGAACCGGTTCATCACTTCTGCTACCTCAAAATCCTCAAATGATTCGTGCTCCATCACATGACACCAATGACAGGCACTGTAACCAACACTGATGAGGATCAGTTTGTCTTCGTCTCTGGCTTTCTGTAATGCTTCCTCTGACCATGGATACCAGTTTACTGGATTGTAGGCATGCTGAAGTAAATAAGGGCTTGATTCCTTAATAAGATGGTTAGGAGGTTTCATTTTGTTTGACAAAAGTTGAAATACTGTGAATCAAAGGCATTTCAAATGATGTGAGTAAATTAAAATGCAATACAGTTTTACTAGGATCCGTGTTACAGAAAGTGCTTACTAATCAATGCTGATTCGGTATGTCCTCAATATGAATCTCGAACTTATCTTCTTCTTCCTTGTACTTCATGATCTGATCCAAAGCATCAGGAACCACATCGCTGCATATGGTAATGAATGAACCTTTCTTTGCTGTTTTCAGTACGTGGTCAATGGCTTCCTTCTCTGTTTGTATCACTTTAATGTTCTTAGCCGGATCCACACTGTGGACTCCCTGAAGAATAATATCGATGATTTCCTGTTCCGTTCGTCCGCGCAAATTTCTATCCTGGCGCACAACAATTTCATCAAACATCTGGGCGGCCAATGAGCCAAGAGCATGAATGTCTTCATCGCGACGGTCGCCAACACCTGCAATGATTCCAACTTTTGGTTTGGCTTCAATTTTTTCCAGGAACTTGGCGATTGCCTGGAAACCTGCCGGATTGTGGGCGTAATCTACCATCACTGTATATTTCTTGAACTGGAAGAGGTTCATCCTTCCCGGTGTTTGAACAGGTGACGGAATAAAAGTTTCAAGAGCGAGTCTGATATCTTCCATACTGAAATTTCTCACAAAGCCTGTGAGTACTGCCGGCAGAATATTCTGAATCATAAAGATTGCTTTCCCTGAAAAGGTAAGCGGTATGTTCACGATTTTGTCGACCCTGATCTTCCAGTTACCTTTCATAATGGTAACATAGCCGTTTTCGGCAATTGCTGCAAGTCCACCTGCATTGCAATGCTTTTTGATGAGCGGATTATTCTCATTCAAACTGAAATAGGCCACTTTGCACTTTACATTTTTGGCCATACCGGAAACCAGTTCGTCATCTGCATTGAGGATCGCGTAACCTGACGGCATGACACTTTCGGGAATCACGCCTTTCACTCTGGCCATTTCCTCGATGGTGTTGATGTCGCGTAAACCAAGATGGTCGGCCGCTACATTGGTTACTACACCCACATCGCAGGTATGGAACCCGAGGCCGGCACGAAGTATGCCGCCTCTTGCACATTCAAGCACTGCAAAGTCAACAGTAGGGTCTTTCAAAACGAACTCTGTGCTGACCGGACCAGTACAGTCGCCTTTCTGTACCATTTGATTCTGAATATAAATCCCGTCCGTGGTGGTGAAGCCCACTTTGAAACCGGCCGTTTTGGCCATGTGTGCAATCAGTCGAGTGGTAGTTGTTTTACCGTTGGTACCGGTAACAGCAACAATCGGAATACGGAAGGGTGCTCCGGGAGGATAAAGCATATCAATTACCGGTTCGGCAACATTACGGGGAAGTCCTTCCGTTGGTGCAATGTGCATCCGGAATCCGGGGGCAGCATTCACTTCGAGTACGGCGCCACCGGTTTCTTCCAGAGGAATACTGATGTCGTTGGTCATGATGTCGATACCGCAAATATCGAGTCCGATGATCCTGGCGATCCGCTCACAGAGAAAAACATTATGAGGATGCACGAGATCAGTCACATCAGTGGAAGTACCACCGGTACTGAGATTGGCCGTTGCTTTTAGGTGAAGTTCCTGTCCGGCCGACAATACCGATTCCAGCGTGAGTCGTTTCTCTTCAAGGATATTCAGGGTTGATTCATCCACCTTGATGGCGGTCAGTACTTTTTCGTGGCCATACCCTCTTCTCGGGTCACTGTTTACCTGATCGATCAGCTGCTGAATAGTTGACTTACCGTCTCCTGTAACCATGGCAGGAGTTCGTTTGGCGGCAGCCACAAACTTATAATTGATGATCAGTACACGATGATCCAGACCGGTAATGAATTTCTCCACTATAACGGCACGGGATATACGTTTTGCCAGCGCGAGTGCTTCAACGGCCTCCTGACGGGATTTTACATTGATGGTAGCACCTCTGCCGTGATTACCACTGATGGGTTTGATCACCACCGGATAACCAATCGAATCAAGTGCACGGTCGAGATCTTCCTCATCGTAAACAATCCTGCCTCTGGGTACCGGAATATTGGATGCCTCCAGCAGATTCTTGGTATCTTCCTTATCACAGGCTATTTCAACCGCAATACTTCCGGTCTGGCTGGTTACAGTTGCCTGGATGCGCTTCTGATTCACTCCGTAACCCAGCATAACCAGTGAGTGCCGGTTGAGTCTGATCCAGGGTATACCGCGTGCCTGGGCCTCCTCTACAATCGAACCTGTTGATGGTCCCAGACGCTCGTCTTCCCTGATTTCGCGCATGGTCTGGATATCATTCTCGAGATTATAAGCAGTTCCTTCAACGAGTGCGGCAGCGATTCTGACAGCCGCTTTGCCGGCATAAATACCGACTTTCTCTTCCATATAGGTGAAAACTACATTATAAACGCCGGTTTCGCCCGTGCCCCGGGTTCTGCCAAAGCCACAATCCATCCCGGCAAGGGTTTGAATCTCGAGTGCAATGTGCTCGATGACATGCCCCATCCAGGTGCCTTCAGCCACCCGGTTGAAAAATCCTCCCGGTTTGTCTTCTGAGCATCTGTGTTCGTACATGGAGGGAAACATGGCCTGAAGCCGTTCCAGAAAACCGGGTATATGGTTGGTCGGCTTTTCCTCAAGGTCCTCAAGGTCAAGCTTCATCACAATGAGTTTATGCCGGCGAATCGACCAGTAATTGGGGCCTCTCATGGCCCGGATGTCAATGATTTTCATATAATTTTATAGCAGAAGGGATATTTTGGCGGAAAATAGAAATTGTTTTGCACTATCGCAATATTCCGGAGAGATGTTTATAAAAAAGCCTGAGCGAATTTTCTCTTCATCCGTAAACGGGCTAATAAACAGGTAACCACGAATAACTTTAAATAATGTTTGAGAAGGGCGGCATTATGAATCGGAGGCTATTCAAAACTAAAGTTCAAATTATGATGAATATCATACAATCGATTCTTTGTCCAATCCGTTCTTTGAACACATTTTTATAACAGGAATCTATGAAAAAGCAAACCATCAAAAATACACCATCTAAAAGTGGCCTGAAGGTATCCAGACTGTTTACGGATGCCAAAAAGAGTCCATTTGATCACTTTAAATACCAGACAAGATCATCCGTTATCCGGAACCCTTCCGGGGATGAAGTATTCCGGATGGATCATGTGGAAGTGCCGGCAGGCTGGTCGCAGGTGGCAACAGATATTCTTGCTCAGAAATACTTCAGGAAAACCGGTGTGAACGGAAAAGATGCCGTCGGTGAAAGCGAAAACTCCATTAAACAAGTGGCTCACCGACTGGCAAATTGCTGGAAAGACTGGGGAACGAAATATGGTTACTTTCAATCACCCGCCGACGCCGAAGCCTTTTATGATGAGATTGTTTTTATGCTGCTTGCGCAGATGGCTGCCCCTAATTCA
>Ga0315903_10009983_pt1 | contig 11397 bp, 8 predicted proteins | sample LakEriMetagenome_7_FD_203524 | JGI IMG/M metagenome (GOLD analysis project Ga0315903, IMG submission 203524) | Freshwater fungal communities from buoy surface, Lake Erie, Ohio, United States - Buoy 2 MA119 | ecosystem: Environmental > Aquatic > Freshwater > Lake | place: USA: Lake Erie, Ohio... | reverse complement strand
ATATTTAGATTAGTTAGGCTAGTTGCTGTTGATGCCGTAAATGTATTTAAGTTTGTTAAACTTGTCGCAGTCGATGCAGTGAATGAATTTAAGTTTGTTAAACTTGTCGCAGTCGATGCGGTAAATGTATTTACCGATGCAGTCCCTGCACTCAACAGGTTAATACTAACTTGTTGAGAAGCGGATGATGCGTTTAGATTTGTTATACTAACATCAACGCTTGCCGATTTGCTTTCTAAATTAGTTAACCTAGTGGCTGCCGATGCAGTAAATGATTCTAAATTGTTAGTATCTATTATTAAGCTTGCAGTAGTACTATTCACACTACTATAAAATGTAGAGATATCTACACCATCAACATTCCCTGTCAATGTTATATTTCCCAATACATCTATTGATTTATTTATATCTAATGTCGAATTTGTATCATCCCATAATATACTTGCATTTGCACCCGAAATATGGAATCCCGCACCGTTAGATGCTGCCGATGTTGTTGATCCGGATGCAACTGATAATACTTTATCTTCTATAATTAATTCCGTTGTATTAATTGTAACGGTTGTTCCCTGTACAGTCAAGTCACCAAATATTGTTAAATCACTTCCGTTTACGGATATAGCCGATTTTAATGATGATGTGTATGAGTTTATAGATGATGTTGCAACGTTTAATGCATCTATACTAACTTGCTGCGATGCGGTATTTGTATTTAAGTTTGTTAAACTAGTAGCAGTGGATGCAGTGAATGAATTCACAGATGCGGTTCCGGCACTTAATGCATTAATACTAACTTGTTGCGATGCCGAACTTGCATTTAAATTGAAAATACTGCTACTCGCCGATGCAGTAAATGAATTTAAGTTTGTTAAGCTAGTCGCAGTGGATGCAGTAAAACTATTTAAATTTGTTAAACTCGTTGCAGTAGATGCAGTGAATGAGTTTAAATTAGTTAAACTTACTGCAGTTGATGCGGTAAATGAATTAACCGATGCAGTTCCTGCACTTAACGCATTTATGCTAACCTGTTGTGATGCCGAACTTGCATTTAAATTAAAAATACTGCTACTTGCTGATGATGTGAAACTGTTTAAGTTAGTTAAACCGGTCGCAGTAGATGCAGTGAATGAGTTTAAATTAGTTAAACTTACTGCGGTTGATGCGGTATTTGTATTTAAGTTTGTTAAGCTCGTTGCCGTAGATGCAGTGAATGAATTGACAGATGCAGTCCCCGAACTCAATGCATTGATACTAACCTGTTGAGATGCTGAACTTGCATTTAAATTAAAAATACTGCTACTTGCCGATGCAGTAAACAATTCTAAATTTGTGGTTTCTATTAATAAACTAGCGGTTGTACTTTCTATATTTGTTAATCGTGTAGAAGTAGAACTCGTAAATGAATTTATTGATGATGTATATGCAGCAAATGTAGAATTAGATGATGATAACAATCCACTGGGCAGTAATGTTGAGAATGATGATGTAGCTACCGCACTTGCCGTACCGGTCGAATTACCTACCCAAGCATATCCACTCTGTAATGATGCGGTTAAATTACCTGTTAGTATTAAATTATCAGCCCATATATCTTTTGCTACACCGATACCTCCAGCTACTCTAATTACTCCCGTTACTTTCGATGTTGCGTTTGTCGTACCCGTCAATACTATGGAATTTGCGGAAGAATTTCCTCTTCCCAAAACAGAATCCAATGTATCTGTTTCCGTATAACTTGCTACTACTCCTGTAAGTCCACTACCATCACCATAAAACTTTCTTGCCCACACATCCATCATAAATCCCGCACCACCGCTGATTATGAGTGCTCCGGAACCAGATGATGTCGCATTTGTAGTGTTTGTTATTACAATTGGATTATCGGTTGTATATCCAATATCTGTTACATCCTGTAGCGATAGTAGAGTGGGTCCAACATTTGCGGTTGGATCAGATTGTAACACCCATTGTGTAGATGTTCCATCATTATATCTTATGTATGATTTTCCAGTATCACTATCATACCATATCATATTATCATATGTGGTAGATGGTGCGTTTACTGATGAAGTTATGTATATATTTCCAACTATAAGTGATGATGTTGGTAATAAAGAACTTTTATTTGATGAATTACCCACCCAAACATATCCTTGATTTAATGAGGCCGTTAGTGATCCTAAAACATCAAGATCACCATTTCCCACAATATCTCTCGTTACAAATACATCCCTTTGAAAATTACCATCCTGTGTTACTACCAATTCACCAAATGAACCGGTTCTAGTTAGAGTGATAGACCCCGTAGTAATACTATTTGTTGTTACTATATGTTGTATAGATTGTGTGGTGGATGATGATACGTGAAGAAATACTCTTCCATCAAATGTATTAATTGCAATCTCACCAACAGAAAGCGAAGATGTAGTAGGGACTTTGCCCGATAACGCCGAGCGTTTCAGAATAATGCTTTGAGCCATATCTATGGTATCCTTTAAAAGTTATATAACAACAACGTAGTATATACTACCAGAATAAATATTATTTATTTAAATAAAAAAACCCTTCCGAAGAAGGGTTTTTATTTTTATATCATTTTATGAATTAGAAGGAACCACCATCTATAACATTACTCATCGTAAATGCAGTTCCATTCCATTGTAACAAATCACCATCCGTAGTAGGTGCAGTTACCAAATCCAAATTACCAGTTGTTTCTCTAAACACCAATCTTTTACTAGAACCCCCCGTTGGGATATTAAACGAACCTGTAAATGCTGAAGCGCTAAAGGGTCTGTTTGCTGTCCACAAATCAGGAGTTGCTGCGTAAGTAAAACTTGCACCGGAGCCTGAAATTAATATTCCTGAACCATCTGCCTGTGCAGCGTTTGTTGATCCGGATGCCAACACTATCAACTTATCTTCTACAACAAGTTCGGTAGTATTGAACGTAACAGTACTTCCTTGTACTGTCAAATCACCAATTACAGTAAGATTTGAACCATTTACCGATATTGCTGATTTTAAAGATGAGGTATAGGAGTTTATGGATGATGTCGCAACGTTTAATGCATCTATACTAACTTGCTGCGAAGCTGAACTTGCGTTCAAGTTGGTTAAACTTGTCGCAGTCGATGCGGTAAAACTATTAACCGATGCAGTTCCTGCACTTAATGCATTGATACTAACTTGTTGTGATGCAGAACTTGCGTTTAAATTAGTTAAACTTACTGCAGTTGATGCAGTGAATGAATTTAAGTTTGTTAAGCTAGTCGCAGTGGATGCGGTAAAGCTATTTACAGATGCAGTTCCTGCACTTAATGCGTTAATACTAACTTGTTGAGAAGCAGTACTTACGTTTAAATTCAATACACTATTACTAACAGATGCGGTATATGAATTTATGTTTGCTACACTAATATCAACCGATGCAGATTTACTTTCCAAGTTTGTAAGTCTTGTTGCCGCGGATGCAGTAAACAATTCTAAATTAGTAGTTTCTACTATTAAACTTGCAGTAGCTGAGTTTAAGTTGGTTAAGCTTGTTGCAGTTGATGCAGTGAATGAATTCACAGATGCAGTTCCTGCACTCAACGCATTTATACTAACTTGCTGCGATGCTGAACTTGCATTTAGGTTTGTTATACTAACATCTACCGAAGCTGATTTAGATTCTAAATTTGTCAATCTAACTGCGGCAGAAGATGTAAAAGTATTTAAGTTAGTTAAACTTGTCGCAGTTGATGCAGTAAATGTATTTAATGAGGCAGTAGCCACATTTAATGCTGCAATTGATGCACTTATTGATCCACCACCAATCGATAACTCAACTGCATCCAATCTACTATCAACAGAACTTGAGAATGCGGTTACATTTCCAATACCATTAATAGAACCACTAATTGTACCCGTAACATCAAGTCCTCCTGCAATGGTTACTTTCGTATTATCAGTTGCCTGACTCATTATTGAACTTGATATATGATCTTCACCAACCGCTACTGTAAACGTATTGGTTGTAAGTCCAATTTCATCACCAAGAGATCCTGTGTTTTTAGGACCTGAAATTAATATAGCGGAATTGTATCCTTCATTTGCACCGGATGGATGTTGGTACAACCAATGATTATTTACGGAATCCCAAAATAGAGAACCCGTAGCGCCTGTTGATCCAGAGTCGACTACACTAATACCACCGAACCTAATAGCTGGTGTGAATGTATTTAAAACAATTTGATTATCTCCTATACTTACCGCACTTGCACTAATATTTGAAATAGATGAAGAACCTATTACAACCAAATCGTTCTGTATATAAACAGAACCGCTAAATACTTGCGTTCCTATGAAAGTGTTTGAACCCGTTGTTGCGTATGATCCGGTCTTATTCGATAATGAATCTAATCTATTATTTTGAGTTGTATTTGTAGTATCGTTTGAACTCGTATATGTATTTAACGCATTTATACTAACTTGTTGTGAAGCCGATGATGCGTTTAGGTTTGTTAAACTTACTGCAGTCGATGCAGTGAATGAGTTTATATTTGTTAAGCTCGTTGCGTTAGATGCAGTAAATGAATTTAAGTTTGTTAAACTTACCGCAGTTGATGCAGTGAATGAGTTTAATGAACCAGATGAGACGTTTAGTGCATTTATACTGATTTGTTGCGATGCAGAACTTGCGTTTAAATTAGTTATACTTATCGCTGCAGATGATGTAAATAATTCCAAATTAGCAGTTTCAACCAATAAACTCGCCGTAGCAGAGTTTATGTTTGTTATACTAATTGCAGTAGATGCGGTGAATGAGTTTAAAGAAGAAGTACTTACATTCAATGCATTAATACTAACCTGTTGCGATGCCGATGATAAGTTTAAGTTTGTTAAACTCACCGCAGTTGATGCAGTGAATGAATTCAAAGATGATGTTACCGTCTGTATTGCCGCAAATCTACTATCGGCGGATGCTGTATATTGATTTAGCAATGCAATACTACCCACACCCGATGCTTCTAATGAATCCAATCTACTATCAACCGATGCGGAAAATTCTTGAATGTTACCAACCAAATTAATTGCCTCATTTGAATCCGTTCCCAACAAATATAAAGTTGGAAGAACATTGGATGCACTAACGTAGTAAGGAACACCGTTCAATAGACCGTTATATGTGGCATTGGAGAATGTATTTGGTACGGTAGTACCTCTCATTACTCTGTTTACTGCCTGTATTTGTCCGTTTTCTGCTGCAGCAAATACGATGGATGATCCATTTGTAGGGGATATATTCGATGACCCCGACGCTATTACTAATTCACCCTTCGATAAAGATGAGGTTACACTTGTTAGTGATTCAAGACTACCACGCCTGTGTTTAATTATTTGTGCCATATTTTAGTTATTCTCCGTTAAAATTTATTGATTATGGTTATTCAATATATAAATATCATTTTTTTTTGATTACCACTCTCCTTGATCTATAATATTTGCATCCGCACTTCCACTAGCCGATGGGTCTGCCGGTAAAACCGTTCCACCTGCCAAATAAATCTGTGCAGGAACATTTGTATCATCCGCATTAGGTCCTTCTGGTAAGTTGTTTGCATCCACAACACCCATTGCACCACTCACTATTAATGAATAAGAATCAGCATCTCTTGTAGATATTGTAATATTTTTAAGTGTACTACCATCCAATTGAGTAGATGATGATATTATTCCTTGAGGTATTCCTGTTATACTACTCCAATCCGATGTACCGATTGTTCCACTAAGCGCATATCTTACATCATATGCACCGGTCAGTTGAGATGATGCTGATATCACCCCAATGTAATCAACTACAGTTGTTACCGATTCGGTGAATGTTTCTGCAATCGCAGCTGCCTGTATTAGGAATGAACTACTTTCTATTTGTTTCAGTTGTATTAGTGTTGCCATTTATTTAAATTTACCTATAACATAAATATTACTTATATCTTGTGAATTGAAATCTATATATTCATCGTTTAATGTTATAATAACATCGGTTCCAACTTCTTTTATTGTATAATTTCCTGGAATATGCAATCCATCCACTATTATTTCAAAATTGTCAGGAGATACTCCTTCTGTCCCATAATCAAGTACCGTATTATTTAAAATAAGTTTACCAAACCCCTCATTACTATACGCATCAACGTTTTTAGAACTAACCCTACCACTAAATTGTAAAATTTCGTTGTAGAATTCGTTTATAGTATTTCTATTATTTGTTACTTTTGTTGTATTTGAATTTGAACGAGTATTTGATTGATAAGATGCCGTAGATGGTATATCTATATTTAATAAACTGCCCGTTAAATACAAATCATCATTTAGATTATTTGGATTTATTTTAGGTAAAACTCTATTGAGTTTTTTTGCGTTTGAATTAAATCTATTAAGCATAATTTTCTATATCTCCTTTTAAATAAATTTCATCCATCTCATCCAATTCATATTGAAATTTATTTTTTATAAATTTTACAACTATTCCATCTACCCCATCTTCTATCAAAAAATCTCTATTAGAAATATTTTGAGTATTTATATAAATAGAAACCCTATCTTGTAATTTTCTATATTCAATTTCTCTTAAAACTTCTACAAATCTATAATTTTTAGCTTCAAATATATAATAATTTGAATCTTTTAAATTTTTTACAGTTAAATGTACACCTGATATTTTTCTAGATATTTTTTGTGTTATATCTAATAATGTTCTTTTCATTATAAATCTATAAATTTACCCGTTATAGTTATTTCATCGGTATTGGTAACATCAAATCCCAAAATTAATGGATAAAATGTTATAGTAAAGTTTCCTGTTGCGATTACATATGTTACTCCAAAATGTGTACCATAATAATATCTAACACCATTTATATAAAGTTTAATATCATATGGTTCACCACCTATTGTCATTGTGCCGGATATTACGGATGTCAATAACGGTGGTGCTTTTATTGGTTTGATAGCTGTAAATGTTATTGTATTATTTGCTACAGGGGTTTGTACTTTACTATTGTTTAGTGATAAAAAGTCTACAAGATCTTTGTTATCGTAGTACGGAGATGGAGTAGTTAGCAATCCTTCAAGTCTACCATTTGCTGTCATATCTGTTTCAGTTGATACTATAAATCTACCAGCAGATATTGACTTTTTAGTAGTTGCTTCTCCATCAAACGTTTCAGGAAGTAAATAGGCCTTTACATTTAATGAAAATTCAACTCTATTAATTCTTTCCGTACCTTCTCCCACCTCATTTACAACATTAAATTCTCCTACTGATGTATTGAATTTAAACTTATCTTTATCGCCCCAATAAGATCCTGCGAATTGTAATTGTTCAATAACCGTATTAAGGTGTTCTGTAAAATTTGTCCAAACCATACAATCGTAGTTTATTTCAACGTAATCCGGCATAGTAACATTAAATAGTTCGTATTTTGGTTTTGTACTTGCACCAAATAAACTAAATCTATCATATCGGTTTTCAGGAGAATACTTTCTTATCGTTGGGTACGATACGTGTCTATTCAACATAGCCATTGCTTCATTTTTTGCAACACTAGTTCTTCTAATCATCATTAAAGGAAGTTGTATTTTTCCTTTTGGATCCCTATATACACCCTGTCTACGTGCACCATTCCATCTTTCTGAATTACCATATATAACCGGAATTTTTAAAAGTTTTCCATTATCATCCAGATTTGGTAGTACGGTATCTTCCAAATAGGTCATCATCGCATAATCAATATCAAATAAAGTTACACTCTGCTTTAAATCTTTTTTAGCAGATTTTATTTGATTTGCTCTGTTTAAATTGGGTTTTAATGGATTTGTTGACATATACTTTAATTAACTCGTTCTTCAATATTAAGTGTAGCTTTGTTTACCATAAAAGTGGAGCATACTATACTCCAATTTCTATCACTATTTTCTCCAGGTAATCCACCAACAAATTGTACTTCATTTGTATTATCTATTTCATAATATGAATTATCAAAATAAATAACATCACCAATTTCCGGGTATGCATTTCTTTCTTCACACAATAATCTATCAAATTTGAAAGTTATATTTTGTTGATTATCTGATCCAAATCCCTCATAAACTGCCGTTTCTGGCTCTTTATCAATCAAAACATATAGTTCAACTCCAGGATGCCAAGTTTTATTTGTAGATTCACCATATAGATTTACCCTTGTTTCATTTAAATTAATCTTAAATAAAACACAAGTATTTTCTATCACAGTATCCACCAATTCCCTTGCTAAACTTCTAAAAAGTTGCAAGTCCCTATCTAACATAAACTTTGGCATATTATCCTACATATAGTTTTAAAGGTACTTTTCTTAACATTTCTTGATGATGGTCTGCTTCGTGTGCCTTATTTTCCATCACTTTTATTCTACTTAATTCTTCCAAATTCTCTCTTAATTGAGTAATTAATGCATCCTTTTCTACCTGCGCCTCCGATCTCAATGCCGCACCATCCAAAGTCACATCACCATCTGGAATAGGAACGGAATTATATTTTTCTCTTATTGCTCCTAATAATTCTTTTGCAAGGGCAAGTGCGTATTTTCTAATCCATTGTTTACCGACATCATTTATATTACTATATTGAATAAAATCATACGGAATATCGGAATAATCCGAAAGTGAGTCCGATTGGATGGTTTGAGAATCATGTTCAAACTCATCTCTACTCATATAATCGAAGTATATTCTTTTTGGTGACCTTTCACTTGGAACAGGAAATATTTCTATTTTATTATCTACTATATTGAAAGTAAATGCCGATTTTCTTATTTGGTCATTAAATTCTATATGCTGCATTCTTAATAAATCCTCATATATAGGCATCATTAAGAACTGTGCTGCAGGTGAATAGTTACCAAACCCAAGTTCACCAATTAAGTTAAGGGTTCCCTGTGCGCCAACCGAATATGGATCAAAAAATCTTGTAATTGCCGGTACTGCTTCGTAGAATACCTTAACAACATCAATTGTACTACTAGTGTACATTGTTGCAAATGATTGTGATGTTTCTACATCAATCGCACGTGTCATTAAATCATATTTTTGTACCGATGCGGTCAATTCAAAATATGCTTTTTTCATACTTGTATTACCACCGACACCCGCCAATGTTCCGTATTGCTGTGCCATACGAATTGTAGTTGGTAAAAAAGAACCATCCACCAATGTTTGTGAGTAATTAGACCTTGCTCCTTTTGGTTGTCCTCTTAAGATATCAAGGTTATTACGAAGATTGAATTGATTTATTTGTGCCGAATATTCGGATACTGCTTCTTCAAAACATGCCCAAATTTGTGGATTATCCAGTTCTACATTAACAATTGGATATCCAAGTCTTTTTGCAACCCATACTGCAGTTTTTGGTGCATCCGTTTTAAAATCGGAATCATTATCATATATCCCAAATGGAGTTGCCTCTGCAGATGATGATGCTGATAAAAATGCATTGAGCGTTGAACCAGACCAATAAGTGTTTACAGACATTATTATTTAATTTTATAGAGTTATACTACTATAAATATATAAATAATTAAAGAGTAACGAAGTTTATTAAACTAATCGAATTTTTATTGTTCCGTTGGTGTGATATAATCCACCCAATGGAATTCCGCCGGATTGTGCTTCGGTATCATTTGCAAAGTTATAAGATGATGATACACTAGCTAATATCATCGTAGATTCTGCTAATCTTACATTAGGATTATTAGTCCACACAGATGATGACCGATATAAAGTACTTCCACCATTATTAGTTGCCGCATCTTTTAATGAACCTGTGTAAATGAGTACATCATGTAATTCATTAAGTTCAAAACCGTTCATGACATACACATATATTGAACCATTAGTTGCCGATGATAATACTTTACCAACTCTAACATTATGGTTTGGTGCAACAGGTATTTGGTTTGAAAATTTACCGGATGATGATAAGTATAGTTCTGTATTAGCAGTATATGCCGTTGTATTTATATTTCGTAATACACCATTTGATATAACAAATCCACTATTATTTGCGGTAATATCACTTGCAACAATACCCATTGTTCTTGCTGAAAGTGCTTCTGTTATCATACTAGCGGTTGTAAATGTAGGTCTTTGACCTGCTTCACCATTGATATAAACAACCATTCCCTTTGTAAGTGTGTAAGTATTGGTATTTTTCCCCCGTATAACTGTCATTGCTCCAACTTCAATCATAAAGTTGTCTTGACCGGTATCAATTCCTAAAGTTTTTGCATCATCATACCAATGAATTCTACCCTCATCGTGTGTTGGATTTGCAGTTAAAGAAAAATCAATGTGGTCAACCGTTTCTATACTTCCCGTCATATAGATTGATCCTGTGGTGGTATAGTTATAATTCAATTGATTTGCGGTAATCGTACCCGTTACATCCAAATTTCCGGATATTATTTGGTTGCCTACAAAAATATTTGAACCGGTGGATGCAAATATTCCTTCCGAAACATATCCCAATTGGCCGTTCTCTTGCTTCGCAACTATATACGCAGATGCCGTATATTGGCTTTCGTATAAATCCCAAGCTTTAAAAATTATTGTTGTTTCGGTTGGGATGCTTTGATATTTTGGTGCTATACTAATCATATCATATAAATATAATATTTTTACAAATAAAAAAGGGATAACTTTCGTTACCCCTTTTTTTATGTTTTTAGTTTAAGATACTAAAATCTACTCAAAGATTAAAGTGTATTCAAACCATCAACGACAATCTTACCGTAAAATTCTGGTCTTACGATTTTCTTAGCGTATCTAGTCATAACACCTCTTCTTGGAGTGAAGTTGGTTGGGTCATAAACTAATGGAGTCATAATCAACGGAACATACGGAGCGTAAACAGCACCTGTTTCGAAGAAGTTAGAACCTTTGAAACCTAACAATATTACATTCTCAGTCATATATGGGTTTTTGTAAACATCATATCTGTTAGAGATAGAACCGATGTTAGTTACACCAGCTGCGAATTGTAAAGCATCTTTACCTGGGTTAGCAGAGAATCCGTTCATAGATTCCAAAATTGTAGCTACGTTTGGAGAACAAACGATAAAGTTTGCACCACCTCTCATAGTCAATTGGTGAATCTTGTTAGAAACTTTCTGCAATTTGATACCCAATGTTTGATACCAAGTGCTCTTTGTGTAAGCAGAAGCTGCTGCTGCGTTTGAATCGATAGCGAATGCCGCACCGTTCCAATCATATCCAACTCTTGCAGACCAGTAATCAGTTGTGAATGCGTTTTGCTGCAACATCTCAAGGATTTCCAAATCAATCTCAAGAGAGATGTATTCAGAAAGCATTTGAGTC
>Ga0315903_10009979_pt1 | contig 11399 bp, 3 predicted proteins | sample LakEriMetagenome_7_FD_203524 | JGI IMG/M metagenome (GOLD analysis project Ga0315903, IMG submission 203524) | Freshwater fungal communities from buoy surface, Lake Erie, Ohio, United States - Buoy 2 MA119 | ecosystem: Environmental > Aquatic > Freshwater > Lake | place: USA: Lake Erie, Ohio... | reverse complement strand
CCTATAGTTTGTGCTAGAATTAAACATTCTGCAATAGATTTTATATAAGTTGATTTACCTGACCCATTCGGACCAGTAATTATAATATTATTATATTGTTGTTTTTCTTTTAATTCTTTATCTATTTCACTTTTATTCTCATTGCTAGTTGGATCTGTTGTATTGCTAGTGGGATCTGTTGTATTGCTAGTGGGATCTGTTGTATTGCTAGGTGTATCTGTTGTATTGCTAGTGGGATCTGTTGTATTGCTAGGGGTATCTGTTGTATTGCTAGTGGGATCTGTTGTATTGCTAGTGGGATCTGTTGTATTGCTAGGTTCAGTGTTATCTTTCTGTATTTCTTCCTGTAAATCTATACTAGACCCCAATAATACATCATTATAAACAGGTTTAGAACAGCAAATATTCCAGATATCCTTACCATGTATAAAAGGTGTTTTACTATCTAGATTAAATTGAACCAAACATTTATCTTTTCCTAAACCTTCTCGAAGCCAAGTAGCGATGGCAGAAAACATATCTACATAGCCCATATATTGGGCAAAAGGTTTTATGATATTTTGCCCAGATGTCTTAGTATCGAGAAACATTTTAAAAGTCTTAATAATAATTCCTTTATCTGAAATTAATCCCACATTTGCATTATTATCAAATTCAGAACTATATAATAAATTTCTAACTAATTCGCATTGTATTGTATTATTCACTTGTTTTAAAATAGGTGCTAGTTCTTGGGAATGAAAACATATTTGTGCGTCTAGCATCTTTTTGCATTCTCTTAACCATTCTGCAACAATTTTCATTCTAGAATGAAACATATTAATCACCTTATTATAAGTTATACTAACTTGTAAAGAATTATAGATACCATACAAATAACTAATTACTATAAACGCAATATAACCACAACTACCTAAATTACTATTTATTATCATAATTAACATCTTTGCTAACCAAAATACAACACCCTTAATACTAAATCCACCATTACCATTAAGACTAGATTGTAGATTGTCACCAATAGTGCTATTGAGTAATTTATCTAGAATTGAAAAAAAACCACTATTACCAAATAACATTTTTTTCATCATTGTCCAAAATGCATTTAATGGTATTGGTATTTTCATAATATATTTCAAAAAAAGGAATGGTGCAAATATAAATATAAATGGTGCAACCATTCCATATATTGGACTAAATATAATCATAAAGTAGTAGAAAATTTTTAGAAATCCAGAATGGTAATTTAAGTATTTAAAAGGTCCCATATCAAAAAATATAATTTTATAAACTTCTAGCATTTCAGGTGTATCTTCTAGATATAATGCTAGCATATCACGTTCAATAATTCCAATTGATTTAATTCTAGCACGAAGACTATTTAATTCAGATGTTGAATTATCAATAAGTTCTTGTATAACATTTTGTCGATTTTGTATTATTTTTAAAATATCTTCATTTGAATGAATTGGTTCTAATATAATAGATTTTAATAATGTTGAACCAATCTCAGTTTGCGTATAATCTAATCGTTGAAAGAGGGATTTATCTGGTGTATTAGTGCTATCATGATTAACAGTAAAGAATTCTAGTTCGTGATATTTATTACCTTTTAATGAAGATATTCTAGAATCAGGAAAACCTGTTTCTAGTTCTAAAATTTTAATTATAATAGGCAATGTATCTATACCAGATGATGAAAATGTTTTTTGTAGGTCAATAGCTTCTTCATCACTTCCACGTGTTCTAATTTTAGCAATTAAATTTTCTATTTTCTGATATATTAAATCCATTATAGGTATAGGTATAGGTATAGGTATAGGTATAGGTATAGATATAGGTATATGTATAAATATGTATATATTGATATAGACTAATAATTACTTACTAGATACATATAAATGATGGACATTAAGAAAAACGCAATTTTTATAAAAAAAATATTTATATTTTTTAAGTGAATATGAATTCAATTACAAGTTCTAAAATTTTACGTCAAATACTATCTGAAGATAGAATTAAAAAATTATTAGATTCAGATGTAAAATCTAGATTCAAAGATAAATCAATAGAAGAAATTATTGAAATATTTACATTACAAGATCTAGAAAATAGATATACTTATGAATCTTCAAAGAAAGATGATAATTTTTTATATGATACACCAAATCTTCTAGTTTGGTATAATACAAAAAATCCAGAATTTTTAAGATTATCTGAATTAAATTCTGGTAATGGTCCAAACATGCCAGAATTCCATACATTGATAATGACAATTTTATTAAATATTTTAAAAACTATTGGAACCTATAAATTCCCAAGACGTAATTTGAAAGGAAAAACTAAAAAACAAGGTAATACTAACATTACATTAGTTAACACCGAAAATAAATTAGTAGCAAGAAATCAAAGAAGTTGGCAATTATATGAAAAAAGTTTAAATTCAATCGAAGAAGGTCAAAAATGGGTTGATATATTCAAAACATTATTATCTGAATTATTACAAATAAATATGAGTGATAATACTCGTAATGATTACTATTCCTATAAAAAAATAATGCTATTATATTTAAAATATATTGCTATAATGAGTGGTATAAATATATTACATTATAATTTAGAAGATCCGGAAAGTATTTATAAAGAATTACAGAACCCACATAATACGAGTGATTTATCTAGTTGTTTATTATTTTTATTATATATGTATGATATTTTTTTAAAAACACCGTTTATCATATTTCCAACATTCAGGCAAGTAATGCATTCTAAAGTAATAAAAACTATATCGGCACCAGTTATTAATTTTAATATTGCAATAACAAGAACTGAATCACATGGTTCTTTTATATCACCATGTGATGAAATAGAACACGATTTGGCGTTTCATGGTGCTATTACACATTTACAATTATTAATTAATAATTATGAACCATCAACAACTTTTACTGCATATAGATTTCATTGGCAAGATATGCATGGAAAATATCAACGTAATTATAACGAAATAAAAGATAAATTAAAATATATTTATAATGAAATATTGAATCCTTTTTTTATGTATGCACTTGATTATAGAAAAGAAAATGAAAAAGAAAATGAAATGTTATTGAATATATTTTTTCTACTATTTCATGAACATGTTACATATTTTAAAATAATATTTTATGGTTTTGGAAGTGAAAATAACACTAAAAACCTGTTTACAATTAATGATTTTTTGAAAAATATGTATGCTGTTAAAAAGTATTATTATGATGTAGAAATAGAAAAACGTAAGCAATCAAATGAAGCAAATTCAGTAACGAAATTTCTAGAAAAGTACCCTAAAGAAAAAGATAATAAAGAATTTGAAATATTAAAAAAATGTTTAATAGATTATTCTATACAATACAAAACAGGATTAAATGTAGATGAATTAGAAGCAGAAGCAGAAACACGGTTTTCATATTATCACAAAAAACCACAATATCCAATAAGTGCACAAAAAAAAGGCATGGAATTATTTTATGCAAATTTTGGTCTTTCAAGAAGTAGTTATAATAAACCTTTACCAGTTGCAAGTTATTTAAAATCTAGAAATTCTAGAACATCACAAAGACGAACATGGCGTGGTACCAGTACACAAAACCCTAATAAAAATCTACATTGGCGTGGTACTAATAAACATTGGCGTGGTACTAGTAATCAAACATCACTAAGTCGCCCCACTAATTCGTCCAGTTATAATGCTAGCAAAGTTGCCGGAAAATGGTCTACACGTACCAGCAAAAAATAATTATTATTGTATCAAGCAAGAATAGCATAGATTAAAAAATTTACTATCATAACAATAACAGATGCTAGAATAAAATAATATCCATTACCGTTGCTATATTCTGGAATAGCCGTTAATTTATCTACTTTAATATTTTTTAGTATGCTTTTTGAAAGAATTATTATTTGAATAGTAATAAATATTGCAATCATAAAAATCATTACAATAAAAAAAACTATTTTACTAATAAATTTCATACCTATATAACCTAATAATATACCGCATGCTAATAAAATGGTACAAACTATACAAGCCCCAAGTAATGTGCTAAGTAAAGTGCTAAGTAGTGCGTTTGCATCCGGGTTAACACCATCATATAATGAAATTATTAATTTGCTATTATCAATAGTATTTCCAGTATTGTTAGATTGAATAATTGGTTGTGAACTATAACCAACCGTAAAAACTATAAGAATTGCAATAAATATAAGAAGGCATATTTTTTTTATACCTAGCATTCTTATTTATTTTTTATTGTATTTATTCTAATACTTAATAATATAAAATTTACACAAATTAAAAAACTAATAGCTTCTAGAATGGTTTCTAGAATGGTTTCTAGAATAAGTTAATTGCTAAAAGCAATACCGCCCATTCCTGAATAAATGCGTAATATATTATAATTCAAACCATATACACGTAAATTACAATCACCTAAATTAGGGCTAAGATTCATAAAGAGTTCTTTAGTATCAATTTTGGAAAAATTACTACATCCACTAGGTTGATGTTCTTCTGGTCTTACTGAAAATGCATATGAATAAACAAAATTATTGGGACTACGTGTATGTTTCTGATAAGGTTGAATTAGTCGAAAATAATTACCAGTTCTCTGACTAAAACGTTCTATTCCATTAATATATATTAAACCACTAGTCATAATATTACCAGGTGTTTGATATGCATCAACGGTATTGGAATAATTAAATAAATCATTTGTATTATAAACCGCATTTAATTGATTAAGCCAAAATAATTCTTTTATAGGTAAATTAAAATTTATTTTTAACCTTTTTGTATTTGTTCCTGCACTGATACTTTCTGAACCACTATATTGTATTTGTTCTATTAAATATCGATGTTTAGCAGTTGCAAATTCCCGTTGTTCGACTGTATCTAAATATATATAATCAACATATAAACGAACTTCGGTTATTTGTGGTTGGGTAGTCATATTTATTACCCCGTTGGGTTTTATATAACAAGATGCATTAGTCCATGCAGGTGGAATTTGTGTTAAACGCACTTGCCATGGATTTGCAATTGAACCGTCTTGACCTCCGCCTAGAGGTATTGGATCATTCGGATGAATAAAATATTGTGTTCCATCTGGAAATACAATTATATTGGCTTGTGCATCTAATTGGGATAAATCTAATGCACTTGAATAAGGTTTAGTAATATTTACTATATTAGATGAACCAGTGCTAGTTACATTATAAAAAATACTAGTTCCATAATTGGGATTAACAAAAGTATACATTTGTGAAAGAGGTCGAAAATTTACTTCTAATGATATATCATGATATTGCAATGCAACTAATGGCAATGCTAACCCAATATTGCGACAAAACCAGAATTGGAATGGTATATATAATGTTAGTGGACCAGGATTAACAATTAATGTTGAATTACGATTTAACAATAAATCTAGTCCCCGTTTTTTCGATTCACTCTGTGTTAATTGTGTCCAAATTTCCATCCATTCCCCATATTGTCGATCTATTAACTGTTTACCAATCAGTATATCCGCATAATTTAATATAGCATGACCAGTATTATTTACCCAAGTTATATCACCCATTCCATTGGAATAACTACTTGCAACACCTACTGATGCATCGAATGTATAATTAGCTGAAATAGCAGGTAAATCTACTTCTAGAAACATGGTATGAATTAAATCTGCATATCGTGTTATTGAAAATGTAGTTTTACTTCCAAATTGTGGTTTAGCATCATAACTAATTTGGAATGCTTCCATAGAAAAATTTGTGTGCCGTTTATATGCTGTTTTAAAGAATGTTATTTGGGGATTTCCAATAAGATAAATATCTTGTATACCGTGTGCAACTAATTCTAATAATCCCGCTTGTGGCATTTTGTCTTTTTTATATTTTGTAGTTTATTTCTTATTTTTTACTACATACTAATGATATTTTATATCTAGCAATTAGAACGGTTTTATCCCATCATTAAGATAAGTGTTCAAATCCATTGAAATGTTTCTATACATATATTATAAATAACAATGTCACAAAATACATTATCCCTTAATGTAGGTGATGGAAAAACACTTCAATTTACCAGTAAAGGTGCATTTACAGTTTCATCCTCCAATCAAAATCAATCTACTAGCGGTGAATTTAATGTAACTGCAAATAATGATATCTCATTAAAAACATATAATGGAATATTTGATATTCATGCTGAAAACGATTATTTATCTCTAACTAGTAATTCATCATCTAATACTGCTATACAAATTGAAGCTATACATCCTACTGGTGGTATATTAACTACTACGGGGTCTGGTGGGTATTCTCTTATAACTAGTAATGGTGATATTGATTTTCTGTCACAAGGTGCTAATGTAAATGTCGGTGTATCTCCTATAGGAACTCCTGCTAATCAGCAAACACAAAATATAACGCTAGAATGTTTTAATAATATGAATACTAGTGCCGGGGATATGTATTTCGTATCTAGTGATGTAATTAGTTTTGTATCTAACACGGGTGATATTCAATTTGGCACTTCTTCAAATGGTGTTCCTGTTATTAAATTTCAAGATGGTAATGTTCTTATTAATCAAGCATCTAGTACACAAGATTACCAATTAGATATCGGAGTATCTGATTCTAGCAATGCACATAACGGTTATAATGGTATTATGGTGAATTCATTTCTGTCTAATGTTGCTAGTGATTTAACACTTCAAACTAGTAATACATTAGGTGATGGCACCCAGGCAATTTTATCGATGGGTGTGTTTGGTAGTGATAATCCCCAATCAATTTTTCAAGTATATTTAGCAACACAAACGGGTAATGTAATAACCCGTTTAGATGGACCATCATATTCACCGGGGCGATCATATATTGGTTTTGGTGATGATTTTACTATAAATGATGTAGGTCGCAATATTTATTGGCCGACATTAGATATTCTAGATACGATTACAGGATTAGGTAGTAATATATGTCCTACTAATGATACATCAAATGTAGTTGTATCTGGCACTTATACAGGAAATAATTCTCGAGTATATCTTTTACAAATTGATAGCACTGCAACACCTAATACTTTTATGTGGTCTAATAATGGCGGTGTATCTTTTCAACAACAATTTGTTCCTATTACATTATCAATGATCCTACTTGATTCTGGATTGCAAGTCACTTTTAGTCAAACTACTGGTTTTACCCTTCATCAACAATTTACATTCCAAACTAAAATTACAGCTATAGTAGCCACATCATCACCTACAGTAATAACACCTACAACAGTATATACATTACAACCTTTTTATTCCTATATTAAGACAACAACACCATCTGATATTGTGATTAAAACGAACAATACGGAAAAAATGCGTATAACAGGTGATGGTAGTATTGGAATACAAAAGAAAATACCCACCGCTTGTCTAGATTTAGAAAGTAATTATAATAAAGTTCTTTTAGTTAATCAAACAAATACTGGTTATCAAGTAAATCCATCTGTTTCATATTTAACATCTGGTGGTTATATGTTAGTATGGAATAGTCAAGATGATCCAAGTGCTTTAAATTTTGATGTTATTGGACAACGTTATCTAGCAGATGGCACCCGGTATGGTATTAATTTTAAAGTTAATAATATTATTTCAGGAAATCAATCTTATCCTACAGTTGCTGGTAATCGCACTTATAATTCCAATCATTATATTGTCGCTTGGGCTAGTCAAAATGCTAGCACTGGTCTTTATAATGTCTATTATCAAATTTACCATAACAATACCCCGATTCGTGCTTATGATATCCAACTCGATAGTAGCAATCCTGCAACTAGCAATCAGAAATTTCCACGTGTAGCCGGCCTTTATAATGGCAATTATGTTATTACTTGGTCAGCAGATGATACTGGCAGTGGTACCGGTGTTTATGCAATATATGGTGCTATAATAGATGATAATGGTAATAATCTAGGTAAATTTCAAATTAGTGGTGCTTCTGCTTATAGTGCAGGATTTCCTTATCCAGCCGGATTACCTTCTAATGATGAATATATTCCAAATGGCTTTGTAGTTGCTTATATGACTGCGGTGGATTCTTCTGTAGATCCTAGATATACTATATCAGTGAGGGTAATGAATCCTAATGGTACGGCTTTTTCACCAACACCTATACCAATAACAACAATAGGAACAAATGCATATTCTAGCATAAGTGATGGTTTAGTTTCTGTTGCTGAAGTTAATTTAGGTGAAGTTAATACGGTACATGGTAATGGTGGTTTCGTTATTACATTTTATCGAAATTATCAAGCCGATACTGCATTATTTGATGTTGGTGATAATGTAGCTGGATTATTGAGTGGTGCAACTGCAACGATTTCTGCTAAATATCCTGCTAATCGTATAATAACGGTGGATAATGTATCTAATCGTTTGTTAGTAGAAGAAGAAATTCAGATAACGTCTAGTATTCCTAATATTGGTAATATTGTTGAAAAGATTGAATCAATTACATACTTAAGCAATACTACTGCTAATATTACTTTAAATAATGGAAGTAAAAATGTTGTGGCATATCGTTTTAAGTCCAAATTAACACAAACTAGTGATGCCATCTGGCAAACACAAATCAATACATCATCTTTATATGCGGATAGTGACCGATTTTCAGGTAATGTTAATGTATTTGCATATAAACGCCCATTAGCATCTGTAAGTTTAGATAATACTGGCACAGGTTTAGTTGCATGGAGTAATGGAAGTATTCCTAGTGTATATTATCAACTATTTGATGTTTCAACTGGTGCTTTATCTGGAACGGAAGAGCGTTTAACATCTAGTTATGACGGATTAAAACAACGTGATCAAATTGCAACTATTTTACAAAGTATTGAGGGTAATGATTATGGGTTTATTATTTCATGGGATAATCAAAGTTTAGATTTGCTAGATACCGGAATATATCAACAATTGATTGGTAGTGGACATTCTATTCTAGCATTAAAAGATGGTATATCAAATTTCGTGTTTAATCACGCTTCCCAATGTGGTATCGGCACTGAAACACCCGCAGATACACTACATATTAAACCACCAGGAACTACTAGTTTTTTTGACCCTGCTAATCCTGCTGGCTTAATAATTCAAAATACTGCAGAACACGTTATAACAAATGAAGATCAACAACGTATTAGTTTCCTAGATGGTTCTAATAATAAACTAAATATTATTCGATCTACAAATGCACCTCGATATGATGATCTTGCACCCAAACCGGAATCACTAGTGGGTTTTTATAAATTTGATGAAACACAGGGAACGCAGGCGTCAGATGCATCACCTTATTCATCATATTTATATAATAATTTGCCAGTGTATATTAATACTAGTGCTATACTTATTAATTTTGATTTTGAAAATTGTTGGTATCCTGGATTAATTAATAACGCTTTACTGTTTGATGGTAAAAATAATTATTGTTTTATTGAAAATACTGCACCTAATGGTTTAAATACGGTTTTAGAAACTGCACAGGCGTTATCTATTTCTTGTTGGGTTAATATTCCAGCCGGTGTAACTACTGGTGCTACGTATGATATTGTTTCTAATGATGGTAATCTATCCATTCCTGGAACTTATATATTTAGTGTTAAAGATATTTCCAATGATAATAATATGAAACCTACTATTACAATTAGTGTTTCACAAAGTGGTAGCACAGTTCCTATTACATTAAACGGTTCCAATATATTGAATGATGCACAATGGCATCATTTAGTGGCTATTGTAACAATGGATGGGTCTAATTGTAATAGTTCTATATATTGTGATGGTGTTCTAGATTCCACAACATCACAAATAGGAGTTATTAGCAGTATTCAACATGAAACTTATAAAACTTATATTGGTTCCCGTAATTCCACTCAATATTATTATCGGGGATATCTAGATGAATTGCGATTTTATAAAACAACTCTTTCTAGCAATGATATCATCACGCTATATACTTATGGTAATCCAAATACAACACCAAAAGGGGCATTAATACTAAATGCTAATGATAATCCGTCCCATAATTTAGGGTTGATTCTAGATGATACAGGTAAACTAAATAATTTAAGTAGTAAACCATTACCGATAACTGTATTATCTGGCGAGTTATGTGCATTTTCAAGTAATACAACTATATTTGGTATTGGAACACAATTTTTATCAGAATTAACTGTGGGTGATATTTTAACTATGAATATTACAGCTACCCCGACAGATTTTACAGTTATAAGTATTACAAGTAATACATTGATAACTTTAGATTCACGGCCTTATTCCGGTCCGGAAGTTTCAAAATCTTATCAATCAGTATTACGTCGTCCTAGTATATATAGTTTTTTTGATAATGCGGATACTATAAAAGGACATATTGATGGTTATGGTAATCTTATGATTGGTTCTAGTAAACCGGCAACTATGCTAGAAATATATGGTAATTCCAATTCTACTGTTAATACACCTGAAATTACTATTACTAATTCTACACCTGTAAATACTTTATATGGTCGTAAAACCGCTATTAATTTCAGGGGTTATGATCCTACAGATGCATTAAATCCACCGGCGGTATTAGGACATATTGAAACTGCACATAATGGAACTAGTGCGGATAATAAAGGTATAATGAGATTCTTTACTAATGATGGTTATCAAGAAAATAATGTGATGAGTTTAACATCTGATGGTTATGTTGGTATTGGTGGGGAGAATGCACCTTTGGCATTAATGCATTTACATAGTGAAAGCACTTCTAATGATTGTGGTTTTATTTTACAAAGTGGTTCAAATGGAAGTGCAACTAGTGCTAGTAGTGTATTTGATGAACGTAGCACTATTTATTTTGCAGGTATAACTAGCATTACAGAAAATAATGACCCTAATATTAAAAAACGTGTTTTGTCGGGAATAAGTGGTTCTAACGATGATACAGGTAAAATTCTAAATGGTCGGTTGGATTTTCTTACAAGTGATGATTCCCAACCTGTTAAAAATGGTATAGAATCACGAATGAGTATTACACATACTGGAAATATTGGGTTATGTATACAATCACCGCCAAATATAATTACTATGGCACCTGAACGACGTATTGCAAATGGCACTATTAATACTATATCAGGTGCCGTGTTTTCTATGGGAAATACTGCAATAACATTAACAGATAATATATTTTCAGGCTTATCCAATACAGAAAGGAATATGTTTATTGGTGGATCATTTGTAATTGACAACACTATACTTACAAATGCTAGTATTATTTCTGTATCAGGTATTAATACACTTTCTGTTTCTGGTAATGTTAGTGCTTATGTG
>Ga0315903_10009976_pt1 | contig 11402 bp, 17 predicted proteins | sample LakEriMetagenome_7_FD_203524 | JGI IMG/M metagenome (GOLD analysis project Ga0315903, IMG submission 203524) | Freshwater fungal communities from buoy surface, Lake Erie, Ohio, United States - Buoy 2 MA119 | ecosystem: Environmental > Aquatic > Freshwater > Lake | place: USA: Lake Erie, Ohio... | reverse complement strand
CCGTATTTTTTAAGTATATTATTAATAAGGCAGATGGTCATATTTATCATTCTAAGTCTAACAGCTTACTTGGTAGAAATGTATCAGATGTAATAGAGTATTTAAAGAATCCTTTAAATGAGGATATCCTTAAAGATTTAATTACATCTTGTGAAAGATATTGGAACACATAAAATTAAAATAAAATGAAAAAAATGGGTAAAGCCATGTATGGCAAAACAATGATGAAATCAGGTGGTGATAAAAAACCTAAAATGATGACTGGTGGTATGGCAAACTCTAATGCTAAAATTTCAGTTGACAAAACTCCTGGATCTAAAGGAACTACAGTTGGCTTAAATCCTAAAGCTACTGTTACTCCAAAAGCTAAATATGGCATGTCTATGAAACCAGGCATGATGAAAAGAGGTGGTGCTAAAAAGAAATAGTAATGCCTAAAGATTCTTGCTATCATAGTGTAAAAGCACGGTATGCTGTGTTCCCTTCTGCTAGAGCTTCTCAAGCTATTGCCAAATGCCGTAAAGGTAAAGGTCAAGTTAGAAAGACTGAGAAAGGTGCAGAACTAAAAAGATGGCAAGCTGAGAAATGGCAAGATACTAAATCAGGAAAAGCTTGTGGTGCCGGTGGTAAAAATGAATACTGCCGGCCTACAAAAAGAGTATCTAAGGATACACCAAAAACCAAGTATGAACTAACTCCTTCTAAACTAGCTGCTAAGAAAGCTGAGAAATCAAGAGTAGGAATGGGAAGTAGAGTTAAAAAAGTATAGTTATGGCAATTAAGAAAACAACTAAATCAACACCAGCTAAGAAAAGTTCTTCAGTTGGTATTTCCATTTTTGGAGGTGGTAAAGCAGAACAAAGAAAATGGGAAATTGAATCTGCTATGTCTACATTACAAAGAGCTTCTGAAATTCAAAAGAATGCAAAGTTAATGGCAGATGTTAAAAAGATGGCTGCTGAAAAAGCAAAAGAATTTAATAGCATTGCTGCTGGTAAAAAGATATAATAATGGCAAGAGTAACTGCTGGTGGTGAAAAACATAAGATCTATAAAAAGACTACTAAAAAAGGAGAAGGAAAAGTAGGCAATATTATGGTTAATCACCCTACTAAAGACAAAGGAAAGTGGGACACTATTGATCTAACAGAAAAGTCAGGAGCAAAAACTATTAAACAAGGTATAGCAGCAACAAAGAAATGGCATAGAGAAAATCCTTATCCTAAAAAGAAAAAAGATGGCAAAGTCACCAGCATGGCAAAGAAAAGCAGGTAAGAATCCAGAAGGAGGTCTTAATGCTAAAGGTGTTGCAAGTTATAGAAGAGAAAACCCTGGTAGTAAACTTAAGACAGCTGTAACTACTAAACCATCTAAACTAAAACCTGGAAGTGAAGCTGCAGGAAGACGTAAAAGTTTCTGTGCAAGAATGTCAGGAATGAAGAAAAAACTAACAAGCTCAAAGACAGCTAATGATCCTAACTCTAGAATCAATAAGTCTTTAAGAAAGTGGAATTGTTAATTTAATATATGTAATTATGAAAACTTGTAAAATGGGTTGTGGTAAAATGAAATCTGGTGGTGCTGCAACAAAACCAATAAAGAAAATGAAAAGTGGTGGAGCTGCTACATTAAAAGATATCATTAATAAGAATGGTGTTGCTATGAGTGGTACTACTGGTCCTATGATGATGAAGAAAGGTGGTAGCATGAAAGCTAAAAAGTTTGCTGCTTTAGCTCCTCCATATGATAAAGCTACTGCTGCAGATAGAATTGCTGGAGCTAAGAAAAATTCACGCAAAAAGAAATAACCATGTGTAGCTGTAGAAATAAAGGTAAAGTAAAGAAGTAAGTCATGGCAACTAAAAAGGCTACTGCAAAGTTTGGTGCATCTGTAAAAGTACAGAGAGGATATCCTGGTAAAATTAGATCATCTAAAGATCAGGGATATACACCTGTAGGAGAAAGAGAACCTGACAGAACTAAGTTTAAGAAAGGTGGATCAACTGATAAGAAGTGGATTCAAAAAGCAGTAAACCCTAAGCATAAAGGTTACTGTACTCCTATGTCTAAACCTACATGTACACCTAAGAGAAAAGCTCTTGCTAGAACATTTAAAAAAATGGCTAAAAATAAATAATCATGAAAAAAAATAATAAAGTAAATCCACTTACTCACTTTAATAATCTTAAAGCTGCTGCTATTAAGAAAGCTGGTGGAGAAATGTCTAAGTATAAGAAGTCATTACCTAAAAAAGATAATGGTGGTGGTTTATATGGTATACCAACTTTACAAGAAAGAGGTATTAGAAATGTATATCAAGGTCCTTTGAATGAAGAAGATTCAAAATATATGGATAAACAATATCCATTAACAACAAAAGATTCTTGGAATGGTCCATTCTTATCTGAAGATAGTGGATCAAAACAAATGCCAGGAAGAGGTTATTATAATCCTGATCCAAATGCCAAAGGGTATACTAAACTTCAAAAACAACAAGCAGCAAGAGAAAGACTTGAAAATTTGGCAAGATCAAGTGATGAATTTGTTCAAAAAAGAAATAAAGAATATGGAAATTTAACGGGTAAAAATGGAACTGTTAAATATGAGGGAAAAAATATTAATTGGAATGATCAAGATATTGATGTAAATAGTGCACTGAGAAGGTCTGAAAATGCTGCTGTAGATAAGGATACAGGAGCTGGAATGAAGTTATATAAGAGAGGTGGCTCTAATAAAAGAAAAAGAAAATAAAAAATGTTAAATAGTACTATTACCATAAAGATGAAACAAAGGCTGAATAAGCTTGACAGTCAGGATTATGATAACATAACCTGCTGGCAAGTAGTTGAGTCTTTTAATAAGGCTCAAGTAGAATGGGCTAGAAGACAACTTCATGGTATTAATGTAGTCAAGGAAGGTGATGAGCAATCCACTAGAAGAAAGGATGATTTACAAGTTCTTCTTAATAAAACTACTATAACTAATTTAACAGATAAAGGAGATTATTCTTTTTTAAGTATCCCCGGAAATTATCTACAGTGGAAAAGAGTAGATGTATTTGCTCAAAGAGATTGTTGTAATAAAAGAAGAATGGTAATATATCTTGCAGAAGAAGGTAATGTATCTATACTTCTTAGAGACGCATTAAAAAAACCAAGCTTTGAGTGGGCAGAAACATTTGCTACTTTAATAAATGACAGTATTAATATCTACACTAATGGTGAATTTAACATTCCAGAGGTAGAACTTACATACTATAGACAACCTAGAAAGATACAAATTCAAGGTTGCACAGATCCTTATACAGGAGTTCAATCTACAGTAAATGTAGAATGTGAATTTAAAGATGATATAATAGAATTACTAATTGATGAAGCAGTAAGTATTTTAGCTGGAGATATAGAATCTGGAAACCAGTTCTCTAGAGCACAAGAAACTGCAGAAAGAAACAACTAAAAAATGGAAAAACCTAGAATGTTAAAAAGAGATGCAATGACATCAGCATCTTACTCAAGTGCGCCTTCTGCTGGATCAGCTAATTGTGATACAATGACTGCAGCTTGTGTATCAGAATTAATGAATGCTGCAACTAGTATTCACAAACTACACTTAAAAGTAAAAGGTGCAGGATCATATGCTGCACACAAAGCATTGAATGAATTATATGATGCTCTTCCTGGTCATGCAGATGATCTTGCAGAAGGATATCAAGGTGCTTCAGAAAAACTTCTTGATTACAAAGAATCTGCACCAAGAACTTTAAATACAGTTGAAGAAGGTATTGCTTACCTAAGAGATATGTATCAAATGATAAATACCTTACAAGCTAAAATGCCTTATTCAGAAATTGTAAACTCATTAGATACAGTAAAAGATACTATTAACTCTGGAAAGTATAAATTACTTTTCTTAAAATAATTTTGGAGTTAGAAATATTTTTACTATATTATAATATATATTTATGTTTAACTAAAATTTAAAAAAATGGCTTATTTTAATCATGCGTTTAAGAAAACGTTTTTAGCTACTGGTGATGATATTACCATAACAGCTACAAATCCAGCTGGTGCATCTCTTGGTCCAGCAACAGCAGTTGGTGGATTTTTGAGTACTGCATCTTCTCTTTTACCAACTATTGTTATGAATCAGTTGGCTGCAGCAGCAACTATTTCACAAGGTAATTACTCTAACAATTATGTTGGATTATTTACAAAAAATATGGTTTCTGTATCTACTGGAGATTTAACTACATGTTGTCCACTTTACTTAGTAGGTTCTGCAATCTACTGTGAGGACAAAATTAGTCCGTTCTTAGGTGGATACCAAGAGACTAATAAATCTAAATTAATCAATCCTAGATATGTATCTAGATTTTATGGTGTAGATTCTTGTCCTCCATCTAACAATGTAGTACATGTTGGTTCTACTTATGCTAGTGCAGGTGGTGGTTTACTTACTATCGGTGGTTTAGTTGGTGGTACTGGATATACCAATGGTACTTCTATTACTACTGTAACTGGTGGTTCTGGAGTGGGTGCATTAGTTGAAATTACTGTTGCTCTTGGTGTTGTAACAGGAGTTACTGTTGTTAGTCCTGGAAAAGGATATGATGCAACAGATATAAACATTGTAATTGATGGTGGTAACAATGATGCTACATTTGATGTAGTAACTGTTACAACTGCAATTGCTCCAGTTATCCCTGGAACTAACTGTTGTAAAGAGTTTTTATGTGGTGAGACTTACAATCTTCGTTTAGATGTTAAAGGTTCTCCAGCTTTGAGATTCTTAAATCACAATGCATACTATACTGCAACTGCTTATACTGGTTGTTGTCCTGCAGGAACTATTGCTCCAACTCCAGTAGATTCTACTGAAGTAATGATCCTTTGGGCTAATGACTTATTAAACTCTCCAATTGTATCTCCATTCTTCCAAATTGCTATCCAAGATGAGGCTGGTGTTATTTGGTATGCTCCAGGAACAGATGCTACTTTCTTAGCTTCAGTTGGTGCTAGTACTTGGGATACTTACGTATCTCCAGGACACACAACAGGTGCTTGTGCAGGTTTAATCTTTAATGGTGCTTATGTAGACACTAGATTTGGAGATTGTACTTTCCAAATTTCTGACTTCTATGAGAAACAACCAATTAACTTATATCCAAGTGAAGTAGACTTAAATGGTGATCCATGTGAGTTTACAGGTCTTTGTGTAGTTAATGAGTGTTTAGGATCTCAAGCAATGGGTCTTGGAGAAACAGTATTGAGAGATATTATTCTTTCTGAGTCTTACAGACAAAACTTCTTTTCTTCTGACTTTAGAATCCGGGAGATCACTCAAGGTAACCAAATTGTAAATGCTATCAACAGACAAGCACTTTACTATAGAGATTACTTGCAACATAGTGTTCCAAGATTTAATAATCCAACTGGTACATTTGACAATGATCAATACTTGTTAGAAGTTATCTTTACTAATTCTGGTAATGCTACAGCATTTGAAACTGCAGTAACCACATGGTTAACAAACTGTGATAATGACTGTAACATTGAGACATTTGCTTGTCTTTCAAGTTGCTCAGCAATTGCTTTCCCTGCGCTTCCAGCTCAGTGTGGAATCTAAGAATTAAAGGTTAATAAATAGATAAAAGGGGAGAGAGAGTTTATACTCCTTTCCCCTTTATTTTTAAAATAAAGTTATGGCAAATCATGTATTAAGTTTAGAGGTGCCTCAAGTAATGAATGAATGCATTCTTAAGATACTTGACACAAGTGTATATCAGACAGCAGATCCTGCTATTCCAATAGTATGCCCTACACTAAATATTACAGTACCGGGATTTGGTTATTCTAACCAGATAGAAGGAACTGCAATGACTAATTTTGTTAATACAGGTCACATAACTTTAACTGCATGTGATTTACAATTACAAACTACAGAATGCGGTACTAAGTATTTTAATTTACCAGACGGTATATACATTATAAAATACAGTGTATCTCCAAATGACACTGTATATGTAGAGTATAATCACTTAAGAGTTACAGCTGCACTAAATAAGTATTACAAAATTCTTTGTGATATAGATGTTGCAGCATGTGATCCCCCATTTAAAATTCAACAAAAACTTGAAGAACTTAGATTAATATTTATGTATCTTCAAGCAGCAAAGTCTAAGGTAGAGTTTTGTCTTGAGCCACAGAAAGGTATGAGCTTATACAATTATGCCCTTAAACTTTTAAATAAAATGTCTTGTACAAATTGTTAAACCAAATAAAAACCAATAGTTATGTCAGTATGTGGAAATTGCAAATCAAAATTATCTTGTGGATGTCAGAAAAGAAAAGCATCTGATGGTCAACAAGTGTGTGCTAATTGTTTAGCAAAATATGAAGCAAAATTAAAAGTTAATAAACCCAACGATAATTTACAAAAATTTATTAAATAATGTGTGTAGTTGTTCCAGGTTCATTTACGGCAATAGTATCAGCATGTGATCCACTTACTGGGTTATATTCTATTACTGGTCAAATATCAATAATAAATCCTCCTGGACAATTAAATTCTGGAACAGATGGTTATGTAGTTTTTGGAACTACCTGTGGTGGTGGATCTAATTTTGTTGCAACAGGACCATTTCCAGATAATGCAGTAGTTACAATATCATATACACTTAATAATTTAATTTCTAATGGTGCTAATGGATGTATAGTAACTGCAGCATTTTATGATAACACAGATATTAATAATGTAATTCTTTGTACTGAAGCAGAGATAGAATTTAATGCAGCAGAACCTTGCCTTACAAGTTTTAGATACTATGAGTTTACAAATTGCTGTACACAAGAAGTTCTTTCATTTGGCCCTGGTAAAATAGCTTTTGTTAGTATAATACCGGGAACTTATTTATATACAGGTGCTCCATATCAAGGATTAGAAACAAATACTTGTTATACAGTAGCTAATGCAATCTCACAAGATCCTACTTATTATGGTAATCTTCCAGATGTACCAGCTAATAGTACAGCTAATTACACAGAAGCATCAGGATGTAATGATACAACAGTATGTCCAGGATGTGATGTTCCTTGTTATAGATTATACTCATGTGACGGTACTATTCCTCCATTTAATACATACACTGATCTTGAGGACTATATAGGAGAGTTTGTAGAAATAAATTTAATTGGGGAACCATCATTAGGATGTTTTTATGTTCAATTAACAACAGCCGGAACTTGTGCAGATGCTGTAGAAGTAGAGGTAATTGGTCAGGAATGTAATTGTGAATGTACTTGTTATACAATTATAGGGCAAGCTAAAGCTGTATTTTATCTTAATTGTGAAACAGGAGAAATTGAAAGTGTACCATTAACTCTTCCGGAATTACAAATATGTTCACAAATATATCCAGTAATTCCAGGACCAACACCAAATATTCCTGTAGTAACTAGCAGTGGACCATGTGAAAATGATTTAACTACTGGAGAATGGAGCTGTCCACCAGAGTGTTTTGTTTTAACAGACTGTGCTGGAATCTTAGATCCAATATATGCTACTAAGCCTTCATTAAGTCCATATGCAATTTTAGGTAAAATTGTAGTACTTGATGGTTATCCTGGTACTTGTTGGGAAGTTGCAGATACTGCAGAATGTGATTGTGCAATAGATGTAACTGTGTTACAATCATATGAAGACTGTCCCACATGTCAAAATGCACCAAAATATAAACTAACTAATTGTGATAATCAAACACTTATAGTTTATACTAGTACAGATTTAAGTGCTTATGTTGGTCAAGTAATTACTAGATTAGATTGTCCTGGATGTTGGTATGTAGAAGAAATAGAAGACATACCATCTGACGTACCTATAACTGTAGATGTAGCATATATAGATTGTATAGAATGTGCAAGGGATTATTACTTGCTTACAGATTGTACAGGATATAAAGATCCAATTATTACTTATACAGATCTTAGTCAATATGTAGGAGATGTAATTAAAATACTCTATTGTCCTGAAACTTGTTGGTCAGTAGCTACAACACCATTGGCTACAAATGCTGGTATAGTAATTCCAGAAGTAGAATATAATGACTGTGAAGAATGTTTACTTACATTCCCTTGTATTTGTACAACAGTTAGAAATGATAGCACTACAACTAAAGAATATCAATACTATGATTGTGAACTTGGATTGCAAATATTTACACTTGTAGCTGGTGAAACTTCTGAAAGATTCTGCATACGCGCATGGGCACAATATTATCCTGAAACAGACTATATAGAAACCTTTGGTAATTGTACGGAAACATCAACTGATGTTTGGGAATGTCCAGCAATTGTTTATCCAAGAAGAAGTGTACAACCAGGATATAATACACCAGCATGTACTACAGCAAAATATGAAAAAATATCTTGTAAGTCTGCAGAAGTATATTACAAACAAGTACTCTATTTAAGATATGGTATATCAGATTGTTGTCCAGAAGATACTGACAAATGGTTAATTAAAAAAGAACTAATAGACTTAGATGCTTTAAGAGATCCAGACTATGAATGTACTGCAGTTAATTCCTGTTGTCCTACATCTTCCTGTTCAGGAACTTGTAACTGTACACCATTAACAACTACTTGTAATTCTCAATAATAATTAGTATATTATAGATATGAAACCTATAAATTTAGATAACAGTCCATGTAGCCCAATCTCAAGTAACTGTGTGATTTGGCAAGGTCCAGATATTCCATGTATTAAACTTTGTACGGGAGATACAGTATCTAATGTAGTTTACAAGCTTGGTATGGAGCTTTGTAACATCATGGATCTTTTGGATGTTAATGGTTATGACTTATCTTGTTTTGATTTAGCAAGTTGTAAGCCTCAAAATATTCAAGAGTTAATTCAGTTTTTAATTGGAAGAATTTGTGATCTTGAAGCAGTAAATGCAGCAGAAGCTGCAACACCAGGATCTGTACCTAAATCAACAGGTGCAGATACTCTTGTTTCTATTGCTCCATGTTTTGTTATTGGCACAACAACTGTAATGACTATTGCTGAATATGCTCAAGCAATGGGTGCTAAAATTTGTTCTATTGTTGATCAGATAACTCTTATTAATACTCAACTAGATAATTTAAATATTAGAGTTACAGCATTAGAAAGTGCTCCTCCTCCATCATTTACTACTCCATCAATTTCAGTAGACTGTACATTATCTAATCCAACAGTAATTGCAGGAAATACATATACAATTGATATTGTTCTTAATGCATTAGTAAATGATGATACTTATGGTTATTGTGCATTATTGACATCAACAGGATTACCTTCAGCAATTGCAAGTTCTGTATTAAGTCAGTGCATTGCAAATACATCAATAACACTAACAAATCCTCCAGTTCCATTTGCAACTGAATACTTAGGTAGTTGGGTAAACACACCAACAACAGTAGCAGATGCAATTACTAATTTATGGATTACTGTTTGTGATATTTATAACTATTTAACATCATTAACCTTTACCGGAGATACAACATCAACAATACAATTAACTGTATCTAGTGGACCTGCACATACTTTTTCTGCAAAACTATTAGATACAGGTTGGGTAGATCTTGATGGATTTGGATATTACTCAGGAACTACTGGATCAACTCTTGTACCACAAGCAAGAAGAATTGGTAATGTTGTACACTTTAGAGGACTTCTAGTTATTCCAATTGATGATGGAACTGGTTCTGTTTTAGGATGGAACTATGGTTTTGCACCTGCTGTAGATACTTACTATCTTTCTACTACTGTTACACCAGCTTCTGTTGGAGCAGGATCAGTAGTTACATCAGCTGCTGGTTCAGTTACATTTAATCAAGGTAACTCAGTTATACCAGCTTCTATTATGGGTGCAGGTGAGGTATTTGATAATACATATTCAACTAATTTTTTAATTGGAGCAAGACCAATACAAGTTGATGCTTCTCCAGTAACAAGTAGTATTTTATCTGGATTGTTTAATATTTCAATTACTGCAAATAAAATACTAACCCTTTCTCTTCCTAAAAATGCTGAACAAAATGCCTTTTCGGGATCAGGTGGTCTTAATACTTCACATTTAAATTATATTGTATCACATGTTAGATTGGGAGACTATGTTCCATCATTTAATAATGCTAATACTAATGTGAATAGTAATGCTGCAGCTGGAACTATTGCACTAGATATGGAATATAATGCAGCACTAACGTATCCTTTTGCTTGCAATGCAAATGATGAGCAACAAGTTGCTGGATTTAGAATTCAACTTGATGGCTTAGTTGCATATATAGATCCTTGTACTACTGATATACCAACACCAATTGTTTGTCCTTAATAAATTAAACTATGGCTCATAATACTTGTACTTCTTGTGGATGTAAAAAATGCGGATGTTCAGATACTGCTCTAGTATCTCCTGCACCATGTCCAACTCCAGCAGGATGCCCAACACCTTTAACATGTTCTGAAGTTTTTGATGCAGAATGTGTAGTATACACAGGAGATCCAATTCTTTGTGGTTTAGAGGTTGTTGTACCTACTAATACAAATATGGCAGAAGCACTACAGTTAATTGTTGCTTACTTCTGTTAAAATATAAAGTTGCAGTTTGTTGGTTTCTGTAACAACGGGTAGAACCCCTGCACTAGCGGGGGTTTTGCTTTTATTCCTATATTTGTTAAAGTCATTATTTTTTAGTATATTAAATAGTATAGTATGAAGGAATTTAAAAAGCCAGATCTTACTGCTCCCAGGTATAGACCTGACGTGCACACAACAATGAACAAAGAGTTCTTTGAAAGTTTTAAAAAGAAACATCCTAAGTATAAAAACATGGATGATAAAGATTTGAGAAAGATTATTAAAAGATTTAATCAAATTTTATATCAGACAGTTATTGATACAAGAGATGGAGTATTGTTACCAGAGCAGGTGGGATGGTTATTTATTGGAACATGTCAAACAAGTAAGAAAGATAATATTGATTTTGCTAAGTCTAATAAGTATGGTGTTGCGGTAACAAATAAAAACTGGGAAACAGATGGTAAACTTGCTAAAATATTTTTTTCAAACTATGCTCCTAAACACAAAATGAAGAATAGAGAATTTTGGGGATTTACTGCATGCAGAGAATTTAAAAGAGCAGTAGCAAAAGCATATACAGAAAACTGGAATATTTATTTGCAGGTTTTACCCACAGCTAAAATAGATAAGCTATATACTGGAAAACTTTATGTAGATTATCTTATTAGTGCTGACAAGAAAAAATTAGAAAACTATAATGAATTTGAACTATGACAACTATTGGAGAAGCAATATCAAGAGTTAGAAATACTCTAAAAGCAGTTAAGGAAGATCCGTTCT
>Ga0315903_10009969_pt1 | contig 11409 bp, 7 predicted proteins | sample LakEriMetagenome_7_FD_203524 | JGI IMG/M metagenome (GOLD analysis project Ga0315903, IMG submission 203524) | Freshwater fungal communities from buoy surface, Lake Erie, Ohio, United States - Buoy 2 MA119 | ecosystem: Environmental > Aquatic > Freshwater > Lake | place: USA: Lake Erie, Ohio... | reverse complement strand
GCTGAGGCCAGCCCGAGTGAGGCGAGCGATCCAGCCCTCGCCGCCGTCATCCCAGCTCAGTGGCGGTTCGTAGCGGAGCTGGTACGTGATGTCCAAATCCTTCTCACCACCTCGTCTCCATTGCCCTTCGATGAACCCCCTCAGGATCGCGGCTTCTTCCGGGGTGCCGTTGAAGGTGAAGCTCCAATCCGCCTTGCCGTCGCCGCTGCTCCAGCCGCCCTCCAGCATCTCAACCCGCACGGTGGCGCCAGGCTCGGCCTTGAGCAGGGCCATCGGCAGGAAGCCGTCGCCACTGTTCATCCGCCAGCTGAGGCCCTTGATCGCCTGGCCCGAGCTGCTCACCTGCTGGGCCAGCTGGGTGAGGGCGGTCTTCACGTTGTCGGTGCGCTCGAACACGCCCGGGGGCGGTGGCGGAGCGACGCCTCCCCCGCCGGACCCTCCCGAGCCACCGCCTCTCAAAGGCAGAGTGGTGCTGCCCCCCTGGCCGCCGAGCGCCTGCTGCGGCGTGGAGGGGCCACCGCCCTGATCAGCGCGGCCGTCAGCGTCTGCGGGGGGATCCGATTCCTTGTCCACCGGAGGCCAGACGCTCAGCTCCAGCGCCTTCTCCATCATGAAGATCTGGGCGTTTTCGTTGATCGAGAGCGTGCCGGGGGGCAGGCCCTGGCCCTCCAACCGATCCCCTTCCTTGTAAACAAACAGGCCCTGCTCCAGGCCCATCCGCAAGCAGGCGATCAGCACCTGATCCCCCAGCAGGATCGGCAGGGCCGGGTCGCGGTAGTACTCGTTGCGCAACTGCTGGGTGCTCATCACCCCCGTGCGCTTGAGGGGTGTTTTGTCGGCCATGTAGTTCGGGGCCGGCGGCGGGTCTTCGGCCAGCACCAGCTCCCGGGCTTCCCGCAGCACTCGCTCCACCTGCTTCTGCCCCACGCCCGGATCGCTGCTGGAACTGGTGAGGGTGATCGCCGCATGGGTGAGCGGCACCTCGGCCCATTGGCCCCGCTCGGGATAAAACACATGCCGGTAGGCCTGCTGCACCGCCAGGGCAAAGGCCAGCTCCGCTTTGCCATAGCGGTCCTTCACCTGCTCCCGCTGATGGGATTGCAGGCTGGCAAACAGATCACCCTGCTGCATCTGCCGCAGCGCCAGATAGGTGCGGGTCTTGCGCAGCATGTCGTCCACCTGCAGCCGGTCGGCGCAGACGAACACCAGATTGTTGAGGTTGATGCGCGTATTTCCCTGGGTTCCCACCTCCTTGAACAGCCGCACCACCAGCTCGGGCAGCTGCACATTGGCCTGCTCCACCGTGTGGCCTTCCCAGTGGATCACCGCCAGATAGGGGCCATCCGTGTCGTCGGGGATGTCGGAGGGCGCGCTCGGGTACAACGCCAGCTCAAAGCGTTGCTTGGCAAAGATCAGCCCCACCCGCGCCTTGAGCTCCTCTCGCACCGTCTCCAGATCAAACTGCCCCTCCCGCTTCCTCACCATCTGGTTGAGGTTGGCGTCGGTGAGGAAGCGCAGCTTGCTGGTGCCGCTGTCGTCGAGATACTCCGATTCTTCCTGCAGGAGGCGCACCGCCTTGTCGACAAACGCGGGATCCACGCCAGGGGCATAGAGGCTGTCGTTCAACTCCAGGCGGCTGAGGCCCTTCAGCGGTTCGTTGAAGGCCAGGGAGTGGAACAGCACCGTGCGCGCGGCCATGGATCCATAGGGCTCCATCCCCGAGAACTCCTGGGCATCCAGCCTCTGGGCCAGGGCCCTGCCGCCCTCGGCCGCTGTGGTGGACACATCAGCGCGGATCGCCGGGATGAAGGCCTGCAATCCCAGCTTGGTGGAGAGCTCCAACCGAATCCGCTCGTTGCCCGGATCCACGTGGTGGAGGTGAACAGCCGTGACACCCCGCGGCTGGTCACGCCAGAGCTGGCCAACGGTCTGGGCCAGCAGCCGCAACATGCCCCGCACCCGCTGGAAGTTTTCCAGGGTGGAGGTCTTCTGCATCAGGGTGTCGATCAACTCCGGATGGAGCGGATACCCCTTGCGCAAGTTGGCAGCACGGTCATCGCTCTGCCCCACCGGCGGCAGGGCCTCGGCGGTGCGGCTCCAGATCTCCTGGTAGGCCTGCACCACCTCCTCCACCCGGCTGCGGTCGATCGATTCGAACAGGCGCCGGGTCAGCACCTGCACCGTTTCGTCTTCGCTGGTGGGCGTGAGGGCGGTGATCTGCCGGCCCGTCACCGACTGCAGCTCGGCAAAGATCCGATCGATCCGCTGGTTTTCCTCCCCATAGGCATCCACCGCCTGGCCGCCCTTGCCCAGGGCCAGGGTGAACACCAGCACCGCCTGTGGGGAGGAGTTCACCGCCTTGATCAGGTCGGTGAGGAACGGCGTGAGCTGCTCGGCGGCTTGGCCGGCAGCGGGGCCCTTGATCTTGCGTAGGTAGATCGAGAGCTCATCGATCAGGATCAGCACCGGCCGCTCACCGATCAGCTCGCGCAGGGTTTCGGCGCCGGGAGGTGCGGCACCAAGACGGTCGCTGTTGCGGATGCGCTCATAGCCCGCCGGCCCGGCCAGCTGCACCGCCAGCTCCCCCCAGGGGGTGAAGGCCAGCACATTGCCCTCCATGCGCCGGCCGTTCATCGGGTCGGCGTTCTCCCCGTCGAAGGCCGCCACCGTGACCTTCTGGCTGGGCAGCCGGGCGGGGTCGATGAACTCCGCCAGGTTGGGGATCTGATCGGCGGCCGTCAGGATGTGGTTCAGGCCGATCAGGGCGTGGGTCTTGCCGCCGCCGTAGCTGGTGTCAAGCCGCAGGATGCTGCCCAGCTGGCTGCCGGCGCCTGTCAGCCGGTCCACCACGGCCAGGAACAGCTCGCGCAGGCCCCTGGTGGGGTGGGTGTTCGTGAAGAAGACAGCCGGGTTCTTGTAGAGATCCGGCGCCGTACCCTTCAGCACCTGGCTCAGGTCGGCAGCGAAGTCTTCATCGCGGATACGCCCTTCCAGCACGTCGGCCCGGGGCCGGCAGAGCTCGTAGATGGTGGGAGGGCTCATCAAGTGGACCGGTCGGGGCCAGCAACGATCTGACCAAAGGCATTGTGCCGCTCCGGGCAACGCCTGGGGATCGTTTCCCCCAGCTCCACCGCGACAGTCTTTCCCCGCAAAAGCTATGCGCCGGCTGCATCACTGCAATCCGCCGGCTGCATCACTGCAAGGCCTCACCGCGCTGGGATCAGGCTCTGCGTTGCGGTGATCGAGACACCAGACTCCATCTCTGCCTGAGGTAAGAGCAGCGGCCCCAACCCATTCGGCCGCCACCGGGCTGTTGCCGAACCCGCTGGAGCGGCTGGAGCCTTGGCTGGTGGGGTGAACAGTCGCCCCCCGAGGCAGTACAGCTGCCCCACCAACGGGCCGTGGCGATCTAGCGCGCCGTTCAGCTGGCGGTGCCGAAGGCCACCTGGCAGGCGGCGTTGAGCAGTTCCGCCTCGGCGGCGGAGGCGGGTGGGTTGCCGTTGAGCAGGCCGGTGTTGCAGTCGGCGCTCAGCTGGTAGCTGTTGCCGTCTGCTGTGGCCACGAAGTTCACCGAGGCCTCACCGCTGGGCTGCACCGTGCCGAACTGGAGCTCGTAGGTGCTGTTGGGCACCACGATGTAAGGCACATTGCTGTTCACGGCGTTGTTGACGGCGTTGTTGATGATCGCCGCCGTCGCCAGGGTGGAGATCCCCCACACCGCGGCGTTCGCGCCCCACCAGCCCCAACCTGGCCGCACCCCGGCGCTATACCAACCCCAGTTCCAGGGGCGGGCCACGCCCCAACCGGGCCGCACCCAGCCCGGATAACGGTTCACGGCGTTGAGGTTCACCTGGCGGTTCCAGGTGGGATTCACGGTCAGGTTGCGGTTGACATTGCGGTTGACGTTGACGTTGCGGTTGATGTTGGTGTTGATGGAACCGTTCCCCACCCGGTCGGGGCGGCCCAGGCCGGTGCCGGGGGCTCCGGGGCGCGTCAGCGACCCGGCGGGGGGGCGGGCCAGAGCCGGACGTTCCGCCGGCCGATTGAGCGAGGGGTTACCGACGCGGTTGAGGCGGTCGCCCTGGCTGAAGCCCCCGGCGGGCCTCAGGTCGCCGCGGCTGAAGCCGCCACCGCCACCGCCCCCGCCACCGAAGCCGGTCTGGGGGCGAGACAGCCCGCCACCACCCAGGCCGCCACCACCAAAGCCGCCACCACCAAGGCCGGGCTGGGGGCGGGCCATGCCGCCGCCCGAAAAGCCACCGCCGCCGCGCATACCGCCGCCTCCTCCTCCACGCATGCCACCGCCACCACCGCCCCGGGCCAGCAGGGGATCGCCGGTGGCCGTCCCGGTCCGCGGCGAGGAACCCAGAGCCCAGCCGGCCGGTAGGGGCAGGGCCATCACGCCAGACGCCAGTAGCGCCAGAACGGAGCCAGGAGCGTTCATCAGCGTGTCTCCATGGCTTTGCCGACCAGCTGGCAGCCCTGGTCGTAGCAGGTGAGATCGAGGCGACCGTCGCTGCCGAAATGGGCCTGCACCAGATCGCGGCCGCGGAAGTCGGGCCGTTGCTGCAGCAGGCTGTTCAGGTAATTGGGATTCACCACACACAGCTCTTTGTCGTTGACGCAGAGCGTGTTGGCCGAAAACAGCACGGTGGCGTTGCGCAGTGGCTGGAAGCCGCTGCCGCTGTCGAAGCTCATGCGGGCCGGCTGGTCGCTGATGCGCAGCGTTTGGCTGATCGAGCCGATGCTGTGGCGGTACAGAGTGGCGCCGGCCTCATTGATCGCCTCCACCTTGCAAGCCACGGCGGGGGCCCCCTTGAGGGAGCACTTGGTGGTGATGCTGTAAAGCACTCCAGCGCGGGCGGGGGCCGTCGCCAGGGCGAGGCTGAGGCCGGATCCAGCCAGCAGCAACGCCAGTGGCCAAGGGAGGGCGCAGGGCGCCGCTGGGCACGGGGAGGGGCGAGGGCTCATGAACAACGGCAACGGGCCTCTTCGGTGTTAGAGCCGGGGCCAGGCCATTGTCAGCCGCCGCGACACAACGCAACATCGGCGGCGGACCGCTGGGGCGGGTCGGCTTCTCAGCGGGGCAGGTCCTGGCCCAGCTCGCCCAACCAGCTTGCCCAACCAGCTCGCCCGCCAAGCTCCGTAGCCAGTTGGGGGGCCTTTCTTCGCGATCCGTTCTTCGCGATCCGTTCGGCGCGAACCGTTCGGCGCGAACCGTTCGGCGCGATTCGCGGCTGAACCCCTCACCAGGGGAGTTCCTCGCCGTTGGCGTGCCAGAAGCGACCGCTCGTTTCCAGGCTGAGGGCGTCGATGCGCGCCAGCAGGCCCCGGGCCGCCTGCTCGGGAGGAATGCCGGCAAAGTTCACCATGCGGGTGGCCACCATGCCGGGATGCAGGATCGCCACGGCGATGCCCTTCGGTCGCAGGTCCACCGCCAGGGATTTGCCGGCCATGTTGAGGGCCGTCTTCGACATGCGGTAGCCGTAGTAGCCGCCGGAGCTGTTGTCGTCGATCGAGCCCATGCGGCTGGTGATCAAGGCCAGCTTCGAGCCCGCCAGCAGGTTGGGCAGCAGGGCCCGGGCGAGCAGCAGCGGCGCCAAGGCATTCACCTCGAACTGGCGCCGCAGGCCCGCCGCGTCAAGGTTCTGAAGGCTGTCCGCGATCAGGATGCCCGCGTTGAGAATCGCGCCGGCGAGGCTCACCCCCCGCAGGCGCTCCGCCAGGGCGGCCAGGTGGGCCTCGGAGGTGAGCTCAACCCCCGCCTCGATCGACACCCCCAGGGCTTCCAGCTCCGGCGAGGCCGTGCGGCAGATGGCGATCACCGGCTCGCCGCGTTCGCTGAGCTGGCGGGTCAGCTCCAGGCCGATGCCGCGATTCGAGCCGGTGATCAACCAAGAGGAGCTCATGGCGAGGCGGGGGCTGGGGAGACAGAGGTCTGGATCACACCCCATCTTGTCCGGCTCGGGCGTGGAGCGCATCTCTGCCGGCGCGGGGGGATCGGCCGGCAACATGGACGGTGATGGAGAACCCGGCAGCGCTGAACAACGGCTTCGGCCAGGGGGAAGGGGAGCTGTTGGAGCTCACCTACCCCAAGCCCCTGCCGATGCGACTAGATCGCTGGCTGGTGAGCCAACGGCCCGAGCAGAGCCGCGCCCGCATCCAAAAATTCATCGATGCCGGCTGTGTGCGGGTGAATGGCGTCACGGGCCGCGCCAAGACGCCCCTGCGCCTGGGCGACACCGTGCAGCTCTGGATGCCGCCGCCCGAACCCCTGCCCTACCTTGTGCCCCAGGACATTCCCCTGGATGTGCTGTACGAGGACAGCCATCTGATCGTGCTCAACAAGCCCGCCGGCCTCACCGTGCATCCCGCGCCTGGAAACAAGGACGGCACCCTGGTGAATGCCCTGCTGCATCACTGCCCGGATCTGCCCGGCATCGGCGGCGAGATGCGGCCTGGCATCGTGCATCGGCTTGATAAGGACACCACAGGCTGCATCGTGGTGGCCAAGAGCCAGGAGGCCCTGGTGCGACTGCAGGTGCAGATCCAGAAGCGGATCGCCAGCCGCGAGTATCTGGGCCTGGTGCACGGCCAGCCCGGAGATGAGGCGGGCACGATCGTGGGCGCCATCGGCCGCCATCCGGTGGACCGCAAGAAGTACGCGGTGGTCAGCGATCTCTCCGGTCGCCACGCCCGCACCCACTGGAGGGTGGAGGAGCGGCTTGGGGATCACGCCCTGCTGCGCTTCCAGCTCGACACGGGCCGCACCCACCAGATCCGGGTCCATTGCGCCCACATCGGCCATCCAATCGTGGGAGACCCGCTGTATGGGCGCGCCCGCCGCCTGCCGGTGGCGTTGCCGGGGCAGGCGTTGCACGCCGTCGCCCTGGGCCTCAACCATCCCCTCACCGGGGAGCGGATGCGCTTCGAGTCGCCCTTGCCAGAGCCGTTCGAACGCTTACTCCAAAACCTGAGGCGGCGCTGCTGAGCCTGGGCAGGCCCCCCCCACCGCAGCAGTCCGGTGCAACGCCGCAAACACGAGCCACTTGCTGAGGAACAAGACGGCCGAGCTGATGGCCGTTGTCCTGGGCGTTGGCGGGATGGGGATTGACACAGGGGGGGCCAGGCTGGCGGGCGGGCTTCGAAGGAAGGCAGTCTTGATGCTTCCGCTCCGGTGAGGCTCCCGGCTGGTACTCTCTTGAGATGAACTGAGGGTGAGTTAACACCGTGGCAGAGGAATCAGTGTCCAGGAGCTTTGCCTGCAGGCAAACCGGGCAAACCTCCAAGGCAGACAATGCCAGTCCAGAAGAGTAGACGGCCACACGCAAAAAAACATCACTTCGAGTATCTCCTGCACAACAAAAGCGTAACACAATGACACCCGCAAAGATTGCGATCATTATTCCAACCCTAAACTCGCATGCTCTGCTGGGTCATCTGGTTGCCTCCCTTCAAGCGCAGACCTGGCCCGATTGGCAAGCCATCATTGTCGATGGAGGCAGCGGTGAGGATACGATCAACTACTTGCAGCACCTATGCGCGAACGATCAACGCTTTCACTGTTTTCAGCAAGAGAAGCGATTCAAAGGCATCTTCGGAGCCATGAATCAAGGTTGGGAATTAGTAGCGGCAACCCCCGCATGGAGCCAGGCTTGGGTGTTGTTTTGGGGAAGTGATGACTGGGCCGCATCCCCTGATGTGCTCGCGACGCTGGCTCAACAACTCGATCGATTCGCGGGCGCTGGCCGAGAGCCCGATTTATTGATCTGTCGTGCCCGATACGCCAAGGTCGATGCTAAAGGACATCGCATTTTGGGGCGACGGAGCTCGTTCAAAACGGTGGGGTCCTACCGTTGGTCTGTCTTTCTTGGTCCAACACCACCACACCAGGGAACTTTGTTTAGCCCCAGGGTGCGTCAACGGCTACCCTTCTATGCGGATGGATTTGAATTGTCCGCCGATGTGGATTACTTCTTAAGGCTCTCTCGCTTTGCTGACGCTGACGTTGAGGTTATTCCGATGGATTTGGTCGAGATGTCAGACGGGGGGGTCAGTGGCCAAAAAAACAAACAACGCTTTCGGGAAGTGAAAATGGCCTACAAACGACGCTATGGAGGTTTTTGGTGGGTCAGCTATGGAATGCGTTATGCCAAGCGCGCCGCCGATGCCGTCAAGGGAAGAATCACGCAAGCGCAAAAAAAAGATTAAGCGGCCCACGAAAAATGGCCTCTGGCACAGCAACGATCTCAAGCTACGCCAGTCGCAGCAATGAACCTTCCTGGTCGGCGCTCTGCAACTAAGGGACTTTTTGAGGTGCCCTGAAGAGATTGGTGATCACGGTTAGCTGTTGCTTGCTAGCTTTCGGCTCAGGTGGCTTGGGGTTTCGCCGTGTTCTTGGAGCGGCGCAGGGACTCCACAAAGCGAAGAGCGACGCGCTGATCTAACCACAGCAGTACCAGCGATTCGAGGATGATCGCCTTCAACATCCAAAGCAAACCACCCCAAACATGTATAACAGCCAGGAAAGCCGTTAATGCACAATAAAGAATGGCAACCTGGGAGTGCTTCCAGCCGTTTTGGTTTAAACGCTGGTAAAGCATCAACTTGTGCGGCTTGAGAATAGCTTGTTTATACTGAATACGACGTAAAACACAACCTCCTGCATCTGCGAGAAGAGGGAAAGAGACCAGAAGCAGGCTCATCGCAGAAGCATAGGAATCCTGCTGAAGTACATAGCCTACAAACACTGAGCCAACGAAGGTGCTGCCAACATCACCCATGAACACCTTGGCGGGACTCCAGTTCCAAATCAAAAAACCGATCAATGATCCGAGCAACGCATAAAGTGAAACGGGATTGAGACCCTGAGCATCCACTGCACCAGCAGCAGAAAAAGAAATCACGGCAGCGAGAACAAAGACAAATGAAGATGCCCCCAGGACGCCATCCATTCCATCGATAAAATTGATAAAGTTGATGACGGCAACGATTGCAATCAGCAGCGGAATAACGAGCAGCCAACTGAACTGAAGAGGCGAGATCAAGAGAAGCAAAGCGGCAGTCAAGAATTGGATGCCAAAGCGAATCCAAACTGAAACACCCTTATAGTCATCCAGCATGCCAACAATAGCTAGTGGCAGAGAAATTAGAGGAATCCAGGCAAGCCAACCAGAACTTTCGAAGATCGATAAATTGCCTAAAACCCAGGAGAAGAGACCGAAGAAAACAGTGATTGCAACAAAAATAATGCCTCCACCTGAGGGGATTGGATTGGCGTGGGCACTATTAGCCTTATTGGGATCATCGAGGAAGCTTTTGCGAAGAATAGGAATGATAGCCTGAATGCCAAAGAAGGAAAGGAAGACCCCCGAGATAGAAAAGATGGCTGGCCAAATCTCGTGCTGAGTTAATGAGGAGAAAGCCATTGGTCAAACAGACTTGTCATCGGGGTTATACTCGGGAACGAGTGTTCTGAGTAGTTCTAGGGTACGGTCCAGATCGATCCTGTGACAGGCGTCTTCGAGTTGATCGAGTAAAGGATATAGCTCTTGGGTGATCATGTAGGGTTCTCTCACACGCATGATCAGGGGATGAGGAGAAGGTTCAGGTTCACCACTGATAAACAGCTCTTCGTAGAGCTTTTCGCCTGGTCGTAGGCCAGTAAACACGATCTCGATGTCGCCCTCTGGATTAATTTCATCACGGACCGAAAGTCCCGAAAGTTCGATCATCTGACGAGCCATATCGGTTATATTGACCTCATCACCCATATCCAAGAGGAAAATATCACCTCCCACAGAGATTGCTGTCGACTGCAGAACCAGTTCGACCGCCTCCTGACGTGTCATGAAATAGCGGGTGACAGAAGGATCTGTGACTGTTACCGGCCCTCCGGAGTGGATTAGGCGATGGAAGAGCGGAACAACTGATCCAGATGTCCCCAAGACGTTGCCAAAACGAACGATCGAAAACTTTGGCCCATCGCTGGAGATTTCTGCTGCAACTGCCTGAACAATGAGCTCGCAAAGTCGTTTGCTGGCTCCCATCACATTCGTTGGCCGTACGGCTTTGTCGCTTGATATCAGTGATAACCATTTGACATTTGCTTTTGTTGCAGCGTTGACAACAGACTTTGTCGCAAGCATATTGTTGGCAATACCGGCACAAATGTTGCGCTCCATGAGCGGAACATGTTTGTACGCGGCAGCATGATAAATAGTGTCTATTCTTTCAGTTTTGGTAATATTTTCTAGCAATGCCGTTTCACAGCAGTTGCCCAAAACAGGCACAATGATGGGCTTTGAGAGTTCAGGAGGGAATTTGTTTATAGCTATCCGCATTTCTAGGTCAACAGTGTAGAGAGATTCTTCATTGGAATCAAGCATAACAATTTTGGATGCGCCTAAATCCAATATTCTTTTACACAGATCTGATCCGATTGAACCACCTGCACCAATCACCAACACATTTAAGCCATGGACACATGAGCCAATCAATGATTCCATGGGAGACGTAGGTTCTCTGCCCAATAGATCCTCAATTTCTATGGGTTTCAAATCGCTCAGATGAATTTTGCCACTTGCTAACTGAGAATTTGAAGGGAAAGAAAGGATTTTAAGCTCTCGTATGGTCAGATTGTGGACAATTTCGCGTTTGCGACGGCGTGGTATGTGGGGCATGGCCAGAAGAATATTTTGAATTTGAAACTTCTCAATGATTGAAGCGAGTTCTTCTGGATTAAAGATCGGTAGGCCTTGCAACCGTCGGCCGTGCAAAGAGGTATCATCATCTAGGTAGCCAACAATGCGGAGGTCGGAATAATTGCGCAGGGTTTGATAGAGGTTTGACCCAAAGCTGCCAGCACCATAAATCAAGGTTGGATTGGCAGTCGATAACGGATTGGCAGTGTCAGTTGCTTGTTCGATTACGCCTGTGCGCTTGGAGCGAGCTTGTAGAAAATCCCTGACAAATACCCTAGAAGTTATGCCAATCACCAAAAAGAAAGTCCAATACAATATCCAGAACGATGGAGGTGGTTGAGGCCCAAATAACCTGGACACCTGAGAGAGCACGGCCATCATTACGGTGGCTCGTAGGGCGAATCTATACAGAGAAAGGCTAGTTGCGTAACGAGTTAGATCTAGGTAAGCCTTTGAAAGGAAAAGAAAAGGAATGCCAAAACAGATCGCAACAATTACGACTCGCCAATATAAAATGAGGTCTTGGATGAGTGGGGTCGACGAATAGATGCGTAGGGAAAGTGCTAGAACAAATGAGAATGCCAGGATGAATGTATCTTGAAGTAGTAAGCCCGAAATTCTAAATGCCTTGCCGCGATTTTGTGGTTGGGTTGTTGTCAAGTCGAGTACGTGCATGGGGGCAGTGCTGGTTGCAGCAGGTTGCTGT
>Ga0315903_10009968_pt1 | contig 11410 bp, 22 predicted proteins | sample LakEriMetagenome_7_FD_203524 | JGI IMG/M metagenome (GOLD analysis project Ga0315903, IMG submission 203524) | Freshwater fungal communities from buoy surface, Lake Erie, Ohio, United States - Buoy 2 MA119 | ecosystem: Environmental > Aquatic > Freshwater > Lake | place: USA: Lake Erie, Ohio... | reverse complement strand
AACAAGTTTGAGTGGTCTGCGACCCTTGGAAGAGACGCGTTCTACAGCAACTACGAAACCTTGCACGATGCAGTGGGGTATCTGAAGGCTATCTCTCCGGTCAAAACGCTTTACGGCGTCAAGGTTACCGACGAGAAAGCCAAGGCTAACTATAACCTCATCTGCCTCCACGAGGCTCTCGACAAGTATGTCAAAGAGTTTCTCGTTGCCAACCCGGACAAGGCACAACTGATTGCCGACCGCAAGGCGGCTCGGGTGTTCTTCTCCAACAACCGTTGGAGTAGTAATGGTTGGAAGGACTTCGGCAACTTCTTTGAGACGGAGGACTTGTTCAGGTGGTTTGAGAGTTCAAAGAACAAGCCAAGCCTCATCAGCAAGCTTGATTCGAAAAGTCCGTTCCGTGTCTACATGGAACACATTTATCGGATGCTTGGTGGAAACGAGCAAGAGCAACGGAAACTTCCCGTGTGGCTTAGGCGCCCCACAGGAGTCTGGCAGATTGGCCGTGGAGAAGACAGCAAGGAGTACAAAGCACTCTTTGATCTTCTTCCCGAGCCATCGTTTGATTTGAAGAAAGCATCCAAGGGTTTGGTCGATCGCTATCCGCTCTTCGTGAGAAACTCAGAGTCTCCCGATATGATGCGGAGCCATGCGTTCTCCATCCCAACACAAGCTTCGGTCGAATATGTGCGGCTCGTTGATGCCGCACGCGACGGCCGATAAACCAAAAACGAAAGGAACAATAGTATGAAATACATAGTAACTGACGAGAGTATCACGGCAGTCATCGGCGGCAAGGCTCACACCCTGCGCCGTGACCATGCCAACGCGAGACTGGTGATCGAAGCGATCGCCCGCGGGGACAACGAAGCTGACATCGAGAAGCTGATGGATGTCCAACAGGCCATGTCCGCTTACCTTGGCGATAACGTCGAGGTGCGGGACGGCGCTGTCCACCATCGTGGCGAGCAGGTTGACGAGGTCATCTCCAAGAGGATTCTGGACTTCATGTCCAACAATCTTCCGGTGGCTCCGCTGACCAGGTTCCTCGAGAATCTGTACAACAATCCGAGCCGTAACAGCCGGACGCAGTTGTACAAGTTCCTCGAGCACGAGCATCTGCCCATCACCGAGGACGGTCACTTCCTTGCCTACAAGTCGGTTCAACCCGACTACACCGACCACCACACCGGCAAGTTCAGCAACACGGTCGGCTCGGTGCTGAGCATCCAACGGCGCGACGTGGACGACAATCCCGACAACGGTTGTTCGTATGGTTTCCACGCCGGCTCGCTGGAATACGCAACCACGTTCGGAGGAAGCGACCGCAAGGTAATGATCGTCAAGATCAACCCTGCTGATGTCGTCTCGGTTCCCAACGACTGCGAATGCCAGAAGCTTCGCACTGCCCGCTATGAGGTCGTGGCCCACTACACTGGCCCGCTGCCCAAAGCGTACGCAGAAGCGTACGACTCGGTCGAAGACGACATCTATGAAGAGGATGACGTCGAGGCGAGCGAATCAACGGGTGACAACAGCTTGGTGACCGCCATTCGTGAGGCGGCTAACCGGCTCTTGAACGCCCTGCCCGGAAACAACTAATTGGAGGCGGGGGCGTGGGCAACTCCCACGCCCCCGTATTTTATGAAAATCAAATACATGACCACAGACAAATTGAAACAACGGCTTGAGGAACTCCGGACCCCGCAAGCTAAAACCGAAACCCGACCGGCTAAAGGCGACGAATCCGGTAGCCTGTATGCCCGTCACATTGCCGAGGAATTGGCAAGGAGGATCAAATGATTACTGAAGTTGAATACAAAGGAAAACAAGCCCGGGACATCGCCGGAACCAAGTATCCCTACGGATACGGATGGCACGAGGAAGAGGTGGAACGTATCGAGCGCGTGGTTCTTCGAGGCCGCGATGCATCGACTCTTATCCCCGAGTGGTGCGAATGCACGGGCTACGACAACGCTGGGATTATGGTGCGGAAGGAGAAGTTCGAGGGCAAGAAACCCTGGGACCAGAAAGCACATGAATCCAAAATCTACTCCCGTTAAGTACGGTAAAAAGGTTTGGGTTTACAGGAACCTACGAAAAAATTGTCTGTCGGTTCTCGATCCCAAAACAAGAAAGGTGATTGGGCATACTCACAAAATCTTTCTTTTGGATGTCACGTTCCGGGTCAACGAAGCTGGACGGCAACGTGTCCTAAAGGAAAGACGGAAGAATGTGCACGCCTTTGTTGTAGGAACTGTCTGCCTAAAACTTAGAAAAAGTAGTTTAATCCGACTCTATTATAATCCGTATAAAAGTTACGGATTTGAGCAGGATCGTGGAAACTTTGCCGGGTGCACTAGATCATGGGCGCACTATGCGGAAGTTTACGCTAATCCGGAGTTGGGTATAAAGGCAACAGACGTATGAACCCTACATTCAAAAACAAGAAAGAGGCGGAGAGCATAGTCGGTACGCTCTCCAAACCTTCCAAGATGCCGGGGTACGCATACTCGACGCCAGCCAAACGCTGCCTCATCGGGCAGAAGATGCGGAAGGTGGCGGGTAGTATCTGCGCGTTTTGCTACGCGCTGAAGGGACGCTACGTGTTTTCCAACGTCGTGGAGGCGATGGAGAAACGCTTCAAGTCCCTGACTCATCCGCTTTGGGTAAGTGCAATAACTTACCTAATCGGGAAGACAAAAACCCACCACTTCCGCTGGCATGATTCCGGCGATCTCCAAGGTGTGTGGCATCTGAAGAACATTGTGGACGTGGCAAAGATGCTACCCCACATCTCCTTCTGGCTACCCACCCGCGAGTACGCGTTTGTGTCCAGCTACATTGAGGGTGGCGGTGAGGTTCCGGACAACCTGTGCATCCGCCTGTCGGCCCTGATGATGGACGGTCCCGCCCCTGTGGGGATCGCCCAGCGTCTTGGGTTGACGGTATCGGGAGCCAGCATGATCGGCAACTTCAATTGCCCTTCTTCGAAGCAAGGAAACAAATGCGGTGACTGTAGAAAGTGTTGGGACAAAAGTGTATTCGCCATCGATTACAAGAAACATTAAACGAGTGATTGTTTCACTCGTTACTGCTGCGGCAATCGAGGCTGTGCCGGAAGAGTTCTGGCCGGCTTGGATGCGCCTAGGCAATGAGTGGATTATTAAACACAGGGTTCTGACGTGTCAGAACCACGTATAAGGAGGACATATGAGTCTAATAAACAAAGCAGCGGTCAAACGCGCCGCCTTGGATATGGCATCGGCCAACTTCAAGGAGCGCAACAAGACAAGACTTGAGATGGGGCTTGCCCCTCTTAAGTGTGTCCCCTCTCGGGTGAGCGGGGAATTCATCAGCGCAATTGAAGGCCAGGTCGTAATCGCGATCAGCCAAATGGTAAAGGAACATAAGACAGGAGTAACCCTATGAGTTGTTATTGTATTGTAGACACCAAAACAAAAACCTTCCTATCCGCGGACGACACTTGGGTGTCGTTTGAAGATGGGATTAAAAACGACAGTATCCGGGGATACGTATCCGACACGGAGGGCATGGCCCTTCTGACGGCGGACCTCGAGAAGTTTGGTGGAGAGTCGCGTCTCCATCCGTCTCCCGAAGGAGAGACGAAACCCCTGTTCTATGAGTGGGGTAGCTGAGGTATTCGCCGGGCTCAAACCCCGCGTGGTATCGCGTTATGTCAACTACTGGGAAAAAATCAAACCTAAGAGTCGCGACGACGAGTGGCGATTCTGGGTGTTTTCCATCCTGGCTGCGAACTTTGGTTGGAAGCAAAACGTCAAGGCGTTTAAAGCCATACAGGATCGCTCAAGGTGGAAGTCTGATCTTGGTAAACTACAGTTTGAGTTATTTCAAACCAAGACCGGGTTATGGAAAACGAAGGCGATCAACATTTGGAAGTTTGATCAGATGTTTTCTGCCAAACCCCATCTGTTCGTTCGTTACGCCAACGAGCCGTTTACGCAGTATCGTGACAGGATTGCTGACACGGTTCCGGGGTTGGCGATAGCCAAGTCCAGTTTCTACATGGAGATGAAGTACCTTGGCGAGTCCGACGTGGTATGTCTGGACCGCCGGGTTCTGAAGTCTATCCATGGGAAAGACAGACACGTAAGCCGTTCCGAATACTTGGCCCTTGAGGACGAGTGGCGGAGCGAATCGCAGAAGCACGGAATCCCTGCTCCCGCAGCCAGATTTATCTGGTGGGATAATTTGCAGGGATTCAAAACAAGTCGGTATTGGAGTGAGGTATTAGAATGACTACAAAAGCAGTGAACGGAACGTTCATCTATGGCGCGGATGACAATCTCTTTGAGATTGGGTTTGACGCAGAGGTGGACGTGAAAAACAGGGCGGTGATGACCATGAATCTCCACCTTGAGCCTAACCACATGGACAACATCCTGCAAAACGTATACAAATCAGGAGCAGATGAAGCCCTTCGTATCGCGTTAAAGCAGGAGGAAAATGAAGTTTAGTAAAACCATACTTATTATTGTCCACGGTATACTTGCAGTCTGTATGCTTAACGGGGCGGTTGTCACAGCAGCCGGCCTGTACTATGCGGCCTGCACAGCCTATACGCTAACGATGAAGAAGACGGTAAATAAAATAAGTCCGACAACGAGACTTTAATAGTGGCTGTCTAGCCACGTCTCAAATTCGGCAAGTTTGACCCCGAGTTCCTCCGGGCTAATGATGCCCCTCACGCAGGCATGAGCATATTGCAGTATGTTTGTGATCTCCTCAGGAAGGACGTCCAGAACGGAGGGCTCGGGGTCAATACTTTTCACTCGCACCATTTTAACACACGCCGACAAAAAAGCACTATCATCACTTTAAAAATTGAACAAATTACCAACGCGACCAACCATACAATGTCGCGTTTTGTGTTTCTCATATACCATTTTGTCCCACCTATATTGACTTGGCAATCCCTTAAGTCAGCATAATTATGTGGGAAAGAAAATTGCCGACACCGGAATCAACGAACTATCCGACCAATTCCTTCGCGTGGTCTTGGCCGCGGCTGCGCTTGATAACAGGGGTGGAGAATTGACGGTCACCCGCAAGGCTTTTCACGAACTCCACGACAAGCTAGTCCAGGGATACCACCCCGAGATCGAGGTGTGGTTCGAGGACGGTGAACTTCATATCAAGACCGACTGGTCGGACAAACCCGTCTGGCCCCACTAACCGTGGCCCGGGACAAAAAGAAAAAGCAGAGAAAAAGTTTAATCGACCATTCCTATCGCCCCAGCCAGGGCTTGCTCATCAAGGTGGCGAAGCTGGCTAAGCTTAAGTAAGATCGTAAAAGCCCATCGCCCCAATTGCGGATGGTGACCCGGTCGACGTGAATGTGGCGAACGCAAGAGTTATCGTGTCACTTGTGCCAGTAAAGCTATTTCTCCCAAGCTGGTAAGAAAAGTTATAGTCAGCTACGATTATAGCTGGAGCAGCTGACTGGGCAGAGGCATCGAAATATCCCTGCTCAATTAGATCGCCACCGCTTATGGCTGTAGCCGCCACGTCGTAATCCACATTGGGGAATGCCGTTGTATTGTAAGATGCCCCGGTAAGCGTTCCGTTGCGGATGAGAAAGTACTCATAACTTCCGGAAGAGGTAGGTTGAAGATGGTACTGTGATGGAAGAACAACCGCGTTTAGTCTGTCTGAAGCCAACCGTATTGTCACCAGCGGATAAATAGTTCCGGCCACCGTAGCAGCAACCGTTGTTGACCGTCTGGCGATACTTTGGACTGACTTTTTTTCGTAGCCTCCGTTGGAAATAACGGACACACAAATTTGTTTCAATGAGCTTGAACTTCCCGTGGTTCCGGTATTTTCAATTTCAAACCGAACCGGTAGGGTCGCTGACGTGATATAAACCGACGTGTTTTCGTTTGCGTTATTAAACTGGTGGGCAATGATCGGATTTCCGTTGATAACAAAACCCATTACAACTGATCCTACACCAAGCCATTCGTACTCTGAGAAAAGGATCTGGGACTTGCTTGCATCAAGGGTTAGCCCGCTTGGGCCGGTTCCATCCAGCTTATCCCGGTTCCAGTCAGCCTGGGCCACCCGGGTATTGGAGACCATTCCAGATATGTAAGACCGTTTTACAAGGTAAAGGGACGTGTCGTCCTGCTCCAAATAGAATCCATTTTGGCTGGAAAAGTATCCAGCTCTTTGTCGAAGCCCGGTTTTTCCAGAATTAAACACAAACGTCTGTAGCACCTGCAAGCTTTTTCCAGGTTGGTAAGTAAAGACTCTGCGAGATTCCCGGTAAACATATTCTCCGGAAACTGTCCCGATATTGAGGGAGGCCGAGCTTTGATTGACAAGATAGCTTACGCTTGCCCCAGCTCCGTTTACAGAGTCGGCAAAAAAGCCGTTGTCCTGGTAGACGTGGGACGCGTCAAACAGCGTGGTCGGCTGCGAGATTTTAGTACGGCCAAATAAATCCCCGCTAAGGGAGTCGTCGAGTCTGCCGACTATTTTCTGTAGCGAGCGTACTTCCGTGTCTGACCAAAGAGGTCTATCGATCTCGGGAAAGTAATCGGGCATACACCAAGGCTATACGTTAGCCCTGTAAAGTAAAGACGTTATTTACCCAGGCCGCGACCCTTGTTATACACCTTTCCCTTGATCATGTAACCCTTTTGCTTGGTTACGGCAAGGGAAGGAGTATGAACCGTCGGCATCTTGGCGTTCTTTTGACTGAGGTTCAGGCTTTTGATTTTCATTTTTTCCCCCTGTTGTAGTTTATTGATGTTACTCTTAGATTCGACGAAGCATTGTTTCTTGGATTCCCGTCCCGGTGGTCAACGTCCTTGCCGTTAAGTTTCGACTTACCGTGACGCCTGGCCATCATCCGACGGGCCGCGTTGCGGGCCGCACGGTTTTTCTTTTGCTCAGGCCGGCTATGGTACTCGTCATACTCGGCTTTGTAGTTTCGTTTTCCAAGGGGCATTTTTAGAAAACTTTTTTCTTCATTTTGGATAGCATCTCTTTGATCTTCATGCGATCCTCCGGGCTAAGCTTGAGTTTCTCCTGTACGGATTCAGGAACTACTTTTTTATAAACTTCCTGTCCGACAGGATAACCTGCAACTGCTCCGGTTCCAGCCATAATACCCTTCGTGACACCAGATCCGGGAACCATTGAAGCCAGGGTTCCAAGAATCTCAGAGCCAGCAAGACCAGCGGCCATCTTCCCAAGATCATTTTCTCCGGCGAGAACTTCTCCAGCAGCCATGGCTGGGCCGGCGAACGGGACTGCGGACCCCACCTTTTTCACAACACCTTTTGTTTCGTTGAGCATCTTGGCCGGAATTTCCATTGGAAGGGCTTTAGCTTTTTTGATGTTCTTTTGTAGAGTGTCCTCGAATAATTTATAACGTTGTTCCTCAAGATATTTTCTTGCTTCCCCGTCTTCTGCAATATCTTTAAACAATTTATTTAAAAATTTACCATGTTCTTTGTCGGATACCCGCTTTGGGGAAATATCCATGATCCCACCACTTTGCGATCCGCTTTCTTCAACCGCTTTTTGCAACATCTGAGCGGCCATGTCCAAACGTCCCTTGTCCATACTATTTTCCTTTCGACTTGCCAGCCGCGCTCAGTGCGATGGCAATGATCTGGGCTTTGGAACGTGGCTTGCCGCCGGCTCCACGGGCCTTGCCTTCTTTTTTATTATCAGCGTAAAGCTCGCTGATGTTTTTGGATACGTTTTTTCCTAGGGGCATATATTACCTCAATGTCCTTCTACCTACGTTGAAAAATCCCGATCCAGTCGGGATTGTCGTTCCCGGCTGAACAACAGGTTGCGGGGCTGACCGCTTGCCTTTGACATACCGGCCAAGGGCCCTGTCGTAAATCCATCCGGACTCCGCGGCCTGGGTGATGGCTTGGCCGGTTTTGAGGGAGTCTTGCATCATTTGGCTGACGCTTTCGGTGGTCAATTTATTTTGACCGGCAGTGATTGCTTCGGGAGGGGCTCCCGCCGGAAGTCCACCCATTGAAAATTGCGTCAAGGATCCTGGAGCAAGGTTGAATTTCTCAACACGGGCGGCTTGTTCCTGGGCTGTTGACGCCGGTTTGTTGGTCATGATCGGGCGTCCAAAAACGTCCTTTCCGAGTTCTGCAAGCGGCGCTACCGGCTGTTGTTGATACCCGGCCAAACGATTCTCAAAATCCTGGGCGGCTCCCTGGGCGATCAGTTCCCTGTCCATGGCCATCTTTTGTTTTTCACGCTCATCCTGAGCCCGATTCCTGGCGTCAGCTTCAATCATCCGTTCTTGGCCGGATTTGGGGCGAAAATAATCCACAAGCTGTTTGAATCTGTCTTTTCGTTTGGCTTCCTGGTCAGCCTTTATTTGCCGTTCTTGATTGGCGGCAATATCTTCGGCGGCTTGCATTCCAGCGGCAGGCGCAGTGGCCGCGGCTTCTCCAGACAGTTCGGCCTGCCGCATTGCTTCAGGGGATTCCGGCATCAAACGATTGCCTACAAATGTCCCAAAATTATATTTGGTCAGATCGACCATTGGGTTAAACCCCTTTGCCGCAGGTATTAAGATTTGTTCTTGGGCCATGGCTAAGATATTACAAACACGGGTTTAACGGGTCAAGCGTTCTTACCCAGGCCACCCTTCTTTTTCCAGCTTATCCGTTCCGGGCCTTTCTTCTTACGAGCCGAGGCTGAACACATAGACATTGTCGGACGGCACGCCGGATAGCTGCCTTTGTTGGAGTCCGAGCGACCACACGGTCCGCCTGTTTTGCAGTTAACCCAGCCTTTCCCTTTGTTACGCTTGAACCATCCATGCAGGCCATACTTTTTCTCCAGTTCGAAGCCCATTACTTTTTACCCTTCCCCCAGTTGTCTGCTCCGACTTTACGGCATTTAACCAGCGCTCCGCTGGCATAGGCCGAGGGCCATACCCGGTATCTGGCTTTTACCTTTCGGGTACATGCATCGTCCGCTTTTTTCTTTCCAAGGGGCATATTATTTCTCCAGAATATCATCAACTCCGTCGTCGTCTTTATCCTTAAACGTACTTGGGTCTCTTGTAAAAATTTTCTGAGCCAGAAGATACTTTTCCTCCGAACTCATCTCTTTCCAATCCATTTTTCGCCCCTTGGGGCGCCACATTAGGAGCACCAAAACGACCGCTGTAAAAAAGAATACCGGCCATAACATTAGTATTTACCTTTCCGGCTGGACGGACTGGATTGAGTAGAGCCGCCTGGGCCAGCCCAGAGATGCTTGCAAGCCCAGTAACGGGCGCTTAGCTTGCTCCCCGGATTGGCGCAGTTGTGGCGGGCCCGGAAGGATTTGCGCGCAGCGGCCGAGTAGTTGTGGCCGTATCCTTTGGCCCCAAAGTGTACGAGGCGTTCTTGTCCGTTCTCGCAAGCTTTGACCATTTTCTTTTTGCCCGGACGTGTGCTGGCCCGGGGTTGATTGCAAGGCATGCTGGCTTTTCCTAGTGGCATAAATTACTCCAATCTTCCGGCGAAACTCGATTCAACGAATCTTGGGTCCAGGCTCGGCAGATTGTCGAGGATGTACTGGATGTCCTTGTTGATGCGACCAACACCGGATTTGTACTTCTTCAGGTTCTCAGTGAAATACCCACCGGAGTGAAGGCCGGTGACAAACTGGTCAATTGTCTTAGATCCAGGAACGTTTTTGTACCTGGGGTTGTCGCCAATAAATTTTGCATACTCTTCAAAAAAATTCTGGGGATTTTCAAAGGTCCTGAAGTTGCTCACCTCGGTCCTGCGGGTCGGGCCGTAACCTTCGGCTGACGCCATGGGTACGCTTGCCTGTCCGGCCCTGGCTTTGATGCCGGCAAGGTTTCCCTTTTTGGCCAGATCCGATTCACCCCACCCGGATTCGAAAGCCGTCTGGCTAAGAACAAAGCTGGGGTTGACCCGGAGTTTCTCAGCCGCGACCACGGCATTGGGAGCCTGATTGAGCACGTACTGAATCTTTTTGTCAGCTGCCGGCCCCAGTCTCTTTTTGATCTCAGCCAGTTTTTGGTCCATGGTCAGATCCTAGATTATTGGTTTTCCGGAAGCAACTCCGCCTGTTTTTCGACCAGGCGTTTGACCTGTGATTCAATCAGGGCCTTGCGTTTAATCGGGCGAAGAACCCGGGATACGAGTTCCTTGGCGACATTGGGGTCCTGGGTGTTGAGGATCGCGTCGAATACCTTCGGGTTGGACAGGACATTGACGATATCCGGTCCTGCCGCCGCCATCCAGTCGTACTTCTCTTCGGAGGAGAGGGTTTTGCCCAGGAACACGGCGTCGCTCATGGCCTTCTGGAACTGTTGGGGCGACATGCGTCCGGCGGCGTATTCAAGCTGGGCCTCCCTGACTGCCACGTCCGAGAGTTCGCTGGGGCTCCAGAGGATGCCCACGCGCTTGGCGGCAAGGAGGGCGAACACACGGGTTTCGGGATCTTCCGAGTTGATGTCAGCGCCCAGCGAGAAGAACCGTTTGGCGATCGGGATACCGCGCAGGAGCGGAATCTTGACGGGGGTCCCGAGCATGGATAGGTCAGGACGAAGAACTTTTCCAATTGTCTTTCCAGCTTCTGGGGACACGGCTTCAGCCGCCTCGGGGATCGAGGCCGCAAACGGAATACTTCTCAGGAAAGATCCGGTGATTCCGATCTTGGCCGGACGCCCAGCAGAACTTTGTCTAAACGCGTCAACAACATTCTCCAAGTCGCGAAGGGTGGCGTAACCAGGAACAACGATTGTTCCCGCCAGATTGCCGACAAAGTCGGCCAACTCCTGGACCTTGCCTTGGGCTCCGGGCTGTCTGGGATACACCGCATTGAACACACGGCGCATTCCGTTCATAAAGGCCAGATCAACTATGCTGGAAGCAACCATCGGAATTGCACCCAAAGCCGCGGTCATCGTGGCTTCAGCCTCGCTACGTTTGGAGTAACGGCTGGCTTCCACAAATATGGCAACCGGCAACAGAAAACCGCTGACTCCGTACGGAAGAGATTCCCAGCTAATAAACTTGGGGGTACCATCAGCAAATCGTCCGATCTGAATGGATTTGGGTTTGGCCCCGGCGGCAGTCCATGCCTTGCGCTGGGCCGCATCTTCTGGGCCATTGTAATGCACCATAAACGCTGGGTCTTCTTCACGGTCCGGACCCCAAGCTCCGAAAGCCCGCAAGATGGCGAGCAATCCCATGGTTCCAATATGACCGATGATTACTTTTGCAAGCTGGATATTGAAAGCGTTGGTTCCCGGCTGCGCGGCCTGTCTGCGGTACTTGGAATTCTTTTCGGTAAACGTTCCGGATCCAACCAGAAGACGCTTGAGGCTCCAGGCTGGCATCCAGTTAAGGGCCTC
>Ga0315903_10009966_pt1 | contig 11412 bp, 9 predicted proteins | sample LakEriMetagenome_7_FD_203524 | JGI IMG/M metagenome (GOLD analysis project Ga0315903, IMG submission 203524) | Freshwater fungal communities from buoy surface, Lake Erie, Ohio, United States - Buoy 2 MA119 | ecosystem: Environmental > Aquatic > Freshwater > Lake | place: USA: Lake Erie, Ohio... | reverse complement strand
AGCTGCTTAAGTAATTCATCATAGCCTTCCTGTTCGTTTTCAATAATGGAAATACATCGGGCAATACCACGGAAATCTTCCTTTTGGGCCAAATCGTAATATTGTTTCCAATGCATAGTTTTCTAATTTCGAGTCTAAACTGTAGTAAAATTAAGGGAAGGATACTTCTTACGCTGATCATTTTTATGTGGGCCGGATTATTTTGGTCCAGAGCCCTCTTATCCGTATCAACAGGGTTATTTTTAAGCTATGCACTATTTTTTAGCGGTCAAGCTGGCGTTAAAGAGGTTTTAGGATCTATATGGTTAAAGGCTATGGTGATTCTTTTCTTGATTCCATTACTGAGCGGAATATGGTCTGCGGATATACGAACTTGGATGATGATCATGTTCGATAAACTACCCTTATTATTATTCCCCTTTACCATTCCAGCGTTTAGAGAAGTGTATAACCTTTTTAAGGACAAGCTGCTTCATTTATTGATCGGGTTTTTATTACTATCTATTTTGTATAGTATATGGGTCTATTTTTCTATACCGGATATTTCATCTGTATATTTGAAGGCTAAAGTGTTGAAGGTTTGGATGCAGGACGATCATGTTCGGTATTCATTATTATTATTGATTGCGCTAGCCTGGGTAATACAGAATTACTTGATTGATCCGGCTGAAAAAAGCAGGCGCTGGATCGGGATTTTTTTAATCATGATTAGCGGCTTATTTATCCATATTCTGGCTACTAAAACCGGCATATTGGGTTTTTACATTCTCATGATTTTGCTTGGAATCTATAAAGCGAAAGGATTGTTTCGTGTAGGGTTCATAGCGGCCATTTTTTCTTTACCCGTTCTTTCCTGGTTTTTGATTCCATCTTTTCAAAGCCGATTACGTTTTGTATTATGGGATTTTCAGAACTATTCAAGAGGTGGATATATAGAAGGTCTATCCGATACCCCAAGAGTTTTATCTTGGCAGGCAGGCTTAGATGTTTTCAGTAAAAATATATTTATGGGCGTGGGTGCTGGTGATGTGAAACAGTCCGTTATTCATTGGTACTCAAGTCACACGCCTTTTTTAAGAGACTATGAAAAATTATTGCCCGCTAACGAAGTATTGTTTTATGCTTGTTTAGGAGGATTACTATCCGGAATTGTTATGTTAATGGGTTTAGTATTGCCTTTTTTTTGTAAGCAGCGCCGTAACTTTTTATGGATTGCTTTTCACGTTCTATTTTTTATGATCTCTATGTATGAGATCAGCCTCGAAACACAGTACGGCATTTTTTTGTATGCTTTTTTTGGGGTATTATTTTTTACGATTTCTTCTCCGGACCATACGTCTTCCAGATCATCCATAGCCAGGTAAGGGTAAAGACCAAAATATGGAGTTGAACTTGCTCAATGATTATGCGCATTAACGGGCGAGGAAATAATATATCCTGAGGAACGATCATGAATAAAAAGAAATTGAAGATCAATAGCCATTGTTCAAATCGGTTATTTTCTTGACTGAAATACCATAGTGCTAATCCACACATAGCTATTAAATAGGTACCTATCTCAGGAGAGTTGCTGAAGAGGATGACCCATCCCATCATAATGCCAACAGAAGCCGCACGAAACGAAAACGAAGACGATCTTTTTAATCTTAATAATGATAATAAGCTTAATATGCCAAAACTTCCTAGCTGATAAAAAGTTGTTGATTCCGGCACTTTACTAAATAATATTTTGAAATGGAATAAAGACATCCATTCTCTTGACTGAAAATGTGCCGGAAAGCTGGCCACCCATTTTGTATATGCGCTTAGCAAATGTGCCGGGTGCATCATGATCAAAGGCAGAAGTCCGAGTACAAGTAAAACAGGAATGATGATCAGTATATTTCTCCAGAGATGTTTATAAAAGACTAAAAATGCATATTGAAATACACCATAAATTTTTGTAAACCCTGAAATACCAATGAGCATTATCGACCCTAAAAAATTTCCTTTTTCCATAAGGGTGAGTCCTATTAAAAAAATAGAGGCTACGATCATGTTGTATTGATAATACATTAGATTATTGGCCATCATCAATAAAATGAAAAAGAAGAATTTAGTCTTCTTTTTATCACTCAAAACAGGAAGGCTGCGGATGGCATAAAAGAAAACAGAGTAATTCAATATATTCCAAAAAAATGGTCCAAGCCAGGGTGGTAGAAATGCGAAAGGCGAAAAAATAAGTGAGAAAAGAGGGCCATACAGAAATGAATCGAATCCAATGGATTGAGCCCACTCGCGTCCATAGGGGATTTTTCCATCCCACATATCTAGGGTAGCATAGCGGTAGATAAAAAAATTACGTTGTTTCCATTTGGCTACTTCTGCTAATGTCACTAGTAATGTAATCAATAGTCCCAAATAATATTGATTGCGGGCAGTTGAAAAAAACTCTCGTATGTTTATTTTTTTTATCATGCGAACATTTAGACACCTATTGCTGAGAGCAGGTTTTGCAGCGAAGTTAAGTTAATCGACCTCAGTTGTTTATTCTTTGGCGTTTAGGTCATTTTTTCTATTTATTTTTATCCTTTGGCAATTATGATCACACTCTGTTTTGATTACGGAAATACTCGACGCAAATATGCTGTCTTTCAGGGCAACAAGATGCAGGAGATCGATAACTTATCGGATGGTGGACCAGAGGAGATCAGGCAAGTGATCTTGCAGTGGAAACCAGATCGTACCATATTGTCTTCTGTAGTGGAACATGATCCCGCTATAGAACAAGCGATGGGTGAAGGTGTTGCCTTTCATAAGTTATCTCATCTGTCTAAATTCCCATTTACAGTACCTGTAGGTAAACCCGAAACCATGGGGGCTGATCGCATAGCATTGGCTGCGGCGGCATTAACCTTTCATCCTAACCAAAACAATCTGGTTATTGGATTAGGAACAGCCATTACCTATAATTTTATAAACAAAGACCGGGAGTTTTTAGGAGGTGGGATATCACCTGGAATGGAGATGCGGTTAAAATCGTTGAGGGATTATACGGCTAAACTTCCATTGGTAAAGGCAGACTGGAATTTCCCATTGATTGGGTACGATACCCGAACCAATATTTTGTCGGGCGTAATATTGGGAATGGCCAAGGAGATCGACGGAATGATCGATGCGTACAAGGAACGTTATGATAACTTTAACGTGGTCTTAACCGGGGGGGACAGCACATATTTTACGCTACACCTTAAAAACACGATATTTGCCGACCCTGACTTCTTATATAAGGGACTATATGCTATCAGTGAGTACAATAACTAACGTGAGAAAATATTTTAAAATATTGTTTTTCAGCACTTTAATAAGTGTTGTGGCAGTTGGCCAGGAGAATTCCCCCTATTCGCGCTTTGGACTGGGAGATGATTTCTCTTCGCAGAACATCCTAAATAGAGGAATGGGAGGGGCAACAATTGCTTATTATGACCTTCAAACGGTAAATATCAATAATCCTGCGTCTTATGCTCGATTGAAGCTAACCACATTTGATGTAGGCATTGATTATACGTCGCGCAGATTAAGGACATCCAATACTGCTCAAAGTTTCCAGTCTGCCTACATGATCCCTTCTTATTTAATACTTGGACTACCATTAAGTAAATCAAAGAATTGGGGTATGGTTTTAGGAATGAGACCGGACACAAAGATCAACTATGATCTTACCTCTCGCAGGCGTTTACCATCTATTGATAGTGTTGCCGACCGATTTATTGGGGATGGCGGAACTTATCGTGCGTTTACTGGATTTGCTTATGGCACTAAAAACTTTTCAATAGGATTTAATACAGGTTACATTTTTGGTAACAAGAACTTTTCTACCAAACGCATTTTCGTAAATGACACCATAGCGTATCAACCTGCACGCTACACTGATTCATCAAATTTTGGTGGATTCTTTTTTCAAGGAGGAGCTCAATATCAAATTCCATTATCAAAAAAGACTCATGTTCGTTTGGGCATGACCTATGGTTTAGATGCTAATTTGAATGCGAAGAGAAGGACTAGTCGTGAAACTTACGCATTTGGCAGTCGTGGTGAGATTATTATTGATAGCGTTTATAAATCAATTGATGAGAAGGGAACCATAATCCTTCCGGGTACAATAGGTTTTGCAGTGTTATTGGAGAATGCAGATAAGTTTTTGGTTACTGCCGAATTAACTCAAACACAATGGTCAACGTATCGTTATTATGGTACAACAGATGCATTGAAAGATAGCTGGACTTTCCGGTTAGGAACTCAAATCATACCGGATATTGATGGTAATAATTATTGGGGAAGAGTATCTTATCGTGCTGGTTTTTATTATGGGCCCGATAAAGTCGATATCGGAACTAAAATGAATAATTGGGCATTCACCTTTGGTTTTGGGTTGCCCGTTCGTCGAACTTTCTACACCAATCAGTTTTCTGCGTTAAATTTGGGTTTTGAGTTAGGTGGAAGAGGCAATAAGCAGAATGCGATCAGAGAAAATCTTTTCCGCTTTTCATTAGGGTTTAATTTAAGCGATATTTGGTTTAATAAACGTACTTACCAATAGTCGTTATGCGTGGTATCATTATCCTGTTTCTTTTTTTGATATCCTGTGCTAACCGTAAAGAAGATGTACAGGCTATCGGACAGAAGCGTCTTGGAGTAGATGAGGCCAATACTATTGAGGCATATATGAGTACAGGTGGTAATATGCGTGCCCGTTTGCGTGCACCACAGATGCTTCGTTATCAAGATACCTCATCCAAAGTTGTTTTTCCCAAAACCATGCATGTTGATTTTTTTCAGGACTCAACAGAAGGGGTTATAAAAAGTCAACTGGATGCTCAGTATGGAGAATATTTTGAGCAGCGTAATTTGGTTTTTTTGAAGGATAGCGTACGTGTATTTAATACAACCGGCGATACATTGTATTGTAAAGAATTATGGTGGAGTCAGAATGATCAGAAATTTTATACGGAAAAGCCGGTTCGGATTCATCGGCCGGATATGATCATGATTGGCATTGGTTTAACGGCTCCTCAGGATTTCAGTTATTTTGAAATGTATCAGATCAGTAACTCTATCATCAGAGTAAATCAATAATTTTAAAAAAATATTTTAATTATGCAGTACAGATATATGGGTCGTACTGGCCTTCAAATTAGTGTACTTTCATTTGGAAGTTGGGTTACTTTTCACAAACAAATTGAGGATAATTCAGCCGATCAATTGATGGGTATCGCCTATGATGCCGGCATCAATTTTTTTGATAATGCAGAAGGTTATGCCGGTGGAGAAAGTGAGTTGATGATGGGTCGTGTATTGAAGCAAAAAAATTGGGAAAGAAGTTCTTATGTTGTATCATCAAAAGCCTATTTTGGATTAAAAGGAAATGACAATAAACCCAATCAGGCAGGATTAAGTCGCAAGCATTTATTTGAAGCTTGTCATGACGCTTTACATCGTTTACAACTCGATTATCTGGATCTGTACTTCTGCCATCGTCCAGATCCCAATGTTCCTATGGAGGAGATCGTTTGGACGATGAATCAGTTAATTCAGCAAGGTAAAATTTTATATTGGGGAACATCAGAATGGAGTGCTACAGCGATTAATGAGGCGCATAAAGTTGCCAGAGATTATCATTTGATCGGCCCATCCATGGAGCAGCCACAATACAATATGTTTGATCGTGAAAAACTGGAAAAAGAATTTCTTCCTTTGTTTAATACGGTGGGATTGGGTACAACTATTTTTAGTCCGCTTGCATCAGGATTTCTAACCGGTAAGTATTTGCAAGGTATTCCTGAAGGATCTCGATTAAGTTACGAAACATTTGGTTGGTTAAAAGATCTATGGTTACAGGAAGAAAAAATAGCTAAGTTGAAAAAATTGATCAAATTGGCTGAAGAATTAGGGGTATCATTACCTTCCATGGCAATTGCCTGGACAATAGCGAATCCACACGTTACAACAGCTATTTTGGGTGCATCGAAAGCAGAGCAGTTGAAAGAGAATTTGAAAGCGATGGATGTGTTACCGATGTTAACGCCAGAAATCCTATCTCAAATTGAGCATATATTGAATAATAAGCCGGTTGTAGATATTAACTGATTAGCCAATTTTTTCTTGTAATTTCAAGACAAAGTAAACTTATGAATCTGAAGAATAGAACGGCATTTATTACCGGTGCCAGCAGGGGCATTGGACGTGCCATTGCTCTTCGTTTGGCAAAAGAAGGAGCAAACATAGTGATCGTTGCTAAATCAACAGAAGAAAATCCCAAATTAGGGGGCACTATTTTCTCAGTTGCCGACGAGGTTGCTCAAGCTGGTGGTGTAGCACTTCCTGTTGCCTGCGATATTCGTCATGAGGATCAAATTATGGCAGCTGTAGCACAGGCCACTGCTGCTTTTGGTGGTATTGATATATTGATCAATAATGCATCGGCCATTTCATTAACACCTACTGAACAAACAGAAGCAAAGCGTTATGATCTGATGCATGATATCAATGTTCGGGGAACTTTCATGGTGAGTAAGTGTTGTATTCCCAATTTAAAAAAAGGGACGAATCCGCATATCTTAAATCTTTCTCCTCCCATCAATATGGATCCAAAATGGTTTGGTGCTCATCTCGCTTATACTATAAGTAAATATGGGATGAGTATGGTGGCACATGGATTAGCAGAAGAACTTAAACCATTTAAAATAGCTTCCAATACTTTATGGCCACGCACTACGATCGCTACTGCTGCTGTTCGTAATTTATTAGGTGGGGAGATGTTGATGAATATGAGTAGAAAGCCAGAGATACTTGCTGATGCTGCCTATCATATCTTGATGCGCGCTTCTGATCAATGTACTGGAAATTTTTTCATTGATGATGAAGTATTAGCGCAAGAGGGTATTACTGATTTAAGTGCATATTCAGTAGTACCAGGGGCAACATTATATCCTGATTTGTTTCTGTAATGATAAACGTATGAAAAGAAGAAATTTTTTAAGGAACTCTGCTGGTGCAGGTATAACAGCATTAGCTTCTAGTCTCATTTCGGCTATTCCAAATGAAGTTGATGCTTTTGCATTAAATGAGGTGACGATCGATGCATTGCAGGAGAAGATGAGAGCAGGACAGTTGACTTCTCAAAAGTTGACAAAGATGTATTTGGATAGAATAGCTACTGTTGATAAAAAAATAAATGCCGTGATCGAGTTGAATCCCGATGCCTTATCCATTGCAGCACAACTAGATTCAGAACGAAAAGCTGGAAGGGTTCGTGGACCTTTACATGGTATTCCTGTATTGATCAAAGACAATATAGATACGGGAGATAAAATGATGACTACAGCTGGAGCATCAGCTTTGATTGGGAACAAAGCATCTAAAGATGCTTACATCGTTTCAAAACTTCGCGAAGCAGGTGCAGTTCTATTGGGAAAGACAAATCTCAGTGAGTGGGCAAATTTCAGATCCACGCGTTCTACCAGTGCTTGGAGCAGCAGAGGAGGTCAAACCAGAAATCCCTTTGCATTAAATCGGAATCCTTCAGGTTCCAGTTCAGGGTCAGGCGCAGCTGTGTCTGCGAATCTTTGTGTTGTAGCTATTGGAACCGAGACCAATGGTTCTATCATTTCTCCTGCTTCTCACTGTGGTGTGGTGGGAATAAAACCTACAGTTGGACTATTGAGCAGAACGGGCATTATTCCGATTTCAGCAACGCAGGATACGGCAGGTCCTATGACGAGAACAGTCAAGGATGCTGCTTTGTTTTTAGGCGTATTGGCTGGGGAGGATTCAGCTGATGAAGCAACTAAGTCCAGCGTTGGAAAAAGTCAAAAAGATTATACCATGTATTGCTCTGTTGACGCGTTGAAAGGGAAACGGATCGGAGTGGAGAAAGTCAATCAGAATGGTAATCCGGATGTGTTGGCTTTGTATAAAGCGAATGTAGAAGTTCTAAAAAGCTTAGGTGCCGAAATAGTAGAGGTGGAACTGCAAAAGCAAACTGCCGTTTTAAGTGCAAGTTCATATCTCATTTTACAATATGAATTCAAGGATGGGGTAAATGCATATTTAGCTAAGGCTACGGCTAAAGTAAAAAATCTGAATGATGTGATCTCGTATAATAAGGCTAATGAAATAAAAGCAATGCCTTATTTCAAGCAGGAATTACTAGACATGTGTGCGCTAAAAAAAGGGCTTGATGATCCTGAATATAAAGAAGCATTAAAAAAATCCACGAGTGCCCGTCAGATCATTGATGAGATGATGAATTCCAAAAAACTGGATGCGTTATGCTCTATCAGTTCTGGTCCTGCAAGCTGCATTGATCAAATTAATGGCGATTATGGAACGGGGTATTCGTTTTCATCGCCAGCAGCCATGGCCGGTTATCCTCATATTACGGTACCGATGGGATATGTACATGGCATGCCAGTTGGCTTGTCATTTGTTTCCGGTGCATGGAAAGAAGCAGAGATTATTGGTATGGCTTATGCCTTCGAGCAAGCCACAAGACAGCGAAAGGCTCCAGCTTTTAAAGCTTGGATTTAATAATGAAAAAGGAGCAGATTTTCTGCTCCTTTTTCATTAATGATCTCCGGCAATCGGGAACATAATATATCCTCTACTTTGTAGATCAGCGAGAGCGGATCTTGCTGAATAAGCTTTCTGAACGTCCTCTGGAAAGTTTTCTATTTTCATTCCGCGTAGTTCCAGAGTTTGTCCGCATACCACAAATGTCACTCCTTTCTCCATTAATTTTTTTACTAATGGAAGATTTGGATTATCCATATTGAACTTCTTACGGTAGGTCTCATCGTTGGTGAGAAATTGTGCAGCGCCTCCATGGAAAATAATATAGGCTGTAATATTCTTTGCTCCAGCAACGGCTTGTAAATTCAACTGACGAGCAATTTCTTCCAGACCCTGATTGAGCTCCCCCTTTGAAGGATCGCCAGTAGGTTGGGTAAGATCGTAAACCAAACGTGTTGGCCCCTTATATGAAAAAGTAAAATTTACTTTTTCAACAGGCATAACTCCAGTATTCGTGCTTCCTTTCACAAAAGGATAGAGTAAGCGTTGTTCGTTAGCCTTAAGGACTGCTGCTCGATTTGCTGCTGAGGAAGTAGGTTGTTGGGCTTTTATAATAACTGGAAAGGTTAGTAATATGAAAAATATTTTATACATACATAAAGTTTAAGGATTTAACGAAGCCTGTCGGTATTGTCCAGGACCCAAACTCCTCTGCCATAAGTAGCGATTACCAGGCTAAGATCGCGTGGATGAATAAAAAGATCATTTACAGAAACACTGGCGGGCAGATTATTTTGAATCGATTGCCAACTGCGGCCTTTATCTCTGCTTACATATACGCCCATATCTGTTCCACAATATAAAACTTCTGCACTTCGAGGATCTTCACGAACCACATTTACAGGCGATGCTGGAAGATCAGTTGTTATGTTAGTCCAGGTAGCTCCGTAATCTGTACTTCTGAAGATATGTGGAGTGATATTATCTTCTCGTCGGTCACTTAATGTTATATACACTGTAGCAGCATCGTATTTTGACGCTACCAATCTGGAAACATGAGCATTGACCGGTAGTCCTGTACCAATTTCTTTCCAGTTCGCCCCATCATTTTGTGTTACCCAAACTCTTCCGTCATCGGTTCCCACATACAATACACCTGCTTTAAGCGGGGATTCATCTATTGCTGTTATGGATTGGTGGTTGATAGCATAGGGCGTTTTACCCATTTTCTCTTTGTCATTATAGGTAAGGTCTCCACTAATACGTTTCCATGTTTGTCCCTGATCTGTACTCTTGAACAAATATTGAAATCCGTGATAGATCGTTTTTTTATCATGTGGCGACATCAACGTATAGGCCAGCCATTCTCCACGATGTATTTCTTCATCATCTGCTTTTTTAGGATAAATATCTTTATAGCTGGTAGAATCTTTGTACAAACGTGCGCGAGTGAGTCTTCCATAAAAAGTACTGGAATAGATTAGGTCTGGATCAGTAGGGTCAACGGCATGAATAGTTCCTTCACCGCCTGGTGCTCTTTTCCAGTTCAGGATAGATGAGTCTTTGTTTCCATATGAATTTTTTATAGAACCCATAAAGCTACCATGGTCTTGAACAGACCCGATGATATTGAATGGTTGCTTCATATCGTAGGTGATATTGTAAAATTGAGTAGTGGGGATCACATCAAAGAAATTATTCCAGTTCTTACCTCCATCATAGCTGGCCATTACGCCACCATCATTGGCATTGATCAGATATTTAGGATCTGTTGGGTCTATCCATAGATCATGATTATCTCCATGTGTCCATTCGCTGGTTTTTTCCGTACGCATGATTGAAAATGTTTTACCACCATCCGTACTTTTTGCCATTGGCACCCCCATGATATATACAATATTTTCATTCGTTGGGTCAACCCGAATTTGTCCGAATACCCAACCATAGGTGCCCGCAAATCTTTCCAGCTTGTCATCTTCTGTACTTACTTTTGAAAAGGAAGTGCCTGCATCAATAGATTTCCAAACTTGTACACCCGAAGGGATAACCGTAATAGGACGACCATAAGGATCCAATTCACCAGGTTTGGGATCACGTTTGGGAGTGTGGTTATCTACAAAGGCATAAATCGTGTTTGGATTTGATGCAGCGATCGATAAACCGATACGACCGGTAAATTTCGTTTCCGGCAGGCCATTAGATAATTTCGTCCATGTTTTACCTGCATCTGTCGTTTTCCAGATATAGTCTCCATCCTGGGGAGTAGGATCACTCCAGCGGAGGCGAATGCGGTTCCATGAGGAAGCGTAAAGTGTATTTGGATCATTTGGATGCATGACAAGATCAATAACACCATTAGGATCTTCATTAAGTAGTCGCTTCCAAGTTTTGCCACCATTCGTTGATTTATATACCCCTCGTTCTTTATTATAACTCCATTCGTTGCCAGTAGTAGCAGCATAAACAATATCGGGATCTGTAGGGTGGATAATCACACGACTGATTGTACCTGTTTTTTCAAGTCCGATATGTTTCCAGTTTTTACCTCCATCTGTAGATTTATAGATTCCCATTCCCGAAAGCGAGGCGCGAAAAATATTCGATTCTCCAGTTCCAACATACAACACATTAGGGTTTGATGTGGAAACAGCGAAAGCTCCAATACTTTGTGTTCCTTCTTTATCGAAAAGAGGTTCCCAGCTTTTTCCAGCGTTGGTTGTTCTCCAAAATCCTCCTGTGGCAAATGATGCGAATAAAATATTTCGATTGCCTGGAACTCCAATAGCCTGGGTTGATCGCCCTGAAACGAAGTCGGGTCCAACATTTCGCCATTGCAGATCTTTATAAGGAGATCTGGCCATC
>Ga0315903_10009965_pt1 | contig 11412 bp, 15 predicted proteins | sample LakEriMetagenome_7_FD_203524 | JGI IMG/M metagenome (GOLD analysis project Ga0315903, IMG submission 203524) | Freshwater fungal communities from buoy surface, Lake Erie, Ohio, United States - Buoy 2 MA119 | ecosystem: Environmental > Aquatic > Freshwater > Lake | place: USA: Lake Erie, Ohio... | reverse complement strand
ACCCGACGGCGGAGCCGGATTGGTAGGGTTGAGCGGTGACGGTGAGGCCCGAAGTGGGCAGGGCGATGTTGAGTTCGTTGGCCATGATTTTAGGAGTTTAGGATGGTGAGTGTTTCGGTGAGTGTCTCTTCAAACGAATGCGGAGCGGCGGGCCAATCGGCGGACGCTGGGGCGAGGCCGCTGGCGATCATCGAGTCCAGCCAGCCTTGGACGGCGGCGAGCTTGGGGGAGGATTTCGAGGCGGCGTCGAGGCGGAGTTTTTGATAGAGGAGCGTGGTGCTGCGGTTGCCACCGTAGCCTTGCTCGGCGGTCCACTCCTCGGCGGTGTAGGTGGGAACGGCAGGCGTGATCCACTCGCCGTTGCCCCATGTGGCGTTGTCGCTGGGCTTGGGGGGAAGTGCGGCGTAGTCGTTGGCTTTGGGGTTATTATTTGCGGCCCACGCGGCGAGGGTTTCGGGCGCGAGGGTGACGAGTTCGTTGGTGGTGAGGTTGTAATAGTTAGGCATAAACGCGGGGATGGTTGGCGACGGTTGCGCCGTTGTTGTTTGTGATGGTCAGCCCGCCTTTTTGGTCGATGAGATCGCGGACGAGCGGGGCGTAGAAGACGAGAGACTGCGGGCGGATTTTGTCGCAGGTCATGCCTTTAGCGAGGGAGGCGATTTCGGCGGCGGTGAGGGCGGCGTTGTAGATGGAGGCTTCTGCGATTAGCCCATCCCAAGTGGAAGTTGTATTTGAAACACTGCCAACCCAAAGACTCGCTGCACCGCTATAAATAGATGATGGAATTAGTTGGCTATTGTTTGTCGTGCTTTCAGCGACTCCTCCCACATAGAGCGTAACGGAAGTTGAGGGAACGAAAGTCGCAGCAACATGACGCCAATTTGTGCCAAGAATCGTCGAGCCAGTATCGCTTCGGACATTCAAAGCGGTTCCGTTTGGAGCAAGGGCAACTAAAAGTTGCCCGCTGGCATTTATGTAAAGCGCATAGCTTCGGTTGTTTGTTGCTGTTTCAAATTTGGAGACAATTCCGCGCGTTCCGTAGCTGCCGCTGCTTTTGACCCATGCCGCCAGCGTAATTGCTCCAGTAATGTCGAGCGAGGCTGTGTCTGGAGCGCTCAAATATTGGCTGCTCGCTGCTGTAAAATTGTAAGCCATAATTAAGCAACTTGCTGGACTTCCACGGCGATGAGTTCGGCATCTCCGCTCATTGTGTCGCTGGCGGCGTCGTCGGCGTCGCGGTAGATTTTGATGCGGAAGGTGTCGCCGACCGCGAGGCCGTCGAGCGCGGTGGCGGTGATTTCGGCGATGGTGACGATGCCGCTGGTGCCGTTGGCTGCGCTGGTGACGAGCGTGGCGGTATGCCACGAATCGGCGTCGAGGTCGGTGGTCATGCGCTCGATCTGCACGCCCCAGCGGACATTGCCCGAGGTGGCGGTGGTGGCCATCCAGGCAAGGCGGATTTTGAGGCCGCTGGCAAGGTTTGCGTAGTCGGGGATGACGCCGCTGAAGATCGCGGCCTCGTCAGTGGCGGCGTCAAAATCAAGCACGGCGATGGAATTTCGCGTGTCAAGGGTAGCGAAGGCTGTGGCAGGGGGTTGGTTGTCCTTCGCGGCGGTGAAGCGGGCGAGGGTCTTTGAAGCGAGGTAGGTGCCGCTGTCTGCGTTCAGCGTGGTGCCGGTGATGCTGAGTGCGGTGCCGAGTTCGAGGTGGGTGAGCTTGCCCTCGCTTTCGTCCCAGAAGAGGAGCTTGTCGGCTCCGGCGTCAGCGGCGGAGATGGCTCCGTCTGTGGCTGTCAGTGCGTCGGCGGCGGTTGTGTCAATGGAGACGCTGTCGCCTGCGGCGAGGATGGGTGTTGCGATCATGTTTTAAGAAAATTGGAGTGAAGTTCTGGAATTCCACGAGCCGGTGGCGCTGGCTTCGTTGGAGGTGTTGCCGTCTTGGCTGAAAATGGTTCGGGAGATTTCCCACGCGGTGGCGTCGTAGATGGAGCCGGTGGACGGCACATCGGAATACAAGAGATAGCCTAGGAAAGTGGTGTCGCCGTTGGAGTCGAAAACGAAGACGCGATCCGGGGCTTCGCCTGCGCCTGCGAGCTTGTAGACTTCGCCTGTTGCCGGGTTGCGCGCGAAGATTCGGCGGTCTGCGTGGTTGATCGAGATCGCGCCGAGGGCGAGATCGTTTGCGGTCGGGATTCGTCCCGGCACCGTCGATTTTTTTGGGATGATTTGTGGATTTGGCATGGGCCTTTTTTATTCAGCGGATTTTTTAGGCTCCCCCGCTTGGCGAGGCGGCATGGGCCGCCCCGCCGGGGAGTGGGTTGGATCAATAAACTCCGCCGTCGATGGTCGTCTCGAGCGCGCTGATGCGGGTCTCGTGGTCGGCCACATCGGCCTCGACTGCGTCAAGGCGGCTGTCGGCGCTGGCGCCTTCGAGTGCGGTGATGCGGTTCGACAACGAAGTGTCGGCTGTCGCTCTGGTGGAGGCTTCGTCTGTGATCAAGCCAGTGACGGTCGTGATCGCTGCGGCGCGCGCTGTTTGCTCGCCCGAAATCGCGCTCTGACGAGCGGAGGTTTCGACGGCGAGGTCGGTGCCGAGGTCAACGATGTCCTGCTCTGAGGCAGAAACACGGCTGGTCAACGCTGTCGCGGCTGTGACAACTCCGTCCACACGCAGGTCGAGGGCGTCGTCGCCGTCGATACGGTTTTGGGTCTCGGTGGCCAGAGCGGCGTTGTTCGAGGTCACATAACCGGCGAACGCAGAGTCGTTGGTCGTGTCGACGCTATTGATGAGGGTGACGATTTCCGCAAAGCTGTCTTTGTCAGCCTGGGAAGCGGAGAGGATCGCATCAACGCGATTTTTCTCGGTCGTGATCTTGCCGTCCAAAACGGAGTCGGCTGAGGAGCGAGCAGAGGCCTCGGCAGAAACTGCGGCAGCGCGGTCGCTGATCTCAGTTGCGAGGTTCGCGGCGATGACGCCTTCGGCTGCGGTGGCGCGGCTGATTTCGCTGTTGAGGTTCGAGGTCAGAGTCGAATCGGCCGAGCTGCGGAGCGAGGCTTCGGCTGCGACTGCATCGTTGACGAAGGTCTTCTTGGCGAAGATATGCTCGCCGCCGATTGGCAGGACGCCTTCGGCTGTTCCGATGAAGAAGGATTTGTTTGTGGTGTCGAACGCGATTTCGCCGACTTGAAGCGAGACCGGCGTGCCGGAACCGCGTTTGATTTTGAGGATTGGATTAGCCATGGCTGTTTAGGTGGTGGTGGTTTGGGTTGGTGTTCGTGGGTGGGTGATTGTCAAAAAGCTCCGGCATCGATGATCGGGATCATGAGGGCGTAGCTGCTGGCGGAGGGGCTCCAGCGGTAGGGCATTCCCTCGTCCATTGCGTGATACAAGCGGTCGGCTTTTCCGACGCTCGGGAAGGCTGAGCGGGTGGGATATTCGACGACGAGGCCGGGGAGGGTCAGGTCGAAGGACGAGAGGTCGAGGCTTTGGCTGAGGTTGGATTCGGTGATCGTCGTCATGGCGTGGCGGTGTAGGTGGCCGTGGTGCGGTTTGCCCAGGCGACGGATGTGGCGGAGCCGGTAGAGACGACGCGACCGGCGAGGTCGAAGGTGGTGCGGTGGATCGTCCAGACGGGCGAGGAGGCGCTGGCGGTGCCGGTGTAGTCGGTGTTGGCGATGCGTCCGTAGTAGTTCGTGAGGCCGTCGCTCGAGGTGTCGCTGGCGTAGCGGTAGAGCGCGGGATCGATGGGGGGCTGGACGGTGCGGAGGCCGAGGGCGGTGAGGGCGATCTGCGTGCCGCTGGCGGGGATGCCGTCGAAAATGATCAGGCCGTTTGGGAAATCGATCAGGTAGTCGGTGACAGGGGTCTGCGTTACGCCGTTGAGCTGCACGAGGACATGAGCGGGGTCGCTGGAGGCGAGGCCGCCGACGCTGTAGGTGTCTGTCGCGCCGGTGGCCGTGTGGACGGTCGTGGTGATCGAAAGGCCGGGGGCCGAAGCGATTATGAAATCCGAGAGGCCGGTGATGTTGCTGGCTTCGAGGGGGGTGATTTTCTCAACGAGGTCGGAGTTTGTGACCCCGTCGCGGAACCAGTATTCCGTGACCTGCCCGCCGGTCTCGATGCCGACGGTGAGGCCTTTGTAGCGGAGCGTGGTGCCGATGTCGGCGAGCGCGGCGGCGGTGCTGGCGTATGGGCCGTATTTGGCGTCTACGGGCTTGTTGGCTCCTACGACGATTCCGGCTGAGAGTTCGATACCTGTGAGCGCCATTTTATGAGTTCCTCAGTTCGATGGTGGCGTTGCTGTTGGTGAGCGCGCCGGTGCTCGTGTGGATTTTGTAGCTCTGCGACCAGAGGGCGGTGGTGACGGTCTGCGTGGCGACGGGGGCGAAGACGACGGTGATCGCGCCGTTGTCGAGGGCGGTAACAAAATACCGGGTCTTGGTGGTGCTGGTGGAGGGGTAGGCCACGGCGAGGTATTCGGCGCTGGGGGCGTAGGGGATCGAGAGCGTGCCGGTGCTGGAGGCGACGACTTTGGTGGCGGCGCCTGCCTGGATGGCGGCGACCATGGCGGCGGCGCTGATTGGCGATGCGCTCTTGAGGTAGTAGTAGGGATGGACGCCGGTGATGGTGGGTGAGCTGGTGGTGTCGGTGAGGCTTCCGGCTGCGCGGGAGGCGTCGAGGTTTGTCCCTGCCACGCCTTTGTTGTCGGTGTATGCGCCGGTGCCTGCGGCGTGGGTGGCTGTGACGGCCCAGTTGTTTGATCCGCTGACGATGGCGGTCGTGAAGGCGAGGGTGTTGCCTGCCTGCGCGGTGCTGCTGATTCCGGTGCCGGTGAAGGTGTAGCCTGTGGCGTCGCCGACAAGCGGATTGGCATTTGCGGAGCCGGTGCCGTTTGTGATCGTGCCGCGCGCAAATGTGGCGGTGAGTGTGCGGGATACGGAGGTGCCGATCTCGAGCGTGCCACTGGTGCCGCTCACGGCGAGGTCGAGGGATTTTGCAGAACCGACGCTGGCGAGGATGGTGGGGAAAAGGATGTCGTCGAGGACTTGCACGAGGCTCTTGGCTTTCCACGCGCTGGCGGGTGCTGCGGGCGCGCCGCCGACTGAGACGCTCACGACGCTGTCGGCGATGGTGGTGTTGTAGGCTGTGGCGAGCGTGTTGCCGGTGATGGAGAGGCCGGAGTTTGAAGGGGTGGTGGGAGCGGGAGCAGCGGCGACGACGGCGGTCGTGAAGTCGGTGATGTCGCTGGCCGTGTGGGTGTGCGCGGAGGGCGCGAAGGTTGCGGGCTTGCCGGTGAGGGATGACCAATCGACGGGAGGCGAGACGGCGACGACGGCGCTGGCGAAGTCGGTGATGTCGGCAGCCGTGTGGGTGTGGGTGTCGAGCTGATTCTGGAGCGAGTTGATGCTCGCGGCTGCTTCGGCGATGGAGTCGAGCGCGGCGGGGTCCAGATTGGCGGTGAGGTGGTCGATCCTGGCATCCAGTGCGGTGTCGGCTGCGGAAAGGGCGGCGAGGTCGGCATCGAGGCCGGTGATCTCGCTCGTGAGGTGCGTGTGGGCCGTGGCCGGGAAGGTGGCGGGCTTGTTCAGCACCGAGTCCCAGGTCGGCGGCGGGGCGAGTTCCGCGATGGCCTGCGCGGTGCGCAGGGGCGTCATCCATTTGGTGTTGTCTGTGCCTGCCTCGGCTTCGGCTTGTGAGGCTTTGCCGTCGGGGATTGCGGCGGGGGTGCCCTCGTCGCCGGTGATCACTGCGTTCTGAAGTTCAACGGCAAGCGTGGCGGTGCGGTGGGCGGTGCCTGGGGCGCCCCACTTGATTTCGAGGAGCGCGCTGACGGTTGCGGGGTTGGAAGAGAACGCGGCCTCGACCGGCAATGTGTTTAGATCAAGGGTGGTCTGGCCGGGGGCCGCGAAAGCGAGAAAGTTGGAGTCGGAGAATTTGGCCTTGAGACCGACGGCGGCGGTGGTGCCTGCGGGGGGCGTGGCGACCGCGCCGTTCTCCACATAGACGATCTCTATGGGAAGCGTGTCGCGGCGTTTGAAGACGAGGCGGTCGAGCGCGACATTGCTCGCGGCGGACTTGACAAAGCGCCGGTTTTTTAAATCGAGGAAAAGTTTCATGCCGCTAGCGAGCGGCGGGTGTCAAATCACTCGGGCTTCCGAGTGGCTCACGGAGCGGGCGGGAGCGGATTGACCACAGAGGACACAGGGGACACAGAGGGGGAGGAAATGGCCTCCCACTTCCCGAGCGGGCAGGTTTCGGTGGCCATGCGGAGTTTGGCCCAGGTCGAGCATCCGCATTTGTGACAGCGGCCCGTGGAGTTCAGCGCGGTGGCGTCCCACTCGGGGCACGCGCGGCAAGTCGCCTCGCGGGCGGCGAGGATTTCGGGCGGGGTGGTGGCGAAGCCGGATGCGGTGAATTTTTTGCCAGCCATAATGGCATCGCCAATCATTTTGTGAGTAGCTCTAAAATCTTGAATCAGATTGGGGAACTTTTCTAAAATCTCGGCGCGTGTCATGAGATTGTGACGGTGAAATTAAACGGGAATTGGGTGGGGCTTGATTGCCAAGGAGGAGGCAGGCATTGCCCGTAAAAAGTAAAATCGTAAGAACCTTCTGGATTATCGCCGCTAATGAATTGATTTGGAAAATCCTCCGAGAACGGAAGCAGACAGACATCATCATACCCCATAAAGGTGAATTTGAAGCTGCCAGAAGCGTAAAAACTCAAACTCCAACCACATACGCCGTTGTTTGCTCGCGAAAGATAGGCGCCAACATTTTGTTGCAAGAAAAAACTAGGATAATCAGGAATGTAGCCGCCATAAGCTGCCCCCCATGAATCTTGGCAAGTTCTTATCGGGGTGCAGCATTGTGTAGGTGGGTATTGAAATTCTTCAATCAAATCCATCAAATCCGAAGAGCTTACAGAGAAGTTAAAATTTTTATTTAACGGAGGGCATTGCGAACACGGATCGATCGGCCCACAACACGCGCACTCGACGGCGCGGAGTCCAGCCGTGCCGTCGGTCTTGATCTTGATGGCGTTGGAAGATGTGCGGCCGAGGGTCATGGGAAAAGCGGTTTAACCACAGAGGACACGGAGCACACGGAGAGGAAGGCAGAGGGTGGGGTTGGAATCCTTTTAGTCTTCTTGGCCTCCGTGCTCTCCGTGTTCTCCGTAGTAAAAATCTGCATCAGCATTCCTCCGTTGCGATCCATTGCAGCGCGCCATTCACCGCCCCGAGGACATGGGTGCCGGTGCCAGGCACGGCAGGCAGTCGCTTTAAAAGGGAAATTTTACGGTTCGGGTGCCCGCCTGCGCCGACGCTATTTGAGACACTAAAATCGGCTTGGTCGAATTCTTCGGTTGCGAAAACAAAATTTTTGTCGAGGTCGCTGCCTTTTAGTTGGTAAGGATATCCGCCCGCTGCGGGGTTCGCGGCGGTCTTGGCGAGGGCAGAAAAGGACAGAGGAGGCTGAGTCACGGGAAAATCAGGTCAGCGGCGGGCTTGTAATAGAATGGCCCGAAATTCATACCAAAGACCCCGATAAAATTCATGTGAACTTCAAAAACATTTCCAAATTTCGTCGCCTGCACGTTAATTAAATTCCAAGCCTTTGAGTAAGTTGGCGTAAGAGTTATCGGAGATTTAGTGGCGGGATTGGAATACCAATTATCATTTGACCCCAAGTTAATAGAAAAGGATGAAAATATAATATCGGTAGAAGTTTGAGGGATGAAATATGGATCGTATTCTGGGAATTGCATTTGAGTCAAAACCGGTTCGTTTTCCGTGCAATATGACACCGCCGCTGCCGAGCCGAAACTTTTAAGAAAGACATAATGAGTTGTAGGAGGATTCCAAGTGCCATTGGTTTGCGAACCATAAAGTTTTAAGGTTGCAGTGATATCGACTGAAGCGAGCGTTTTTTCTTCAAAAACTCCAGCAGCCCAAACACCATAACCCGTGGCATTAACTCGCTCAAATCCATCCGTGCCGACGCTGACGGTCGGCTCGGGCCAGACATCGACATTGCCGATCGAGGTCACGATGACGCTGGGGAGGTCGGTATTGCCGACAGGGCGGATGAATTCGGCGCTTACATTGAAGAGGCCGGATTTGAATTTCTGCTCGGTCTTGGACTGCAATAAAGGCCACTGGTTGCCGGTGGAGGAGTAGACGGTGGGCATGGCTTAGGCGATGGCTGGGACGGGGAGTTTATTGGAAAGCGTGGTCATCGTGGTTTTGATTTCGCCGAGCAAGTTTTTGAGATCGCCGAGGATTTTGGTGCCTTCGCCGGTGGAGACGGCGAGGTCGATGTTTTCCTTCAATTTGGTTTTGATCGACTCGATGGAGGCGGTGGCGTCGAGGTTGAGGGTCTGCTGGGTGGAGCCGAGCTTGGTAATTTCGGCCTGGATGTTTTGCAGGGAGTTCTGGCCGCCTTTTTCATCGATGGGCTGGATGCCGGTGAGCTCGCCGCGCTTGCTGGCGATATAGTCGAGGATTTGCTGCATCTGCTCGCTGCCGGTGGAGCCGAGGTTTTTAATGCCGAGCTCGCGGGCGATGTCGGGGAAGGATTTGTTTTTGAGGTCGGTGCCGATGTATTCGCCGAAGGCGGTGATTTCCTTGCGGGCGTCGGCGGCTTGTTCCTTGAGGCTTTTCACGGGCTTGGAGGGATCGACTCCTTTGATGTAATCCAGCCAGGTGGCGAAGGACTTGGCGGCCTCGGCGGCTTTGCTGGCCTCGGCTTTGGCTTCGGAGACGGTGGTCTTGTCGACTTTAACGGCAGCGGCGGCGTTTTTGGCGTTGACGAAATTTGTGGCGAGGACTCCGGCTTCTTCTTCGGTAACGCCGAGGGTCTTGACATATTCCTCGGTGAGCTTGGCGATCTCTTGGTTGGCTTTCAGCCTTTCGAGTTCTTTCTCGAGGGAGGTGGCGAGGGATGTGTTTCCGGTGGCTTTGGCGGCGTTGAGCTGGGTTTCAAGCTCGACCAATTTGGTCCTATTGGCTTTGGCTTCGGCGTCTGCGGCGGCTTGTTGGTCTTTGATGGCTTGGCGGGCGGCGAGTTCGGCCTCGGACTGCGCGGCTTGCGTCGCGCGTTCGGCGGTGGTGGCGGCGGTCGCGGCGGTGACTTGGCCCTCGAGTTCGGCAACTTTGGCTTGCTGGGCGCTCAAGTCGGCAAAGAGCGGGGGGATTTTGGAATAGTTGTCGGCAAAGGAATCAGGGAGAGATTTGCCAGCGGTGATGAATTGCTCGGCGATGCGGCCGCCTGCGCCTTTCAGAGAGTCTTCGATTTGATTGGCGGTGGTGTTGGCTTTGTTAGCGGACTCGTTGAGGGCGAGCGCGAGGCCTTCGGTGAGGTAGCTGCCGGAAAAGACTTCGGCGAGGGTGCGCTGGATGTTTACGGAGATCTTGGTGCCGAGGAGTTCAAAAGCGGAAAGGACGGTGCTGAATAAGGCGCCGGATGGGGAGAAGATTTCTCCGAGAAATTGACCGGCGGATTGAAAAGCGGCGATCAGTCTTTTGTAAATCTCATCCGCCGTCTGCATGGCTTGGAGCTTGAGGCTTTCCCAGAAGACTTCGAAGGCCAGCCCGACTTGGCCGATGGAGATGGCATCCACGGCGGCTTGGAATCCTTTCATGGCGTTCTCTCCGCCGAGGAAGGCGTTGGCGAGGTTTTGGCCGATGGCGGCGGCGTCGATGCGCGAGAGGGCGCTGGTGATGGCGTCGATGGCGGGGAGGGCGCGGTCAAGGATGCCTGCGGCGAAGTCGCGCACCTTTTGCTGAATGATGAGAAAGCGGTCGCCTACGGCGTCGAAGACATTGGCGCGTCGGTCCATGATGTCGGCGAGGCTGCCGACCGTGGCGCGAGCGTCGTCCATCTCGCCGCTGAAATTCGTGAGGAGCGGCAGGAGTTGCGCGCCGGATTTGCCGAAAATGTCGATGGCCGTGGCCGCGCGCTTGCTTGGGTCTTCAATGCTGGTGATGCCAGAGGCGACGAGGGCGAGCTGCTGGGTGGGAGTCTTCCCGGCGAGTTCTTCCAGGGAGAGGCCCATGCGGCCAAAGGCGGCGACGGCTTCCTTGCTGCCTTCGCCTGCGCCGAAGATGTTGTTCTGGAGTTTCGCCAGGGCGGGGCCGACTGCATCGGCACCGGAGCCGGTATTATCGAATGCGCGCTGGAGGAGGAGGAGATTGCCGGCCGTCTCGCCAGTGGATGCGGAGAGGTCGGAGAGGGTGCCGCCGAGGTCGAGGGCGGCAGAGAACCCATCCACGACTTTTTGCGCGGCGGAAAAAACGCCATTCACCACAGACCCGAAGACATTCACGGCGGCCTGCCCGACCGCGACGGCTCCGGCCATTTTACTGAAGCTACCGCCAAAGGATTCGCCGGAATCCGCGCCGGATTTCTCAATTTTTTTCAGCGAGTTCTGGATTTCGTTAAGACCGCGCTCGATGCCATCTGTCTCGGCTCCGATTTTGACTGTGATTGCGTTTCCTTCGGCCATGAGATTTAGGTGGCTTTCAAGCCGGGGTATTTCGCCGCGAGTTCCGAGGTTTTCTGGAAGACTCCGACGCGGAGGTTTTTCTTAAAGAAGTTCGTGCGGCCGCGCATGGCCGCACGCAGGGCATCTACCACGCTGGGGGAGTAGGTGCGGGAGTTTGTGATCTTGATGTGGAAGGCGTTGCCCTCTTGCTTTTCGGAGCCTTTGGCATTCTCGGGGTAGTCGCCGCTTTTCGTCGTGGCCTTGGCGACATAGTTCGGCACGGAGATTTCGATGCCGAGCTTTTCGGCGATCTGCACCCACGATTTTTTCGAAAGGCCACGGGCTTCCTTCCGGCGCTTGACGGAATTTTTGATCTGGAGCTGGAGGGCTTTCCAGATCGTGTCTGGATAGCGGTTTTTCATGAAGTAGCGCTTGCCGTTCAGCGTTCGCACCGGCTTGGCGTTGACATTGGCCTCGATGAGCTTGACCTGGGCGGCGGCGGTTTTTTTAGCGGCGGCCTCGAGGATGGACTTGGTCTCGGCGCGAATGATGTCGGCAAAAGAAAAACCGGTGATCCGCGACATCTCCCGCATGGCGCGGGAGAAGTCGCTGGTCACAACTTGGATGCTTGAGTTTTTCTTTGCCATCAGGTGATTTTTGCGAAAGCGGCGTCTATGGCAGCGAGGGAGTCAAAATCCACCTTGCGGGAGTTGCGGGTCCAGGTGCGGCGACGGCCGTGGGCGGAGTCGTCGGCATGGATGATTTGGAGGCCTGCGGCGAAGGGGAGGTCTTCGAGGATTTCGCGGTAGCCCCAGCCGGTGATTCGAGCGATGCGGTAAACATAGCCTGCGAGCCAGCCGGGGCTGTTTAGTTTCCCGAGGCGGACTTTCCGCCTTGGGTCTCGGAGAAGCTGGCGAAGTATTCGTT
>Ga0315903_10009963_pt1 | contig 11414 bp, 8 predicted proteins | sample LakEriMetagenome_7_FD_203524 | JGI IMG/M metagenome (GOLD analysis project Ga0315903, IMG submission 203524) | Freshwater fungal communities from buoy surface, Lake Erie, Ohio, United States - Buoy 2 MA119 | ecosystem: Environmental > Aquatic > Freshwater > Lake | place: USA: Lake Erie, Ohio... | reverse complement strand
CGCCTCGTGGGAGAAGCTGCACCACAGCACCGGCGGCAGCCTGATCGTCGAGTGGAACGAGCTGGTGGAGCGCTATGGACGGCGCTCGCAGGATCCCAGCAAGACCGAGATCCCGGCGCTGATGCAGCGGCCTGCCGCCTAGCTGACAGGCTCCATCGCCTCGCTCTGCCAAAGCTCCTTTGCGCGCTCGATATCGGCGGCGCTGGCGCGGCCGAGGCGGTGGGCGACGAAGTCGATCCCGTCGATCAGCCAATCGGCCAGCTCGGGCTGGCTGAGCCGGTAGACCCGCTTCTGCGCCTGCGCCTCGGTGTCCACCAGCGCGACCGCGCGCAGCACGCCGAGATGCTGCGACACACGGGTGGGAGGAATCTCCAATGCCTCGGCCAGTTCGTTCACCGTCAGCGCGCCGGCTTGCAGCTTGAGCAGCAGGCGGATGCGATCGGGGTGGGAAATCTGGCGCAGCACTTCGGCCAACGCGTTGGCGACGATCTTGCGGCTTGGCATGGCAGGTGGCCTTTCAGGGACGGGGGGAGGGGGCGTTGGAGGCAACGAGTTCAAGGCGGGAGGGACGCGCAGCGGCGCCCCCGGCAAGGCTCGCGGCGAGCGCGTGCCAGTGCGGCGCGGCGCGCTGGCTGCTGGCGGTGACAGCGCAGACCACCGCGATGTATTCGGCATCCTCAAGCGTTTTGACATAGGGCGCGGACGAACCGCGCGAGGCGGTCACCACCCCGCTGTCACGCAGCCGTGCCGCCGCCTCGTGGAGCCGCCTTGCGGCAGTCGCCATCCCGGCATGATGCAAGGTCAGCGCGAGCGTCTGCACCAGCACCGGCGCATCGAACGGGAGCCGCGCACCCGTTTCGCACAGTGCCTCGCTGGCGACCAGCACCGGGCCGTTCGCGCTGTGCCACAGCATCGGCCAAGGTCCCTTGCGGCCCGTAGCCTCGGCCAGCAGCGCGAAGACAATGCTGCGCAGGTCCGGCATGACGATCAGCGCGTCCCAGCGCGGGCGGGCGCAGTTAAGCCCGGCCAAAGCCGCCTCGACGGCGAGCACTTCGAGTTCCAGTCCCTCGCGGGTCAGCACGCGGTCGGCCAGCAGCAGCTGGCGCGCCATGGCATTGCGCTGCCGGGACGGGACAATCATGGCGATCCGCATGCGGCCCTCGGCGCGGGCGGCGTGAAGTATGGCCTCCAGCACCGCCAGACGCGGCAGCGGCGGGGTGCCTTCCTCGTCAGTGGAGCAGGCCGCCGGATGCGGCGAGATCAGCGCCAGATCAAGCGTTCCGGCCCGCACAGCGCAGCCGGGGCCATGCTCGAACAGATAGCTAACCGCCCAATCGGCGCGCGGCAGATCAGGGCTGGCGGCCTGTTGCAGCGCGACCGGAGAGATGGCCTGCCACGGCGCGAATTGCGGGGCCGCGGGCGCAGCCTGACCCAGCGCCCAGCCTGCCACCTTGCGCAGCCCGGGCGCGCGCGGCACGGTGACCGGATCGAGCGGGATACCGAGCCAATCGCTCAGCCGCGCAAAACCCGCCTCCCACGCGCCCTGCGGCGGCGCGACCGGCGCGGCCAGCCGCAAGCCGGTGTTGACCAGCCGGAAGCTGTGCGCGGAACGTGCCGCGCGGCGCGGGGCATCATCCTGCGCCACAAAATCGGGCCTGTGATTGGCAATGTCCATGATCGAGACCTTTCGCCCGGCATCGCGGTGCCTGTGCTTGTGAGCGGGTCTCTAGAGCAGCATCCTGCCTCTGAAAAATTCAATATATCTTCAAAACTGTTCTGTTTTATGGATATGAAGATCAAGTCTAGGGCGTGGCCGCGTCAAGCGCCGGGAGCAGGCTTTGCGCCAGCACCCGCGCCGCTGCACGCGCGGCGGCGCGGTCGGCATCGTTCGCGACTTCATAGGTATAGGACGGGATCGCATAAGCCGTGTGGAACCAGTTCTTCGCCGTGCCGCTACCGGGATTGGCGTTGCGCGGTTCGAGCGTGAAGGGATAGCCCGCCAGCGCGTTTTCCGTCCCTCCCAACCATGCAGCGAGGAAACGCTGCTGCGCGGCGCTCGCCTCGTCCGGACCTTGCACATAGAACAGGTTGCGTGAGGTGGAGTGGAAATCCACCATCAGCACCGGGCGCACGCCAGCAGGCAGGGCATCAAGCCACGCCTTGACCGCGCGGGTCTCGGGCTGGGTGAACAGCCCCCAGTCGCGGTTCAAGTCGGTGTTCCCACGATTAGCGCGCCAGTGCCCGCGCGCGAGGATGCCGAATTGCTGCTGTTCGGGCGGGATCCCGGCGCGGGCATATCGGGCGGGGGCCTGTCGCGCACCGGCCTCGTCGAACGCGCCAATGGCGGCACGCTGTTCCTCGACGAGATTGCCTCGGCCAGCACAGTGCTGACCGCGCGGCTGCTGGCGCTGGTGGAGACGCGCCAGGTGCTGCCGATCGGCGGGGCCAGCGCGCGGCGGCTCAATCTGCGCATCATCATCGCACGGCTGGGCGACGACGGGGCGCAGCGCGATCCGCTATGGCACCGGCTCGGCGCGGTGCAGATCGCCTTTCCGGCACTCAGCGAAAGGCGGGAGGATGTGCCCGAAATCTTCCGCCTGTTGGTCAGCCGTCATGCGCGCGAGCTTGATCTGCCCGCCCCTGCCATCATCGAGAGACAGTGGAGCCATGTCCTCTCGCACGGTTGGCCCGGCAACCTTCACGAGCTGAGCGGCTATGCCCGCGCCTTCGTGCTCGGGCTGGCTGAGACCGACGCGCGGACCGCGCCGCTCGCCGGCCAGCGCCCGTTGCAGCAGATCGTCGCCGATTTCGAGCGCACCGTGCTGGAAGACGCGCTGCGCCAGTGCCGCGGCGATATCCCGAAGCTGCAGGCGATGCTTCAGACCCCGCGCAAGACCATCTACGACAAGCTCGCCAAGTACGATCTCAAACCGTCGCGCTACCGCTGAGCCCGGTCAGTCGACCGCCACGACATTATCGTCCGAATTGCGGTCGATATAGAAGTTGTAGGGGTCGACCCCGGCAAAGGCGGGCTTCTTCGCGGTCACGATTTCCACCAGCTGCTTGCCGGCGCGGATCGGCGAGCGCTGTATGGCCAGCACATCGGCCTTGGCGAAGACACCAGTGCCGGGGCGCGCCGTGAAGGCACCGACTTCGATGCTCTCGGAAAGCTTTGCCGGTGTCTCGATCCCCTTGCCGTCGGCCGTGAACTTGCCCGCCTCGATGGTGATGCGGGTCACCCACTTGCCGTCAGCGCGTTGCTTGCTCGCCGCTTCGCCTGCCTTGAGATCGTAGATCGTGATCCGCTCGAACAGATCGGTGATCAGCGCCTGTTCCTCGAGCGTCTTGGCCTCCTTGCGCAATTCGGCGATGAGGTCGATGCTCCTTGGATAGGGTGCATTCTTGAAGCGCCAGGTAGCCACCATCCGCGCCAGTGCGCGGTTGACCGCATCCTCGCCCAGCCGGTGCTGGAGCAGATACATCGCGAGGCTGCCCTTGCGGTAATGGATATGCTGCTGGTTCTCCACCCGGTAGAGCGGCTGTTCGCCAAGCACGTCTGTCTTGCGCCCTTCGAGATAGCGGTCGAGCTCGAACTTGAGGAAGCGGCGGATCTTGTCCTCGCCGTAGAGCTGCTTCATCACCATCAGCGCGCTGTACTGCGCCAGCGTCTCCGACAGCAGCGTCTGGCCCTGCATGTCACCGCCGATGATCTGGTGCGCCCAGTACTGGTGCGCCAACTCGTGCGCGGTGACATAGGAGACATAGTCGATCGTTTCGGGATCGCGCACGTCGGCGGCAAAGCCGATGCTTTCGGAATAGGGCATGGTGCCGGCAAAGGCCTGCGCGAAGCTTTCATAGCCTGGAAACTCGATGATCCGCGCATAGCCGAACTGGTAGGGTCCGAAGTTTGCGGTGTAATAGGCGAGCGAGGTCTTCATCGTCTTGAGCATCGCCGGCACGTTCCAGTCGTGGCGCGGATCGTAAAAGACGCTCAGCTGAACATCGCCGAACTTGTCCTTGGCTTCGGCATAGCGCGCCGATTGTACCGAGAAGAAATTGAGGATCGGCGCAGGGCTCGCGAACACCGCGGTGCGGCGGCCATCCTTGACCTCGTCCGACAGCTTGTTGCCGGGCGCGATCGGTACCTGATCGGCTGCGGTGCTGATGGTGATGCGCGAATTGACCCAATCGGCATGGATGTAGTTTTCGCGCTGCGCTGCAGTGTCCTCAAGCTTGGCCATGCGCAATTCGTCGGGCAGACCCTGCCGCCGCCGCTGGGTGCGATCGACCAGCAGCCCGCGCCGGTCCATCCCGATCATCGGCGCGAAGGTAGAGTTGTTCACGAAGGTGCCGTTCTCGACGATATCGGTCGCCGCGCCGCTATTGGCAAAGCCGCGCCGCCACAATTGCGAGGTGAAATCGAGCCGCGTGGTCGCGCCCGGGGCCAGCGGCGTATCGAAGCGATAGATGCGGTGATCGAATTCCTTGTCGTGACTCGCCAGCTTGGCCCCGGCGATCGCCAGCCGCTTGAAGGTGATCGCATCATCGCCCTGCCGGACATGAACCTCGCTGATTGGTGCAGCGGTGTCGTTGCGCAGCAGATAGTGGCCGGTCACCTCCATCCGCCGCTCGTCAGGGTAGATCGCGACATCGAAGGCGACATCGGTCACCACGGGGCGCGGCAGGTTTTCGTATTTGAGATATTTGCGTTCGTAAGCGGCGGCCAGCGCCTCGCGTTCATCGGATGTCTGATAGGTGTTCAGCTCGGAGATATTGTGGTGGATCATCAGCCCGGTGCCGATCATCCCGCTCACCGCGGCCAGCGCCAGGCCGCCCGAGGCAAGGCTGATCCGCTTGCCCATGCCCTTGAGGCGCGGGATCACCGATACGACGGTGCCGCGCGGCCAGGCCCAATGCGCCAGCACCAGCAGCAGCACGCCGAAGCAGCCCCAATAGGCACGCGCGATGAGCCCCCCGACCCAGAAGCCTCCGGTGCCGTTCATGTCGCTCAAGGGCTCGCCCGGCCCGCCGCCGAACGAATAGAGCATGTTCGAATAGCCGAGGTTCGACAGGAAGATGCGGCTGACAAACCACACCAGCATCAGCCCCCAGCCGAGATATTTATTGGGGCTCAGCACCTGGAAGAACACCGCCAGCACCGCCAGCAACAGCAGGTCGATGCTCTGCGGCATGACGTAGGAGATGAAGTAGAGCCCGAAATCGATGCTCTTGGCGCCCAGCAGCAGCTGGTACAGCACGCCGGTCAACATCCCGGTCAGCGACATCGCCAGCAGCACGGTGAAGATCGCAAGAATCTTCGGCACGAACATCGTCCATGCCGGAACCGGCGTGGCATCGATGATCTCGGCCATCTTCACATCGCGCTCGCGCCACACCAGCTCGCCGCCATAGAACACCGCGACGATCAGCGTGAACAGGCTCATGCTTCCGACCACCGTATCGACGACACTGGCGGTCAGCGGATAGGACGCCGTTCCATACAAGGTCTGCGAGAAGGCGAGATTGAGCCCGGTGAAGGCCACCGAGATCAGCAGCAGCACGATCAGGCCAGGGCTCTTGAGCACCAGCAGGGTTTCGGCCTTGAGCCGCACCCAGAAGCTCGCCAGCGCATGGCCCGCGCCAAAGTTGCGCTGCGCCGGGGCCGCCAGCGCGCGCGGGGCCACGGCCTCGGCCTTGGCGAGGCGGCTCGCCTGTTTCGCCAGCCGCCTGAGCCGCCAGCGCGACGGCGCGCGTTCGGTCATGCTGAAACGCGCCCAGGCAATGGCGAGGAACAGGGCCGCCCAGGCCAGCGTCACCGCGCGGTTGATCAGCAGATTGCCTTCGAGCGGGATCGCGCGGCTGTTCATTTCGGACGCCGTCCAATAGCGCGTCGCCTCGCCGATCGCGCCGATCCCCATCGGCTCGAACCGGGCAAGCGTATCCTGATAATCAGGCTCGTTGCCAAGCACCGCGGTGGTGGCGAGATAGGCCATCACCAGCACCAGCACCCCAATATAGCTCGCCAGCATCGAACGGGTGACGGTGGCAAGGCTGAACAGAAGCGCCGAGGACAGGATCAGGTTGGGAATGGCGATGATCAGGAACGGCCAGGCGTAGGTCAAAAACCCGCCCGGGCCGACCGTTTCGGGATCGACCCAAGGCATCGCCGCGCCCAGCGCAATTCCCAGCGGCACGGCCAAATAGCCGAGGATCGCTATCACCAGCCCGCCTAGGAAACGCCCGGCGAGGAACTGGCCGCGCCCCACAGGCGTCGCGCGGATCATCGGGCCGAACCCGGTCACATCGTCGCGCACCACGGCGTTGGCGACGAAAGAGGTGATCACGAACAGGTAGAACAGCCCCATCAATCCCAGCGCGAAAGTGACGAGGAAGGGCGAATTTTCATGCACTCCGCTGGCCGCGCCGATACTGACATTGGAACTGGCCGCAAGGCCGAAGCCGAGCAGGAAGAACATCGCGACCGAGACCCAGAACACCGGGTTCTTCAGCTGGTAGCGGATCTCGAACGCGGCGAGCGATGCTGCAAGCATGATGCGCGCTCCCTTACGCGGCTTGCGCGGCGGCGGGGGCGCGGCGGGTTTCGGCGAGCGTCGCGAAGTAGACGTCCTCAAGCCCGCCGGACACCGGCGTGAAGCCTTCGGGCTGGCTGTTGGCGAGCACGTGAACGACGATCTCGCCGGCAAAGAAGCGGTGCGAGATCACCTCGTGCGCCGCCTGCATCTCGGCAAGCTCGGTATGCGGCACGGTGCGCTGCCAGACGCGCCCCTGGGTCGAGGCGATCAGATCATGCGGCGCGCCTTCCAACCGCAGCTTGCCGCCCGCCAGCACCGCCATGCGCGGGCACAGATCGGCCACGTCATCGACAATGTGGGTGGACAGGATCACCACCACGTTCTCCCCAATACCCGCGAGCAGGTTGAGGAAGCGGTTGCGTTCTTCCGGATCGAGCCCGGCGGTGGGTTCGTCGACGATGATCAGTTCGGGATCGCCGATCAGTGCCTGCGCAATCCCGAAGCGCTGGCGCATCCCGCCCGAAAAGCCCGCGATCGCCTTGCCGCGCACCGCCCACAGGTTGGTCTGATTGAGCAGGTGCTCCACCACCGCGCGGCGCTCGCCCGCGTTGTTCACGCCCTTCAGCACCGCCATGTGATCGAGCATCTGATAGGCCGAGATGCGCGGATAGACACCGAAATCCTGCGGCAGATAGCCCAGCGTGCGGCGAAGGCGGTCAGGCTCGGCCAGCACGTCGATGTCGCCGAACCGGATGCTCCCGGCCGATGGCGCCTGCAGCGTCGCGATGGTGCGCATCAGCGTCGACTTGCCCGCGCCATTGGGGCCGAGCAGCCCGAACATACCCTTGGGGATCGAGAGGTTCACATTATCGAGCGCATGGGTGCCATTGGGATAGACATGGCTGACGCCGGCGAGTTCGAGCATGGTGGACCCCTGTTTAGATTGCAGGAAACTAGCGCATTGAATGGCGAGGGAAAGCCACTTTGGGCGGCGCAGGACGGCGTTTGATCGAGCTACTCGCCGTTCGTCGATGACGGTTGGCGGTTGATTCGCTCAGGACGAGGCAAGGGCGAGGTCGCGCCGCGCTATGACAGGCGGGCACCCTTTTCGCTTGTGCGCCGCGCGCTGCGGCCTTTAGGAAAGAGGTTTGCAAAGCAACTTAGGAGAGACGCTGCGTGACCCAGACGAAGTCGAGGCAGCTATGGCTCGCAGGGGTGGCGATTGCTGCCGCCGCAGCAGGAGCAAGTCCCGCCGCAGCACAAGACCGCGCAATTGCCTTCACCGGCGCGCGGATCCTCACCATGGCGGGCGAGGCGGTCGAGGACGGCACGCTGGTGATCAAGGACGGCAAGATCCTCGCGGTCGGTGCCAATGTCGCAATCCCCGCTGATGCCGAGCGCCGCGACGCCAAGGGCCGCGTGATCATGCCCGGCATCGTCGACACCCACTCGCATATCGGTCAGGTTGCAGGGGCAGACGGCTCGGGTCCGATCCAGCCCGATGTGCGGGCGATGGATTCGATCGACCCGATGTCTTCCACCATCGCCAAGGCACGCGCGGGCGGGGTCACCACCGCCAACATCATGCCCGGCTCCGGCCACCTGATGAGCGGGCAGACCTTCTACATGAAGCTGCGCAAGGGCCGCACGATCGAGGACATCGCCTTCCAGATGAAGGACGGCGCGGCGCTGGGCGGCATGAAGATGGCCAACGGCACCAACCCGATGGGCGGCAGCGGCTTTCCCGGCACCCGCGCCAAATCGGCGGCGCTGGTGCGCGAAGTTCTGACTGAGGCCAAAGCCTATTGCGCGGGCGACCGCAAGAAGCGCGATATCGGCAAGGAAGCGCTGTGCGAGGTGCTTTCGGGCGAGCGGCTGGTGCATTTCCACTCGCACCGCGCCGACGACATCATGACCGTGCTGCGGCTGAAGCAGGAATTCGGCTTCAACGTGCTGCTCCAGCACGGCACCGAGACGTGGAAGATTGCGGACGAGCTGGCCAAGGCCGGGGTGCCGGTCTCGAACATCACGCTCGATGCGCCGGGCGGCAAGCTGGAAACGATGGACTTGCGCATGGACAATGCCGGGATCCTCGAGCGCGCGGGCGTGCTGGTGTCGATCCATTCGGACGACGCGATTGTGGATTCGCGCATGATGCTGCGCGAGGCGGCGCTCGCTGTGCGCGGCGGGATGAGCCGCGACGGAGCGTTGAAGGCCATCACCATCAACGGTGCCAGGCAGATGAAGCTCGATGCCCGCGTCGGTTCACTGGAGCCGGGCAAGGATGCCGATTTCCTCGTCCTCGATGGCGATCCGCTGTCGGCCTACAGCCACGTGCTGGAAACCTGGGTCGAAGGCGACAAGCTGTTCGATCGCAGCAAGCCGGAAGACCTGCTGATGGCAACCGGCGGCTTCGGGGCGGGCAGTCCGATGGATGTCGCCCACCACCACTGGGAAATTGCCGAAGCGGAAGGGGCGGAATGATGCGTATCACCGGAGTATTCCTCGCCGCCGCCAGCGCGATCGCCTTGGCTCCTGCGGCCTATGCACAGGACGTCGCGATCAGGGGCGAGACGGTTCACACCATGGCCGGCCCTGCGATTACCGACGGCGTGGTGGTGATCGACGACGGCAAAATCGTAGCAGTCGGCTCGGCCACCACCACCCCGATCCCCGAAGGCTTCACCGTGCTGAAAGCCAAGGTCGTCACGCCCGGTCTGGTCGACGCGCGCAGCGTGGTGGGCCTTGCCGGCTACATGAACCAGTCGCACGATCAGGATCAGCTTGACGAAAGCGCGCCAGTGCAGCCGCAGCTGCGCGCGATCGACGCCTATAATCCCAATGAAGCGCTGGTCGCGTGGTTGCGCGGCTTCGGGGTCACCACGGTCCACACCGGCCACGGCCCCGGCGCGCTGGTGTCCGGCCAGACGCTGGTCGCCAAGACGGTCGGCAACACGGCTGACGCGGCGGTGATCGTGCCCCGCGCGATGGTCGCTGCCAATCTTGGCCCCGCAGCGCTGGCAGACGGCGGCAAGGCCCCCGGCACCCGTGCCAAGCAGATCGCGATGCTGCGCGCCGCCCTGATCGCCGCCAAGGAAGGCGAGGCGCCCAAGCATGCCAAGAAGGGTGAGGAAAAGTCCGGAGCCGAAAAGCCCCCCAGCCTCGAAGTGCAGACGATGCGCGATGTGCTGGCGCGCAAGCTGCCGCTGCTCGTCACCGCCAATCACGCGCAGGACATCATGAGTGCGCTGCGGCTCAAACAGGAATTCGGCATCGATCTGGTGCTCGACAGCGCGGCCGAGGCCTATCTGCTGACCGATCAGATCAAGGCCGCCGGAGTGAAAGTCATCCTCCACCCGCCGATGGCACGGCAATATGGCGAGTTCGAAAACGCCAGCTTCACCGCCGGCGCGGTGCTGCGCGCGGCGGGCATCCCGTTTGCCTACCAATCGGGTTACGAAGGCTATGTCCCCAAGACCCGCGTGGTGCTGTTCGAAGCCGGGGTTGCGGCCGCCAACGGGTTGGCGTGGAACGATGCGCTCGCCAGCATCACCATCGATGCCGCGCGGGTGATCGGGCTCGACCAGCGGATCGGCTCGCTCGAAGTCGGCAAGGATGGCGATGTCGCGCTGTTTGACGGCGATCCGCTCGAATATTCCACGCACGCGGTGGGCGTGGTGATCAACGGCACGCCGGTCAGCACCGCGGTGCAATGATCGTCTGAGGCGCACTCTGCCCGGATTTTTTCGGTCCCGTGCAGCCGGGGCGTCAACAATTCGGGCAGCTGATGCGTATATGTAAGACATGACCGGCTTGTTTCTCACCCGACGTCGCCTGCTTGCAGGCGCTGGGGCTGCTTCGGCCTGTACCGCGCTCCCCGCGTGGGCGCAGGGCCACAGCATGCACCGCCAGCGCGGCGGGCCCCCGATCCGGGCGGGTTTTGACGAGGTGTCGGGCAATGTGATCGACCTTGCCGTGGGCCATGGCGAGCGCGTGGTGCAAGGGCGTAAGAGCCACGGGATTGCGGTCAATGGCTCGGTGCCGGGGCCGCTCATCCGGTTCAAGGAAGGCCAAAACGTCCGCCTCAACGTCACCAACAATCTGACCGAGGATACCTCGATCCACTGGCACGGGCTGTTGGTGCCGTTCCACATGGACGGCGTGCCGGGGATCAGCTTTCCGGGGATCAAGCCGGGGCAGACTTTCGCCTATGAATTCCCGATCCGGCAGGCAGGCACCTACTGGTATCACAGCCATTCGGGGTTGCAGGAGCAGCAGGGGCATTACGGGCCGCTGATCATTGATCCCGCAGACAGTGAACCGGCAGAATACGACCGCGACTACATTCTACTGCTGAGCGATTACACCCCGCTCCACCCCCACGCGATCATGGACCGGCTGCGCAAGGGCGAGGGCTATTTCAACTACCAGCAGACCAGCTGGAGCGATGATTATCCGCTCTCTGCCGAAGACCGGCGGATGTGGGGCCAGATGCGGATGGCCGCCACCGACATCGCCGATGTGACAGGCTCGACCTACACCTATCTCGCCAATGGACGCGGGCCAAAGGAAGGCTTGGAATACCTGTTCCGCCCCGGTGAGCGCATCCGCCTCAGGATCATCAACGGTTCGGCGATGACCTTCTTCAACCTGCGCATCCCCGGATTGCCGATGACGGTAATCGCGGCGGACGGGCAGAATGTAAAACCGGTCGAGGTCGATGAATTCCAGATCGGCACGGCGGAAACCTATGATGTGATCGTCGATCCGCGCGGGCCCGCAGAAGCCTACGCGATCGTCGCGGAAAGCATGGACCGTTCGGGCATGGCGCTGGCAATGCTGGCGAGCCGGCCGGGTGTTCGCGCACCTGTACCCGCGCTG
>Ga0315903_10009959_pt1 | contig 11417 bp, 10 predicted proteins | sample LakEriMetagenome_7_FD_203524 | JGI IMG/M metagenome (GOLD analysis project Ga0315903, IMG submission 203524) | Freshwater fungal communities from buoy surface, Lake Erie, Ohio, United States - Buoy 2 MA119 | ecosystem: Environmental > Aquatic > Freshwater > Lake | place: USA: Lake Erie, Ohio... | reverse complement strand
TCAACTACTGGAAAGGTGGACGACACGCGCATTTGGTAGAGTATGGTTTTATTGCTAAAAATGGCGAATACGTGCCAGGATACAATCTAGTAAAAAATACATACGAGGAAACAAAAGAAAAGGTAATCAGCAATCTTATAGAAGAATTTAAAAAAGAAACTGATAAATTATTACGTGAAATAGGCAGATGACAGGGGACGTATCTATATATAATCTTCTCAATGACGAAATAGGCAATGTCTATTTTAACAAGTTTGCGCAGTCTGTTAAACTTGACGAACCTACGCCAAAGGTTTTGATTAAGAATATCACTCACAACAATGCCACGACTAAAGACAAACTGGGCCGTGATGAATTCACGTACAGAATTGAAATAATAGGTACGAATTACATGAACATTAGCGACACAGCTAATGAAGTGCGCGCGTTGATGGTAAACCATACAGACGAGGCGGTCTATTTAATCGATTACGATACGGCAATTTATGACACCAATGAAACTGCCGAAATACATAGAATTATTCAAGATTATAGGGTTTTTATAAACGAAGTAAATGCTAGTTAAAGTCGTATATTTAAAAGATCATTCTGGATACAAAAAAGGTCAGGAATGGGCAATGTTACTCAATTATGCGGAGAGATTCCAGCGTGAAGGTGTTGTACGGATAATTGACGGCGACGTTGACAAATGGATAGTTAAGCCGGAACCTGAAGTAGAAGAAGTAGAGGATAATAAGCAAATAGAACAAGTAACAGAAACTGAATATAATATAATAGAAAGATTAATTAACAATATAAAATAGATAAAAAATGGCAACTACCGGTATAGTTAATGGTCATTATATGCGTTTTTTCGACGCAGATACTGGCAATCCGTACGCAAAAGCTACTGAATGTACGATAAGTTTTTCAATGAGTAGCCGACAGACAAGCCACAAAGATACAGCTGGAAGCGGATCAGGATGGCGTGAAATTTCTGCTGGTGAAAAGTCTGGAAGCGGTTCTACATCAGGTCTTTATGCCGAGGATACAAACTCATTTGCAATTCTTTACGATAAGTTCAAGGACGGGCTTCCTGTGAATCTTACATTCACTACTGGCGAATCCGGTGATGACATTTACTACTGCACGGCTTACATCGTTTCGCTGGAACTTAACGCCGTAAATAATGAAAATGTTACTTATTCATGTAGTTTTGAATTCTCAGGCGAAGTAGTAAGATCATAATCATGGTAGTAATCAACTCAGTAAAACACCATCCTCGGATTAAGAATTCAACGCTGCTTTTATTTGCAGCTGCTGAAGGAATTGATCTTGGGAAAATTGACAAGGTGCTTGCCTCGTTTAATTACGACATTGCAGTTAAGCTGTTTGTGTTCGCAGTCCAAAAAGAGGGTGGCAACCTTACAGCTGATGAAGTACACGAAGAAGTGGATAGACGGATCGACTGCTTCACAGAACTGATGACATACGTAGCGACTCAGTTGAACCCTGATGGGGTGGGGGAGCAGACGCCGGGAACGCCCGGCAAGAAGAAGACGGCTGCCTAAGTTTTGGAATGATAAGGTCAAGGGCGTTCTATTACGGAATGTCCTTGACCGATTTTTATGAGGCAACATTAGGCGAAGTCTTCGAATACATCCATTCACGAGGTCAGTACGAGAAACTGAAGATCGAAAACGAATGGAAGGTGATGAGGTGGCAGTCTACGCTGATGCTGAACATGATGAGCAGCAAAGGTAGGACATTTAAGCCGGAAGACCTGTTCACGTTCGATGACGAGTACACCAGACCAAAGATTGCGCCAGACTCTCCGGAGGCTGAGGCGGTGTTCAAAAAAATGGAAGAAAAATTTAGACAACGATGGCAGTCAAGATTGGAGACGTAACGATACGGATTGGTGCAAGCACTAACGAACTAGAGAAAGACCTGCGGAAAGCGGAACGTGCGTTGCAGGCTACGGCGCAGAAGTTTACTGCAATCGGTCAGAATCTGACGCTAGGCGTAACCGCTCCGGTACTTGCTGCTGGTGCTGCGGCGTTCAAGATGGCATCTGATTACGAGGAGTCCTTGAACAAGGTTCGTGTAGCGTTCGGTAGTTCATCGTCATCAGTTGAAGAATTCAGCAAGACTGCAATAGATTCTATTGGACTAGCAGAACAGTCAGCTCTTGATATGGCTGCGCTATTTGGCGATATGGCTACATCAATGGGACTGACAAGACCAGCAGCCGCCGAGATGAGTACGTCCCTTGTACAATTGGCTGGCGATTTGTCTTCATTTAAAAACATAAACATTGAAGAAGTAACAACTGCGCTCGCGGGAGTCTTCACTGGGGAGACAGAATCCCTGAAGCGTCTCGGTATAGTAATGACTGAGGCTAATGTACAGGCGTATGCTTTGGAAAAAGGAATAAAAAAGAAACTCAATACAATGTCTCAAGCCGAAAAGGTGGCATTGAGATATGAGTACGTTTTGAACGCAACTAAAAACGCACAGGGAGACTTCGCACGGACAAGTGATGGCGCAGCGAATCAGATGCGCGTAGTATCGCAGGCCGTTAAGGATTTGGGAGCTGATTTCGGTAAAATACTTCTTCCAGTAATTACGCCACTGATTAAGTCAATAGCTGATGCAGTTAAAAGATTTGCTAATTTAGACGAAGCAACTAAAAAAACAGTTATAACAGTGGCGGCATTGGCTGCTGCGATAGGCCCTGTATTAATCGTATACGGAAAGTTAAATAGCTTATATGGTTCAATAGCGACTGGAATTGCACGAGTGACTGCACAAATGATAGCGAACGCGGCAGCTACAGCGGCAGCAAACGGAACGGTAGCTACATTAACAGCATCTACCGTAACATTTGGAACTACACTAAAGGCTGCAATTTCTTTTCTTGGGCCGTATGCAATCGCTATAGCTGCTATTGGTGCAGGAATATACGCGCTATACAAAAACTATGAAAGTGCCAGCAAAGAGTCAAATAGACTTAACGAAATAAATGGAAGAGCAATTGAATTAATTGCTGAAGAAAAATCAAAAACTGAGTCACTTATAAGTGTACTTAGAAATGAAAACGCCACAAAAGAAAGAAAAGAAGGCGCGCTAAAAAAACTTCAAGAAATAGCACCTCAATACTTTAAGAATCTTTCCATTGAGAAAAGTAGTATTAATGAAATAAACAAAGCGTATAATGAATACAATAATAGTTTAGAGAAAAATATACGCGCTCAATTAGGTAGGGAGGATTTAAAGCAGCAAATAATTGATGAGGAAAAACTTAGGAAATCTATAAAAGATCGCCAAGCTGAAATAGAAAGACTAAAGCCAATTACTCCTCAAAAGGTAACATTAACACTTACTTCTGGTGGTGCTGAACAAGAGGCACAAATAAAAAGACTTAAGGCATTATATGACGATCAAAACGCTGAATTAAAACAACTCGACTCAATTATAAAGCTTAAGGATGAAACAAAAAAATATATAAATACAAATACAGATTTAGTAGAATCAACTTCAAATATTAATACCAATTTTGAAAATGCTACCGATAAGACAGATGAGTACACTAAAAAACTGCAATCATTAAACAAAGAACTTGCCGACAATGAAAAACTATTTAAGGCTGGATTAATTACAGGGCCAGAAGCTGCCGTAGTACAGTTGGGTATTTTACAAAGTAAACTAGAAACATTAGTTTTATCAGGACTTGATCCTGCGTCAAATTCAATTAAAGACGTAAAAGATTCAATAGAAGAATTAAGGAACGTAGGAACTGTTGACTTCTTACCGCCTACTGATCCTGGAGCGACATTTGGAAAAGCAATCGGACTTTTAGAGGGTGAACTATTAAAAGGAGGCAATGCTGCAAGTCAGGCGACTGCAAAAATACTTGCAGATACAGCTGGCAAAATTCAACAATACTACGTCGGCATAGGTGAGGGATTTGTAGATTTGACTGGAAAGTTTAGGCCTTATGTTGATGAAATTGCAAAAGTTGCTGTTGATATTACTCAAATTGTAAACTCAGCAATATCATCTTCATTAGAATCTGTAGGCGTTTTGATTGGTAATTTAATATCAGGCGATGGCGCAGGATCATTGAAGCTTTTTTTTAATAGTATTCTAACCGTCGTTGTGGATTTTGCTATAGGATTAGGTAAGCAATTGATAGCACTTGGAACAGCCACGGAGGCGTTGCAAAAGTTATTTAAAACAGGGGGCGGCGTGGGTGCAGTCATTGCGGGTATAGGATTGATTGCTGTGAGTACGATTGTCAAAGGTATAATTGCTAAGGGGGTTCCTAGCCTAGACATAGGAACAGATCTTGTCAAGTCAGACGGTATGGCAATGATCCACAAAGGAGAAGCCATCCTGCCGGCGAGTGTAGTAAAGGGAGGATTCACTGGAGGCGGCGGAAGTGAGATATATGGCCGTTTAAGTGGAATAGATTTGTTGTTGTCAAATGAATACGCTAAATCTTACCACAAAAGATTAAGATAATGGGGAAAAGACATATTGCAACGGGGATTTCAATTAATGGATATGAATACGAAGTAAACGTATATGATGACGATTTTAGCGGGTCCCCAACACGACTAACATTGTCTCCTGAAATATTATTCGAGACCCACGGCAACGACAGGGATCATCTTGAAATAATCACAACGGCCTCAGCGACATTTAATGTAATGATGATCGACGAAACGGCAGAAACACTAATCACTGATATAATTAATGCGGACGAAGGTAGGTTTTACGTAGAATTAAAATACAACACTTTCAAAATATTCTTTGGACGTATAATGTCAAATGGTATTTCTATTGAAGATAGTTATATACCATTTGTAAAATTGCAAGCAATTGACGGATTAACTTTATTAAAGGATGTTCAATATGAACATCCGGAAGTAAATCAATTCAAATCGCTTGCGTCCATATTTATAAAGACCATAAATCAAGTTGATGTAATTAACAAATACTACAACGCAACAGATGGTATAATTTACATGGCATCCAAGTTGTACGTAAATGATGCCACTATGGCAAGCAGTAGGATATTTGAAGTAGTCAGCCATTTTGATTACTTCTATAAAGTAGAAAACGAAAGGAAAGAACCATTAACATATTGGGAAGTACTTGAGGAGCTATTAAAGAGATACAATCTAAGACTTGTATATAATAGCGGATTGTATATGATTCTTGGGAAAGAATTATATCTTTCATCATCTACATTGCAGGAAAGGTTATATCAAAAGAACGGCACTGGCGTTGCGCCATTAATTACATTTCCGACAATAGACATCCAGGCATCTGATACTTTAGCCCTTGCTGGGGGCACGTATTATTTTGAGCCTGGGGTAAAAAAGGTTTCTATAATTACAGACAAAAATTTTGTAAATAAAAATTTAGCCGAAGGCCTTTTTTGGTACAACGATGACGAAACCTACCAAAGCGTAGGATTCATGCAAAAAGATAAGCGATATCAATCGTTTATTAAATTCACGATATTTAATGATTTTTTACCATCTGATTACCCGGAAGTAAAATGGGTTAGGGCGAGAATGTATTTCAAGGCGCAAGAATTTGGAGGTTCTGACATTAAATACCCAAAAATGAGTTATACGGTTTCTGCTGGAACTCAGGCGCATTTTTATGTTGTCAGCCCTATTTACCCAATTCAACAGCTTACAAGTGACGCAGCAGAGACAGCGATAGTAATATACTTCAGAAACATTCCGCAACTAGAGTACGGCCTTAATTTTATTTTTGAGGAGTACGATATAGATCGTACTATGTCCTTTAAAATAGAATACGACGGGCTATATGACGACTATCCTGATCAGCCGGGGTTCCCGTGGGAAGATAATTTAATTCCATCATGGGAAACAATTCCATTTAGATACCAAGTGTCACAGCAGTTTGGATTTTATCCACAGCTTCAATCTGATATAGTTAAATTTTCTGCCGTAACTGATTCTACCGAGGTCTTTATAAAAGAAATAAATATACTTGCATCTGACAAGTATGGCACTGAAATGACAAGGCCTATTTTGTCAAAGGCAGGGGTAGGGCATAACAGGAGCAATGACAATTGGCGTTTTGATTCTGCTGATCCGTACGAGCCTTTAGAAAGGGCGATATGTAGGAATGTACTTAAATACACGGCTGCAAAACAAAAGTTTTTAGACATATCTCTTAATGTCATATCGCTGTACCCGACACCTGCAAATTACATAACGTATAGAGGTGAAGATTTTTTTGTAAGTAAAATAAGCTGGAACCTATACACTGCCTTGATGCAGATCACTGCAATTAAGTTGCCGGAATCTACGCCGGATATAACGGTTAGTACATTAGCGCCTGTCGAAAAGGAATTTCTGCAAACATTTACTGGATACGAATCAGACGCCTTTAGTGGAAATTTGTCTTTGGAAACATATTACGAAGCCTTTGAAAATGTAAGTGCCAATTATGTCACAATTGATGCAAATTTAGAATTATTTTTGTCTTCTGAATTAAGTACAAACCAACGGCGCTGGAAAGTATTTTTAAATGGATTGAAATTAAAATTAGTTGATCATACGTCTTTTTCTTTTCCATTAAGTGCGGGCGATATCCAAAGTAATGAGTATACGTTTGATCCGGCTGAAAATAAAATTTACTTTGCCTATCAATTGGATGGCGAATACGTGGAATGCGAATACATTAAAATATGATGAAATACATAATCCCATTACTACTCCTCACGTGCGGACTATCTGCACAAACTAAGTGGAGACAGATCGAGCGGTCATCGGTTAAGTGGCGCGTACCTGCGGCGTATGATTCTATTCCCGGTCAGACCGGGTATGCGTCTAAGTACATCGACTTCACAACGTTGATGGACACCGTGGGCGTGACATCGTTCGCTATCGATTCGCTAGACTACCGTAACGACTCGTTACTGATATGGGTCGGCGGTGGGTACTACTTCGCCATAATCCCACAGGGAGCGAGCGGATCAGGTGGCGATGGTGAAGTGGCCTATTGGATGCAAGACACACTTGCAGGCGATACAGTACACTTTTGGGACGTCTCGAATAAGCGGCTAGGGTTGAACACTAAGACTCCGTCGGCATTGCTGCACGTCAAGAAGAATGAATACGCGCTACCGGTGGCGCAGTTCGAGAATCCAGGGACCAACGGACAGACGGTTTTGATCAAGCACGGCGCGGCATCAGATGGTCGTTACACATTAACACTACAGACTCCGGCGGCTACTACTTACTTCGATGCACGCGGCTACATGGGGTTGGGCATATCACCGTCCTATCCTATCCACGTATACGGATCGAATGGAATAAGTAGGTTTGAAAATACGAACACCAACGGAGATGCTGGCCTGGACTTCAAGAACGGAAGCAAGCAGTGGCGCGTGGCGATGAATGCGGAGGGTGGCAGCACAAACAACCTACACTTCCGCGACGTTACCGGATCACGCTATCCGTTAACTTTGCAGTCGTCGAATGGGTATGTCGGCATCTTGAATCTTACACCAGCGAGAGAACTACACGTAACAGGTAGGGTGAGAGTAAGTACCTTGGATAGTGATCTCACGCCTCCTACTACGGCCGGAACTACTAAGATGGTAATTACTGATGAAGATGGGGATCTGTCGTTTGCGACGATCCCGACAATACCGGCTGATAGTACGGTAGTGACGCAAGGTTACGGAATAACGGTAGCCGAATCACCGACGAACACGTACAACGTGAAGGCTGACACGTCAGCATTAGTTACGCAATACGATCTTACTGCGTCGAATCAGAAACTTTCCCATAGCAGTACGGCCACTACTCACACCACTACTCTATCTAATGCTGGTGGGTCATTGGTCTTAAAGGAAGGATCGAACGTTACGCTAACGACATCCGGCAACGAGGTTACGATAGCGGCAACCGGTAGCGGTGGCGGCATTGATAGTACAATCATTATAGGCGGCTGGGGAATCGAATCTACGGAATCTCCAGCGAATACATTCAACCTAATCGCCGACAGTACACAGGTTGCGTCTCAGTATGATCTGACGTTGAAGCAGGACAAGCTGACGAACCCGGTAACTGGGACTGGAACAACCAACTACGTCTCAAAGTTTACCGGCACGTCTACGGTTGGAAATTCACAGATTCAAGACAACGGAAGTACGGTGGGAATTGGTGCGTTGAATGCATCCTATAAGTTTTATGTCAATTCCGGCAACATGAAGTTAGGGGAAAACGCCACGGCTAATTCGCTTAATAAATTATACTTTGGCGATGGTACTTTTGTCTACGTTGGCGAAGACGTTGCAGACAATAGACTTTATCTGCGTGGCGGATCTTTGGCTGTAAATATTAACGGATCGTTAGGCACTGCTGGTCAGGTTTTAAAATCATCGGGATCAAGTACAGTTACGTGGCAATCTGACGCAGACACAGATCAGCAAAATTTAACATACACATCATCAACTGGTTTGATGGAAATAACAAATGGTACATCTGCCACTATTCCATTAGCTACAACATCTGCAAGAGGATTGTTGCCGACATTAAGTAACTCGTCAACTCAATTTCTTAATGGACTTGGTAACTGGGCTACTCCGTCGGGGGTTGTAACAAACCTATCGTATGCCAACACGACTTCACCTGTTACGTTGAATTCATCAACAGGTACAGACGTTACGTTCACGGCCGGTAGCGGAATAACACTGAGCGTGACGGGTAGTAACATGACGATTACTGGCAGCGGTGGTGGTACTACAAACCTATCTTATGGGGCGTTAAATAACGGAGGTGCTCCATCAAGTTATGGCGACTATGTAATGATTGATAATTCGTCTGGTGCGGACATTAATATAACTGATGGAGATGGAATCGATATAGAAAGGCACTCGTCTAATTTTGCTGGGTATAAGTTGAATCAGAGTTATGCTAACTTGATACGGACAACCAATACTGGCGTAGCAATTACAAGTACCGAAACTGCCGTAGATTTTACCGGCGGCTTCGAAAACGGAAACATGACATATAGCACAGTTAACGACAACATCACATTAACTCAAGCAGGAACCTACGATATAGAGTTTTCGACTACCGTTTACACGACTGGAACAACTACCAGAAGAGTTGAATTTACAATGTACAATAGCACAAATGCACTACCTGATGTGATTAATATCATTCAAGATGTCGATGCTGTTAAGTATGAAACTATGAGTAGGTCAAGAGTATATGTATCTAATGCGGGTAGTACAATATCTATAAAAACCAAGTACGATAGCGCAGTTGGTAGTGGTACAGACATTTACTACCGGTATCCATCTTTAAAAATAACAAGATTAAAATAAAATAACATGAAACACATCATTATTTTTCTTTTCCCGGTATTGTTATGCGCGCAAAGGGATTCACTAACTAACGACTACAGAGTTTTTGCGGACATCGATACGACCACTTATGCCGCCGGCAAGATGATCGTAACCTTTGAATCAAAAAACCGATTAGGTACGCGACTTATAGAGGTTGACTCCATCGCGTCGGCAGACTTTGCCACGTATATAGATTCTTTAATTGAATTGTATCAGCCAGACTCTATCATTACCAACAACGTTACCAATTCGTACTACGATCAATTCAGATCATTCAACACCCAGCGACTGACTATAAAAAATAAACTCGTAAAACTTTGGGCAATAAAACCATAGAAACCCCGTAACGTCACCACCTTTTCTCCCGACGGACGGCTCACTATATGTGGGCCGTTTTAGTTACATCTATACCCATTAGATGTACTTATATTTGTATCTATAATATGACGAAATGGCGTGCGATATAATTAACTTACAAGCAGTACAAGGCGACAACTGGTCGTGGACTGCGACATTTGTAGACGAGAATGACGATCCTATAGACCTGAGTGTATATGACGACATTCAGATGGAAATCAGAAAGAAACCTGGAACGGCTGTGATCGCGGACGCATTCCTGACGAATAACGGATTCTCTGTGATTGGAACGGATAGTAATATTCTTTCTTTGGATGAGTGCTACATTTCTACCGATGTACAAGGCGTGTATCAATTTGATGTGCAATTTATCCTTGCCGGAAATGCCGAGACGCTGATACGTGGGACGGTCAACATATTACCTGAAATTACACAATTGACTCTCTGATGAAAGTAACGATTCAAGATTCACGAACATCTGTAACGGTTGAACCGAGAGACTTCAGAGTGACGGTATCAGGTGCGCGTGGGCCTGCTGGTCCTGCCGGTGCTAACGAATGGGGGGAGATTACAGGAGACATTATAGATCAAACTGACCTATATAATGCCCTTGAAGATAAAGTACCGTACACAGGAGCGACAGGCGATGTAAACCTGGGTGAGCATAAGTTAATGTTTGCCAATGCCTCAGAACTACGGGAAGGTACATATGACTTTGGCGGTCAAGGCGGTATAAGTCAGATTTGTTCGGTCGGTTTTGAAAACAATTGGCAGTCGGGGTTTAATCATATTTTCGACAACAATGGACTTATAAGAGAGTCACTGCATTGTTTTGATATTGTACCTGATTCGTCTTTTGATTCATCGTTACGATTCAAAATAGGTAGTCTTTGGAAACTTGACGATGGAACTATATACGAATGCGTTGACGCTACTATAGGTGCGGCAGTGTGGCAATTATATAATCCTTATGAAACTGACATAAGTGGATTAGTACCATACACAGGCGCAACAGCAGACGTAAACCTGGGCGAGTACGGCGCGCAGTTGGGGAATCTGGAATTCGACAACACTCCAACCAACGTCCCGACTACAGCGGGTAGTGTGTACTGGAACGACACCGACGGAACGCTGAATATGGTGTTGAAGGGTGGCCAGACGATCAGCCGAATCGGTGAGACTCAGCACATCAGGGCATTGAATAACACCGGCGCACAGATAGCCAGGGGTAAAGTAGTGTACGTCGTAGGTGCCCAAGGTCAACGGTTAACTATTGCGCTAGCCGATGCTGATACAGAGATACTATCGAAGGATACTATAGGTTTCACAGCCGAAGCCATCGCTGACGGTGCGGAAGGATTCGTGATCGTACAGGGTGTGATAAACAACATCAGCACGACAGGAATGACGGACGGTGCAACGGTGTACCTATCGCAGACAGCTGGGAGTTACACGACTACGCCTCCAGCTGATCCGGCGCACTTAGTGATACTTGGATTCATCGTGAATGGTGGTAGTGGTGGTGCTGGATCTATCTACGTCAAGGTAGATAACGGATACGAACTTGAGGAATTGCATAACGTATCGAACTCCGCTAAGACTACACCAGTTGCTGATGATGCGTTGTTTCTGCGCGACTCGGCTGACAACAATCTATGGAAACGGCTCA
>Ga0315903_10009955_pt1 | contig 11420 bp, 14 predicted proteins | sample LakEriMetagenome_7_FD_203524 | JGI IMG/M metagenome (GOLD analysis project Ga0315903, IMG submission 203524) | Freshwater fungal communities from buoy surface, Lake Erie, Ohio, United States - Buoy 2 MA119 | ecosystem: Environmental > Aquatic > Freshwater > Lake | place: USA: Lake Erie, Ohio... | reverse complement strand
GAGCATAATGAAAACAATTTCAAATATATGGTTTTATACGTTAGTAGGCAGTATTGCCTTTCTAACACTAATAGTAATAGTATTATCATTTAGAAAACCTGAGCTGCCTATCGATGTGCAACGGTATAAACTACAACATCAAATTGATAGTTTAAATGTAGTAATAGATAATGATGCTAATATACGTGCAAAGCTTAATCTGCAAATTGATTCTCTAAACAAATCAATCGTTAAAATAGAAACAAGTGTTATTAAAAAACAAAAAGAAATACAACAATTACGGAAGGAATATGAAGAAACAATTAATCATGTTAATAGCTTTTCTAATGATGACATTAACAGCTATTTCACAAAAAGATATTCTGAGTGATAGTTTAGTTTGTTTACCTCCGGGTACAATGAAAGAAATTATTATGGATCTAGAATCAGGTGACCAAGCTAGACGAGAACTTGCACTAGTATATAGTATTAATACAGATTTAGGTAATACAATAGCCTTAAAAAATTCTATTATTCTAAATCATCAGAAAAAAGAAACTACGTATATAAACGATATTAATTCATATAAACAAATTGTAGATGCTAAAAATGTACAAATTGAATTAGCCGTTAAAGAGGCTAGAAAATATCGTAGACAACGTAATGGTGTAATTATTGGAGGGTCTGCATTATTAATTGCAATTCCTACATGTATTCTTGTTTTTACGTTATAAATTTTATATATTGAATAGTTATGTCAAAGTCATTAAAAGAAATAATAGCAGACGAATATAAAAAATGTGCAGCTGACCCTGTGCATTTTATGCGTAAGTATTGTATAATTCAACACCCGACAAAAGGAAAGATGTATTTTAATCTATATCCTTTTCAGGAAGAGACATTACATGACTTACGAGATAATCGATATAACATTATTCTTAAATCACGTCAATTAGGTATATCAACTTTAACAGCAGGATATGCTCTTTGGGCTATGTTATTTAAGAATGACTATAACGTTCTAGTTATTGCAACTACTCAAGACGTTGCTAAAAACTTAGTAACGAAAGTAAGAGTAATGCACGATAATTTACCGGCCTGGCTAAAAGGTAAATCAATTGAAGATAATAAATTATCATTACGTTTCAAGAACGGATCTCAAATCAAAGCCGTATCTAGTGCAGGAACATCAGGTCGTTCTGAAGCATTATCATTATTAGTAATTGATGAAGCTGCGTTCATTAAAGGTATTGATGAAATATGGACATCAGCACAGCAAACATTAGCAACAGGTGGAGGTGCTATTATATTATCTACACCTAACGGTACTGGTAATTTATTCCATAAGTTATGGGTAGATGCTGAAGCTGGAGGACAATTTAATCCGATTAAACTGCACTGGACAGTTCACCCTGATCGTGATGAGACATGGCGTGAAGAACAGACACGATTGCTAGGAGATAAAGAAGCTGCACAGGAATGCGACTGTGACTTTATATCATCCGGTCATACAGTAGTTGACGGCCCTATTATACAATGGTATGAACAAACATATGTACAAGAACCTAAAGAAAAACGAGGGTTTGATAGTAATTTATGGATATGGGATTACCCAGAATATGGTACTAGTAAAAGTTATGCAGTAGTAGCTGACGTTGCTCGCGGCGACGGTGCTGATAACTCCGCGTTTCATGTTATAGAAATCGAAAGCATGACACAGGTTGCGGAATATCGCGGTAAGTTAGGTACAACTGAATACGGTAATATGTTAGTATCAGTTGCTACAGAATATAATAACGCATTACTAGTTATTGAAAATGCAAATATAGGCTGGGCAGTATTACAAGTTGCTATTGACCGTAACTATGAAAATTTATACTATTCATATCGACAAGATGCTTATGTAGATGAAGATGTACATTTATCAAAAGGATATGATTTGAAATCTAAGGGAGATAAAGTTCCCGGATTTTCAACTACTTCAAAGACTAGACCTTTAATGATTTCTAAATTAGAAACGTATTTCAGAGAAAAAAGTCCAGTTATAAAAAGTAAACGTTTAACAGATGAATTATATGTATTTATCTGGAACGGTAGTAGAGCAGAAGCTCAAAGAGGTTACAATGATGACTTGGTAATGTCATTTGCAATTGCATTATGGGTACGTGATACGGCATTACGTTTACGTCAACAAGGAATCGATCTATCCAGAAAATCCTTAGGCTACTTTGGAAAATCGAAAGGTGTTTATACATCCAACGGAAATTCTAGTAGAGGGGCATGGGATTGGAACGGAGAAAAAGATGGCCTTAAATGGCTAATTTGATATTTATAAAAAAGAGATAAATTATGGCAGACACTTCATTATCGAGTCGGTTAAGACGGTTATTCTCAACTAACGTTATTGTTAGAAGAATAGGTAAAAACCAACTTAAAGCTATTGATACTAATAGATTACAATCATCTGGTGCATTATCAAGTAACAGATATATTGACCGATTTGCTGGATTGCAACGTGGACAATCTTATGGTACGTATAATCAATCGTATACATTTCATACTTCTAAATTAGAATTGTTTTCTGATTACGAATCAATGGATATGGATCCAATATTAGCATCGGCATTAGATATTTATGCGGACGAATCTACAGTAAAAGACGCAGATGGGGATACATTAACCATTTCTACATCTAATAATGAAGTCTATAAAGTGTTACGTAATTTATTCTATGATATACTTAATATAGATTACAACTTATGGCCATGGATTAGAAATGCCTGCAAGTACGGTGATTTCTTTTTGTATCTAGATATTGAAGAAGAATTAGGTATTATTAACGTAGTACCACTTTCAGCATATGAAGTACGTCGTGAAGAAGGGTATGATCCAGAAAATCCGTACGCATATAGATTCTTATTTGAAGGCTCTCATACAACATATTCAATGGGTAGAGGCGGGTCTGATAGACAGCCTATGGAAAATTATCAAGTAGCACACTTCCGAATGTTATCAGATACTAACTTCCTTCCATATGGTAAGTCAATGTTAGAGCCGGCGCGTAAGGTATGGAAACAATTAATGTTAATGGAAGATGCGATGTTGATTCATCGTATTATGCGTGCACCTGAGCGTAGAATTTTTAAAATAGATGTAGGTAATTTGCCACCGGGAGAAGTTGATTCTCATATCGATTCTATCATTCAAAAAATGAAAAAGATTCCATATATGAATGAACAAACCGGAGAGTATAATCTTAAATTTAATATGCAAAACATGTTAGAAGATTATTTCCTACCAGTGCGCGGAGGCGAATCTGGAACCGCTATTGAATCATTACCTGGCCTAAGTAATGATGGTCAAATTGATGATATTGAATACTTAAGAAATAAAATGCATGCCGCATTAAAGATTCCAAAAGCATTCTTAGGATACGATGAAGGTGTAGAAGGTAAGTCGACATTAGCAGCAGAGGATGTACGTTTTGCCAGAACAATAGAACGTATACAAAAAATATTTGTATCAGAGTTAACTAAGATTGCAATTATACATTTATATGCACAAGGGTTCGAAGGTGAAGATTTAATTAACTTTACAATATCATTAACAAATCCTTCATTAATTTATGAAAAGCAAAAATTAGAAACTTTAGCTACTAAAGTTGAATTAGCAGGAAATCTTAAAGAGTCTAAGTTATTTTCAGAAAAATGGATTTATGAAAATATCTTCAACTTAACTCAACAAGAATGGCAAACCGAACAAGAACAAGTAATTGAAGATCTTAAACAAGACTTCCGTAAAGAACAAATTACTAGTGAAGGTAATGACCCTGTTAAAACTAATATGAGTTTTGGAACACCTCATGATATCGCTTCAATGCATATTGCAAATAAGTTAGGAGCAGATATTCCATTAGAACAGGAACATGTAGCCGGCCCTGGTCGTCCTAAAGATGTTAGTACTTGGGGTAAACATTCAAGTCCGCATGGTAGAGATCCGTTAGGAGCTAAAGAAATGAGTAAGTCGTTAAGTATTGACAAGTCGCCATTACAACATAATTTTAAAAACGGGTCGCCGTTAAGTGTTGAGCATGTTAACTCAAAAGCTATAATAGACTCAATGAAATCTAAATTTAAATCTGCTAAAGTATTGAAACAATCTTTGAATGAAGAGATAAAAGATATGGATGCAGGAACTATGTTAGATGAACGCCAATTATTAGACCAATAGTTTGTCAATTAACACATATTTATTAAAAATATACGTACTAACAGGACGCATTTAATGAAACGAATTAAACATTCAAAAGTAAAAAATACCGGTTTGATTTTCGAGCTTTTGGTAAGACAAGTAGCATCGGATACAATGAACAACCGAGATTCAAAGGCATTACGTATCATTAAAAGAAATTTTAAACCAAATTCTCTTTTAGCTCAGGAATTGAAACTTTATCGTTCACTTCATGAAGAAAAATTTACTAATGCAAAGGCAGAGACTTTTGTGACAGCAGTTACTACTGCTAGAAAAACTATTAATGAAGCTTTACTGAAAAGAGAAAAGTATAACTTAATTAAAGAAATACGTTCGGCTTTTAATATTGAAGACTTTTTCAAATCACGTGTTAGCAATTATAAATTACACGCTGCTATTTATAAATTATTTGAACATGCAGAAGCTGATGATCCAAAGGAATATGTTGAAAATAAATTTGCTATTTTAGAACATGTAGCTACAGTAGCAAAAAAATCAACAGATACTAAATCAGCATTAGTAGCTGAACAAAAGGATTTGCGTATTTTAGCTTCAAAGATTATGGTTGAGAAGTTCAACGAAAAATATTCTGTTTTATCAAAAGCACAAAAGCAAATGTTACGTGAGTATATTAACAATGTAACTAATTCAACTGAATTAAAAAAATACGTTTTACGTGAAACAAAGACATTGCAAGATCAATTGACTAAATTAAAAACTACAATTCCAAGTAAAGTTTTACGTATCAAATTGACAGAAGTTGCTAATCTACTTAATCAAATTAATAAGAAACATACTATAGAAGATAAAGATGTATTGACTATGTTAAAGTATTATGAATTAGTAGATGAACTAAATAAAGTAAAAGGATAATATGCCAGTTCAAGGACCATATACAAACGATTATACAAATGCTCAAGTAAGTCAATTTGAAAGACTAGGTCATCCCGGTAAGTATACTACAGTACAAACAATTACAGGTGGCCAGACTATCTTTACCGGTTCAAATTATGGATACGGGGCTGTACTAGTAGTTACAGGAACAGGCTTAACAGCTAGTTTATCTGCAGGCGGCACTATAGGATTAACTGATCTTACTGCAAAAACAATGTATGATTTGTCACTATTTTCTATTAGCGGTAGTGCTAATAGCGGATTAGTTTACGTATTTAAACGTCAAGGAGTATAATGAAATTTCTTGAAGAAATGGAAAAAAAATTCCGTCAATTAAATGAAGGCGTAGATCGAGTATCTGATAAAGAAGCTGGAAAAGACTTTGAAGATTTAGAAGATAAAGATTTAGACAATGACGGGGATGCTGATAAGTCTGATAAATATTTACATAAACGTTTAGGTAAAGTTGCTAAGATGGATGAAAATGCATTAGGCGTTGATGAACCGTATTATGTTGAGATAGCAGTTCGTGATGCTCGTAAGGCAGTAGAAGCTATACAAAATGATACTTTATTAAGAAAAGCATTACGTGATAAAACACTTGTACCATATGGTACTAACGTGTTTGCAACAGATGACCAAGAAGTGATTCAAACATTATCAGATATTTTATTGGATAATGATGTTGAATTAACTAGTCATCAAGGATTAGATGAGATGTCAACGACTGCAGGCGTACCTGGATATCAAACTCCATATGCATTCGGCAAGGCAGATACAGATACTTTAAGTCAAGGTGGCATGAAGCCGGTTAAGAAGACTAATAAAATATTCAAACCTATTTGGAATGAAAATAAGTCTACATACAAAAAGATGATGTCTGAAATGTACGGCGTGCAGTCTACAATAAATGAAGCTTCAAATCCAACATTAGATAAAGCTGTTGATAAATTTGTTCAAGCGTTAGCTACAAAGAATGGATATAGAAGACCTGACGCTATAATGGCTATATTTGAATCACTTAAACGATTAGGATATATTCATCCAAGTGTTAATTACAAATCGCCGTCAGGATATAGTATTGAAGAAGCAGTCTCATATAGAGACTATAAAAAAGATCCTACATCTACCCCAGCACAAAAAGTAAATAATGGAATTGCTGAAGTTAATAAGATGCTAGGAGAAATGGAAAAGATTGTACATAATAATTTAAGACTAAAAACTGAAATGGGCGTTGATTCATCTCATTTTTGGAAAAATACTAGTGCAAGATTTTCTAAAATAAATGAACGCATAGTTAGATTGTCAAACAAATTAAAGGAGTTATCACAATGATTTTAAATCGTACATGGCAACAATTTTATAACGCAGCTGAGAATAAAAATTTAACTATGGAACAGGCTAAACGTAAATATTCCGATGAACGTAAGCGTTATGAACAACATCAACAATTCGTCAATTCAGGATTATATATACAAGGATTAAAATAATGTCTAAGCAATTATTAGTAGATTATGGGGTATTTGAAGTATCACCTCAAGCCATTAATGAATCATTAGCAAATAATAATGGTAAATTAATTGTTACTGGAGTTCTTCAAAGAGCTGATGCACGTAACCAAAACGGACGTGTATATCCAATGGAAATATTAATGCGTGAAGCTAAAAAGTATGAAAGTACATTTATCGCCGAACGTAGAGCATTAGGAGAGTTAGACCATCCAGATTCATCAGTTGTTAACTTAAACAACGTTTCTCATAACATTGTATCAATGGGATGGAAAGGACCAGATCTAATGGGTACAGTAGAAGTATTACCTACGCCGTCGGGTAACATTCTTAAATCATTATTCCAAGCTGGAATTAAATTAGGAATTAGTTCACGTGGATTAGGGTCAGTTAAAGAAGTAATGCGCGAAGGAAATCAGGCAATGGAAGTTCAACCAGATTTTGAATTAATTGCTTTTGATTTTGTAAGTAATCCATCGACACATGGAGCATTCCTTTCTCCGGTAAATGAATCAATTAACAAAACAGGATCTAATCGTTACGGAAATATTGAACGATTAATTTCTGATATAATCATGGAGTTCTAATTATGGCACTAATAGATTTAGCTCATAAGTCCGCATATGGACCAACTAATCCAGGTCAATTGGGTACTGGTACTATATTAGGTACTAATATATCTCCACTGGCAAATGCTCAATTAGGTAATCCAAAAAATGGTAAGAAATTTTTTAATAGCCTATTTGATTCATCACATGCTAGTACTTATGGACCATTTAATCGTCCAGGTAAAAAAGGTACTGGTATTGCTCCGGACCCGTACGGAAATATTCCACGAGAAATTAATATTTAATAGGAAACAAAATGACAGATTTAAAAAATCGTTATGCACAGTTATTTGGCGGTAAATCAAAGTCAAATGATAAAATCCTAACAGAAGGTATTTGGGGTATTAGTACTAGCAAAAAGCTTACAGAAGAAACGCCTGAAGTCGTACCTGATGAAGTTAGTGCAGAAGAACCGGTAGAAGTAGATACAACAGAGTTTGATACATTAACTGATATAGCTAAAGAAATACGAATTGCCTTATCAGATGCACAGACTAAATTAGAAGAATTATCAGTAACTGATCCTAGTCTACAACAACGATATGTGCAGTTTAGTCGTTATTCAACTGCAGTATTAAAAAACTTAACTGGTATTAATAGAATACTTAAAGGATTAAAATAATGAAAAAGTTTGAACAACAATTATTGAAAAATATTCTTAATGAGAATATCGGCGGAGATGAAGATAAGAAAGTTTCATCTGAGCAAAAAAGAGATTTTTTACGTGCAGTGTCAGAGTATCATAAATTAGGAGAAATGATTTATCGTGCACAAGGATTGAAAGAAGTAGCTGAAACATTAAAAGGTATTGTTGGCGTTGCTGAAAACTTAACTATTGAAGAATCAGAACATTGGTTTGATAATGTTACAGTATCACGTCATATGAAACAAATGAATGAAGCATTTAAAGTATTTGAAAAGACTGCTACAGAGATGTCAGGAATGCAACAACGTTTAGAAGCTGCATATGAAGATATGGGTTCAGTACTTAGCAAGTATTATAAAGTTAATGAAGCTTTAAAATAAATTTGATTTATTGTGAATAAGTTATTATATTAATACAAAATAAAAAGTTATGAGTAAAAAACAAAAACATTTCGAAAGCATCATTCCGGGTGTAATGACAGGAGTTAAAGTTCCTAAATTGCCTTTTGATAATAAATCAGATCTTTCATTCGCTTTACGTAAGTGGAAGAAAATGCTTAAAGATTCTGATATATTAGCTGAATTAAAAAATCGTACGGAGTATGTAAAGCCTTCAAAACTTAAAGCAGAAAACAGAAAACGTAGTGCTTATTTACAAAAAAAGTATACGGAAAATAACCCGTAAAGAACTGCTTTAAAAAAAGATTAAGTAAAAGATGTCTATAACGGCATCTTTTTTACTATCTACCATATTTATATTTGTCTTGATACTATATCTCAATATATAGTCACTCTAAATTATTTTATATCTCTATTAAGATTCCAATAATCTTATTTCCAAATTAAATACGAGGAAAAGCAATGAACAAATTGTTAAAAGAAGCAATTGCTGATGCTAAAGCTGTACGCGAAACTGCATTGGCAAACGCAAAAATTGCATTAGAAGAAGCTTTTACTCCAAGACTTCAATCGATGTTGTCTGCTCGTTTAGCTGAAGAAGCTGAAGAAGAAGATATGTACGAAGAAGAAGAAATCGAAACGCCAGAAGCAGAAATGACTGAAGAGGGCGCTGAAGAGGATTATGATACCGCTCCAGCTGAAACTCAACAAGATGCAGATCTAGAAGAAGGTGAAGATGGTTCTGAAGAAGACTTGGATTTAGAAGCAATCATTCGTGAACTTGAAGGTTCTGATGACGAAGACTTAGAAGAAGATTTAGATTCTTCTGATATCGGACAAGGGGACAACAAAGTTGACAAAACTGCATCTTCAACGGAAGATCCAGGAGAAGGTGACATTTCTATCGAAGAAATTATCGAAGCTTTACGTGAAGCTGAAGGTGAAGAAGACATGGAAGAAGAGCCTGTAACTGAGGGCGAAGATGAAGAAGAAGATGTTGTTAAGGAAGGTGAAGGCGAAGATGAGGAATCTGCGAAAGTAGAAGAAGCATATCGTGTTATCAAATTCTTGAAAAACAAGATCAACGAAGTTAATCTTCTTAATGCGAAATTATTATTTTCAAACAAGTTGTTTAGAAACTTTGAATTAAATGAATCTCAAAAGATGAAAGTTATTGAAAACTTTGATCGCGCATCAAACTTGCGTGAAGTGAAGTTAGTATTTAGCACAATCTGCGAATCATTAACTGTTTCTAAAAACAACAAAAAACAAAACATCAAAGAAAGCTATGCTTCTAAACCAGTACGTAGCACTGCTCCAAAGAAAGAAATTCTTTCTGAAAGCACTGCATTAGCGGCTCGTTGGAAAAAATTAGCTAATCTTTAATTAACAAAGAGGAAAAAAAATGAATTTAAATTCTTTATTACCTCATAATGCACAAGCAAACCAAAACGCTGTATCTATCGCACTTGAAAAGAAGTGGGAAAGAACCGGTCTTTTGGAAGGTTTAGCAAATGAGGTTGAGCGCAAAGGCATGGCTGTTCTTTTAGAAAACCAAGCTAAGCAACTTGTAACTGAAGCTAACTCTACTGGTACTGACTCTAATGCAGAGCAATGGGCTGGTGTAGCTTTACCACTTGTACGTCGTATCTTCGCTGAGATTGCAGCAAAAGATTTCGTTAGTGTACAACCAATGAACTTACCATCAGGTCTTGTATTCTATTTGGATTTCAAATATGGTACAGCTCAAGGTACTAAGTACGGAACTGCAACTGGTGGAAATGATTTCTTAACTGGTCAAGGTCGTAATTCTCAAATGGATTCTGTATTCGGTGTTACCGATTCAGACAAAGGCACTACTGGTGCTCCTGCTGAAGGTCTTTACGGTGCTGGTCGTTTCGGATATTCTATCAATGATGTTACTTCATCTACAAATACTTTAGCTGACGTTGTTACAAGTTTCCGTACTGGATCTGTAGCTGTTGGTACTGGTGTATTTACTAGTAATTCTGCATTGACACAAGCACAATTTGATTGGGTTACTAACTATAACGCAGAATTTTCTTCGTCTGTTGTAGCTAACGGATTGTCTGGATTTACTATCCTTTCTGTACCAACTGGTTCTATCGAAGGATTTGATCCAAAAGGTATTCGTGCTTTCAACGTAGGTGCTACTGGTTTAACTGGTGTTTATCCTGAGTTCACTAGAATCTCTCAAGATAAAGGTCACGTTGATTTCTTGATCGATCCTGCATCTACATTTAATTCAGTATATGTTGTTTATCATAAGCAACCTACCGATTCAACTCGTGGTGATTTTGAAGATCCAACTGCAACTTATAACAACGGTGATCCTAACGATAACTTAATGATCCCAGAGATCAACTTAGAACTTCGTTCTGAAGCAATCGTTGCTAAGACTCGTAAGTTAAAGGCAATTTGGTCTCCTGAATTCGCTCAAGACTTAAATGCTTACCACTCAATTGATGCTGAGGCTGAATTGACTAGCATGTTGTCTGAGTACATCTCTCAAGAGATTGACTTAGAAATCTTAGACATGTTAATTCAAAATGCTCAATCAACTGATTACTGGTCAGCAAAAGTTGGATATACTTGGGATGCTGCAACTAGCACATTTGCTTTAGATAGCACTTCTGCTTCTGCATTGGCATACAACCAAGGAACTTGGTTCCAAACTTTAGGAACTAAAATCCAAAAGATTTCAAACAAAATTCATCAGTTGACAATGCGCGGTGGAGCGAACTTCTTAGTATGTTCTCCAACTGTAGCAACTATCCTCGAGTCTATCCCAGGATATGCTGCTGATACTGACGGTAACAAGATGAACTTTGCTATGGGTGTACAAAAAGTTGGTGCGATCAACAATCGTTACCAAGTTTATAAAAACCCATATATGACTGAAAATGCTATCCTATTAGGATACCGTGGAAGTCAGTTCCTTGAGACTGGTGCGGTATATGCTCCATATATTCCGTTGATGATGACACCACTTGTTTATGATCCATCGAACTTCACTCCAAGAAAAGGTGTGATGACTCGTTACGCTAAGAAAATGGTTCGTCCAGAATTCTATGGTAAGATCTTCGTAGGTGGTTTGAACACCCTATAATTGTTA
>Ga0315903_10009954_pt1 | contig 11420 bp, 12 predicted proteins | sample LakEriMetagenome_7_FD_203524 | JGI IMG/M metagenome (GOLD analysis project Ga0315903, IMG submission 203524) | Freshwater fungal communities from buoy surface, Lake Erie, Ohio, United States - Buoy 2 MA119 | ecosystem: Environmental > Aquatic > Freshwater > Lake | place: USA: Lake Erie, Ohio... | reverse complement strand
AAAAATCAGAAGGATTGAAAGAAAATACATTAAAGAATTTTACTTTAGAAAAAATGCATGACAAATTTGAGAATATACTTGATACTTATGTAAGGAAAGCACCTCAATTAGTTCCATTTAATGTTCCGAAGTTGAACACAAAAATGCAGATTCCGAAGTTAAATAAAGTATAATGCCTTTCACATTATTATATAAACCACTCATAGAAAAAGAAGAGAGGGTATCTAAAGCTAACTTACTTCCTAGGAATGTATATAGAATTTCATCTTATGAATATAAAGATGGTAAAACTAAAAGTTTAGCTGGGATAAAATCTTCTCTTGTTTTTCTGGTTGGTATATTTGAAAAAAAATTAATTTGTTTGAAAATTAGTGAAGTTAAGCCTGATAGGTTTTTTCAATGGTTAAAAACTATTGAACAAAAAGGATTAACCACCGAAGATTTTGACAAAGCAGAAAAATTAGAAGATTTACTCATATTAGACAATAGAGCAGGTAGTAAAATTTTCGAAGGATATATTAAGAATAAACCCATCTACAATCTAAAACCAACTCCATACAGAACCTATAACTTAGATGGGATAAAGTATATTCAACAGGTTCATATTAAAAAAGACATTTTAAAATCTTTCTATTTTTAGAAATTATATCTTATTTTGATGTCTCTTATATTTACTTGTATAAGAAAAACTTTGCAAAGTAAATAAAAGATGGCATTAGTAAAAAGACTAGAAAAGGGTGCTCCGCTTACCGCATCGGAGATGGATGATAACTTAACGTTTTTACAAAACCAAATAACTGCGGGTACATCTGGAAGTGGTGGAACTTCTGGTAGTAGTGGTTCATCCGGCTCAAGCGGTTCATCGGGCTCCTCTGGTTCAAGCGGAAGTGGTGGTACGAGTGGTTCAAGCGGTTCATCGGGCTCAAGCGGCAGTTCCGGTACTTCTGGTACATCTGGTAGTTCGGGCTCTTCTGGTTCATCTGGGAGTAGTGGTACTGCTGGTAGTAGTGGGCAGGATGGTATAGCTGGTACGGGTGGTACATCCGGAACAAGCGGTACATCTGGGACATCTGGTGTTAATGGTACATTCTTTGGCTCTTCAGGTTCTTCTGGTTCGTCTGGAACTAATGGAACTGATGGTAGTGCTGGTACAAATGGTAGTGCTGGTTCTTCTGGTTCAAGCGGAAGTAGTGGAACTAATGGTGTTGGGGGTTCGTCTGGTTCATCTGGAAGTAGTGGTGTAAATGGTACTGCTTCATTATCAATAACTCAAAGTGGTGGTTCAACATATCCATCAACAAATGATATAACTTTTCAAGGTTTATTAGTATCTTCATCTGGAGCAGGTGCAGTTACTGTTTCTTTAGCACCTGGTGCTGCTGGTTCAAGTGGTTCTTCTGGTTCAAGCGGTTCTTCTGGCTCAAGCGGTTCTTCTGGAAGTAGTGGTGTTAGTGGTGGTACTGGTTCGGCTGGTTCATCCGGTTCAAGCGGTTCATCGGGAAGTAGTGGTGTAAATGGATTTACCGGTTCAAGCGGTTCTTCTGGAAGTAGTGGTTCTTCTGGTACAAATGGTGTAACAGGTTCGGCTGGTTCTTCTGGTTCATCCGGTAGTAGTGGTACATCTGGATTAGGTACATCGGGTTCTTCTGGTACTTCTGGTAGTAGTGGTGCAAATGGTTTAAGTATTAACGTTGGTGGGTTCAGAGATAACGCGGTGTTAACTCTTCAAGGAACTGCACCAAACGTAACTGCGGAAGATAATGTAACAATAGATGGTGACCTATTAATGGTTACCGGTTCAATATATGTAACGGGTAGTGGTGTAAGAATAAGTGGTTCGCTTAGTGTAACTGGTTCAGTAAATGTAACTAATGTACCACTAACACAAAAACATCAGATGACAGGTTCGTTCTTCTTAACGGGTTCGGATACTAGATTTTATTCTCCGATAGCTGTATTAGGTGATTTTGATGTAACGGGTACTGTTGATGTTAATGGAGCAGTAAGTGCTTCAGCATTTCATATTGTAAACCCTGGCGTTCCCGTATTAGAATCTGCAACCGATATCAACTTACAAGCGGGTGGTGCGGTTAAAATAACTTCATCATCTTTAAGATTAGCATCATATGCTGGAACTATTACTGGTAGTTTTGGACAGAATGGTGATTTGATTTACGATTCAGGAAGTCACAAATTTGTTGGATACCAAAATGGAGCATGGGCTGTAATAGCAGGTGGAGCTGGTGGTAGTGGTTCTTCGGGTTCATCTGGAAGTAGTGGTTCTTCTGGTTCTTCTGGAGCTAATGGTTCATCTGGAAGTAGTGGTTCAAGCGGTACAAGCGGTAGTAGTGGTTCAAGCGGTAGTAGTGGTTCAAGCGGAAGTAGTGGTTCAAGCGGAAGTAGTGGTGTAAATGGTTCATCTGGTTCATCTGGAACTTCTGGTGGATTTGTACCACAAGGTGCTTGGCAGGCTATAACAACATATAGTATAAATGATGTTGTTTCGTATGGCGGACAATCGTATGTATCTAATATAAATTCAAACTTAAATAATATACCACCAACACAACCCGCTGAATGGACATTATTGGCTGAAGCTGGTACATCTGGTAGTAGTGGTTCTTCTGGTTCATCTGGAACAAGTGGGTCTGGTACTTCTGGTTCATCGGGTTCATCTGGAACAAGTGGTGATGATATCCTTACTCCAAATAGACAAACGGCTTCTTATACTTTAGCATTAACCGATGCTGGAAAAATTGTAGAGATGAACGTTGCTTCTGCTAATAACTTAACCGTACCACAAAACTCATCAATAGCATTTGCAACGGGTACTCAAGTTATGGTAGCACAATACGGAGCAGGACAGACTACATTGGTGGCAGATACAAACGTAACAATTCGTTCAGCAAATGCGGCTTTGAAAACAAGAGTACAATATAGTGGTGTAACTTTAGTAAAGGTTGCAACAAACGAATGGTACGCATTTGGTGATTTAACAATTTAATAGTTTTTGATATATGTTAAAAAGTCATAGTGGAGCAGTATCCAGCGCAATATCATATGTGGACGTTTATGTATATCCATTTTATGATACAACAACAATAGCAGCTGCGGCTTATGTAACTGATGTAAAATCAAGATTTAACACTGTTAGTAATCCAATAGGATTGAATTTGGATGTCCAAATACAACAATGGTCTGCACCAAATTGTACATCACCATTGGGTAGTCCAACATCCCACACATTTTCTTTACCAATAAGTTCTTCGATATTTGATACAAGTATCAGTTCAACTGAAGTAGCAGACCCAAGTGCTGTAGCCGTTAGAATTACTTCACTTAGTGTTCTTGGTGTAAGTTTAGATAGAAGTCCTCAATTTATAGTAACGGGTAGTTATGTTTATAGAATAACAGGGTATGGTGAGTGTGGAGGATTATAATAAATGAGAGAATACAACGTTATATTAAAAAAAGATATAGATTATGATTCCTTTTGGAATGATATAGAAAGTGATACCGATGGTGGTAACCTTTACATTCCAAATCGTGCGGTTCAATACACAAACGAAAGACCCACATCTCTCCGTCAATGTTGGTATTTACTTACCGATGAAGAAGCAGAAACTTTAAGAGGAGATGAAAGAGTGTTGGGTGTAGAAATCCCACCAGAACATAGAGATGATATTGTAATAGTAAGAAACGCTGTTCAATATGGCGATTTTACAAAAACAACATCTGATAGTGGTAACTATCAAAATTGGGGATTGATTAGATGTAATAATCTAACAAACAATTATGGTAGTGGAACAACAACAACTCAATCTTATAATTACACATTAGATGGAACTGGTGTTGATGTTGTAATACAAGATAGTGGAATTCAAGTTGACCATCCTGAATTTAATGATACCAATGGAAGTAGTAGAGTACAACAAATAAATTGGTTTACAACAAGTGGAGTTAGTGGTACACAATCTGGAAATCATTATAGAGATTATGATGGACATGGTACTCACGTAGCATCAACCGCAGCTGGATTGAATTATGGTTGGGCTAAAAACGCAAGAATATATTCACAAAAATTATCAGGGTTAGAAGGAACGGGAGATAGTGGGACTGGAATTTCTCCTACTTACGCTTTTGATTGTATTAAAGGATGGCATAACAATAAACCAATAGACCCAAAAACAGGTGTAAAAAGACCAACGGTAGTTAATATGAGTTGGGGATATTTGGGAACATATACAACTGTATCTTCGATAAATTATAGAGGTGTGGCTTATAGTGGGGTTGATATAGATACAATTACTGAAAGAAATAATAACTATGGACTAATAACACAATATTATCAAGTTAGTCCATCTATAATCTATATGACAAATACACGCATTTCTTCAGTTGATACTGATATTCAAGAAATGATTGATGCTGGAATTGTAGTTTGTATTGCTGCTGGAAATCGTTCTTATAAGATAGATATAGCATCCGGAACTGATTATAATAATTATGCGGATACTGATGGTGGTATTGAATACTATCACAGAGGTTCATCTCCATTTGATGATGAGGCTTTTATAGTTGGTAATATGGATAGTACTGTGTATAGTTCTACATTAGACCAAAAAGCAACTTCATCCGAAACTGGACCGGGTGTTACTATTTACGCACCAGGTACAAATATTATGGGAGCTTGTTCAACCACAAACGCATTTACAGACGAACCATATTATAGAAACACATCTTATAGACAAATGAATATAAGTGGTACATCAATGGCATCACCGCAAGTGGCTGGAGTTTGTGCTCTTTTATTTCAATTAAACCCCAAAATGACACCAGCCCAAATTAAAGCATCTTTGTTAGTAAATGCTGGAACTGTTTTATATGATACTGGTGTGAATAATGATTGGACTGATTATAGAAGTCTAAAAGGTGGCACTGCAAAAATCCTATACAATAAATTCAATTCCAATAAAACCTTCTCTATGGGAGGGGTTAAATTCTCCGGCGGAATTTCTTTTAGATTAGCATAATTTTTTTAACGTTTTTCGGTTTTACTTTATATTTATATATACATATATAAGATAGAAATTCATATTTGGTAATTTCTAAAATTATTCGTATATTTGTAAAATTTGAAAAATGTTATGATTAATATCACTTACGCAGTTACTGTATGTAACGAATTGGTTGAATTAACAAATCTTGTTAATTTTTTACACCCAAGAATACAAAAAGATGATGAGATATTAATTCAATACGATTCTGAAAACGTTTCAAAACCGGTATTGGATTATCTCAATATAATTTCACAATTACACAAATCCCAAATAAGAGTAATACCATTTCCTTTAAATAAGGATTTTGCATCTTTTAAAAATAATTTAAAAAATAATGCAAATGGTATCTTTATTTTTCAAATAGATGCGGATGAAATTCCATCTGAATATTTGGTGGCTAATATGCGTGATTTTTTAGAATCTAACAAAGATGTAGACCTTTTCTTTGTACCACGCATTAACACAGTTAATGGTTTAACTGAATCACATATTAAAAAATGGGGTTGGAATGTTAATGATAAAGGTTGGGTAAATTTCCCAGATTATCAGACAAGAATTTATCGTAGAACTTCTGAAATTCATTGGGTAAATAAAGTACATGAAAGAATAGTTGGATTTAATACTATGAGTGTATTACCATCCGATGAAGAATATTGCCTATATCATCATAAGCAAATAGAAAGACAGGAAAAGCAAAATTCGTTTTATGATACAATCTAAAATAGCTTTCCTAACCGAAATGGGATTTACAGGTAAAGTTCCTGTTAATCATCCAAATATGAGAACGGAGTTTGCTTGGATGTACGCATTGGATGCTGACCATTTTAATATTCATATGCTTGACGAATTAAAAGGATATGACCATGTCTTTGTTATATTTCCAAAAGGTAAAACATTTTTAAGCTCGGAAGGAAGTACATTGGTGAGTGGAGTTAATCCAGTTTCACAATTACTTAGAGAAGATATAGTTGGTAAGATAAAGAAGCAAGGTAATACTAATGTTCACTATGTGCAAGAAGGACCTCATTGGTGGTATAATGATTATGAAGTAGTAGACCAAATTTACTTCTTTAACTTTTTACAATCATGCGATTCAATCTTTACACACAATGATAGTGATGTAATGTATTATAAAGGATTATTTCCCAATAAGAAAATCAGACCTATTGGTACGTTAATGATTGATACCCTAATCAAAGATATCGTACCTACAAAAGAAGATAAAGCAATTATAGGTGGTAACTTCGCAAGATGGTATGGTGGATTTGAAAGTTATATGATAGCTGATAATTTTGAAGTTCCTATTTGGGCACAAACATCACACGCTATGAGAATCGGTGAAGATAGTATGCATAACTTACACCATCTACCAAGAGTAATGTGGGGTGAGTGGATGCAAAATCTATCAACTTTTAAATACGGAGTTCATATGATGCCAACGGTAGCAGCTGGTACATTCGCTCTTAATTGTGCATACTTTGGAATCCCTTGTATTGGTAATATGGATGTGGATACTCAAATGTTATGTCACCCACTAACATCAGTATTAGTAAATGATTTGGAAAGTGCAAGAGCAATAGCAATCCAATTAAAAGAAGATAAAGAGTTTTATGATAAATGTTCTAAGTTAGCAAAAGAAAGATATGAAGAATGTTATTCACAAAAAGTTTGGACAGAAAATATTAAAGAAGCATTAGAATTATGATAACAGTTATATTAAATGGTTACAAGAGGGGAAATAACCTTAATGAACAATTAGAAGCATTAGAAAGACAGACGGTAAAACCAACTGAAATTCTTTTGTGGTATAATTCACCCGATGATGATACTGAAATAAACTATGAAATTGGAACAAAGATTCCAGTAGCATATTCAAACTATAACTTTGGAGTTTGGGCAAGATTCTATTACGCATTCAATGCTAAGAATCCTTATATTTGTGTATTTGATGATGATACAATTCCTGGTGAGAGATGGTTGGAAAATTGTATTAAAACAATGGAAACCAATGAGGGATTATTAGGAACTGTTGGTTTACTTTACCCAAATCCGCTCCCATCACAACATTCATCTTACTACGAACATTATCTTCGTTTTGGATGGCCACCAAGTGGTAATAATGATAAAACCATTCAAGTTGATTTAGTTGGTCATAGTTGGTTCTTTAAAAAAGAATGGTTACAATATTTGGTAAGAGAATTACCAGACCCTAAATATAATACATGTGGTGAGGATATGCACTTTTCATATATGTTGCAAAAATATGCTGGTATTCCAACATTTGTTCCACCGCATCCAAAAAATGATAAATCATTGTGGGGTAGTACAAAAGGTGAATATGGTGGAGATTCGGCATCACTTTGGGAATCAAATCAGAAAGGAATTGATGGTACTCCATTTAAAGAATTAATGAATGAATATTTTCATAATCAAAGAAAAAAAGGTTGGAAATTAGTAAATGAAAAATAAACTACCAATATTAATATGTTTCGGAACTAGACCTGAGTGGTTAAAGGTAAAACCTTTAATTGATATAATGGATAAGAAAGAATACAAACTCTTATTCACAGGTCAGCATGAAGATTTATTATCAGATATAAAAGTTGATTTTAGAGTTCATATAAAAGATAGCTTTCGTCATACTAGATTAGATTCTATTATAATGGGTTGTATGGAATATTTTCCAAATTACAACTTTAAGGGTGTGTTAGTACAAGGAGATACAGCCTCCGCTTTTGCTTGTGCTTTAGCAGCATATCATAGAGGTATTCGGATTTATTATATGGAAGCCGGATTACGGAGTTATGATTTAGAAAACCCATATCCAGAAGAAGGGTATAGGCAAATGATAGCTAGATTAGCAGATGTAAACTTTGCACCAACACAACTATCAGCTGAAAACTTAAATGCGGAAAGAGTAAAAGGAGATATTCATATAGTTGGAAATACTGTATTGGATAATTTATTAAAATATGAAGCAGGTGGTTATAATGATACCATTTTAGTAACTATGCATCGTAGGGAGAATCACTATTGGTTGGATGAATGGTTCAGAGAGATAAATACATTAGCAATAACGTATCCAAATTTAAAATTCATACTACCTATCCACCCGAATCCAAACGTTCAGAAATGGAAGCATTTACTACCTAATATAGACGTTATAGAACCTCTAACTCACCATGAAACAATTACAATTTTAAAAGATTGTAAATTGGTTATAACTGATAGTGGTGGGTTACAAGAAGAAGGTTCTTTTTTTAATAAAAAGGTTATAGTTTGTAGAAAAACAACTGAAAGGCCTGAAGCAATTGAAACCGGTCATTTGTATATGTGCGAATCTCCAAATTCTTTAATAGATTTATTTGTTAAATTGGAAAAAGATTCGTATATTTGTAGACCTTGTCCTTATGGTGATGGTAGAGCAGCAGAAAAGATTAAAAAGATATTAGATGCAGAAGAACTTTAGAGAAGAATTTTTTAAATTTAAAACAAAATTATTAAATGAAGAACACTTCGCTTTGGCAAGGTATTCCGATGGTGAAATGTATATTCTACAAAATAAAGAATTAGTTTTAGATAATGGGTTAATTCAAATTGGAAATGAAAAACAAGGTGGAGTATATCAACCGGCAGACTTTAAACACTTTGACCCAAAAGAGCATGGATTTTACCAGCAAAAGTTAATAGAATCCCTTCAATATAAACAACATAACTATTATAAAGGAATTAGTTGTAGTTGTTGTGTAGGTAAAGATAATTTCGATTGGCAAGTTGAATTAGCTGGTGGTGATGATGAATCTTTAACTTGGGCAAATATTTGGGTTAATGGAAATTATCCACAATTCATATATCAGATACTACCAATTTTTTATAGTAGAGATTGTGTATTTGTTGGACATGAAAAAGCAAATTTAGATAAACTACCATTCTTTGTAAAAGATTTCAGAGTAGGTTATAACGCAATGATAAACGATTATGATAAAATCAATGAAAAATGGATTTCAGAAAATGACATACAAAATCATGTATTCCTTTTCTCAGCTTCAACTTTCTCCAATTTGGCAATATTTGAACTATTCAGAGAGTTCCCTAATAATTCTTATATTGATATTGGAACTTGCCTCACTCCTATGATGGGTATGCCAACTGAAAGAGGATATCTTCAAGCTTTTTGGGGATATAGAGGTGGACCGGATATACAAAAAATATGCATATGGAATTAGTAGAATGTACATCAGAATATTGGGAGTTTGTAAGACTACTCCGAATGGATGAAAGAGTTATAGATGGGTTTATACAAACAATCGGAATAACATCAGAACAACAAATAAAATATATGAGTAAGTATTCTCACTGCTATCGTATTGCTTTAGTAGATGGAACTCCTGCTGGATTTGTTGGTGTTATTGATGATGACATTAGAGTATGTACGCATCCTGATTTTCAAGGTAAAGGTGTTGGTAAGTTTATGATTAATGAGTGTATGGAGATTTGGCCAACTGCTTTTGCAAAAGTGAAGATAGATAATGAAGCAAGTGTAAAATTATTTGAAGCTTGTGGATTTACTAAGAAGTTTTTTATATTAACAAAAAATTAAAATTATGGCAATGTTACACAATCCGTACAAAATCGTTAGAATGTTTGAAGAAGAAATAGCAGCTTATACGGGAGCACCATACGCTATTTCAATTGATAGTTGTACAAACGCATTATTCCTAATGTGTAAGTACTTAGATGTTAAAGAGGTAACTATTCCATCTAAAACTTATCTATCAGTACCACAATCAATTATCCACGCTGGTGGTGAAGTTATATTTGATAAGAGACCTGAAACAAATCATTGGGTTGGGGCTTATCAATTAAAACCATATCCAATTTGGGATGCGGCTAAAAGATTAACTAAAGGTATGTATCAACCCGGTACATATATGGGATTATCATTCCATATTAAAAAGCAATTACCAATTTGGAAAGGTGGTATGATTCTTACCGATGATGCTAAAGCAGCTGAATGGTTTAAGAGAGCTCGTTACGAAGGTAGAAGTGAGAAGTATTACAAAGATGATGATATTGAGTTTTGTGGTTGGAATATGTATATGACTCCACAACAAGCAGCACAAGGTTTGGCAATGTTCCAAAACTATCCAGAACATAATAGAGATTTAGGTGAGTTGAATGGTTATAGAGATTTAACTGAATTCACTGTATTCAAAAATAATAAAGTAATAGAATAATGAAAGTAGATAAATTGGTTAGTAATAATCAACCATCAAATTGGTTTGATGCTATAACAAAAGAATGTTCGGAAGAGTATCCAATTCAATTAGTTGATATAGATGCTAATGAACAAGTGGTTGATATGGGATGTAATGTAGGTGGATTCAGCCAAGCATTTAATTATCGCTTTCATAATATATTGGCAATAGATGCATCATCATATAATATTGAACAATACAAAAGTAGACATTCTCATCAAATTTTACATAAAGCAGCTTATTCAAAAGATGGCGAAATTGTAAAATTAAAAAAATATATGGGAGATGGTGAAGATGATACAAATTCAGGAAACTTTTCTATAACTGGATTTGTATATGAAAATAATAAGCATGGGTTTAGAGGTGATGAATATGAAGAAGTTGAAACTATTAGTTTAGAATCAATTTTAGAAATGGTTAGTGATATTGGTTTATTAAAAATTGATATAGAGGGTGCAGAATTCGATGTGTTGTACCAAAAAGATTTAAGTAGAATTAATTTTATAACAGGTGAATTTCATAATTTCTTAGGAATTGAAAGACAAACAAAGTTATTTAATTGGATTGAACAAACTCATAAAACTGTATATTCAGTTGGTGATGGCGTTAGTTCTCACTTTATAAAAATGTGGAAACGAAAATAATATGAAGATAGCTTTATGTTTACATGGTTTGTTTGATTCAACCCAAGACTCAACATCAAATGGATTAGATGGTAGAGAATACATTCAAAAGCACATTTTGGATAAAGGTGATGTTGATGTGTTCATCCACAGTTGGGATTTGGAAAAGCAAGGATTGATAGAAGCTATGTATCAACCTAAGAAAGCTATATTTGAACCACAAAAAGATTTTAGTGAAAGGATTAAGGAAAGAGGATTGGATACATTAGAAGGTTGCCCTCGTTCACCACAATCAGTACTATCGCATTTATATAGTGTGACCGAAGTAATGAAACTACCACATCAGCAAACCGGTGTAAAATATGATATCATTGTTAAGGCACGTTTTGATTTAGGAAGAATAAATAGAGCAACATCTGGACCTGGTAGGGGAAACCCATTCCCAGTTCAATGTATAAATTTTCAAACTGATATTGTTA
>Ga0315903_10009949_pt1 | contig 11428 bp, 7 predicted proteins | sample LakEriMetagenome_7_FD_203524 | JGI IMG/M metagenome (GOLD analysis project Ga0315903, IMG submission 203524) | Freshwater fungal communities from buoy surface, Lake Erie, Ohio, United States - Buoy 2 MA119 | ecosystem: Environmental > Aquatic > Freshwater > Lake | place: USA: Lake Erie, Ohio... | reverse complement strand
TTATCTCAGAATGCTTGAAGTCTCTTGTGCTATAAAACTTTTGACCTTTATTGCCATATTTGTCTTTTAGCTTAAAAAACGTTCCTGTTGATTCATAAACCTCACCCTCAATACCGCTTTTGCTTTTCACTTTATCTCCAACCTTAACACTAATCTCACCACCCTTTGCCATCATACCACCTGAAGCATATTCATCATCCCCAACTTCTGACTTCCCTTTCTGACCAATTTTCCTCAAATCATAGGCTTGTCCATCTAAACCATACTCAAAAGTGTAGCCTATTTTCTCAAGTGCTTTAACTGCTTTTTCCAAATCCCTGTAATCCCCATCTTCAAATGCAACAGAATGTTTATCAAGAACCTTTTGAACTTTTGGAGGGATTTCATCATAGTCTTCAAAAAGGTCTACACCTTCTTCCGTTTCACCGCCTTCAGCAAAAAGAGAATCTTGTCCTTGGATTTCATCATACCTTACCTTGAAAACGCCATCGGCTTTATTCATAAAAGTACCCAATTCAGGGTCTGTGGTATCCCCCAAATACCTGACTTGCCTACCGTCTTTAGTTTTGTAGTAGCGACCGACATCTAACCTACCACCTTTAGCATATTGACCTTCTGAAATATGTTCCGTAAGTTTTTGCTTTACAACATCATTCAGTTGCTCCCACGATTGATTTTCAGCAATGCTTTTCCAAGAACCTTTGGGCGTGTACCCCCCATTTTCTATGTCATAAGCATGGTCTTCTAGAAAGTGTCTTTTCTGAGAATCAGTCCATTCGCCCCAAATCTGTTTTGCCGTTTTGAAACTGTAATTATTTGGAATTGAACCCCCACTTTGCATCTTCATCTTATTCTCACCATCTAGATAGTGAGTAATATCGGACAAGTCAGTTGCTGACCTTTCAGCTTTTGCAACCACCCATGGGTCAACTTCATCTGCCCCTTTCAAGGCATCTTTCAACTCTTTTGAGTGGTGCTGAATCTCGGTAGCCTGATTTTCTAGCATTTCCTTGTTTTCGTTCTCCACTCTACCGCCTTCTTCAAAATGCTTACCTTGGAGAAGCCCTTCATATATTTCCTTGGCATTTCGGGGGCTGAATGACAAATCCCTTTCAAGCGGAAAACGCCATGCAGTTACTCGGATTGATTCAAGTTCCTTACGGCTTACGCTTCCCATTTCTACGTTACCCTTACCCATTTCAACAATAGCCCAAAGGTAATTGGGGTCTTCGGGGTCTGAATTAAGCAGAAACCACCTTCCGTTTCCGTAGGGATTGAATATTTTGGCAACTGCCATTTGGGAATTTAGGTCTGCCCCCTTGGGATATTGCTTGAAAAGTTTGTCATTTATCTCTTTAGTAAACAGTTTCATCTTATATTATTTATCGTAACGATGTGTTTTTGAACCAACTTTGCCTAATTCACCGCCATGCTTCATACTACCTGACCTATGACCTGAATTTAAATGGACTACAAAATTTTTGCCACTATTTGAAACGAATACATACCCGTCCATATCAGTTCCCTTTTCTCCTTCACCAACTATTAAGTCACCTACTTTCAAACCATGCTCAACCATACCTCCCTTGGCATATTCATACGCTTCGTCATCAGAGAATCCACGGATTACTTTTTGTTCTTCTTCAGTTTCACCACCATCTTCCATTTTCCCTTGAGATGCAATAACCATTTTTTTATATAACCTACTTGCAAGTGCATCTCTTTCATCCCTTAAATAACTTGGAAGATGACCGATTGCTTCGTGCTTTGCTAGTATTGTTTTGGCATCTCTCAAGTCAGATTCAGTTCCAAAATGCTTTGCCAATAACACTACATTTTCTGAATGGGCATTATTATCTTCATTTTTATCGTATTCTGCCCTAATCTTGGCTACATTGATTTTTCCACCTTTAGCCATGTAGCCGCCTGAAGCCATTTCTGTCTTCGGCATAGTCTTCTTCAACCAATTCAGAACATCATTTTCGTCTAAATATTCGTTCTGTAAAGTACCTAAACTTGATTGAGAAGTAGATTCATATCTTTTATACATTCCCTTTTCTGACTTATTAGGGACAATTATATCAAAGACTTTTTTACCATTGCCTCTAACATCAAGATACCTTTTTAGCTTACCTTCTTCTTTTAATTTATTTAGGAGTTTTGATGCTCTTTCATTTTCAGTTTCACCACCTTTCTCCAACTTAGGGTAAGTCTGCTTTACTTTTGGTTGTTTTACATCCAAACGGTTTGCCCTATATTCATAATAGGTATTTCCTTTGTTTTGTTTTGCAGTACCATATTGATTGGCTTTTAGCCCCTTGGAAGTACGCCTACCTGTGTGCATAGCACCTTCATCGGCATCTTTTTTCAGGTCAACGCTTGACCCCTGATAAACAGAATACTTCTTGGACTGAACCATTTTTTGAAGTTTTGACAGGGTAGAAGTAGTTCCTTTGGTTGTGCTAACCTTCCTTGGGGAAGCACCTTTTTTCATGGATGCTAATTCATTTTCAACCTTTTCGAGTTGTTCTTTTAGCTTTGGAAGAATTTTTGCGGGTGTTTCCTTTCTACCTATCGCAGCTTTTAGTTTCTTAATATCAGCCTTTAATTTGAGTGTAGTAGCCATTTTTTTTGCTTTATTATTATAAAATTAGATTATTTATTACTTGCTTTTAAGGTTTTTAGTTCTTTTTTTAGCTTTTTGATTTCCTGAATAGCATCTTCATCCCCAATATCAGCTAATATCTGAAAGCCATCAATAGCATCTTTCAACTCATTTATCTGTTCTTGCAAAGTCATTTGTGCGGGTGCTTGACCTGCTACAGGTGGCATACCCAACATGAGAAAACCATCGTCAATCTCTTCTTCCAAAGTGTTTGCATCCCAAGTCCATTCCGTTCCATCATTCTCTGTTACTTCTACATCCCCATTTTTATTTATGCTCTGAACCGTGTAGATTATTTTGGGATTTGCAACGTAATATAAGTTGTCACCCTCTTTAAATGAGTAATTGTTTGCTGAAGGAGGGATTAATGGAAGTTGGGGTATATACTGAACAATTTCACCATTATCCAACTCCTCTTGAAAATCCCTTATAGAATCTCCATATTCTTGTGTTGTTCCTGATAGTTTACTATAAATATCGTACGTTATTGAATCCCAATCAGAATTTATATTTTTTATAGTGTAAATGACATTTGGAGGTGTTGATGTATCATTACTTTTACGAAATTTATCTCCTACCTTAAAATAATAGGGAGATGGTTGAGGGGCAGGAGTTGACTGAAAACTTCCAACTTTCTGAACTTTCAAAGTACCCTCATTAATTCTGTCAACTACATCTGTCAAATACATAGTTTTTTGGCTGACATTTATCGTACCCTTTTGGGTAACTAAAATTACTGAATTTGAATTAAAATCAACATAATCTACCCTTGTTGCATCCCCTGTTTGATTAATTAATAAATCCCCAACTTCAAATGTCAATTCGTTAGCTTTAGGCAAGAATATGACATCATTATTATCAATAATACCTTTAAAATCGTCTATTTTCATAGTCTCAGTCAAGGCATTACTGCGTGGGATTCGTTTATAATTTACTTTACCTTGAGAGATGTCGGTTATAGCATATACATCTTTCGGGAATCCCACTATAAAAAATAAATCACCTACTTCAAAGAGCAATTTTTCATTACTCTCAATTTTAACCAAATTACCAAGTTTTATCTCTCCTTGCAAATACATCTTATTTGTTCCCCAAGACCTACTTTTCCCCGTGTCTATATCACTTATATACACTAAAACATCATCGTTGTTTATTATGCTTATTTCGTAAATACTGTTTAGTGCATTAGGAGAAGAGAACTTATCACCAACTTCAATTTTTGGCAATTCTTCAGTTTGGGGTAGTTCTACTTTTGGTTCTTCCTCTATTTCAGGCATGACAATAGGTGGTGCTTCTTCTCCTCCAAACTTCTTATTTAAGAAAGCAAGTGTATCTGCAACCACGCCATAAAGACTTGGGTTTTCAGATTTTACTCTTCTCAAATTTTCTTTGTTTTGGTCTATAAAAGCATTAATCTCCGATAGAGCCATGTCGTTTTCCATTACCATTTTAATCTATTTTTTCATAATTAGTTGGGTCTTCTATGTTGAAGGAAATACATTCTGATAAGAATGCAGACCTGTCAAACATATCTTTGAACTTCTCGTCAACAAAGTCTATTTGTCCATTGGAATCTACTTTTACAATCCTAAAATCGTAAGCCATTTCCCCCGCAGACTGATAAGACTTCTCATACTTTACGAAAATGCTATTTCTGTCAGGAACGTAGGTCATTACCTCAATATTGGTAATATTGCCCAATCCCTTTTCGTTAAATTCTCTAAGATTGCTCATCAATTGAGTCAATGCTATAAGTTGCTTTCTTGTGATTTTTGGCTTCATTTTGATTATTTTGTATATGAAAAATTACTTAATGCATCTAGAACACCATTAAAAATATTGTCCCTATACTCTCTCTGTTCATCAGAAGTTGCGTAGAGACCCCCAACCGCATAGGTTGTAATCTCTGAAGCAATATTCATAACGTATGTCCTAAAAGTCAATTCTTTTTTATTGTCAACTATATTATATCCATTAATAGCACCAAATCCATCTCTACAAACACCTTGAGTTTCGCCAATTACTTTGTACCCCAAATCAGATAAATATTTTTGAAGAGAGGTTGTAGTATTGCCTTTGGTTATATTAGGGGATACATATTTCAACAATACCTCTAAATCATCTATCGTCTTTAGCAAATCTTTTTCTATTTCGGACAAATCCTTTTTATAATCGTTTGAATTTATAATGTTGACCTTGTGCTTCAAAACATTTGCAGATGTTTTCATCCACCAAACAAAGAAAGCATTTATATTAGGGTCAATTATAGCTTCAGTCTCAGTTTTATTAGTGTAAAAAGAAACACTAGATGCAAAATCAGAAAATCTAGTCTTTATTACCATGTCGTGAAAAAACAACATAGCATCTGTGGTAACTTCTTTTGACTTGAAAATACCCTTTTTTACATATTCCTGATACTTGTTACGATACCTCTCAAATCCCTCAAAATAATCATTCTGACACCAATCGGGGTTACCGCCCGTTTGAGGGTCATTATTTGTGGTTTCCTTTTTTAGAGAATATTTTGCAATTGAATTATAAACACCTGATTGGTTTCTAGAAGATGTCATTAGACCCATAGCCTTATCAAAATCCTGACCAAACTCTTTTGAAATGATTGGCTGAATAAATAAACCCTCTGCATATTTATTTGGGGTTTTTTCATACATAGGCAAATTCATCTTATCAGCTTTAGCCCTCAACGGCAGACCACCTCCCAAATCAACAAACCTTGTCATGTAGAACCTTACCTTTATACCAATACTTTCAAGATAATCCGCAACCATAATTGCAGGGATATGTCTTACTGCATACTGAAGGTCTGTACTTAAACTAGTGTAGTAGAATAAACTGTATATTTCAACGTATTTAACTTTACCACGATTTCTTTTATAAGTAAGGTAGACCTTCCTATTTCGGGTTGCGAACTTTAAACTTGCATTTTTTATCCCCTGTTCTATTGCAGATTGACCTTTTTGGCGTATTTCGCAATTGTACTCATCTTGCCCGTCAATAAAAGTATAAACATTTTTACCAAACAAATTTGTCTGTGTAACGTAAGTCGGTGGGACAACTCCTTTTGGAAGGTCATATCCCTCAAACCTATCGGGTTTTTCTTCAAATAACTTTTGTGAGTAATATTCAGGCACACGGTATAATCCCCTTGAAGCAAGAGAAAAATCAAAAATACCAATTGGTTTATCAGTAGTGACAAGTTTGCTCTTTTCCGTTTCACCACCCAAGTTTAACTTGAATGGGGCTGATTCAAATAGAAGAGAAACTTGTGAATTGTAAACGTTATTCTTGTATCTCTCTAAATAATCATTCAAGTTTCTGACAATACCCAAAGAATCAACCGCTTCTTGAATTTGGTTAAAATCATCAATTACCCAACCTAAAATATTATGACGAGCAAAAGTATCCATTTGTTTATTGTTGGTATGTCCTAATCATATTTTGTGCTTCAATAATTTCAGCTTGTGTGTTGAAATCAGGAGCATCAGCGTTGAATGGCATCTTGTTCTTTTCAGCAACTACCCTTTTAAAACCTTCAAAATCCACTTCTTTTTCAATCAACTCTCTAGTCGTAGGCTTAAATAAACCAAAAAAGTCTTCCAAGGATTCAATGATTGTTTTAGGGTTTGTTATAGCACTACTTGAAATATTCCCCTTCTTTTCAAAAACCTTGTCAACAACGGCTCTATATGCACAATAGGTAGCTTTTACATTAATCATTAAACGAAGAGAAACGAATGCTTGACCCGTAGCCCTAGCATCCACGACCGCTTTTCTGACCTTGGTGAGGAAAATCCAAATGAATGCAAATCCCTTCATAATGTCATTAAACTCATAGTTTAGGTCAACAAATACCCTGTATGTTGAACCAATAAACCTATCCTGAAGAGAAAGGTCTTGTTTGAAGTTAGCTTCGTAGTCAGGGTCAATAGTATTCAAAGGAACGTTACCCGTAGCAATTACAAATAAGTTGCCCAATGGCAATTCTTCGTTTTTACCATTTCTGATGGTAGGTGGCTTTATGGCTTTAGTGGCTTCATTGTATTTGAAGTCTTTAACTTTTGCCAACGCTTCGTTCAGGATACCCGCAGTATTTGGGTCAATTTTTGGCAATTCATCCAAAATCAGAACTGCTCCTGCAACTTGCTTTTTGCTTCCATCAGGCATGATTACCATGTTTGACCAAGCCATGGATAATTTACCCTCTTGGTATCCGTCAATAGTTTGACCGCCCAAAATGTCCAAAGGGGAAGTAAATTGGTTACAGTTCAGGGTAATTCGCTCCCAACCTAACATATCAGCTATTTCTTCAGCCATGTAGGTCTTACCCGTACCTGCACCACCGTACAGGTAAACGTTGTTCCTAGCCATCAAATCAGTCAAGATTTTTTGGGTAAGGGGTCTTTGAAGCATTGCAGCCTTCACGTTTTGTGTGAGGCTAACACCGAATAGTTTGTTTACAGTAAGATTTACAGACCTTGATGAATTAATCATAGCCAATAAGTCCGTAGACAAATCGTTTTCGGAAATTTTCCTAATCTTTAATTCTTCATTTAAGAACTTCCTGAAGTCAGCCTGACTTACTGCACCACCACCACTTACGGCAATCGCCCTTTGAAGAGCAACAAGTATTGCTTTTAAGTCATCGCTTTGACCACTTGTATCTTGAGCAGCCAATTGTACGTTTGCAGAGCCAACTGAAGCTAGTGACTCTAATCTTTTTTTAGCTAAAGCAATAGTATCGGGGTCTGTTGAAGTAGCTATTATCCTTTCTAATTCTTGAATTTGAGGATTCATTTTATTTTGAATTTATGATTGATTGACTAAGTTCTTGCATGGTTACTTTTGCGGGGACACCCATACATTCTTTTATTTTGCTAAAGTTTAAAGAACCAAAAAATGCTACACCTGAATTTACATTTCTAAATGTACTAACCAAAATGGAAATTTGTATCCCTGTGCAGTCACTAAGTTTTTGCATTAATTGTGAAAATCCACCTTTTTTTATTTCTGTTTGAAAACCTTGGCTTTCACGGTCTTCTTCTATATCCCCACCTGAACTTCCCGCAGAACCCCTTGAGCCACTAGAACCCGAACTCCCTGAAGAACCTTGTGAGCCACTAGAACCCGAACTTCCCGAAGTGCCATCCGACCCACTTGAACCCGAACTACCCGAAGTGCCATCCGAGCCACTTGAACCTGAACTTCCCGAAGTGCCATCCGACCCACTTGAACCCGAACTACCCGAAGTGCCATCCGACCCACTTGAACCCGAACTACCCGAAGTGCCATCCGACCCACTTGAACCCGAACTACCCGAAGTGCCACTTGATGTTTGACCGCCTTCGTCTCCACCTTGAGATACGATAGATTTAGGTATGAATAAAAATACATCCGCAGATGGGTCATCTTCAAAAGACAAATCGTATTTCTTCATCAAAACTTCACACTTTAAAATATCAGGCACATCTTGATTGCTCCAATCAACCACAAATGGACTGTCTGTAATCTGAGATGGCATAGTAGTTACGCTTATGCTAAACTCAAAAACAACCACCTGACTTCCATCATTAAGCAAAGCAAATAGTTTCGCTTTACCATAATGTATTGCTAGTAGTGGTAATATATTAGGGTTTTGTTGAGGGTCTTTCATGTAACCACCGCTAGATTCTTGTTCAGGCTGACATTCTTTTAGCAGTTCCTCAAAATAATTCCAAGCATCTAAAACATCCTTGAACTCTTTTTTTGCTTCCTCACCTTTCCAAACAGAGATGGTTCTATCACTTTCTTCATACCCCCAAACGCCCATTTTAAAGTCCGTTCCATTGCAGGTATATGTATATAGCAAATCGCCATCTACGCCCTCTTTTTTGAAATTTTCTTTTTTCAGTTTCATATTTTTCCTCCTTTTTCTAATAGGAATGACTTCATGGATGCCAAAATCAAATCCCCCCTATCAGGGTCAGCAATCTTGCAACTTTCAGGCTTGAAAGTAATATATGCTTCTGTTACATGGGCATCTTGACCTTCAGGAACGCTTGGGTTTGTTTCGTAGAAGTGTATTCCATCGTAAACATGAGATTCAGACAACTTTTTAAGCATTTTTGGATTATTTCTCAAGAATACCCAAGTTTGAACTTTTGGAAGTTGAGGGTCAAGAAATATTGGATTTACTTCCAATTCTTCAGGTTTCATCCCCGTCATAAGATACATATAATCAAAGAAATCTTTAGCTTCAATCTCTTTAGTATTGAACCTAGTTAAGTCCAATGGATTTTTGAGATTAAGGAAAAAAGGCATCGTGTACCCTTCTTTACCACCACTTTGCATTTTGGCAAACCATTCTGAATAGGATTTATTTACGGCAAAATATGCTGCGGGGAAGTTATCGAACCTGAAGTATGAGAACTCCGCACCTGTACCGTGCCAAACTATCAATGGCTCATAATTGCTTCCAATAATCTTTGAACAGTCAATTCCTGAATCTTCAATATCCCTGTATGAGTAATTTAGTTGCCAATCCCCAAACCACTCCTTGAACATCGGTGTCCTTATTATACTATTGATGCTATTTTTTAGCATTGATTTTTCACCGTTTGGTGCAAAGAAATCAGAGTTTTCTGCTTCTGATTCTACATACACATTATAACTATTTTGAATCGGTGTAAAAGACTGCTCGAAAAGGTCATCAAATATTTTATTCCCCTTTAGTTTTTTGTCAACTACTGCTAGGTTTAGTTTATTAACTTCCTTTTGCTTCTCATCAATCTTCTGACCTATTTTGATTGTATCTTCAAACTCTATTGGGGAAAAGGTAGATTTTAAGAAAATCAAATTAGATATATCCTGCTTTATTTTCTCAATCGCTTTATCGTCATCGCTCAAAGTCCTTTTAGGAACTTTTGGTTGTGCAGGTGACGGAGCAGGTTGAGTAGCTTGAGACATTCCAATTGAATCAAATTTTTCATGGAGATTGTAATACTCCAATATTTCTATTTTATCCTCATCCCAATTAAAATATTCTATATTCCAATTTTCAGCATTCCCCGCACTTTGTATTACCTTAATACTTGTGTTATTTTGAAGGACAAGTATTTTAAATTCTAATATTGTCCCTGTATTAGTGAATGTTACTTTTACAACATCTCCAACAACCATGAAGTTATTTCTTGGTAAATAAGAAGTTTTACCATCTAGAATACATTTATAGTCGTAGTCTTTTTCTTCATATCCATTATTTGATGGCTTAATAATTTTTACCAATGACCCACTAAATGCTCCTCTAATCACTATTCCATAAATGGGCTCTTCGGAAAAACTCGGTGCTGATGCTACACTAGGGGTTGGAGTAGGAATGCTTTTGACATTTAGACTTTCCAAGTACATTTTTTCTATTTCTTCAGCAATCATTTTTGCCTGTAAGTATGTATTTTTCCCTGTATTGAAACCTAATATATTTTTGTCAATATTTCTAACGGTATTTACAACACTATTACCTACTATTCTATTCAAGTAAAAGAATCCCGAACCAACAAAGTCATTTTCCATGGATTTCTTCAATCCCTCACTCCATCCTAATCTTTTTAAAACATCTTTGATTGTTATACCGTAATTCTTAACGTATTCTTCCAAAGTTGAACTTGCAGAAGGCGTTGAAGTAGATACAGGTTTTTGGGATGGGGCTTTTTTAAAATCTACAACTCTTTGTTCTTCCTTCAATCTTAGCAAAAATCGTCTATCTATGTAGTCCCTATTTTCTATTTGTATTGGCGAATTTTGGGTGGCTTGAAATTCTGTTTCTGCAACAAATTCCTGACCTGCTTTTTCTACTTGCTTTATTGTTATTTTAGAAATTGTACCGATTGGGGTCTTAAATTTAATCACATCGCCCACCCCTAACTCATCAATGTCTTGTTCAGTAAGTAAGTAAACAATTGGATTTGAACTTTTTTTGGCTTCGTATTCTTCAACCTCACCCTGTATTTCTTCTTGTATTTTTCTCAATATATCATTTATACTATATGCAGACCATAAAGACTGCATATTTATAAAAAACTCTAATCTGTCATCTACAAGGGCTCTGTCTTCTATGTATGTTTTATTTTCTAAAGTAACACTTGCCATTCTAACTCCATAATGAACTGATTCATTAACGGATATTTTAGGAATTTCAATGTAGTATTTTGATTTCCCGTTTTTTAAAATATTCTTGTAAACCTTTAGGGTTGTAGTTCCACCGCTATAACGTATGAATAATCGGCTTATTTGCTTTGGCTTTGCCATATCAATTATTTATATAGTTGTCTATAAGTTTCTGATTACCAATCATTAATGCATTCTGTATTTTAGATGGCAAGTCTTTGAACTTTATACCATATTCATCAAAAAGAAAGGTCTTGTACGCCTCTGACTTGGTAATCTTTTCTGACTTATCGTCTCCATTCTTGAAAAAAATGATGTCGTAGTGGTGTCTGACAGGGGAGTACAAGGCATCTTCCCCTTCGTATGGGCTTTTCACCGATTTCTTTGACTTTACGAATCCTTTGAGTGACGGCAATTTTTTTGTTGCAAGAATCAATGAATCCTCAACATCTTCCATTACACCACCACTTTCATATTTATCGTGTCCAAAAAGTTTTCTCAATGCTTCGCTAGGTTTCAGGTCTGCATATCTAACACCCGTCATGTCAAAACTCTTTGTTACCATTTGTTTTGGCAGTTCGGAGTATGAGTTTATTTGATTTACTA